>Ga0214192_1000110_pt1 | contig 47028 bp, 69 predicted proteins | sample TroBogEpilimnion_44_FD_153030 | JGI IMG/M metagenome (GOLD analysis project Ga0214192, IMG submission 153030) | Freshwater microbial communities from Trout Bog Lake, WI - 29JUL2008 epilimnion | ecosystem: Environmental > Aquatic > Freshwater > Lake > Epilimnion/Euphotic zone | place: Trout Bog... | reverse complement strand
CCTATGGATGCTACATGGAAAGCATGGCGTGCTTCTATTCGTGCAGAAGCATTGGCAGCTACAACTGCTATCAATGCAGCTACAGATGTAGATGGAGTAGCAAGTGCAGTTAATGTTACATGGTCACTTGACCCTAATCAACCTAAAGTAGGAGTTTAACTAAATGAAAGCTAAATTGATACAAACCCTTGACTTATTAAAGAAAGTGGCTCTATGGGCCTTTAAAGTGGCTTTAAGAGGCATTAAAGTATTAACAGAAGAAACTATTGTAGTTCTTCAAGCATTAGATAAATTATTAACTAAGGAATCAGCATAATGGCAATATTACAAGATATAGTAGATGCTTTAACACCTAAAGCAACTACAGCAGAAGCTACAGTGGAAACTCAAGTAATTCAAGATCCAATTACAAAACCTTTCCCAGCTAATATTCTTAGAACTAATGATATTAGTTTAGCAACAGCTATTACTGGTGAAACAGAAGCAGTTATTCATTCAGAAGACTAATCATGAAAAAGCTATTAGCTTTATTATTACTAGTTGTATTTTCATATGCTAATGCAGTTGAGTATATGGTTATGCAATATAATGAGAATGTTCGTATTGTACTTTCTAAAGAGAAATGTGATACAGCAGGGTTTAAAGCAGTAGCCCAAAGAATAGATAAGCAAGTCATGAAAGCTTGTTGGTCTGCTAATGGTAACAAGATACATATTCAATGGGAAGGTGGAGACTTTAGTGAGTTTCCAGTTGATAGATTCTATCCAGTAGAGGTTAAATAATGGGAAGCATATTATCACTTATATTACCTGCTTTAGTACCAGCATTTACTGATGGTCTAAGAGGTATCTTTGCTCGTATCACTGGAGGTGCTGGTGGGCAACCTCAGAATGTACAAGAACGAGTTCAACTTATGGAGGCTGAAGCTCAAAAACTACAAGCTATGTCAGCATTAGATGGTACTGTTACAGGACAACCAGCTCAATGGATTGTAGACCTAAGAGCATCATTTAGATATGTTATTATTAGTGCTATTCTTATTTTTACTGGTGTTATTGTTTTCTTTCCTGGAATAGTAGGTGCATCTGTTATAGCGGTGTTCCTAGATATGTCAGGTGCTTGTATGAGCTTTGTCATTGGCGAAAGAATGTATTTGAGTATTAAAAAATGAGTGTATTAGTCAAAGAAGAGTATGTTAAGGCAATGTACACATTGTTTTGTAAACTACCACCCTTTGACAAATATGACCTCCCTGTAGCAAGTAAAATAGAATGGCTTATTGTTGATGATCCTGAAATATGTGGTATGTATCAACCTGAACCACATTGTATTACAATCTCTATTGCTCGTCATAGTCATTTCACCTCTATATGTAAGACTGTGCTACATGAAATGGTACACATGCTTATGTATCTCCAAGGTAAGAGATATGAATTACATAATAAGACCTTCTTTAAATTAGCAGAAAAGGTATCAAAGATTTATGGATATGATCCTAAAGAGCTTTAGTGTATTTTTATTAGCATTATCAGTACAAGCAGCAGAACTCCCAAATATAGTCAAGACCCCAGGTAAGACAAGAAGTGTAACAGTAGATGAACTATGTACTACTAAAACTAGCACAGTTCGTAATGTTCCAGATTCTTTAAAGAAACAAGTCTTTACAGCTTATGGTATGTCAGGTAATGATAGATCTGTATGTAAAGAAGGATATGAGATAGATCACTTGGTGTCTTTAGAACTAGGTGGTGATAACGATCAGCTTAACTTATGGCCTCAAAGCTATTGTGGTATAAACAATGCTCATGATAAAGATAAGTTAGAGAATGAACTTCACCGTCAAGTATGTAAAAGACAAATTACATTAATCCAAGCACAAAACTGTATCGCTAGAGATTGGGTTCTGTGCTATAAACAAACTATGAAGAAATAAAATGGTCGATCACTCACAACTAACAGAACCCGTAAAACATGTAGTAGATACAGTAGCCGCTGTAACAGCTTTAGGTACTATAACTACTTTATTACCCCCTTTAGCAGCCTTACTCACTATATTCTGGACCTTTGTTAGAATACACGATAGGTTCTTTGCTAAAAACAAAAAGATAACAACTACATCACAGGATTAAACATGGCTACTTCAGGTACCACAACCTTCAGTGTAACACGTAATGACATCATAACATCAGCTCTTAGAGTGATTGGTGTTATTGAATTAGGTGCACAACCAGATTCTGCTACTATTGAGAATGCATCATTAGTCTTTAATATGTTAATTAAAGATTGGATGACTGATGGCATTAAATTCTGGACAACACCGGAAATTATATTACCATTAGTAAGCGGACAAACGGTTTACAAAATTGGTAGTGATAGTAGTAATGATCTAGTTACAGATCGTCCTCTAAGACTTCTTAATGCTTTCTTAAGAAACAATGAAGTATCTCCTCCAGTAGATATTCCTATGACAATGATATCTGAACAAGAGTATGATCTATTAGGATCTAAATATAATACAGGAGTTACTAACTCTGTATTCCTTAAACCTTATGTAACCTATAGTGAGTTAAAGGTATTCTTAACACCTGACTCTAATACAGCTACTAACTATGCTTTACATTTAACTATACAAAGACCTATACAAGATGTAACAGCAGCTAATCAAACTCTTGACTTCCCTCAAGAATGGTATCAAGCTTTACGTTGGGGTCTAGCTTCAGAACTAGCTCCTGAATACGGATTAGATCAAAAAGCAGCATTGATTACACAAAGAGCTGAACAATATAAACAACGCTTAGCCGCTTGGGATGTTGAGAATACTTCTACATTCTTCCAACCAGATGCTCGTTCAATGAATACTAAGTTTAGATAATGGCTAATACAATTCGTTTACCATTTGTATACCCAATTGAGTTTAGAAATAACTCAACTGATAAGGGTTCTAAGATGGTTAACTGTTACATGGAAAAGGATGGAGAAACTGTCTATGCAGTTAAACGTCCTGGTATTGTAGCTACTGGTATTGTACCTGGTACAGGTCAATCACAAGGGTTATATGTATTCCAAGGTAATCTTATTAGTGTTATTAACAATACTGTTTATAATACTACATCAGCAGGTGTAACAACAACAGTAGGTACTTTAACAGGTACAGTAACACCTTGTTACTTTTCTAAGACAGCTAATGATAAATATTTATTCTTCCAAAAGGGAGACTATGGTTATACATATGATGGTACTACTTTAACTCAATTAAGTTCTGGTACTTTATATTCTATCTTATTAACAGCAGGTGGATCAGGTTATGTTCAGATTTATCCATGGACAGCGTCTATTCAAGTTATTGTTAATCAAGTTGTAACAACAGGTACTAATTCTTATTTATATACAGTAGCAGGTACTACAGGTACAACTGCTCCTACTATTACATCAGGTACAGCATCTGATGGAACAGCTACAGTAGCTTATATTATACCATGGAGTGCTTCTACATCATTAACTCTTAATAGTTATGTAGCATCTAATGGTAGTGTATATCAAGTAACAAGTGCTGGTACTTCTGGTACTACATCTCCTAATTTTATATTAGGAACAGGTACTGATGGTACTGCTACTTTAACTTATGTAACATCATACTTACCTTCAGTAGTCGTAGGTACTTCATGGGTAGCTAGTACAGCTGTTACATTAAATCAACAGATCTTTTATGGTGATAATTTATATACAGTTACTACAGCAGGAACATTAGGAACATCAGCACCTACTTTTACAAGTGGTAGTGCAACAAATGGTACAGCAACATTAGCATATGCAGGTAATGCAGCTAAAGCTTATTCGGCTATATCTTCTACAGTTGTATCTAGTATTAATATATCTAATGCAGGTAGTGGTTATACTATAGCACCTACAGTTACTATAGGAACACAGTGGACACCTTCTACAACATATCCTAATAATTTCCAAGTATATTATAATGGTAACTTATATACTGTAGTAAGTCCAGGTACTTCAGGATCAACAGGACCTACTAGTACTGATACAACAACTACTTTTACTAATGGTGGTACTACAATGATTTATGTAGGTACAGCAGCGGCTGCTACCTCACAGTTAAATGGTTTCCCATCAGGTAATATAGTACCAGGTGCTACTTACTTTGATACCTACACTGTTATTATGACAACAGATGGTAAGATTTGGAATAGTGAACCAGAAGATCCTAATCGTTGGAATGCTCTTAACTTTATTACAGCAGAGTCAGAGCCTGATGATGCAGTAGGTTTAGTTAAACATCTTAACTATATTGTAGCATTTAAACAGTGGTCTACAGAGTTCTTCTATGATGCAGCTACTCCTGTAGGTTCACCATTACTACCTAACTTAACCTTTAACCTTGAGTTTGGATGTGCTAGTGGTAACTCTATAGTACAGATGGAAGAGACTGTAGTATGGATTGCACAAGGTAAAGATAATGGTAAAACAGTTCTTATGCTTAATGGTACAAGACCTGTTGAAGTAACTAACATAGGTGTAGAACGTATTCTTAATAATACAACTAACCTAGAGAATGTTAGAGCTTATAGTTTAAAGATATCAGGACATTATTTTTATGTTCTTAATTTAATAGACGATAACATAACACTTGTTTTAGATATTAAACTTAAACAATGGATGATATGGACATCGTTTGTTAATGGTAAAGAAGATATCTTAGATGGTGTATTCTATGCTTCTTGGAATAATCAACATTATACTATTGACAATATTGATGGAAACGTGTATAATATTAATGAAGGCTCGTATACTGACGATGCGGGTCCTATTCAATTTAGAGTAAGAACTAACCTGTTTGATGCTGAATCAACTAAACGTAAGTTTATATCTAGACTAGAAATAGTCGGTGATAAGGTGGGAACGACACTCAACATCAGACATACGGATGATGATTATAATACCTGGTCCGAGTATCGTAAAGTGGATTTAAAGACTGATAGAAGTGTTTTATATCAGAATGGTTCATTCAGAAGAAGAGCTTATGAGTTCTTCAATACAGACAATGTTCCCCTTAGATTACAAGCTTGTGAGATAGATGCAGAGGCAGGTTCCATATAAGGAGCTAGCATGATTGAGTTTGGTATAGAAGGTTTTGACCAAGCAGTAAATGATATACAAGATTTAATTAAACTTCATTACGAAGAGATAGCATTAAACAAAGATGTAATACCACTTGATCCTGATTGGGATAAGTATAGAGCATTAATGACTAATAATCTTGCATGTCTTATTACAGCTAGAGATGATGGTAAGTTAGTAGGATACTCTATATTCTTTGTAACAAGTCATCCACATTATAAGTCAACTATCTTTGCTAATAATGATCTTATATACTTACACCCTGACTATCGTAAAGGTATGATAGGTATAAGACTAATACAGTATTCAGAGCAACACTTGAGACAACTAGGAGTAGCCAAGATTCTTTGGCATGTTAAGTTTAATAAGGATTTCACAAGAGTACTTCATAGACTGGGGTACGTTGATGAAGATATAATCGTAGGGAAAATCATAAAGGATTAATTATGGGTATTTCAGCAGCAATTGGAGAAGTAGTAGGTAGTACTATTGGTGGTGACATTATAGGTGGTGCCTTAGTAGGTGCAGCTATTAGTGGTGTCACTGGTGGTAATATGCTTACTGGAGCTCTTACTGGAGGTATTGGTGGTGGTGTATTAGGTGCTTTTGGAAGTGCTGGTACTGTAGGTACAGGCTTAACTGGAACTGCTGACGCAGGGTTAGCAGGTGTAGGTACTTCTTTTACATCTCAAGTAACCCCTTCTATTTTATCTGCAGGTGGTGTTGACGCTGCTGCGGTAGGTGCTGCTTCTAATTTTACCCCTAGTCTTTTAAGTGGTATTGATGCTACGACAGGTGCTACTTTAGGACCTGCTGGTTCTATTCTAGGTTCTAATCCTACAGGTATCTTTGGAGCTGGTGGTTATAATCCTCAATCATTCTTAAGTAAACTATCTAATCCATTAGGTACTATAACAGGTAGTGGTGGTCAGAAATCAGGTGCTGGTAACTTAGCTTCTCTTATTGGAGCAGGTGCTAATATTTATAATGCTATGAATGCACAGACACCACAATCACCTCAAGCTGCTCAAGCAGGTGCTAGTCCTTGGTCTCAATATGCAGGTCAAGCAGCATCTCAACTTAATCAATTAAATCAAAACCCTAACCTTGTATATGGTTTACCTGGATATCAATTCCAACAACAACAAGGTCAACAACAGGTAGGTAGATCAGGTGCTGCTGCAGGTGCATCACTATCTGGTGGTACCCTTGCTGCATTGAATCAACAAGGTCAATCTACAGCTTCTGATTTCTTTAATACTAGAGTAAATCAATTATCTCAAATGGCTGGTGCTACACCACAAAATTTAGTAGCAGGTCAACAAGCTTACAACGTGGCTCAATACAATCAATCATCGGCTGCAGCAAACCAAGCAAATCTTCTTGCATCTGGTCTTGCTGGTTTTGGTCAATCATTCTTCTCATAAGGATATAACATGGCAACATTATTAGTAGCACCAAAACCATTCTATGAAATTCAAAGTGAGATGGCTCAGTCTGAGCAACAACAACAATCTGTTGAAATCAATAAGATGAACATTGAAGCGGCTAAGCAAAGAACTGCTTTAGAAGCTCAACGTAAACAAGACTTAATAAACATCTACAATCAAACTAAAGGTTCAGGTGCACCAGTACCTGCTGCTAATGTTCAACAGTTAGCTCAACAAACACAACCACAAACTCAAGCTGATACTGCTCCTACAGATACTACAGCTGCTCCTACTCAAGCTAAAGGTCCTGATGGAAGTCCAATACCTTCATTTATGAAAGGTGTTACTGAAGAAGCTGCTGGTAAAGTAGAAGCTCAACCAACAACTCAAGGTCAAACACAACAACCAGAACCTACTAAAGGTGTTGAAGAGCCTCATATTGTTCAACAAATGACAGACACTAAAAAAGAAGTAGATGGTGTAGAGCAAGCTATCAGAATTAATACTATGGCGGCTGATAAAGCATATGCAAGAGGTGATGCTGCTTATGCTAAAGAACTCATGGATGAGAACATGAGATTAAAGAACAATCAACTTATTAATCAAAATCAACATCTTGCTGTTATGCAAAAAGGTATGGAGATTATGGGTCAAGTTGGTAATGGTTATAAAGGTTCTTATAATGAATGGCTTAAAAATAATATGAATGCTACTCCTCAAGAGAAGCAAGCTATGTCTGATTCTTTATGGGCTCAGTTAGTTACTAAAGCTCAAATGAATGGTCTTCCAGGTACTGATCTAATGAAGTATCAAACACCTGATCAACGTAACCAATATGCTACAGGTCTTATTGAATCTTCAGAAAAAGCTTCTGATCGTATTAGACTTCAATTAGGTGAACTAAATGCTAATACTAAGCTTCAAATAGCTAACCAACGTCTTGATTTTGATAAACAAAAAGAAGCTAATAAAGAAACTATGAACGCTTGGAAGCGTAATAATGGTGATGCTCAAACAGGTATCAAACTTTATAATGCTCGTATCTCTATTCTTGGTAAAGAACTTGAGATGGAGAAACAAGCAGCAACTCTTGGTGATGAGAAAGCTCTTGATAAGAAAGCAGCTATTGAAGCTGAAATGGATAGACTTAAATCAGAACTTACAGATGTGTATAAGAAGAATAAGATTGCACAACCTGCTGATAAAGCCCCTACAGCAACTACAGATAAAGCTGCACCATCTACGGGAGCTACTGATAAACTTCAAACACAAGCTCTTGATGCTATTAAACAAGGCGCTAACCCTGATGATGTTAAAGCTAAGTTTAAGAAGTTAACTGGTCAAGATTTAGATGTAAGTGGTGGTGCTAAACCAGCAGCACAACCAGCTGTACCAGCTCCTGATGCTGAAGCTACTCCTAAGATTGATACAGCAACAGCAGAACCTGCAACACAAGTTCCTGGATGGCAAAAGGTATATCAAAAGGCTACTGACTCTTATCTTGAGAAAGAACTTAAACGTATTAAAGGTAATCCTCAATACGCGGAAGAAGCTGATTATATTCAACGCTTATTAAAAGCAAGACAAGCTTCTAAACAATCAGATATTAGATAATGGAACAGAATCCTTTCTTACAGGATACTACATCATCTACAGAAGCTAATCCGTTTTTAGATACACCTAAAGCTTCTAGAGATACATCTACTAATCCTGGCAATATTAAAGTCTCACCTTACTCTGCATCTCTTGGTGCTCAAGGAGATAAGGGTAGTATTGCTACGTTCAAATCTTATGACGAAGGTCGTACAGCTTTAGATAAACTTCTTACTGAAGGTAAACAATATAAAGACAAATCAGTAGCTGACTGGATTGGTATCTATGCTCCTGCATCAGATAATAATAACCCAGCTGCTTATAGAAAAGCCCTAGAACAAAAGGGTGTACCTATCAATAAGATCTATAGTCAAATGTCTCCAGCAGAAAAAGAAGTTACTCTTAACTCTCTTGAAGAATATGAAAAGGGTAAGAAGGTTAATCCTTTTTTAAGAGATTCTACTCCTGCTAAAGATGTTAATCCATTCTTAGATGTTCAAGATGAAGATGTAAATCCATTCCTAGATACTAAACCAACTGCAGCTCCTAAAGGTCCTCAACGAGTTCCTGGTGCTGTAGAAACATTTGGTGAACATGCTATATTTGGTATTCCAGTATCAGCAGCTGCTTATGCTGGTATGACTGGTGGTGTAGCTGTAGGTGAAGAAGTAGGCTTAGCATTAGCTCCTATTACTATGGGTACAAGTACTGTACTAGGTCCTATAATAGGTGGTGCATTAGGTATGTTTGGTTCTGGTTATGCAGCAGATAAACTAGCTAGAGCTGTTAGCCCACAAGCACTTAATAACATTATGGATGCAGGTGCTAGAGCACATCCTTATGCTGCTTTATCAGGTGATATAGCTTCATACATTCCTGTAGGTGGTATTGGTCTACCTAAGACTATTGTTACTGAAGCTGGTAAGACTATATCAGTAGGTAAACAAGTAGCTATACTTACTACTGGTGGTGCTGGGTTTGAAGCAGCACGTGAGAAGGTTATGGGTGAAGAGCTTGATCCAGTTAAGATTGGTATCAATGCGTTAGCTATGCCTTTAATGGCTGGTGAACCTACTAAGTTAGGTAAAGCTGTTACCTTTGAAAAGCTACGTAGTACAGAATCAACAGAGCTTCTTTCTGACTTACAAAAGAAGATAGCTAATACTACATATGAGGATAGATATAATCATCACCTTAATGAACAAAAGAACATGGAGTCTTTTGAGGATTACAAACGTAAGCAAACACTTCAAGGTGATCTATTTGATGATCCATCACTTAAGAAAACAGAAGCTCAACTTAAAGATGAATACAATCTTAATATAAGAAACAGAGCTGAAGAACAACTCTTTGCTGAGAACCCTGAACTTAATAGACCTGATGTAGGTGTTCCTAAGCTACCTAAAGATAAGACTGATATGGAAGGAATGCGTAATTACTTCTATAATCTTATGGGTGCTGAAACTCAAGATAAGATCATAGCAGATCATATTATTAAGTTTGCTACTAAAGATAATCTTAGTATGGAAAGCCGTAACAATATTCGTAAGCATATTGAAACAGGATCTCCTATCTCTGATGCAGAGAAGGCAGCATTAACTAAATACTATGGCGAGTCCCAAAGGGCTCTTAGATCTAACCTTAGATACTTAATGGATAAAGGTATCATACCTAAAGAAGAATTGAGTGATAACTTCTTTGCTCGTATGTTTAGTCCATTAGATCAAAAGACATTAGAGAACTTAAGAGCTCAAGGTATTATAGAAGATGAACCTAGCCTATGGAGTCAAATGCGTGAGAAGTTAGTAGGTCGTGATTTCGGTGCACAAGACGTTCAAGGTATTAAAGGAGCTGGTAAACAACGTGCTATCTTTGAATTAGAAAGAACTAGTGGCAAACGTTCTATTATTCAAGTTGGTAAAGATGGTAAAGTATGGGAATGGACTAATGGTAAAGCTAGACCTTTACATCCTGACGTTACTAAACTAACAGAAGATGGTACTCTTAAAGCTGGTGATAAAACTTTAGGTGGTGTTGTTAAACAAGGTTCAATGGAAGATATTGAAGCTCATACTCCTTATAGATATAATAAAGATTCATTAGCAGTACTATTAAGTAAGTTAAATGAATCAAGAGCTATGGTACGTGGTCATCAAGCTATTGAGAATCTTAAAGCATCTGACTTCTTTAAACAAAGTTCTCATGAAGTTAAAGGTGGAGTACCAATGCCAGAGGGCTATGTACAACCTAAACATCTTGAAAGACTTCCAGGATTATCTGGCTATGCTTTCCCTGCTAGAACAGCATGGATCATTGAAGATTTTGCTAGACAACGTAACCCTAATATCTTAACAGAGATGTCAGGTATGTTAGTTAAGAACATGATGCTTAACCCATTACCACATATTTTTAATGAAGCGTTACACTTATATAATGCTCGTGGTTTAACTGGATGGGTAACCCCAGCAGGTATATCAAGATTTGCTAAAGGCTTCCCTGATGCTCTTAGAAGTGTTATTACTCAAGATGAATTTTATAGAGACACAGCTAAATACAATGGTTCTTTATTAGCACCAGCTACAAGAGTTAGTGCATTAGAACAAGCTCTTGGTACTAAAGCTCTTAATGAGTTTGCTGAAGGTGGTGGTCTAAAAGAGATGGCTAGATACTTTGGTAGATCAGTACTTGATATGTATGATGGTATATCTAAAGCTTCTAACAAAGCTATGTGGGTAATCCGTGATACTATGTACATGCAATATGTTAAAGAGTTAATGGAACATAAAAACTTGTCTCATGAAATGGCAATCAAAGAAGCTGAACGTCATCTACCTAACTATCGTTTACCTGAAACAATTGGTGAAGGAGTGCTAGGTGCTAAGACTGGTCGTATTTTATCAGAAACATTACAAAATCCTAATGTATCTGTATTCAGTAGATACCACTATGGTATGCTTAAGTCTATTATGGAAACAATGAAAGACATTGGAGCTGTTCGTAAGGGTGCTGAAGGTATGGCAGAGTTTAAAGAAGGTGTAGATACTATGGCAGCAATTGTTGTAGCTACAGCAGCACTATACCCATTGATGGATATGGTAGCTCAAAGCTTAACAGGTAACCCAGATGCTAAACAACGTAGAGCAGGTCCTTACCATTTAGGTCATGCCATATCAGAAGTAGCTGATGGTACTAAAGACCCACAAGCAGTTCTAAGTGCTATCTTTACATTTAACCCAGCATTATTAGGTTTAGTTCAATTAGGTCTTGATCGTAACTTATATAATGGTCAACATATCTATAACCCTGAAAGTGCTCCAGATGTAATAGCACGTGATGTAGGTAAATATGTATTTGGTCAGTTACCACAAGCAGGTCAAGTAATGAGAGCCGCAGCTGAACCTGGTGGTGAAGGCTTTAATACTATGGCAGCTCGTCAAGCTGATATTGAATCACCAAGTCATGTTAAAGCTCTTAAACAGAAGATGATGATTAATAAACTTAAACTACAAGCTAAACTATACGATATGAAACGAAGGGCAGGACTTAAATGAAAGTACTATTACTAGACCCTATGGGAGCCTTTACTGACTTTGCTTTAAGACTTATTGATGCAGGTCATGAAGTTAAACAATGGCAAAAGAGAGCTTTAGATGGTTCTCAATCTATGATAGGTAAAGGTATAGTACCTAGAGTACTTAACTGGGAAGCTTTCATGGATTGGGCTGATATTACTATTCTATCTGACAATGCTTATCAAATGCAGTTCCTTGAAAAGTATCATAAGAAGGGTTACCCTATTATTGGTTCATGTTTAGACACATCATATCTAGAACTACGTCGTGGCTTTGGTCAAGACATTATGGAAAGAGCAGGTTTAAATGTTATACCAGGTGAAGAGTTTACTAATTATAATGACGCTATTGCTTACGTTAAAGCTAACCCTAAACGTTATGTATCTAAACCGTCAGGCGATGCTGACAAAGCGTTAAGCTATGTATCTAAGAATCCAGCTGATATGTTATTCATGTTGGAAAGATGGAAGTCAATGGGTAAGTCTAAGATGCCTTTTATCATGCAAGAATTTGTTCCTGGTATTGAAGTAGCTGTAGGGGCATGGATGGGTAAAGATGGTTTCAGTAAACTACGTTGTGAGAACTTTGAGTTTAAGAAACTAATGCCTAGTAACTTTGGTGTTAATACAGGTGAAATGGGTACTGTATTAAAGTATACAGAGAAGTCTAATCTATTTGATGAGACACTTGGTAAGCTAGAAGAGTATCTTAAATTCCAGAACTATAAAGGTTATGTAGACCTTGCATTCATTATTGATGAGAAAGGCTCACCAAGACCTCTAGAATGGACTACAAGACCTGGATGGCCTCTATTTAATATCCAAGCAGCTTTACATAAAGGAGATCCGTTACAATGGATGTGCGATCTTATTGAAGGTAAAGACTCATTAAAAGCTTCTAAAGATATTGCTGTAGGTCATGTTATAGCTATACCTGACTTTCCATTTACTAAATCAACTGGTCGTGATCCTAAAGGATTCCCTATTTATAACTTAGATGCTGTATGGGATGACGTTCACCTATGTGAGGTTATGTTAGGTAAAGGTCCTATATATGAAGATGGTAAGTTTAAAGAAGAAGATATGTTTGTAACTGCTGGAGACTATGCATTAGTAACTTCTGGTACTGGTTCTACTATTAAAGAAGCTGCTAAGAAGTCTATGGAAGTAGTTAAACAGATTGAGATCCCTAGTGCTATGATTGTACGTGATGACATAGGTGAAAGACTTAAAAATGAATTACCTAAGCTACAAAAGCTAGGATATTGTACAGACTTTAAATACGAATAATGGCAACGAATATACCTCCAATTCCTAATAACCCAATCACTGACGTGTTTGTATGGCGTGATTGGTTTTATAAAGTATCACAAGCTTTAATTGCCCAAGCTTCTACTAACTTTGTTGATTTAAACTTTACTGGTTCTAATCTACAAAGTATTGAAACAAGACAACATAACTCTTTACAATCTATTCAAGGTGGACAAGGTGGTCAGTATTACCATTTAAATCAATCTCAATATAATACTATTGCAGCATTACCTTCTTTTGGTACTATGGCAACTCAAAATGCTAATAATGTAAATATAACGGGTGGTAGTATTACTGGTATTACATTTCCTTATACATCTATTACTGGATTAGCTACTGTAGCTCATACAGGAGCTTATAGTGATCTTACTGGTACTCCAACAGGACTTAGTGTTACTATAACAACAGCTAAGTTAACTACTGGTGGTACTAATGGTAGTATGACATTTACTAATGGTATATTAACAGCACAAACACAGGCAACTTAATGGATATAAAAATTAGACGATTTGAATTTGGTAATAACTATACTATAGGTAAACTATATATAGATGATGTTTATCATTGTTTTACTTTAGAAGATAAAGTAAGAGAACCAGGAGTAAAAGTAGATGGACAAACAGCTATTCCTTATGGCACTTATCCTGTCATTATTGATCACAGCACCCATTTTAATAGGGATTTACCTCACGTCTTAAACGTACCAGGGTTTGAAGGTATACGTATCCACACTGGTAATACTGATGCTGATACAGAAGGTTGTATATTGGTAGGTACTACTTGGGCGGGTAAAGACTTTGTAGGTAACTCTAAGTTTGCTTTTGACCCTTTATTTGAGAAGTTAACAGCAGCTAAAGGTGCTACCTTAACTATATATCATTTATAAAAAGAAGGGGGCATTGCACCCCCTTATATAGACTACGCTGATGCTATGGCGGGCGTTGGCGTACCTTTGATGTATGCTAGAACATCATCAAAGCTCGTAAAGACATTAATAGTTGTCTCAGGACGTTGTTCACCGAACACGTTCTTTTGTGTATTGACAACATAGCCATTGTCTACTTTATTAATAACCACTGAATTATAATTCATACTTTCTCCTTTTCTCGTTTATAAACTAATTACTACTCTTACAATGAATAGTTCAATTGTCAGATAGGTTTTGTTTTCACCATCTTCAAATATATCTGACGGATTGACTAATTCAAATCCTAGACCAACCCCGCATATGGGGTGAAATGTTATATGCATATTAGATCTCACAACTTCCGCCAACACACGCAAGGGTTTGGCTTCCTTCAGTATTGTCATCTTTCTCTAATAATTCTTGCCAGTTAACTTCACCAGGCATCTTAGATGCTAACTCTTTATACTGTACTTCATCAATCTCCTCATAAGGAGCTTGTTGATAAGTATGATTAGAATGAGGTAAGAAGCTAATACCACTTACTTCATCAAAGTATTTCCATACCCATGCACCTACTTCAGGCCATTCATTATCAGTTACTGTAATAGTAACAGATGGTTTATGTTCACACCAGTGTCTTTGATATATTAACCATAGATTTAATTGCTCTAAGGCAGTCATATCGTTTCTAGTAATAGCATTCTTAGGGGCTTTTACAGGAAATGAGAATACAGCTGTAGAATCAGGACGGAATACTTCGTCTTCAACTGGGAAACCTTTCTCTTTAAGGAACGTGTAAACAGGATCCTTTTTATCAATTCGTACCCTTCTAATATAGTAAGCACTGTGGCGAGCGTGAATCCCGCTAGCAGAGTCAACCAACTGGCTGACTGTTCCAGATGGCTTAACACAAGTGATAGAAGCACTAGGAGGTATGCCAAGGACCTCAGAAAGTTCTGTGTTTGTTTTTCTCGCTGCATCTCTTAACCTTTCTAACATATCTGGATCAGGTTTACTTGTTACTTTACAATCCATGATACCTGTTAATGAAACTCCTAATAATCTTTCTTCTTCAGTGTTCTTTTTCCATTCTTCACTTAGAAATTGGAAGCTGGTGAGAGTGGACTGAATTGTACCGAGTATTGTAGCGAGGGACACCTTATTAGCCAAGGTAGATTCGGTATCGTTCCCCCGTACAACCACTTCCGTAAGATTGCAGAACTGTTTATCACGGAGGATAATCTCTGAGCATGGATTGGTGCCATAGCTGAGAAGCGGATCTCGTCTCCCCCATTTTCCTGCTTGAGCCTGAGAAGCAACACGATTAAAGATTCCTCGTTCACCTGATTTGGACTTAACCAAAGCGAGCCATTCTTCCATGAAAGTTTCAGAATCGGGTCTTTCGGTGTAGGCCACACTGTTGTTGGCAAGTCCTCGGTAAGGGTGATCGTTATACCAGGCTCCTGATTTTGCATCTCGCATCCTTTTATCTGTTAAGTTACTCAAAGAGATTAGAGCAGAGCGTCTTACACCACCTACTACTACAATCTCACCAATCATACACATAATATCGTGTACTTCTAAAGAATTAAGTTTTCTCGAAGCAGCTTGCTTGAATAATTCGAGTGTGAAGTTAAACAACTTTCGCAATGGATCTGGACCCGAAGCTCTTCCACCGAATGTTTTAAGTCTGGACCCGGCCGGTCTAATTTTACTATAGTCAATCTTTGGGATGTCTCCTTCCCACAATGATGACAGAAGCTTTTTAAAGGCCTTGGCCCATCCGAGTTTGGAATCTGCAACGACAATAACATCATCTACCTCCCTAAATTTATCAGGTAATGTAGGTAGTTTATTAATCTCTTGACGTTCACATGAGAATCCTACACCAGTACCATTCATTAAAATGTATAGAGCTTCACTAAAAGCTCGTTTGTTGTTAATAGCTAAATAAGAACAATTGTAAGCAGAAATGTTATCTCGTTCACATGCTTCACCTGCAGTCATTAGAAGACGCATACTAGGCATTACTTCTAGGTTAAGAATAGCATTATGTAACTCAATTAACTTATCCTTATAAACAGGATCTGTAGTTAACTCAGGTACTTTAGACTGTACATAAACCATTAACCTTGCTACTGTTTCTTCCCATGACTCTCGTCTACCTTGTTCTTCTAAGTAACGAGCATATCTACTTTTATGGATAAAGCGTCCATAATCACTAAGTTTATCAGCCATCTATTTCTTTCTCTAGTTTATCGAATTTGTCTTCGATTAGATCTTCAAACCTTTCAACAAGGTCATAAGAAGTAATCCCCAGTATATCTAAAAGAGTGATCTCATCAATCTGTTCTGCTAACTTCTCTTTTAGCTCTTCTAATGTTAAAGGCATGTTATGTCTTCAATTCTTTCAATAGTTCTACATAGTGAATGACTTTATCAAGGTCTTCTACACCACCTTTATCACGCCATCTACATATGTATTTAATGATGTTACCTTCAATATAAGGGATATCATTTTTAGTTATAAATTCAACAGGTTGTATTACAAACTTCTTGTAATGTGTACCTGCTACTTGTTTTTCTATAGCTTTCTTTAGTTCTGGAAATTGTGTTTTAGTCATACTATTATTATACCATCCTTTTTATACATTGACAAGTTTTGTTGAACCTTTAGGTTTAAGATTTTTATTATCCCTAAACCAATTACCACAGGCTCTACATTGATAACGTTGATATTTACCTGCTGCAGTCATATTATAACCACGACGTTGGAAATTAGTAGAAGAGCATGTAGGACAACATAAATCAGTACCTTCAACTAAGTTACGGTTAAGATGGTTTTTGATCCAAGGCTTAAAGCGTTCATAAACCTTTTCTAAAAGGATAACATCGTTCTTGTTATACTCTTCCATAGTCTTCCAAGCTTTAGGAATACCTGCCATACATTGTACCCATAACTCATGACCACTATGTTCTGTTTTCTTACCTAAACCTAATGATTGTGCTACATAGTCTAGCTTGTTTGATACAAATCTAAATCTACCTCTAGCTACAGTTAATAAGTCAATTTCTTTAAATGGTGCTGGAGGAAACATACCATGCAATAAGAACTCTTTGTTAAGTGATGGAATGTCAAAACGTTTACCATTGTAATGGACTACAGCATCTGCTTCGTCAAGTAGAGCATGGATGCCTTGTAGCATCTTTTTATCACCGGATTTCTTGAAAGAGTCAAACATTAGTTTCTTATCACCTAGCCATTTAGCTGCATAGCACATAACATAAGATGACTCTTGTAACTGATTGATACCAATGTTTTGGTCCCAGATACCCCACACGTGGGCTACATTAGGAGCCATTTCAATATCTAATAGTAATATTTTACTCATTTACGATCCTCGCTTTGTTCAACATGAATAACTCTTAAGTCATTAGCACTAATACCAGGTAATCCTTGTATAAAATCGTGCATAGCTTTGTCTTTGGCAATAGTTTCATTAGGGCATTTGACACGTAATTCTTTTTCGTATCGAATCTTGACCCAGTAAAATGATGATAGTAGTTTACCCATAATTATAGTCTCGCAGTAATTAACATTGATGCAACAAGAAAGATGATTAGCATCATAAGTAATTAGTCCTTTCATCAAGCATATAATCAGCAATGTTATAAGCTAAAAAAGCAAGATGAGCATTAGTTGCTTTATCTAAATCTAATCTTTTAATTAAACCATTCATAGCTTCTAATGCAAAGTAGTCTCTAAGGTTCATACCTGTCCAGATTTGTTTCTTATTATCTTGACAAGGGAATGCAGGTGAGTTACCTTTACTCAATTTACTTGCCCTCCATCTTCTTTAAATAGATCTAGTTCTTGTTCAGCCATATCAGTAGCTACATCTAAGATACCTCTACGTACTAACTCTTTGATAGAGAAATCCATAAGGAATGAAGCTTCATTAGCATCAACATGGAAGTCAAAGTCTAAAGACCCATCTTTATTTTGTACACAGTTTGTTATAATCATTTAACCAATCCTTTCTAAAGTCTAGCCATAAGAACCCATTATCTTCAGCCCATTTGGCATAGGTTGTTTTACTACGTTTGTTAATCTTATTATCTGGATTCATAAATAAGAAGACTACGGTTACTTCAGGATTGGATTCTCTAAACCATACCATCTTCTGTCTTGTATCTAAATCCAATTTACCTTTAGCCTCTAAGTATAACTTACGTTTACCAGTCTTGAAATCAGGAATATATGTTCGTTCCTTTTCAGGTTGGATGTACTTATACTTATCAGGTTCGTACTTAACTGAGGGATACTGCTTCTTCAGTTGAGCCCACACTTGTTCCTCCAGCTTGCTTTTGAACGAGGGCATTAAATATATCCTTCCAATCTTCGTTAGGTTTACGTCTTATCCAAAGGACTCGACCATTCATTAATAACTCTTCATCATTACTATAAGCTTCACGTACAGCATTAAAGAACTGTTGTTCAGTATAACAATTCTCTAAGATACGTTCTGCTTTCTTGACCCCAATTCCAGGGATACCTTTAATGTTATCAGCACGGTCTCCTACTAAACATTGCATATAAAAATGAATCATAGCATTGTAATGATCTACTTCAATGAACTCATCTTTAACAAAGTTATAATGCATTCCAGGAATCATTAATAAGTCTTTATCAATAGAGCAAATGATTGTATCAGTAGTCTGAGCAATACCTAAAGCATCGTCAGCCTCTTGACCATCAATCACTTCAGCATTAAAGTTAGCGATAAGATACTGCCTAATCTTTTCTAACCAGAAAGGTTTCTCTTTAGGTCTATGAGCTTTATATTCAGGATAAATAGTATACCTATAGTTATCCTTACCAGTTAGATAAAGATGATACTCAGTAGCTTCGGTATTAACTAGAATGTGATCTATTAGATCTTCTGTTCTAGCATACGCATAGTCTGCAGCATCATCTTCACCTAGCGTACAGGCAACCCTATACGCTACTATGTCAGCATCAATAAGTGCTTTCATTATACTGGAATGTCGTCCTCATCATTAATCTCAGGAGCAACATCTTTAGCTAATACATAAGCTTCAAACTTCTTAGCAATGTTAATAACATTGTCTACTGTTGTAGGCTCTGTAGAAGTTGCAGCTACTAATTCAACCGCAGAGGAAATACTGCTCTGACGAATGATATAGATTTGCCTGGCGGCACGTTCTTCTTTAGTCTCATAGTTACTACCAGTTACTCGACCACCACCAGTTGCAGCAGGTTTAGCTTGTGTAGATTCAGTCACTTCGTTATCTCCTCCAATACCAGTCCACTGCCAATAACCAGCAGCATCTTTAGTTGTAGTTACATTAATAACAGCACCCTTAGCTAAACCTTTAATGTGATTGAACACACTTGGATTACTAAAAGACATTAACTTTTTGTTAGCTACTTGACCATTCTCAGCCTTATACGTTACTTCAATTGATTGGTATGATCTACCATTCTTAGCAGCGTGTGTATTAGGTTGACCTACATCTATAATATTAATTAACATTTACTATCTCCATGTTACCCCAGTTAGGTCCTATCTGACACTCGACCCTCATGGGAAGGTTAAAGTTTGTTCCAAACAGTTTCTTAAAGTTAGTCGGAACATCTGTAAAACATTTATCAACTAAACTAACTATACTATTATTATCGCATACTTTATTATCATAGTCAAGTATAATCGAATCATGAACAGTGTTAACTAGTTTAATACCCTTCATATCTTTTATCCTATTAGATAAAGATACTCTTGCTATTGCCATTAAGTCAGCCCCAAGACCTTGAACAGGGTAGTTCAATATCTTAGTACGAGGCCACTTAACTCTTCCATACTTTACTTCAGGTTCATACTTGTATATCCTTCCTGTAGGCATAGTTAGTTGGCGATCCCGCATTGCCGTGTCGACAACTTGCTTATGCCATTTAGCGAGTCCATTATACTTCTTATAGAACTCATCTATGATTCCTTGCCAAAAGGATTCACTAGTAGAAACGCTAGTAAAATTAACATCATGAGCGTAAGAGTAAGCAGATCCTCCATAGATAAGTCGAAAGACAAAAGTCTTAGCAATAAGCCTAGAAGGAAGCCCAAAGCGAAGTTGGTTATCGCTGTGCTGGTCTGTCCCATCCCATATCTCCTTTATAGCCGTTTCATCTTGAGATAGGTAAGTAGCACAGACCCACTCTAATGCTTTAGCGTCAGCTTGCAGTAGCATACCTACTCCCAAATAATTGTTTAATCTCTCCATCAAAGTTCTGTAAGTTAGGCTTGGTTGATGATAACCTTCCTGTTTTAGCAACACATTGATTGAGAATACCATGTAGCTTACCGTGAGGCCAGTTCATCTTAGTTCGTAGTTCAACTAGACCTTGATAGTAAGCTGTTAATCTTTTAACTAATACTGCTCGTGTTAAGATAAGTTCAATAAGTTCTTTACCATATTTAGTTCTAGGTTTAAGAGACTTAAGAGTTTGGTCGTCAATAGAATAGTAACCTTCTTTCTCAAGTTCAGATCCTTTAAGTGGTGTGATAAGTCTATCAAACTTTATTTCATGTTCAAACCATCTTTCTTTTTCTTGGCCCGCTCTTGCGCCCGTCTTGAACACTCCGACGACTTGCTTACGACGCACAGTAACCACTCCGCCATAGAGAAGAGTAGATACATGCTCTGTACTAGAGGGATTAAACTCAGGCAGATTATGGTATTCAAACAAGAGATCATCAAGCTTCTTAACTTGTTTTTCCATTTCTTTACCGAGTCTATTACATTCCTCTTCGTCAAATATAATGCCATTGTATTCCATCTCCTCTAAGACTAGTAGATCTTGATTGTGTAAACTAATAAGTCGTTGTGTTGTTTTTGCTAATCCCGCAAACTCTTCCATCTGTTTATCATATACTTGTTGCGTCAAACGCAAATCTTGTATTAGATATTCCTCAAGAACATCTCTAGGGATTGCCGGGGTATCCACACCGTTGCTCCAATACTCACTAGCAACAACATCAAGCTTACTACCCAAATCATAATAGTTAGAAACACCATCGAGACTTGGATAGGGATTTTGTTGGCCCGTAAGTATGAAATGAACCAACTGACAATCCCAAACACGCTTACCCACAATATTGATTCCATATTTTCTTATCCAGTGCAAGTCAAACTTAAGGTTAAAGCCAACAATAATATCGTGACTGTCAATGATTCTTTGTATAGAGTCAAGTCTGTCGCGGTTAGGACTTCCGCTATAATCAATATCATATAGAAGATGCCCGTCAGTATTATAGAGTCCAACATAACAAAGTTTATTCCTTTCATCAAATGGATTACCCTTACTGCTTATTGTTGTTTCAACATCTAAGATTAAGCTGCGCATTCCCCACCTGTATCCCCGTATAATTTAAGTAGTCCTTCTTCTATTGTATCATTAGGATCACCTAAAGTCAAGAGGTCCTCTGCATCATTGTCAGAGATGTGTGGGTTAATTGCTAATACATCTAATACACTTGCTTCTGCTATCTTCATACGTTCTCCTTAAAATAAACATTCATCTAATTTACTTAAATCAATCTTAGGTTCTTTGTACCTAACAGTTCCTGTAGCAGGATAGTCAAACCATCTTATGATTGTACCATCCCAATCTAACAAGATCCATCTAGTCCATTTAGATATCTTCATACCTTGCAACCTCAGGTTTAATTAACACTTGTGTAGATCCATGACGTAAGTCAGGACTAGTATCTGTATCACCTATAAGTTTATTCTTACTAATGTTAAAGTATCTAGTACGACTTGTATTGTCTTGTTCTTTCCCGATGCCGAGGATCCAATCGGCCTCGCCCTGCTTGGCCGTTTTGGAGCCATCAACCATATCCATAGTTAGAAATAGTTTGCCTTCCGCTTCACCACTGGCCTGAGATACCGCAATGACTGGGGCGTAGGTTTTAGCAATCTCACGAGCCCATTGATAAATCGCTTTAAGTTCAAGATCATTTCTTTCTCCTTTGAATCCACGTACCTTATCTATCTGATCGAAGATAATTAACGCAGGGTTATAATGTTTAAGTACTGATTCTATTCTAGACTTGCTACTTGAATCTTCGAAGTCAAGGATGACGATCCTATTACCTGTAAGTCTTTCGTAACGTTCTTGTTTTGTTTGAGGATCGTTAAAGAGTTCTCCTGTATTAAGTCCGAGTGCAGCTTGGAACACCCGTATTCCGACTTTATTACCTTGCTCTTCATTGTTAAACCACAACACATGGCCGTCAGTTTGGCTGACCATATGAGTAATTTCACTCGCCAAGAACGTAGTCTTCCCCGTTTCGGGACGAGCAAAGATAAACCCGAAGTCACCTTTTCTAAGAGAGCCAAGACTTTTATTAAGCCAGTTAAGACGCCAGCGTAGACCTGGTGTTTGAATTTGTGTTTCATATAGCTCCTTTAAGTTCATATTGATTGGAGTAATCTCATCAGATTCAACCTCTTGATGTTCAAAGTCATTGAACAACTCTAGTAAATCTTCAGTAGACTTCTTACCTGACTCGACATCTAATGCCATTAAAGCAACCTTGCCTGCAAGAGAGCGTCGTCTATGCTCCTCTAGTAGACCAATGAGTCCTTCTTTGTTAGTGATGTCTAAACTAAATACTTCTTCAAGAAGAGTAGTTAGTTCTTTTCTTTCATTATCTTTTAATAGATAATTACTATTATAGAATATATCTAATTCATTAATAGTTATATTATTATTATTATATTTATTATAATATAAATCTATTATATTAAATAGTTTATATATATTATTATAATTAATCTTAATATAATTAATGTTAACATACTTATAATACTTTGTAAAGAGTTCTTTGTCTTCACAGAACAACTTTATTATCTGCTTCTCAACCATTCATTGATTTCTCCTGTAGTATATTCTTTAGGATCTTTATCTGTAACTATGACATCAGCATCTACTCCTTTCTGTCTTAAGTTTCTAACCATTTTAACAGCCTCAATTGCTTTATCTCTATCCAACCATACCCTAACAGTTTTAAATCGTTCTAGGATAGTTTCTGTAAGTTCTAGGGGCATACTTGAACCTAGTAAAGGTGTTGCAGTTACATTGTTAGCTTTGCTAACCTTAATTGCCGAGATTACGTCTTCGACACACACTAGTATATCACCATTGCCATACCAAAGCAAGGGTTTTTTGCCCTTGGATTTATACTTGACACCATTGAATGAACGACCTTGATAATAGTCGGGGGTATTAATTAAAACTAATACTTGATTATTATTACACCACCCAATTTTATATGCTTCCACATCTGATTTAGTAATGCCATATTGCAGCAGCCATTGAACGGCCTGCTGCGGTATGGTATCCGTTATGTTAAGATTTAACTCACCAGATGGCATCGCAGGGGTGCTCTGCAATCTGCTTCGTACAGATTCTAAATCATTCTTAGCTTTCCAATGACTACATCCAAAGCAATAATAATGATCTACATACTCAGCAAGATTATCTTTACTACCACAATTAGGACAAGGCATATGTTTTATAAATGACATAGTAATCCTCCACAGACTGCCGACTCTGCCCACGGCAACGCGGACAGTCGTGTGTCGTTATAATCCAGGGAATGCATCAGTTAATCTTTTAGCATCAAGATCATCTTCATCAGTTTCAATCTGAAGATTGTGAGCATCATCTATGATAAGCTTTTTCTTTCTAAAGATACGATCAAAGTTTTCTTCACCTTCTTTAGATAAGACACCTTTGGTTTGTATCTTATCATTAGTTATATCATTCCGAGATACCATCGAATAGGTCTCCTTGTAAGTCATCAAGTTCGACATCATCATCAAATGATTCTTCATCTAATAAGTCAGGTCTGGTTACTGCTTGCACATCTTGTTCTACATTATGAAAGCAGGCATTACATAAGTCTAGATACTCGCCAGTCGTTGCTGACTTGCGTGTAGACTCATAATCATTTAAAGCTTTGTTACAGGCTAAGCATCTCATTGATAGATTCCTTTGAATTGAAACTCTTGTTTATTATACAGTTGCCTAATCTTGTTACAAATAGCTGCGTATTGATGTTTATTAGATATAAATAATTGTCTTAAAGATTCTTTAGTATGAATTTGATAATCAGCTATATTAGCTTTTATTAAATTACCTGATTCATTTAAAACAGCAATAGTTTTATTATCTATTACTTCCATTATTTCATACTCAGTAATATCATCAAGATATCTTTCGACATCATGAACCCAGTCAAAGTTTTCTTCAATACCATGAAAATTTACTTTATCACCTATTTTAAACATAATTATAGACTCCTATAGTAATTGTATATTGCTTTTGAATACTTGTCAAGTGTCGTACCGACTAATCCTGGTGCAGTGTTGATTTCAAACACGAAAAACCGATTATCACGAACCCTATGACCAATGTCAACAGCACCAAAATCGAGCCCAAGCAATTGAACTGCCCGAACGCACGATGATAGTAGTAGCTCACTAGGTGTATCAGTTGGTGTGCAATAAACCCAGTCGTTACCATGATTGCGAATACCGCTATTACGGATGGTTGACCCAAGTCGTTTCTTTTTCTGTTGGACATACAATACCTTTCCTTGAAATACATGAACACGATATTCATGTTTATGATTAGCTTTAACTGTATACAATGGTGCAGTAGGTAAATCATTTACATCATTGCATATAACAATACCACGACCACTATGACTACCCAATTTAGTTCGACAATAGATTGTTTCACCTTTGTCTATCCAATCTTTAGCATCTTTTATTTCAGTGCTAAATTTAGGTAATTGATCAAACCCTTGCAATGCAAGTGTCTTAAAGGTTTTAAGTTTATCACATGCTATTGCTATAGCATCATGTTTGTTTAAGTCATGATCCATAGATTTAAAATGGGGTGGTGTTGATGCACCCCAATTTACAATTACATCAGATCGTTTAGCATTGTAAGTAGGGGATACACGAAGTATCCCTAACTTTCTAGACAATCTAATAGCCGATTGTGATACAGGTTTATATGGAAATAGTTTAAGACTCATTATTACTCTCCAATCCTTTAACAAAACCTTTTTTGTAAGCAATCTTCCAGACTTCCCATAACTTTTCATCATCATATTTTAATGAGCATAGTTTAGGATCTTGTAAGTATACTCTTTCATACCACCATTTAAATTCTTCTTTCATTATTTAATATCCTTTTAATAATGAAGGTGATGAGAAGCTATGATATGCTGGTGCACCTACAGGGTCAATTGTATCATCTTCAAAGTCATCTACAAAGTTAAGAGAGTGATAAGGAATGTTATAGATAAACTCTGGATCACCTTTCTCATTTTCATACATTAAGTCAGCAGTGAAATCTTTATTAATTGCAACAATCTCAAATAGCTCACCAGTCTCATACACTTTGTTAGTTGCAACATCTTTATACTCTTCAAGTAACTCAACCATGTCACCAACCATAACACCATACTTGCGTTTGACTACAGCAGGTACAGATGCTTTGTATGTAGACACAGGCTTACGCCAGCTACCATAACTATACTCAGTATCTTTCCAGCTTGTTACAGGTGCTACATAAGGTTTATAACTTGTATTAGAATACCAAACGCCATCATCCCAAGTACCCTTACCTTCATTCATAATCTTATGATTGCCATGTCTATCAAGGAACACAAGCTTACTGTAACCGATACGACCTTCAATTAAGTTTATGATTGGATCTTGGAACAGAGCCAAGTTACCCCACTTGTGTACAAGCGGTTGAAGAATGTTGTTATTAAATCCAATGGTATCACTATGATTAGCGTCACCGAAGCCAGTAATAATACCGTTATGGACAAAGCCAATTGAACTATTAACTGCAAAGGGATGACAATTTGTTGTATCAATTTTACCATGAGTCTTAATCCTAAAGTGAATGACAGTTTGTTTTTGTTCATGTAACTTATAAGCTTCATAGAATGAATCAAAGCTAAAGAAACCTTTCTCGATATGTAACTTTTTATTCTGTGCATACATAAAGCCTGCACCATCTGGATTACCATCGTAACATTCAAGCAAAGTATCTTTACTAATTACTTTACCTTCTGGTTTATAGATTGCTATACACATTACACATACTCCTTCAAATGATTGCTAAGTTCTGGGAACATACGTCTTCTACTAGATAACCAACCCATGAATGATTCGTAATGAGTTTGTTTCTTTAATGCTAAACTACTTTGAGCTGGACTACAATAGTCAACTAACGCTTGAACAAATTGTAATCGAGATGCAAACTCTTTATAGTTCATTGGTGTTGCAAACAACCTGACTTCGATTGTCTTTTCATTGTTTAGATTCAATGCATTGTAACGATTGCCACCGTTGCGATTACGCAATGGGAATGTAACAGTGCGATCATCTTCCATACGAGCATAATTATTATCTATGCGACCAGCTATATGAGCAATGAATTGTTTATTATCTAAACGATTAAGGAACTCAGTCATCTTACCAATAGTCAATTGACTCAATGGCTTACGACTTACATGCACATGCATACCAACATTCTTTTCTATCTTTAAGTCAGGTGGAATGTTATCATAAAACTTCTTAAACACTTCAAGATGAATGTCAAGTGTTGCAGGACATGTAACTATCTCGAAGCCATTACGAATAGAACCATCAGACTTCATAAGAGCATGACCATGCATTAATTTACCAACACCTATTTGTGCACGATTACGATTGTTTGTTTCGTACTCAAGCTCACAACCAAGATAGACTGTGTTAGGTCTAACGCGTGTAGCTTTGAACTTAAGCATACCTTCGACACGAGTAGAATAGTTATGTATCTTAAAGCTTGCATCAAGACAGTTATGACACACACCATCAATAGTTAATTCGTCTACAGTTTCAGTACCACATTGTCTACATTCTACAATGTTTACTTCAGAACGATTGTATACATTACCACTATGATAGAATTGATCAGCTCTAAGCCAGATGTCATTACGTTCATTGAATGTATAACCATAGCTACTAGGATTAGTAGAACGATTGATGTGTACCCACTCAGTATTACCAAGTCTTACTCGTCGTTGAGAGCCATCAACATACCAATCATTAGTTAATACATCTTGATAATAAGACCAAGCAGGTACATAGTTATGAAAGTAATTTTGTATTTCACTAGCGGTAGTTGAGTTATCATTAGCAGCAATACGAACAGCTTCTGTTAACATGTGTTGAGTATTACAACTAACACGCAACGCTTGTGAGCGTAAACGTCTAGCTAATGCACCCCAGAAGCCTTTCTTTAATGTACCATTTTTATTATAATAATTAGGTTCATTAGCTTTGTAATACAATGCATCAAGCATAGTATTAGCATTTGTTCTATAACTTGGACTAGTAATTAGTCCTGTTTCAAATGCATTTTCACGATAAAGATTATATAAACTTAATCGTTTACCACCATTAGCATCATCGTTGGTATAAAATTGTATAATACGAACATCTTTATACCAAATAGTAGACAATGTAAATGTCTTACGAACACTATCTCTTAGTTCGTAATCATATACATTTTCTTCTTTAGTCCAATATGTTTGACGAATATCTGGATGAGACCAGCCGAACATATTAAACCTTTTATTAAACTCACTAAAACTATAAGGCTTCATATGATTTCTCCTAAATGATTACATACCCTAGACTGCAGGCATAGCCAATGCTGCAGTCGTAGGGCTAATTACATAAAGTAATGAGGATTGAATAAAGCTGTAGTTAAGAATGCAATAGTAAGACCCAATATAATAACCACTCCATATTCAATTAGTCTTTGAATTAAACAAACTTTAGGTTTGTATTTGTTACAACAATCAAAATCATTTCCGCATTCACCCATTTAATTTCTCCTTAATAAGATTACGATTAACTTCACTTAACTTACTTAATACAAACGCACAACCATATCGTTCAATGCAATCTTCAAACTCTGCAATTGTCCAATAGAAATGTGCTTCTTCTTGGTCATATTGACCATCACCATCACTAATATCATAATGATTATCAAAATCATCAGCCATATTAATCTCCTTGACTAGCTAGTTTATAAGATAACTTATTGATTTTACGAATCAAATAAGAACGACTTGTTTTAGGTCCATTTTCAGGAAACCTACGATACACTTTCCAGAAAGCTAATGCATATAATTCATGCAATGTTTCTGTATTATACAAATGTAAGTCATGCATAACATCTCCTTAATAAAAACAGATTGAATTTAATTTTACTTTACATTTATGTTTGTAGATACTATCGTCATAGAAGTATAACACATTATTATCAATTGGTGCTTTTACTTTATGAAAATAAATATCCAATGCAATTAACTTTGTTTCAAGAAAGTCTTTATCATTTGGATACTTATGACGACCTTCTGCTACATCATAAACACCAATGAATTGACCTTTTTGATATACAACATCACAAATATCTTTACCGAATTTACCACTACGAAATCTATTCATAATGACTTGTGCAATAGCACGCTTTGCATCAATAGATTCTGTATGAGCTTCTGCATATATAGCTAAAGCCATACAATTTAAAGAAGCATTTGCATGTTCTAAATCTAAAACCATAATGATTCCTTTTTATAAATGACCCAATTTTCAGAGATCTTTAAGGTTGTTGCACATAAAAAAAGAAGAAGCCTAATTAAAGGCTTCTAGATTAGCACGAATTGCATCAAATTCGTAGATATTTATTTCAGATGTTTTGGCTTCACGCTTGATACGCCAGCCATTCCAGAACAGATAGTCAGATAATTCGTCATAAAACATAGTGCCTTTTGTATCTTTATGTTCAAGTAAATACCACATAACATACTCCTAAAAAGAAAGGCAGGGCCGAAACCCTGCCATGTGATTGATTAAACAGCTTCTTTTGGATAGTCAGCTGAGTTAGTTTCTTGTGGATATGTCATTTCAGGACGACCACGATTAGCTTCATTTTGAGCTTTGACTTGTTTAGCCATAGCTTTTTCATGAGCTAATGCAATTCCACCTTTGATTAATTCATCTACAGTTAATGTTGTAGCTGGATTAGTTTTGTTATGTTGAAGATAATAACTGTTTGCATTGCGTAGAATAGCAACTGCATTAGCTGCATCCCAGCCTTTTTGAATCAATGGGCTACGGAATCTAGCCATTGTGTTGATTGCATCATTGATTAAAGATTCTGCAATAGCTAGTTTAACGCTAGCACTTGGGTTTTTATCTTTCATAAATGCATTGAAAGTTGCGAAGTCAAAAGAATTTCTGTAGTTATTTGTAGCCATGAGAACTGCTCCTTAAAAGTTTATATATAGATTAAATTAATTACAAGAAGGAAAATCGCCTTCAAGCCTGACAGGCGATTTGCCGCAAGATAACATTAGAATTCAATGTCATCAGAAGTTTCTTCATCGATATGGTCGAGAAGATAATTAAAATACGCTTCTTCATAATCGTCTGCTTCCATATCGTCATATTCTTTATCATAGCACCAGACATTATTGAAAAGATAAAGTTGTTTTGGATCGTTCATAATAAGCTCCTTAGTTTAAGATAGTTTATAAGAATAAGTAAACACATGGGTTACTTATTACCCCTTCACTTACCTTGGATTTCTTTTTGTGTCAAGAAGAATGTTTAATTATTTGATTGATAGCGCAGTTTGGGTTTGCTATCAAATAATTGTGATTACATTGTTCTTGATACATAAAAGTAATCCGGGGTTTAATTGGTTTTCACAACAAGAATGTCGCGATAGCGACGAGATATAAAGCAAAACCGGGTAGAATAAGTAATCCGTGTGTGCCACCCGGCGAGGGAGGTCATAGACGAAGTGGACTAGGGATTGTACCCAACCGAAGAGATTATAGCGATGGTTGATGTGTAGGTATTAGCTACGATAGATAGTGCGTTAAACAGCCCTTAAAATTCGAAATAGGGGTATTTATTGTAGGTGTTTAGTGAGTAATTATTGTGAGGTAAGTTATTGATGGATATAGTTGGTGGTATACACCACACTATTCCTAGGGGGATATGATTAATTATTACCTAGGAATTACCAGCCATCTCCTACCCCCCTGCGGGGAAACCTACGAAGAGCTGGTTTTGGTGTTAGGCACCAGCCTATATTTATATAACTTTCTGCTATAGGGTCTAGTGGCGGTCTTACCGACCTTTAGTAGAACTTGACGACGGACACCCTATCGGGGCTCTTATTGATTACGGTCCTCGTCTTAACTAAGGTCGGATTCTTAGACGTCGGACTTAGCAGTCCTTCCGTCTTACTACCTACCCTTTACATTATTATATTATTATATAATATTATTATTATATTATTATATAAATATTATTATATTATATATAAATAATAATATATTAATATAATTATTATTATATAATTATTAATTAATAGATTTTAACATACTATTGGAATCTTGTCAAGAGAAATATATTACATGTCTTAGATTTCTTTCATGAAAAGACGCAAGACTGTTTTCATTCATTGGAGTATAATATTAGGGTAGAGTGAAAACTTTACATTAACTTTTAAAGGAGATTAACATGTGGACTAAACCAGCAGCTACTGAAATGCGTTTTGGCTTTGAAGTAACAATGTACGTTATGAATAAGTAGTTCCCCTCAAATACTGCTTGACATTTCTTTAGGCTTATGTTATAATTATAGCATGAGTGAAGATTTAGAACAGAAAACTGAAGAAGTGTCAAGTGGGTATTTTCTAGATGGTCAAGAAATATCTACTACTCCTCGACGTGGGAGACCACTGAAAGCAGATCATCACAATCCTAGCTGGTTCCCCCAGCAAACTAAAATAGATGCCTGTACCATGTACTGTGTCTATGGTGATGTAGATGAAGTTTCTAGATTAACAAAAGTACCAGTCAAATACATTCGTCAGTGGAAAGAAGAGCCCTGGTGGAGTGAAATTCAAAAGAAGGTGTTTGTAGAACAGAACGAAAAGCTAGGTTCAAGAATCAGCACAGTTCTAGATAAGAGTCTTGGAGAGATTGAAGAGAGACTTACAAACGGAGATTACCTTTGGGATGTTAGAAAGTCTAAGCTTGTTCGAAAGCCTATAGACACTAAAGTCCTTTCTAATTTATTTAATAACCTCGTCAACAGACGACAACTTATACGCGGTGAGCCTACTAGCATTACTAACAAGATAGGCGTAGATGACAGGCTTAAGTTTCTTGCAGAACAGTTTGAAAAGTTTGCAAGTGCTAAGGAAGTAGAACAATTACCAACAACACAGGAGATAGAGAATGGCAACATCAACAGCTAACAAACCTAAAACAATGTCAGGTAAAGCTAAAGTTTCAGATAAGACTAAAAAAGATAACTACATGAAAACTGTAGGTCGTTCTGAAGACGACATGGGTCCTGCAACTAAAAAGTCTAAAGCTAAAATGAAATCTAAGGCTAAGTGCTAATAAAATGGCTGAACGTAAAAAGGGACCTAATCTATCAGTAGGACGTGGTGAGAAACAATCTGTTAAAGCAGGTGGTGGTCTCACTGCTAAAGGTAGAGCTAAGTACAATAAAGCTACTGGTTCTAATTTAAAAGCTCCTACTAAAGATTCATCTAATCCTAGACACAAATCATTTTGTGCTCGTAGTAAAAGCTGGACAGGTGAGCGTGGTAAAGCAGCCCGATCAAGATGGGGTTGTAAATAATGCCTAGTTCTCCTAACTACAAAAGAGATTATAAAGCTGAGTATAAAGAACATCATTCTTCACCAGCAGCTAAGAAAGATCGTGCAGCTCGTAACAAAGCAGCCCGTGCTAAAGGACAACCAGGTAAAGATGTAGATCATAAAACACCTTTACGTTCTGGTGGTTCTAAAGCTCTTAGCAATACTAAAGTTCGTAGCCGTAGTGCTAATAGATCAGATAATGGTCATAAGCCCGGTGAGAAGCAAAACAAGAAGAAATGAAGTTAACACCAGACATGATCCACGGTTTTGCCGGGGCATGTTTAGCAAAACGATATGACGGTTCAACCCCTACTCCGCAATGCCACTTGGAGTGGTGGGATCTCTGTTGCAGCGATAATCAACAGGTAGCAATTGCAGCCCCCCGTGGCCACGGTAAATCGACTGCAATCACTCATGCTTACTTGCTCGCTGCTCTTTTATTTAGAGATAGAAAGTTTGCTTTAATTGTTTCAGATACTGAGAACCAAGCTATTAACTTTCTCAGTGATATTAAAGATGAGCTTATTAACAATGATGATCTTATCAATCTTTTTCAAGTTAAGTCTTTAGTTAAAGATTCACAAACAGATATCATTGTAGAGTTTCAAGATGGTGAACAGTTTAGAGTTTTAGTTCGTGGTGCCGAACAAAGAGTTCGGGGTTTGAAATGGGATCAACGTCGACCAGATTTAATTATCTGTGATGACTTAGAGGGTGACGAACAAGTTGCTTCTAAAGATAGACGTGAGAAACTAAGAAGATGGTTTTATGCTGCGTTATTACGTTCTATGGCAAAGCATGGTGTAGTTAGAGTAGTAGGAACTATTCTACATTTAGATTCATTATTAAATCGTTTAATGCCTCCTGAGTATGATGGAGATTATATTAAACATGAACCATTAAGAACCTATTCAACACGTAAGAATGTAGAGTGGAGATCTATACGATATAGAGCTCACTCAGAAGATTACAGTCAGATACTTTGGGCAGATAGATATACTGCTTCTGATTTTAAGAAGCTTAAAGATGACTATACCAAACAAGGTATGCCTGATGTATATGCACAGGAGATGTTGAATTATCCTATTGATGAATCTACATCATATTTTAAACGTACTGATTTTATAGAGATACCAAAGTTTACATTAGATGCAATCGCTACTAAAGAAAAGAAACTTACTTATTACGCTGCAGTGGATTTCGCTATATCTACAAGAGACAGGAGCGATTATACTGTCATTGCTATTGGCGGAATTGATTCAGATGGTATTATGAATATCGTAGACATTCGCAGGGGCAGATGGGATGCTCTTGAGATTGTCGATGAGATGTTTGCAGTACAGAAAAGATATAGCCCTTATTACTTTGTAACAGAGAAGGGTGCAATTGAGAAAGCAATTGGTGCTATCCTAAGACGAGAACAAATAGCTCGTGATATGTATATGAGTCTTTACCCAATGACTCCTACAAAAGATAAGCAATCAAGAGCAAGAAGCTTTCAAGCAAGATTTAAAGCAGGTGGTGTTAAGTTTGATAAATCTGCTGCTTGGTATTCAGACCTAGAAGAGGAAATGGTTCGTTTCCCTAAAGCTAGACATGATGACCAAGTAGATGCATTAAGTTGGTTAGGTCTTGTAGTAGACCAAGTACAATCAGCTAATTCTCCTGAAGAGGATTATGAAGAAGATTATCAAATGGCACGTAGCCAATCTAAACATGATGGACGTTCACAAATAACAGGATATTAAATGGAACTCGACGTATCTATTAAAATAGAAGACTTAGTAGCATCACCTAACATTGCTGATATGTTAGATGAAGCATCTCTTACTACAATTGGTTCTAAGGTAGCTCAAGAGTTTGACATTGATAAGAACTCAAGAAGTCAATGGGAGAAACGTGTAGAAGATGCTATGAAGCTTGCCCTTCAAGTATCAGAAACTAAATCATTCCCTTGGTCTGGTGCTTCTAATGTTAAGTTCCCATTAGTAACAATGGCAGCTTTACAATTCCATAGTAGAGCATACCCAGCATTAATTCCATCTAGCAAGATTGTTAAGATGGGTATTGACGGTATTCAAGAACAAGACCAAGATCTTGTTATGAAAAGACGTCGTGTAGAAAACCACATGTCTTACCAAGTTCTAGAAGAAGATGAGAACTGGGAATCAGAAATGGATAAGGTACTTATTACAGTGCCTATTGTTGGATGTGCATTTAAGAAAACTCATTGGGACTTTAATTGTGATCATCCTGTATCAGAGAACATTTTAGCTAAAGACTTTGTTGTTTCATATTGGACAAAGAACCTTAGAGATTGTACAAGACAAACTCATGTGTTGTATTTATCAAAGAATGATGTATTAGCTAGACAACGTAGAGGTATATGGCTTGACGTGGACCTGTCTACTGCTCAAGTAATACCACAAGACGACTTAACTAATACCCAAAATAGAGCTCAAGGAGTTGATCAACCTACATATGATCCTGCTACTCCATATGAATTCTTAGAACAACATCGTTGGGAAGACTTAGATGGTGATGGTTTTAAAGAGCCATACATCATTACAGTTCATAGAGAGACACGTAAGGTAGTTCGTATTGTAGCTAATTACTTTGAAGAATCTATTAAACGTAACGATAAAGATGAAATCATCAATATCAAACCTGAATCTTATTTTACTAAGTATTCATTTATTCCATCACCTGATGGTGGTTTTTATGATATAGGTTTTGGTATTTTATTAGGACCATTAAATGAATCTATTAATACCATTATCAATCAGCTTATTGATGCCGGTACTATGGCTACGACTGCTGGAGGCTTCTTGTCCCGCGGTATTAAAATTCGTGGTGGGAATTATAACTTTGCTCCTCTGGAGTGGAAGCACGTTGATTCTACAGGAGATGATCTTGCTAAGGGTATTGTACCTCTTCCAGTAAGAGAACCATCACAAGTATTATATACATTACTTACAACACTCGTTAACTACGGTGAACGTATTGTTGGTGCTACAGACATTATGACTGGTGAGAATGTTGGTCAGAATACCCCAGCACAAACAGCTCAAACAATGGCTGAACAAGGTATGAAAGTATTTGCTGGTATCTTTAAACGTATTCACAAATCACTTAAAGAAGAGTTCCGTAAGTTATATAGACTTAATCAACTTTATTTAGAGCAAGAACATAAGTATGCTACAGGTACCGTATTAGCAGCTGATTACACAATGAATCCAGATATGCTACGTCCAGCAGCTGATCCACATGTAGTTACTGATACACAAAGAATTATGCAAGCACAAACACTGTTACAAACAGCAACGTCTGTACCAGGATTTAATATGTATAATGTTTTAGTTAGATATCTTGATGCAATGAAGATAACTAACATAGAAGAAGTTCTACCTAATCCTAAAGGACCTAATGCTGTTCAACCACAGCCTAATCCTAAAGTTATGGTAGAACAAATTAAAGCTCAAGCTAAGCAAGCTGATAGTGAATCTAGAATGAAGATCGCTATGGGTAAACTAAGTCTTGAAGCTGAGTTAAATAGAGCGAAGATAGTTAAACTTGAAGCAGAAGCATTACTAGCAATAGAGCAAGCTGGTGGAGTAAAAGAAGGTCATCAAATTGCTTTATTAGAAGCACAGATAGGAGCTGCTAAAGCTCACCAAGAAGGTATCTTACGTTCTCTTGAGTTAATGAAAGAAACTATGGGAGAAGCAGATGGCAATAGTAGTGACGGAGCAGGAGTACCAGGAATGGATAGCCAACCCGGTAACCAAAGCGTTCTTCAAGGCCCTCAACAACGATAGAGAGTTTATGAAAGAAGAGCTTTGCAGAGGAGGGATCCCCCGCGAAGATCAAGACGAGGTTAGAGGTAGATGTAACGCAATTCTTCAAATTAACAATGTTAGTTATGAAGATTTAGTTCAAGGAGCAAGAGATGACAACAAATACTAGTGGGATTAACCCAGTAGGACATAGGTTGTTAGTATTACCTGAGGAAGTAGAAGAAGTATCCGAAAGTGGTATTATCATATCTGTGGGTCAACAAAAGGATAGAGAGCAGTTAGCTCAAATCCGTGGTACAGTGGTAGCGATGGGTACAACAGCTTATGCGGATCAAAAAGATCCATGGTGTAAGGTTGGAGACTTCATTACCTTTGGTAAATACTCAGGACTTATCTATAAAGGTGAAGAGACTAAAGATGGTAAAGAGTATCGAGTGATTAACGATTTAGACGTTGTGGCAACACACGAGAAAGATTAAACATGAGCGACGAACAAGAAGTACAAACGCAAGAAGCCCCCGACCAGCAGGTGAATGAAGCTGTTGAGAAGGAAGCAAGGATCTTTGGGTGGGTACCTAAGGAAGAGTTTAGAGGATCAGAAACTGAATGGGTAGATGCTGATACTTTTGTTAAACGTGGTAAGGAAATCAATCCTATTTTACGTAAGAACAATGAACTCTTAATGAAGAAGTTAGATGAGAAGGCTAAAGAAATTGATGATATTAAAGCATCAGTTGAAGAGTTCAAGAAGTTTCAAAAGGAAGCTTATGAACGTAAACAAGCTGAACTCCAAACAGAAATAGCTTCATTAAAGACCCAGAAAAAAGAAGCCATTGCAGAGGGTAACGGTGATCTAGTTGTACAATTAGATGATCGTTTAGACGAATTGAAAGATGCACAACGAGAAGCGAAGGAAGAAGCGAAAGCTCCACCTCCACAACAAGTAGCTCCTCAAGTCCAAACGGATCCAGATATTCAAGATTGGCTAGGTAGAAATTCCTGGTTTGGTCAAGATATGGAAATGACAGATGTGTCAAACGGATTGGGTGCAACTGTTAGAAAACAATTCCCTCACCTTTCTGGTCGTGCGTTCCTAGATAAGTTGGATGAACGTATTGCAGAATACTTTCCTACTAAAACAGCTTTGAAAAAAGCTAGGGGAAGTGCAGTTGATTCAACTGGGAATGTAAGAGCGGGTGGAAGTAGTGGTAAGAAGTCTTATGACAATTTACCACCTGAAGCAAAAGCGGCTTGTGACAAGTTTGTTAAACAAGGTTTATTCAAAACTAAACAAGAGTATGTAGATAATTACGACTGGGAATAAGGAGAAAGATATGCCAACAGCAACAACAATAGAAGAAAAGAAAGAGAAAGCATTAGAGAAGCAAGTTCGTAACAATTCTGAAAGACCCTCGCAAGAACGTAAAAGAAACGTCTTTAACGGTACGCAAGGAAAACTATCTGTAAACTACACCATTGAGGGTTATCACCTTCATGGTTTCAACGATGAAAACGGTAGGATTGCAGATGCCCTAGATGGCGGTTATGAGTTTGTTACTCCTGAGGAAGTAGGTGGTGTTAAAGAGAACGTAGTATCTCGTAACACAGATCTTGGAGATAAGGTAAGATGGCTTGTAGGAAGAACTGCCGATGGTGGTCCTTTATATTGCTACTTGATGAAGATTAAGCAAGAGTGGTTTGAAGAAGACCAAGCAGTACTACAATCTAAAAACAACTTAATTGATGAAGCTATCCGTAAAGGTAAGAATACTAAGGATGGTACTTCAGCAGAGGGCTTCTATGCTCCTCGTGAAGGCATCAATTATAAAACTTAAATTAACAACCAAAGGAGTTTTAAATGGCGAACATCAATCGTCCTAAGGGCCTAAGCCCAGTACAAAACACTGACGGTTCACCATGGTCACAAGGTGCTACATTATTCGCGGTTGCGAGTGATGCTTCAAACACTTATGCTATCGGTGATATCGTTATGGCAGCAGCAGGTGGTGACGCTTTAGGCACACCATACGTAACAAAATGGTCAGGTACAGTAGCAGCTAACAGTTTACCAGTAGGTGTAATCGTTGGTATTCGTGTTGCTGATCCTGGTACTTCATTAGTTGGTAACTCACTCTCATTAGAGAAAACTTACCTTCCATTAAACGCAGGTGCACATTATCTATATGTTGTTACAGATCCAATGACTTATTTCACTGTACAAGGTGATTCAACTGTTTGGGCTGCATCTAACTTAAACAATAACGTTAACGTAACAATCACAGCTAACCAAACTACTTTAGGAAATGGTGCTCCATATTCTAACACAGTAGCTACTGGTCCAGCAACAACAAACAGCTTACCATTACAAATCGTGGGTATTAATGCACGTCCTGATAATGCGTTAGGTGCTTATTGTGAACTCGTAGTTCGTTGGAACGTTCATGCTTACATCGGTCAAGCAACTGGCCGTACTGGCGTTTAATAATTAAAGGAGAAATAACATGGCGGGTTTAATTACCACAGCATCACATCCTAAAGCCCTATGGCCTGGGATCAAACAATGGTGGGGTCAAGTTTACGATGAGCATGCAGTAGAATATACTGATCTTTTCGATTCAGAAACTTCATCACAAAACTATGAAGAAGATGTACAACTTACTGGCTTTGGTTTAGCTCCAGTTAAGTCTGAAGGTGCTGGCGTTCAGTACGATTCAGAAGTACAAGGCTTCACAACACGTTACACACACATTGCATACGCTCTTGGTTACATCGTAACTAAAGAAGAGTTAGATGATAACTTATATGAGCAAGTGTCACGTAAACGTGCAGCAGCTTTAGCAATGTCTTTCCGTCAAACGAAAGAAAACGTTGCAGCTAACGTATACAACAGAGCATTCAGCAATACATACGCTGGTGGCGATGCAGTATCATTAGCTAATACAGCACACCCAAATACATCAGGTGGTACATGGGCTAACCGTCCAACAGTTGATGTTGACCTCTCTGAAGCAGCTTTAGAAGATGCTCTCATTGCGATCATGGGTCTACAAAACGATCGTGGTCTCTTAATCAATATCATGCCTAAAACATTGATTATCCCACGTCAACAAGTGTTCAATGCACAACGCATTTTACATTCATCATACCAAACTGGTAATGCTAACAATGACATTAACGTGATCAAATCTGGTAACTATTTACCAGGTGGTTTCAAAGTTAATCATTACTTAACATCACCAAATGCTTGGTTTATCCGTAACACAATCCCTGGCAAAACAGGTATGAAGTACTATGAACGTGTTGGTATGCAATTTGACCAAGACAATGACTTCGATACTATGAATGCTAAGGCAAAAGGTTACGAACGTTACAGCTTCGGCTGGTCAGATCCTAGAGCAATCTGGGGTGTTAACGGTCCTTAATCGGGACGTCACTGAGTGGTGGGAGGGGATAAAGTCCCTCCCCAACTCTTATTAAGGAGACTCATATGTCATTCGAACAAGAGAAGTTAAAAGGTAAACGTCCTGATACGACAGTACCTAAAGAAGGTTTTAAGAAGTAATTTTATTAACGCTCTAATGACGCTTTTAATTAAGCGTTGCTAAGCAACGTCAAAGGAGATTTAACGATGTCAAACCCAACCCGTTTTCTAAGTGGAGTATCTACAGCTTATTCTGGCGAGACACTTTACTCATTCCCATTTCCAGATCCGTTTCACACTGGAAGTACACAAAACTTAGGTAGCTCAGTTTACACTAACGATTTTAACACACTTATCGGTACAGACTATTCTGTAACTGGTTCATCATCAACATTTGCATTATCTAACTCAGTAGTTGGTGGTGCAGCTGTATTAACACCAGGTTCTACTACAACAGCTTCATCTGCTTACAAGAACGGTACATTCTTCCAATTCCAAGCTGGTAACAGAGCATGGTATTCAACAAGAGTTCAAGTATCTGCAGTAGCAGGTAACGTATCATTTTATGTAGGTTTACAAAATGGTTCAGCAGCTACTGACGGTTTATGGTTTTCTAAAGCAGCAGCTTCAACATCAATTAACTTAGTATCAACAGTAGGTTCTACAGCTACAACTTTAGTAACTGGTGTAGCAACAGCTGCAGCAGCTACATGGGTTGATTTAGGTTTATACTTTGATGGTACAGATATTAAAGTGTTTGCTAACAATGTTAACGTAGCCCGTGTTACTGCTCCTACTATTGGATCTTCATCTACTACATTAACTAATGCTTTATTAAGCCCAGTGTTCCAAATTACTCCTACAGCAACTGATACATTAACTACAGACTTTGTTTTAGTAGCTCAAGAACTTTCACGATAATAGGGGATAATAATGGCTAATTCAACGAGTATACAAATACTGGAAGATGGCGCAGCAAGAACAGTGCTTAAGTTTGAAGGTGTATTAGACACATCAGATTTAAGTTCAACTGTACTTATTGATCCTTCTGCTCAGGCATCTGTAGACCCAACTGGCTCTAATTATCTTAAAGCATCTAAGTATAGAATTGATAAAATCATTCATAACATTGAAGACCTTTTATCAGTTAATCTATTCTGGGATGCTGCAACTCCAGTTCGTATTGAAGAATTGGAAGGTCGTGGCAAAGGTGATTACCGAGACTTTGGTGGTCTACAAAACAATGCAACAAGTCCTACTGGTAAGATCACAGCAACTACACAAGGATGGTCTACTGGATTAATATTGTCTTTCTCACTTATTCTTTATTTGACTAAACAATACTAATGGACTTAGCTAACTCACAAGTTAAACAAATGGAAATATCCGCTGTCATTACGAGAGCGGATGGTTCCGTTGAAAATCTTGGAACAATTCAATATTGGCACAAGAATCCTTTTAAACGTATTTTATGGAGAATTAAAACATGGCTACACTCTTAGTCAATACAGGTAAAGCTGTAGTAACTAACCGTATTAAAAACGGTGCTACTGGTGCTACTGAACCTTCTTATGTTGCATGGGGCACAGGTGCAGGTACAACAGCAGCTGCAGATACAACTTTATTTACAGAAACAGGTACTAGAACTTCTGGTACTTCTACACAACAGACTACATCAGTAACTAATGATACATATCAAGTTATTGGTACTATGACTGCTGGTGGTACATTAGCTATTACTAATGCTGGTTTGTTTGATGCGTCAACATCAGGTAACTTATTTGTTAAAGGTGACTTTACAACAATTAACTTATCTTCTGGTGACAGCATTCAGTTCACATTCAAGACACAATTTAGTTAATAAGTTATGGCTCTTAATGAGAGAGCAATTGACACAGATGTTGTTAACACAGGGTTTGTACAACAAAGCGTTGTACTTACCGCACTCATCTATGTAAATCAGGTATACACATACCTTAGTGGAGCTATTAATAGTTTCTTCCTAAACGCAAGAGCTATTAATAGTACACCCACTGCCAGTAATTATGCTAATGCAAGCATAACTACAAATCTTACTAAAGCCGTATCATTATTAACTAGTTTAACAAGTACAGTAACATTATCAGCAGGTAGAGCTTATCTTAGAACTTTATCTGTACTATCTACATCAACAGCTTTAATAGTTAAAGCTATAAGTAAGTTGATGAGTAGTGTTAGTTCAGTTACAACTAATACTATAACTAAACAAGTATCAAAAGCTTTAACAATAGTTAGTACAAGTGCTATATCTATATTAAAACAACTTAGTAAACTCTTTACAATTACATCTACAAGTAGTGTAACAATAGTAAAACAACTAGCTAAACTACTTACTGTTTTATCTACTAGCACAATAACATTAATAAAACAAATAGGTAAGCTTTTATCTGTAGTATCAACTTCTACAGTTAGTTTACTTAAATATACAGGTAAGATTGTTTTAGAAGTAGAAGTTACAGCTGCTACTATTATTACAGCAGTTAATAGACTAGTAACCCTTTTAGCTTATTCAACTTCATCAGTTAATATAACAAAACGAGTTGGTAAAGTTGTATCAGCATTATCAACCTCAGTAGTTACTATAACTAAACTTATAGGTAAGATTGTAGGTGCTTCTGTAACATCAACAGTTACTATAGCTAAAGCATTAACTAAGACTTTAACTATTATAGTTACAATAACACAAACTTTAGCTAAGAAAGTAACTAAAGCATTTAGTGTATTATCTACTAGCTCAGTAAGTTTAGTTAAAGCTGCAGGTAAGTTAATAACTTATGCTGTTACAGAAACTGTTAGTTTAGTAGCTTCTAAGTTTTACTTTAGAACATTATCAGTACTATCTAACTCTACCGCTTTTATAGGTAAATATTGGATAAAAGTATTGACAATTTCAGTAAATTGTGGTATCATATTAGGTAAGAGTGTTTATACAACTTTAAATACCTTATCAAATGTAGTTTTAAGTTTAATAACTAATGTTGTATCATTTATTACCTTTAATAATGAACGACTTATTTATGTAGCTACTAGACTTAGAAATATCACCTCAGTTAAGTTTAATTCAGTTATCTCATCTACCGAGAAGCTTAGACAAGCGACCTTGGTTAAATTTAGAACAATATTTGCTAATAAGGATACTCAAGAATGAGTGCAGCTTTCTCATACAAAATAACTACAGAGAATGAACAGTTTACATTTGATTTCTCTCCTGTATTAGGATCATCAGAAACTATTAGTTCTGCTACTTGTGTAGTAGAAGTTAAAGAAGGTACAGATTCTAACCCTAGTGCTATTATGTCAGGTACTCCTACTATTAATGGTACTAAAGTAGCACAAAGAATCTTTGGTGGTTTAGATGGTGTTATCTATAGACTTGAAGTTTCTATTACAACATCATTAACTAATGTATACACTCTTGTGGGTGACTTACCAGTTATAGCTCCTTTAAAGGTGTAATGTGAGTTATATCCCACGCTACGATAAGGGAGACTGGATAGCAGACTGTGATGTCTGTGGTCGTAAGTTTAAAGCTTCTCAACTACAGAAACGTTGGGATGGTCTTATGTGTTGTCGTCATGATTGGGAAATCAGACAACCTCAAGACTTTGTTCGTGGTGTAGCTGATACTCAAATAGCTCCATGGACAAGACCTGAACCTGCTGATCAGTTTATTCCAATAGGATATTGGTATACTGTTACAGCTAATGCTGTTATTAGTAAAGTATCATTACTAACTAAAGTTATACCAGGTAAAACATTAAGTGCAACAAGCACTAGCTCAGTTAGTATATCAAAACTCGTTTATGTAAACACTAAAACAATTGATGGGGCTCCTATCAATTCTACTACAATAGGATAATCATTATGGCAAATATGCAATTCGCTAACAACGCAGCAACTACTCTAGCATCTAGTATTCTAGTTGGAGCTACATCATTAACAGTAGCTACAGGTACTGGTACTCTTTTCCCTACCTTAACAGGTTCACAATACTTCTATTGTACCTTATCTAATGCTGCAGGTACTACTATTGAGATTGTTAAAGTTACTGCAAGATCTACAGATACCTTTACTATTACTCGTGCTCAAGATGGTACTACAGCTTCTGCATTCTCTACAGGTGATAAAGTAGAACTTCGTTTAGTAAGAGCATCTCTTAATGACTTTCCTAAACTAGATGAACCTAATTCTTATTCAGGTCAGAACTATTTCTCTGCTACTACATTAACAGACGGTGCTACAATTAGCTGGGACGTATCAGTTAACCAAGTAGCTACAGTTACTATTGCAGGTAACAGAACAATGGCAGCTCCTACCAACTTAGTATCAGGTGCTTTCTATGCTCTTAATGTTATTCAAGATGCAACAGGTTCTAGAACTATGACTTGGAACTCTGTATTCAAATGGACAGCAGGTGCTGCTCCTACATTATCTACAGCAGCTAACGCTAAAGACTTCTTTGTATTTAGAAGTGATGGCACAAATCTCTATGAACAAGGTCGCAGTCTAGGAGTAGCTTAATGCTTAATTTAGTAGCAAACGGTCCATCAGGTTATACAATAAACAACTCACTTCGCTTTAGAAGTAGTGCATCTGCTTACCTATCAAGAACACCAGGTAGTGCTGGCAATCAACAAAAATTTACTTATTCTGCATGGGTAAAAAAAGCAGTAGTTAATTCTAGTGGTAGTTCTATTTTTGCTGTAAATGGCGGAGGTAGTTATGGTGGATTTAATATTACTTTTGGGTTAAATTCCAGTGATGATATAGGAATATCTGCAATTAATACAAGCGGAACTAATCAAATTCGTTGTGGAACAGCAGCAGTTTTTCGTGACCCATCAGCTTGGTATCATATTGTTGTTGCAATAGATACTACACAAGCAACTAATTCAAATGGCGTAAAAGTTTATGTTAATAATGTTCAGCAAACTTTATCATTTTCAACATATACACAAAACTTTAATTGTTTTGTAAATGGAATTTATGGTCATTTAATAGGTGCAAATCAAACTGTATCAGGTGGTATTTCAGCTTATTTAGATGGTTATCAAGCAGAAGTTTATTTAATAGATGGTCAGCAACTAACACCTTCATCATTTGGCTCTACAAACTCAACCACAGGTGTATGGCAACCAGCTAAATACACAGGCACTTATGGCACAAATGGTTTTTATTTGCCATTTAGTTTAGGCACAACTTCCACTTATGCTGGATCATTTAACGGATCAAATCAATATTTATCTTTACCAAGTAGTTCTGCATGGGATTTATCTACTGGAAATTGGACTATTGAATGTTGGTTTAAATTTTCAAGCATTAGTTCTAACGGAAGTGCAATAGCTGGTAACGCAGATGTATTTTATGGTAATGGTGGATGGGGTGTTCGTTTAGACTCATCTTATGCAATAATTTTATATGGTAATGGAAATTCACAAGGTAGTTATGCAATAGGTAGCACCGCTTTATCAGCTAATCAATGGCATCATTTAGCAATAGTTAGAAGTGGAACAGGTGCTAGTAGTGTATCTTTATACCTTGATGGTGTCCCTTATACCGCAACAGGAAATGGCGCTAATAATCCTACTTTTGCAAGTAGCTCAACAGGAATTGCTGTAGGTTATGGAAATTATGCAAGCTCATATTTCAATGGCAATATATCTAATTTAAGAATAGTAAAAGGATATGCACAATATTCTATTAATGCTAGTGGTATTTCAGTTCCTTCTGCACCATTAACTGCAGTAACAGGAACATCATTATTGACATTACAAAATGCAACTATTATTGATAATTCATCTAATGCCTTTACTATTACAAATAATAATACTGTTACATCATCAACTGCTACTCCATTTGTAGCAAATATATTTGGTGATAAATCAGGCAATAATAATGATTGGGCTGGTAATAATATTAACTATACTACATCTGGCACAACCTATGATGCTATGACAGATGTGCCTACGCTAACAAGTGCGACTGTGGCTAATTATTGTGTGATTAATCCTATTGCTTCTGCTGTAGCTGATACATATTCACAAGCTAATTTAAAATGGACTAAAGTTAATAATTCAACAAATAGTAGTGCTGTAGGTTCTATTGCTATATCAAGTGGCAAATGGTATTGGGAAGGAACTGTCGCTACTGCTGGCGGAAGTAATTTAACTATAGGTATTGGAAATACAGATACAAATTTTGTAAGTTTAGATAGTAATTTAGGTATGACAGGTTCAACAACAAGTTATGCTTATAATGGTGGAACAGGACCTTATAAACAAAATAATAATACTCAAACAAGTTATGGTGCAACTTATACTGCTAATGATGTTATTGGAGTAGCTTTTGATGCAGACGCAGGAACAATTACATTCTATAAAAACAATGTAAGTCAAGGAACTGCTTATACAGGAATTACAGGAACATACTATCCTGCTTGTGGTGGTCGTTTTACTAATGATTCATGGTATATGAACTTTGGACAACGCCCATTTACTTACACACCTCCTACAGGATATGTAGCACTAAACACATATAACCTACCTACAAGCACTATTGTTCAAGGTAATAAGTATATGGATGCAACGCTATATACAGGTAATGGATCAACACAATCTATTACTAATACCGCAGGATTTAAACCTGATTTGGTATGGGTAAAATCAAGAAGTGCAGCTACAGATCATAAATTAACTGACTCTGTTAGAGGTGTTACAAAAGCACTTATATCTGATACTACAGGTGCAGAAACAACAGATACCAATGGTTTAACAGCATTTAATAGCAATGGTTGGTCATTAGGAACTGATACTAATTATAATAACAATACTGCAACTTATGTAGGCTGGCAATGGCAAGCTGGACAAGGCTCATCATCATCTAACACTTCAGGAAATGTTACTTCTACTGTTTCAGTTAATACATCAGTAGGATTTAGTATTGTTACTTATACAGTAACTACTACAGTTAATATGACTATTGGTCATGGATTAGGCGTTGCACCTAAATTTATTATAGAAAAACGCAGAGATGGTGCAGCAAATTGGGATGTATATCATGCGTCTTTAGGCAATACAGGTAGAATGATATTAAATACCACAGGTGCTTTTGATGTTCAGGCTGGGGTTTGGAATAACACAACACCAACTTCAACAGTATTTTCACAACAGGGAAATGGTAATTGGTTTCCTGTAGGTGCAACCGTTGTAGCCTATTGCTGGGCAGCTATTCCAGGATTCTCCGCTTTCGGAAGTTATGTTGGAAATGGCAGTTCTGACGGACCATTTATTTTTACAAACTTTAGACCTAAATTTGTAATGTGGAAGCGTACCGATACAACAGGTGGATGGAATATAATTGACAGTTCTCGTGATACATATAATGTTTCTGGTAATTTCTTATATCCAAACTTATCAAATGCAGAAGGTGCTGGTACTTATGGAGATTTACTTTCAAATGGCTTTAAAATACGTACAGGATCAGACGCAACAACAAACGCTTCAGGTGGAACTTATGTATACGCCTGCTTTGCCGAGAACCCCCTAAAAAATGCTCTTGCACGTTGATTAATTAAAAAGGAAAAATTATGTTTTATTCAACAACAGACGGACAATATATTAACGAAGGACAAGCCTTTACCATTGGTGACGTGCAATATCCCAATAATTGGCTTAACCTTTCAACACCAGAAGAAAAATCAGCTATTGGTTTAGAGGAAGTAATTGCTACTAACTCACCTAAATCTGATATTTACTACTGGGTATCATCAACCTTAAACAAAGCTACTATTACTTACACTAATACTCCTAAAGATTTGACAACAGTTAAAGCTAATGCAGTATCACAAATCAACGCTACTGCTTACAGCTTATTATTGCCTAGTGACTGGATGGCAGTTATGGCTTCAGAAACAGGAACACCTATGGATGCTACATGGAAAGCATGGCGTGCTTCTATTCGTGCAGAAGCATT
>Ga0214192_1000109_pt1 | contig 47090 bp, 65 predicted proteins | sample TroBogEpilimnion_44_FD_153030 | JGI IMG/M metagenome (GOLD analysis project Ga0214192, IMG submission 153030) | Freshwater microbial communities from Trout Bog Lake, WI - 29JUL2008 epilimnion | ecosystem: Environmental > Aquatic > Freshwater > Lake > Epilimnion/Euphotic zone | place: Trout Bog... | reverse complement strand
GGCATTGGTTAATTATCAGGGACCGTGGAATTCGACGAGTACGTACAACTACGGAGATATCGTCACATTCACTGATGGGCAGAGCTATATTGCCAATCAGGCCGTACCCGCAGATAGCCCGCCTCCAAGTACCTACTGGAATCTGTTCGCGGCAGAAGGCGCAACCGGGGCAACGGGTCCAACTGGCCCGACAGGTGTCGGTGCGACAGGACCAACGGGTGTTACTGGCCCCACAGGACCGGCCAGCACCGTTCCCGGACCCACAGGGGCTACGGGGGCCACAGGGCCTACCGGGGCCACAGGCGCAACCGGGCCAACCGGCCCTACTGGAATTGGAGCCACAGGCGCGACTGGACCGAGTGGCGTAACGGGGGCTACCGGGCCATCAGGAGTCGGTTCGACCGGCCCCACCGGGCCTAGCGGATTACAAGGTCCTACTGGCCCCACCGGCCCACAAGGATTGGTTGGCGCGACTGGCCCTACAGGAATCGGAGCCACAGGTGCAACGGGTGCGACCGGCCCGACCGGCGCGGGTGGAGCGTATGGTTATTGGGGTTCGTTCTACGATACGACCACGCAGAGCATATTGAGCATCACGACAGCTTATCCAGTCGCCATCGGAAATACCGACCCGAACAGCAATGGTGTGAGCATCGTTTCGGGCAACAGAATCACATTTGCCCATGCGGGAACGTATCTCATCACCTGGACGCTTCAGTTCACCAATTCGGATTCAGCCAACATCCATGACGCGAATGTATGGTTAAGTCTGAATGGCACGAATATTGCCGACAGCAATACCTATGCAACCGTTCCGGTCGCTCATGTCTCACCCGCTGGAACCACGAACGGAGGCCAATGCCTTGCGGTCACGTTCCAAGCGAATTTCAATGCGGCAGATTACGTCCAGATTTTCTGGCAAGCAAACAATACAGCCGTTCAAATTGCAACGATAGCGGCAGGAACAAGCCCGACGATCCCGGTTACTCCGGGTGTTATTGTCACTGTCAACCAAGTGCTGTATACCCAACTTGGGCCTACAGGGGCCACAGGGCCAACGGGTTTAACGGGTCCGACAGGGCCTACAGGACCAACGGGCGCTACCGGCGCGGCATCAACTGTTCCCGGCCCGACAGGTGCAACGGGTCCAACCGGATTAACCGGAGCCACAGGTCCGACGGGATTGACGGGCGCTACTGGACCAACGGGTTTGACGGGGGCCACTGGACCTGTAGGTGCCACAGGACCAACTGGTCTGACCGGAGCAACTGGTCCTACGGGTTTAACCGGAGCAACAGGTCCAACGGGATTGACTGGCGCAACCGGACCCGTAGGGGCTACTGGACCGACTGGTTTAACGGGACCCACTGGAGCCACTGGACCCACCGGCCCGGCCCCATCCGTCGGTAAAATCATCGTCGTATCTAACGTATTCGGGTATTGATATGGCTACCTTGAACTTCCCCGCATCGCCTACCGTTGGGCAGACGTACACCGCAAACGGCAAGACATGGCAATGGAACGGAATTGCGTGGATTTCCTATAATGGCACTCAATACGTAACTCGCGGACAAGCAATCGCTTATAACATCATCTTCAGTTAGGAACTAACATGGCAAATCCCAATTTGGCGGCAGTCACAAGCATTCTCGGCAATGTTGGGAATGTTGCCCTGACCACATCGGCTCAATCCCTTGCAAATAATGCGGTTTCATCGGGAACTATCCTAAAAGTAGAGTCGATTGTCATTTCTAATTCAAGCGCAACAAATGTCACCGCTACAGTTAACATTTATTCAGCGGCATCATTGGGCGGCACGGCTTATCCGATTGCTTCTGCCTTGAACATCCCACCAAACTCGACGGTTGTGATTACGGATAAAAGCACATCGTTTTATTTGATGGAAAATATGTCGCTTGGCGCATTGGCTAGTGCTACCAGTTCTCTGACAGCTACGACCACTTGGGAGGTCATGTCATGATTCCAAGGATAGTTAATCAGGAGCAAGCAACTAGCGGCCCCAATCAAACGCAGTTAGCCGGGAACAGAAACAAAATCATCAACGGCGCGATGGTTATCAACCAAAGGGCCACAGCCGTTACTTCTTCTGCATATACGGTAGATAGATGGGGGTTCAATGCGACACAGAATAGTAAAGCAACAGTTCAGCAAAGCACATCTATTTATCCTGTTGGGTTTACTGCTTCATTGGGGGTAACTTCATCTTCATCATATTCAGTTCTTGCTGGCGATTATTTTGTTCTTAGTCAACCAATAGAAGGTTTAAATTGTTCAGATTTAGCTTGGGGAACTGCCAGCGCTAAAACGGTAACATTATCTTTTCAAGTTTACTCAAGTTTAACGGGTACATTTGGCGGTTCTTTGATGAATAACGCTGGCAATAGGTGTTACCCGTTTAGCTATACAATTGGTTCATCAAATACTTGGACTTCGGTCAGCATAACCATAGCAGGAGATACAACAGGGACATGGGCGACTGACACAAGCACTGGGATTTATGTGTTTTTTGGATTGGGCGTAGGAAGTACCTATAGCGGCACCGCAGGGTCATGGGCTGCTTCAAATTACCGCTCCTCCACCGGCGCAACCAGCGTAGTCGGAACCAACGGCGCAACCTTCTACATCACCGGCGTCCAGCTAGAAAAAGGCTCCGTTGCTACTCCGTTTGAGAATCGTCTCTATGGGACTGAGTTGGCGCTGTGTCAGAGGTATTGTGTAGCCTACTCAAACGAAATTATTGGTCAAACCCTTGGCGGTTCTTCTTTAGGTGGGATACAGAAATTACCTGTGTCCATGCGTTCTACACCAACAATTTCTTCAGGGGCATCTTATTCGGTTTCTTCTGGCTCGGCAGGTGTCCCGGCTTTATATCCAACATCTACAAATCAAACGGTTTGGCTTATAAATAGTTCTGCAACTTGGACCGCTGGTGTATACGCGTCATTTACTGGTGTCTTATCTTCGGAGTTATAAAAATGTTTAAGTTAGGTAAATTGGGTGGTGTTTTTAGATTAACCGACAACGCCTTCATCCCCTTCGACCCCGCCAACACCGATTACCAGCAATTCAAAACCGATCTAGCCGAAGGCGTCGAACTCCAAGACCCTGATGGCAACGTGATGACGCAGGATCAAATCAACTCATTTTTGGAGACATTACCCTAATGCCATCCATCGAAGTCATTACCGAAGCCCCTGATCTCATTGTCGAACTTGGGACATTCCTGCAAGGCCCGCAAGGCCCTACAGGCCCTACTGGCCCACAGGGAGCTGGTATTAACTTCAAGGGCCAAGTGGCAACCTATGCCGACCTTCCGACAGGGCCATCAGTCAACGACACCTATGAGACTCTCGACACTGGATTTTTCTGGGTCTGGAACGGCTCTGCATGGATTGATCTTGGAGCGCTACAGGGACCGAGTGGGGCCACAGGCGCAACGGGTCCATCGGGGCACGTAGGGCCGACAGGACCATCAGGACCACAAGGCCCTATCGGAGCCACCGGACCCTCAGGTTTTGTCGGGGAACGCGGTGCGTCAGGTGTTTCCGGCGCTTCCGGCCCCACCGGGATGCAGGGACCACAAGGCGTTTCTGGCGTTCAAGGAATTCAAGGGATTCAGGGTATTCAAGGCCCGGAAGGTTCTATCGGGGCCACAGGGCCTAGCGGTTTAACCGGACAGCGCGGTGCGACCGGCGTAACCGGGCCATCAGGTTTGGTCGGCCCTACAGGATCAACAGGTGTTACAGGGCCTCGTGGAGCAGCAGGACCTTCTGGACCTGTCGGACCTTCGGGATCGGTCGGCCCTACAGGTGCGTCAGGTTTAATCGGACCACGCGGGGCCACAGGTGCTACGGGTCCTGTTGGTGCTACGGGAGCTACCGGGATCGGAGCCACCGGCGTTACTGGACCATCAGGCCCAATGGGTGCTACGGGGCCACAGGGAACCGCGATCAAACTGAAAGGCTCCGTTGCGACTTACGCAGACTTACCGACCGGCGCATCATTGGATGATGCCTACATCACGCTCGATTCTGGCGATCTCTGGGTCTGGAATGGAACAACATGGTTTAATGCGGGAGCCATAGCGGGGCCTGTGGGTGCAACTGGACCTACCGGACCTTCTGGCGCGACTGGCCCTACAGGAATCGGATCAACAGGCGCTACGGGGCCAAGTGGATTGCAAGGTCTACAAGGTGTCACCGGCCCCGCCGGGAGTGTTGGTCCCACAGGTGCTACAGGTGCCATTGGTCCGTCAGGTGCTTCGGGTTTAGTCGGCGCAACTGGCCCTAGCGGAATTGCAGGAGCTACAGGCCCTAGCGGCGCAAGTGGTGCCACAGGACCACAGGGCAATGTCGGCGTGACCGGCCCTAGCGGTGCGGTCGGTGCAACGGGCGCGACCGGACCTCAAGGTATTCAAGGCATCCAAGGAAATCAGGGTGCGGTCGGTCCCACAGGCGTTTCTGGTCCGGTCGGCGCTACAGGTCCCACCGGCATCGGCGCTACAGGTGCCACAGGGCCAACAGGGCTTACTGGTGCATTAACTTGGTATAACACCACGCCTCCATCGAATCCGGCTTTATATCCCCTCTGGTGGGATACCGTTGGTGGGACGCTGTACGTCTATTTTGCGGGAAATGCTTCTGGCCCGGTATGGGTCGAAGCTGATTCTGGCATCATTGGGCCGCAAGGACAAATTGGATTTACTGGTCCTACAGGCGTTACCGGTCCTACAGGTGCAACTGGTGTTACAGGGCCAATTGGTGCTACAGGTTTGATCGGACCTACAGGTGTTACCGGGGTGACTGGTCCTGTTGGAGCAACTGGTCCTGGAGGTGGCCCAACGGGTCCCACTGGGGCTACAGGACTTCAGGGTCCCACTGGACCTGCCGGGGCTAACGGCACCTCTATCGGTGTCAACGTCAAGGCGTATGGTGCTGTCGGAAATGGTGTGGCTGATGACACATCCGCAATTCAAAATGCGATCAACTCCAATCCGGGAAGGACGATTTATTTTCCAGCAGGAAGATATTTAGTCTCATCAGCAATCACGATTGCAAATACGATTACGCTTTTTGGCGATGGTCCGCAAAACAACTTCTATTGGACTGGTAATGGAACATTCCCAAATTACCAATATCCTCCGGGCGGTTTTGCTACCGGATCACAGATTGTTGCATCAGGATCGGCTGATATTTTTCTGGTAACGACAACGGCGGCTTGCGACTTTTGCAATCTTGGATTTTACCCATCTAGCGGCTCAACCAGAGGCGGCACCTACATCACTTTCAATACGCCATCAGGATACGGAACAAACTTTGGGTCACGCATTTCTAATTGCTTCTTCGCTTATGGTAATGCAATCAATTTTGTTTCTGCCGCAGGATGGGTGGTTGATAAATGTTATTTTGCCGACATTTCAGGAACTGGCATTACTGTTCAGGATGTGGCGTGTCCTGATTATGGCGATAGCTGCATCACCAATTGTTATTTTGATGCTAATGTGGGTGGCGCAGGTGGTCCATCAGGATCTATTCATATCCTGCAAAATTCATCCGGTGGATTAAAGATTATTGGAAACAAGTTCCTATCATCTGATTATCATATTTATATTAATCCGACATCAGATATAAATGATGGCGTTATTGTAGGAAATTCATTAGAGGGGGCTGCTGTTGCATCTATCCTGCTTTCCAACAATTCATCTGCTGCTTATCCAAATAACTTTGTTATCTCTGGAAATCAATTTTCTGTATACAATGCAGGAAATATAGGCATTTGGCTTCATGGTGCATATCTCTGGAACTGTCTTGTAACGTCAAACAACATTGGCGTGTATGATGCAGGTTCTGTAGGTATATATCTTGATGGATGCGGATCATCCTACCAGCCACGATCAATCAGAGTTTCTGATAATACATTTGCAGGAAGCGGTACTGGTCTTTCTATTCAGAACAATGCCTATGCTCATGTAGGAGTTAATAATACGGCTTCAGTTGGAACTGGATACAGTATTGGAACTCAGTCATGTTTATTTGATTGTGGACAAGCATCCAATGGTGAATCTCCGTATTGGTTTTTTACTACCACTTACGGAAATATATCTGGTGGAGGTACTCTTTATTGTACGAATGTTCAAACAATTACATTTCCAATTGCTTTTCCTCAAACACCAAATCTTAATGTTAGCATCCTAGGAAGCATAAGCAGCGGAATTGGATATCAAATTGATAGTGTTAGTCCTACTGGATTTAGTATCAATGTTATCGGCATAACTTACAATAATCCGGTTAAAATAAGCTGGCGAGCATATCTAACAGGCCAATAGAACTAAGGGAGGTTGGTGCCATGTCTCGTTTACACCTATTGGGGTTGTTTCATACAATCCCGGCGGCGCGGTTCTCGCACTGCGCCTTCACAGGCCGCGTCGTTAGATTTGGGAAGATGATGCTTCCCTTTGGTCATGAGGTCATCGAATACAGCAATGCAGGGACAGAGGCCCAATCAAGTGAACACGTTGAAATTCTGGATGCGGAAACATTTGAACGGCTCAAGGCCCTCTACAAAGAAGAACAGCCCCATGAGGCCGCTTCAACGGATTCGAGTCTGTATCGAGAATTTTGTAAACGACTGGTTCCCGAGCTATCTATGCGCGTTCGCGATGGCGATATTATTTGCCATCCTTTTGGCATCACTCATTCAGATTTGGGTCAACGTTTTCCCAATGCTCATCATGTAGAGATTGGGATTGGCTACACCCAATGCGCGTTTCCGCTTCGGGTCTATGAAACCTATCAGTGGTGGTCATGGCATCAAGGCAAGGAACAGGTCGCGGGGAATGACTATCAATGGGTCTGCCCGATGGGGTACGACACTGAGGACTGGTTGCCCTCTTACGATGATGGGAAGTACCTACTCTATTTTGGCCGACTGATTGATTGCAAGGGACTGCATCACATCAAGGAGATTGCCCGTCACGTTGATATGCCCGTTCGCTTGGTAGGTGAAGGCAACAAGGAATGGCTGGATCACTTTATGCAGGACGCTCCGATCAATATGACCGTCGAGCCACCTGTCACCGGAAAAGATCGTTCCGAACTTCTCCGCAATGCTTACGCCCTATTGATGCCTACGCGCTACTGTGAGCCCTTTGGAGGCGCGGGAGTCGAAGGGATGCTCTGTGGTACGCCTTTGCTTGCTTCTGACTTTGGAGCCTTCTCAGAGACCGTTGTGCATGGATATAACGGCTATCGATGCAAAACCTTGGGCGATTGGCTTGAGGCCATCCGAAATGTGCCTTCATTGAATCGCCGGGCGATTACATCCACAGCCCGGAACAAGTATTCCCTTGAGGAAGTCGGCGCTCAGATGGACAAAATCTTTCGACAGGTCGAAAATTTGAACCACAAAGGGTGGTATTCCACCGAACCATCCCATGCGATCTGGTCTTAATACTATGAACTACTCAATCAACTTTACAGCCGAGCAACTTCAGTATGTCGTTAAGGTTCTTGAGCTTCGCCCCTTCAATGAAGTGGCCGCGCTACTCATGAGCATCAAGCAACAAGCGACTGATCCCAATGCTCCCGATCCTAAAACTCCCGACAACGGCTAACACTAAGAGGCCACAATGCTCCCAATCACTCTTACCCAGACCGGCACAGGCTCATCGACAACTTACAACGTCAATAGCTTTGTATCAGGGGTCAATATCGGATTCGGGTGCATTGCCACCGGGACCGTGACGTATACCGTTCAGCACACGTTCGATGGAACCAACTGGTTCGATCATCCAGACGTTGCCTCTGAAACGACCAACGCCGATGGGAACTATGCTTTCCCGGTGGATCAGATTCGAGTCACCGTCACGGCGGGAACGGGATCGGTTGCCATGACGATCATTCAGGCGGGAGTCAACGCCTAATGGTTGGCGGGGGTTCAGTATCCGATTACGTTAATACGACCTCGGGGCTTGCTCAAGGCGTTACGGCGAAATATGGAGTGGGAGGGGCGGGCGTAGTGGCCCGTTCAGTAACGCCACCGCCTAGCGGATCATTCATCATCACGCTCTCTGGTGAGTTCATAACCACTGATTCCGGTGCTTATTTGGTGACAAGCTAATGACAGACACAACGATTTCAGCACTTCCGGCGGTCACCAACGTAGACCCGGCGGCAAATGTTCTTCCGATTGATTCTAGCGGAACCACTTCGAAAGCCACGCCGAATCAGATTGTCACTCCGGTCCTTGCGGCCCCTCCGGCCATTGGCGGTACGACTCCGAACACGGCGGTTTTCTCTCAGGTGAACCTGGGAACCGCAGAGGACATTATCTGGGGTGCTGGTCTTAACACGATCACAGCCAATGACGGTAGTGGATATTTCCTTAACACCGATGGTTCATTCATCATTCAGCAGCAGGGATCGGGGCTTCCTCCGGGACCGTTCTTCGCTGTCGATCAGTACGGATCATTGGGTCTGGGTACGCTGTTTGCGAACTACTACGGGACGCAAGCTCGCTGCATAACGCTGGATGGCTCTGATATCACTGACGGCGTTATAGACTTCAGAAACCAAGGCAATCAGGTTGGCAGCATCGAAGTTACTGATACTTCGTTCGGTATTCAGTCTAACAACGGTTTTATCAGCATCCGTTCTACGACCACTGGCTACATGGAAAACGTATACATTGGTTCAAAAACAGCGGCTCCTGCTAAATTTACAACGCTATCTGCAAGCACTTCAGTCAATTTCACCACGTCAGGAACCGTCACCATTGCTCCGACCGTAACCGGCACGATGGATGACATGGTGATTGGCTCCATTACGCCAAATCAGGGTTACTTTGACAAGGCCCTCTCGATCACTAATGCAGACGGTTCAACCCCCGCAAGGCAGTTTACGATTGCTGGCAACGGCGCAACCGGATCAGGACAGCTTGCGGTCACGGTAAACAACGCCGCCGGGGTGATTAACTTAACGCCTACCGTGGTAGGTGGTGGCGTTCTCGATGGAACCATCATCATCAACATGGGTGATGCCACGGTATCGAATTGGTTTTTTTCGGGGGGTGACTTGTTCACCAGTCAGGGAACAGCCGACATGACCAATGGATTCCTATGGATTCCAGCCGCCGCAGGAAACCCGACCGGAACGCCAACGTCCAACCCTGCCGGAACAGCGGCGCTTTACTTCAACCAATCAACCAACAAGATTTTTGCCTACAACCAGACCACTACATCTTGGAGTCAGTTGAATTGATGAAAGAATACCTCTGGGCTCGACTTGCGGAAACATCGACATGGCGCGGGATTTTTCTCATGCTGTCGGCGTTTGGCGTTTACAGTTTTACCGACGATCAGAAATATGCCATTGAGGCATTGGCGGCGGCTTTGTTTGGGCTTAGTCACTTGCCTCCTGATCGGGTGTCCTTACCGACTCGAAACAAGGATCGATAGTCCTTACCCTTGGGTCGCAGATTGCACGACCACGCCGGGCGATGTTCTTAGCAAGAATGTCATCGACTTGATCTACAATCTCAATTTCAACATTCACTGCGAGTACGGTTATGACTATTCACGAAAGGATTTCTGCCCTGTTTTTGGAATTCGAGACTATCCTCCATTCATTGGCCAGTAGTGCGGCAGAAGTGGCCCCGGTGGCCGAAGCCATTGAAGCCGTAGCGGCTCCCGAAGATATCGCCCCGACTGAAGCGGCGGCGGCTGTAGCGGAAAAGGTAGCAGAAGAGACTCCGGCGGCTTAAAATCGCCTGTCTCTCCTTCAGAAGCCCCGGCTAATCACCGGGGTTTTTTTTGCAGTTAAAAACGCGCCTATCGAAAGTGGAATTTTCCGGGGTGCAAGTCTGAGCGCATCCCTCGGGCTTACGCTCCCACTTGTCCTTGGCCTTCCCTGCGGCATAGGTCTGATATTGCATATTGACCGGGTCATCGATTCCACCGCACTCAAGCGCACAGACATGATCGACAACGTATCCCTTGCGTCCATGCGGGTAGCCTTCCCTCACATCGAAGTGATGTTTCTGAGTCTGACTCCGACATGAGGCTTCCGTTATTTTGGGTTCAAATGCCAAAATAAATGCCAAAAACAGCGTCATGGGCACTAAATCAGCGGTTTTGTTAAGGTGTAGGTGCATTATTTGATGTTGTGGTGTCGTTCTGCTTGCCGGAACCCTTCGGCAAAAGCGAATAGATGACCTTCTGGAATGTCCGTTCCGCTGTAATAAATATCAGCAATTTCAACATCGCTCATCGGCTTCCTTGCTGGCTCGGGTCTGATGTAGAGAGCGCGGCGTTTATATTCTGGGTACATCCCGGCGTCATCGAATACGTCCTTAGCTACATCAATCCACGCAGTGCTGGTTGATCCTTCAGCCATTGCTATTTGATATACAGGCTCCGCTTCTGGCTCGGGTCTGGTGTAGAGGGGTTCAAAACCATCGACTTGATGGAAAGATATTATTTGATCTCCATTAGGCGTTGTTCTCATCCACGCTACAGGCTCCGCTTCTGGCTCATGAAACAGATAGTGTTCGGCTTCCCTCATGACATCATTTAGGGCTTTGATTTCTGGATCTTCGTCATCCAAATCTGTAGCACATACCCAGCAATAGTGGATCTTCTTGAGAAGATCGCGTTCTTTACTCATCACTCCCTCCTATCCCGTGGTGTTTTTCTGCGTAGCGAAAGCCGATTGCGAAATCCATAGTGGTAATGTCGTCAAACCCCAACGATTTCGCTAGGTCCATGATCTCTCTTTCCGTCATCGTCTTTCTTGATGGCGAGGGTCTGGGTGGGTGAAGGTAGAGGGGGATATTGTTTCTCGGATCTCCGGGTTCAGAAAAATACCCATACCCATTACTAGCAACTTCTTTTAGCTCAAAATCTGAAGTCCACGCCACAGGCTCCGCTTCTGGCTCGGCGGCGAGGAAAGCGCGGATGTCATTGGATAAGCTGATGTTCCATGCTTCCAAGGATATGGCGGCCCGTCTCAGCAGTTCGGTTGCGGTACTCATGCTTCACCTCTGGCTTTGGCTAGTGCGGCTTCGGCAATATCTTTCACCAACCTCGTTGACAGAGTTCCGTACTGGCAATCATCACTATCGTTTGCGTATCGTAATAACTCTTCCAAAGCCTCATACAGTTCCGGCGCGGCGGCGATTAGTGCCGCGTTAAATGACGGCACGTTTTCACATCCGTAGAGAGTGCATATCTCATCAGAGATTTCATGTTCACCCGGAGCATACACATGAGCGATTGTTTGTGTGGTCGGATGATCGTGACTAAACGTCCAAGGGCCGGGAGTGAATTTTGTTTCGCTCATAACAACACCTGCTTTCCAACCCACAATACAAAAATAAGCGCCAAGCTAACTAAAACAATAAACGCAAGCACAGCTAAGCCAGTTTTGAGATCCTCAAGAATTTCTTTATTCATTCCATCCCCCTGCTAATCTCAGCGGACTCCAACGCTTTCAGCGCGGCTTCCAATTCTTGCTTTAACTTAGCGATTGTTTTTTTGATCGCCTCAATGCGTCCTTTACCTGCGGCAATGCGAGCCTCTTCAAGCGTGGAAAATCGTCCTAAATGAGTGTATTTGCCTCCAATACAGGTATACGCTTTGTAGTCCTGTTGTTTTTCACAGAAAGCAACGCCCGTAACTCCCAGCTTGTTACGCTCTTGTACCTTCCTCTGTTTTATTGTGTTGAGCATTCTTCCTCCATAGCTTTAATTTCTGTTAAGACCCTAACGGCTTTGCTTGTGGCTTCATTGGCCTCTTCAGAATTGCCTATGTATGTAAATGGAAGTACCGCTTCCAAAGCATCAACCAACTTAAGAACAACATCCTCGCGGATGTATTTGGTGTACCCGCCCCCCATTGGCTCATCAAAACAGCTGGCAAAACCAGATCCACCGACCATTTCTCCATCGGCCCAAATCTTCTTCGGTGCGTTCATGCTCCGTGTTCCTCCCTCCACTGAGCAATCAAGCTCAAAATGGCAAGAACAGCCCATATAGAGGCAAACAATATATGGTCTGTCGATGCGTGAATTGTGGAAAATAACAATAGAATCCACGTTCTGGCTTCTTGGGTCATTCCTCCCTCCCCACCCCTGTGATAATGAACTCCACAAAGAACACCACGATGGCAAAGACGATCAGGATCGCGGCAAGGGATTTCATTGGGTCACCTTGTCGGCCCGAGCGATGGCATCAGCTTCGGTAAATTTCTCCGGAAAACGCTGATACAGCTTGGCAATGCAGGACAGCGCCGGGGCCTCCATCGGAAGGTTCAAGCGCCACATCAACATGGCAATGAACCAGAGACAATCTCCGGCTTCCTCGATGATGTTTTCAACGTCCAGCGGTTGGCCGTAAGCCACCCATCGTTTCACGGACGTAGCAAGCTCTCCGGCCTCTGACGCGATGCCCAAGGCGGCATGGATGATCTCCATTCCGATTTCTTCGTCGGTGTGAACTTCCTTGGCCGTTCTAAGGGCCTGTTGCTGAAACAGGTCGAAGGTGTAAACGGGTTCATTCTGTGGTGTCATTGGTGTTGTCATTGCTCTTCTCTCTTAATTCAAAACGCAGTTCTTTAATTTCAAGTTTCAATCTTCTAATTTCACGCTCCCGCGTAAGCCATACGAACTCACAATCGGACGCATTCATCCTCATCCTTGAATCCATTGGCAGGGAGTCCCACCAGTCCTTAAACTCCTGCAAAACGCTCATTGCTTGGTCATCCCCCGCGTATCAGGTGAAAAACAGGTATCCCGGATGTAGTGCATCATTTCAACGTACACATCGAAGTCGAGGTAAATGGTGTTCGAAGGATCGCCACCGTTCTCTGTGGTCAGCTTTAGAACGCCATTGGTGAACTCAATGTAAACGCTGTCTCCGAGGTAGGTTTTGTTCATGGTCTTACTGTAAGGGAGGCCCCGTTGCTACCGTCCACTAGAGTCCTGATCGCAGGGTTCATGTGTACCGGGGCCATAATCGTTAAACGCCGCGTTCTTCCCATGTGCGATAGCTGGCGCATTCCTCGCGGCATTCGGATTGCCTGAAACAAGCATCACACGGTGGTGGATGATCGGCTGGCTTATTCGCCCGAGAATTCCGATCCCGATCCGTGAAGCGATCGCCATGGGAACTCACTTCTGAATCTCCTGTGCGGCCATCGCGTCCTTGTAATCTTGATTGCTGACGTAGGCGTAGGCGACAATCAATGCCAACGCGAACAGGATTCTATACATCGTCCTCACCCTTGTAGCTGTAAATGTAGTCGTACAGGCCATCCATATCGTCTTCGTTAATCAGCGGCAAAACATCAACGCCCTTGTAGATGACTGCCGTGATATCCGCTTCATCATCACAGCCAGGATCGTCCCATGTGGCGGGGTAGCCTTTGGTGAAATCAAATTCAACTTCAACGGGAACGTCATTGAGGGGGATGGTGAGGGTGCATTGGCTGGTCATACATTCACCTCTGCATCCATATCCTCTGCCGTAAGCCAGCGTATAAACTCGGGAATTTGTTCTTCGGCATTTTTAAGCCAGTCGCATCCCATCCCTCTACGAAATGGCACCCTTCGGATTGTTGCCGTGTTCTCTCCTGTTCTATGCAAATAATTGATTCCAAAAATTTCCGGGATTTCTTCCACCGGGCATCCGTATTGCTTGGATGCTAATTCTTCTGGTGTCATCACCGCACCCTCGCATAAGCCGTACAGCGAGCTGAAATACCGAAAGGCTCAGTGTCTACGCAAGTGAACTCGGAAGCCGTTATGGTGACGCTCTTGGGGCCGGTAAGGGCCTTATAGGAAACGATGCTGGCTCCAAGGATCACTACGATCATGCCGAATACAAAACCAGTCTTGGTGTCAAGAATCCACGATCCGAATTTGTCGATTGTTTTCATTTTGTCTCTCCAGTTGGTGCGCCGTCCTTGGCGCGGTGTGATTAGGCAAGCACGATATTTGCGATGTGATAAATGCGACCATCAAAGCCCCAAACTGTTGTGCCGTCGATATCCATGATTTTGAAGGGAAGTGCGCCTACTTTGTTTTCGCGGGCCATTTGTCCGATTTTGAAATTTTTCATTTTGTCTCTCCAGTTAAGGCCCCAACAACCGGGGCATGGATGAATCATACCCTCCCTAATTTACCGCTGTCAACTATCTATGCAAAAAAAACCCGCCAGAGGGGGAGGCGGGTAAAAGGTGGAGAGACAAACGTGCTGTCACGGCAAACGATACCATGATTTTCCGCTTTTAATATCGCTGATGCACTGGCGGCTCACTTCGAACTTCCGGGCGATCTCCGCGCAGGACAGCCACGGAAGGAGACCACGGATCAGGATCACATCGGCTTTCGTGAGCTTGGCATTCCAGCGGAATTCGCCCCATTGCGGCATCACCCGGATAGTTTCAGGCGCAGGGCCACGGAGCAATCTTGAATCCCTAAGCGAATCAGCTTTGCATTGTTTGCACCATGACTGATACGAATTTCTCCGCGCATGGTTCACATGGAAAGCCGCCAGGGGGAGTATCTGGCGGCAGTGGGGGCAGCGTTTTACGTCCATAGATCGGCCTGTTGAGCGCTTGAGGCTTCGGCTAGGTTTTGGCAAGCCAGATCGAAGTATTGCGGTTTCAGTTCCGTCCCGATGAATCGACGCCCCATCCGAACCGCGCAATAGCCTTCAGAACCGATCCCGGTGAACGGACTGAATACCAGATCATTCGGATTGGTCCACAGATGGATGCAACGCTCGATGACGTCCAACTGAAGTGGGCACATATGCTTTTCATCGTTTTCATCGCGGGCGGGCATCTTGTTGAGCGTCCGGCCTTGATTGATATCATCCCAGATGGGGCTCGCGTATTTCTGCCACAAATGAACCGGCAAGCTCTCTCCATGAGTTACTCTCGGATCAGCATCGCCCGGCTTCCGCATCGTAACGACATAATCAGGGAGCCCCATTCGACTCATGGACGCATTGGCGCGGATGGTCTTGTGGAGAAGCCCGAGCGCTTTGGTGCGCTGCATGGCAACGACCGGGTCTTTCCAGATGCAGACTTCCGAGTGGTAAATGAATCCAACTTCCTGAAAGGCTCGGATCAAGTCACCGCGAAAATCCCGAAGCCCAATGAAGCCCTGACGCATTTTGGTGGTCGGCAAGTTCATGCAATGGAATGAGACATTCCGCCCCGGCTTGATGATTCGATACAGTTCCGCGATCAGATAACGTAACTGAGCGACAAATTCGGCATCGTCCTTGCAATTCCCCATGTCATGATCGGAATTGGAGTAAACAAAGAGATCAGCAAAGGGAGGACTGAAAACAGAATAGTCAATGCTGTTGTCTGCCATGTCCCGAGAATGTTTAACGCAATCTCCCAAAAGAATCGTATAGCGGTCCCGTTCATGGCGAGATTCCTGATACTCATCGACAATGTTAATTTGTCCCTTCAGTTCTTCATTCATGATGTCTCTCATGTGTTCGATCATGCTCTCGCTGAGTTCATGATGCTGCGATTCCTTGCGCTTGATGTTCTCAAGAATCTGGCCTTCGGTTTCACTGCTGAAAATATGGACCTGAACATGGCGCGACTGCCCGAATCGATAGCATCGACGGACCGCCTGATAGAACTTTTCAAACGAATCCGACAAGCCGACAAATCCCATCCGGGCGCAATGTTGCCAGTTCATGCCGTAACCACAGATCGATGGCTTACTGATAAGAACGCGCAGTTTGCGGTCTGAAAAATCCATCATCCGACTGGCTTTAGTTTCGGCTGAATCGCTTCCCTGCACATTGACCGAATCGGGAATAAGAGATTGCAAGAGATCGGCTTCATCATTCAGATGACACCAAATGAGCCATGGCTCATCCGCGTCCTGATTCACCACTTCGGCTAGCGCCATGCAACGGGCCTCCAATGATTCCCTTTGTGCGCGTCTGCGCTCCGTGAGGGTCATAGCGGGTTTTGCGAACAGGTCCATGTGTTCGGTTTCAACGCTGATGATGTGTTCTTGATATTCAGGCGCAGGAAGGATGTAGCGCGATCCATCAAAGCCGATATCCGATGGGTTCCGAAGGACAACTGCCCATGTCCCCATCCATTCCCAAAACTTCGATGCTCCCCATCCCTTGAGCCGCCATGTCCCAGTGTCTCCGGTATCGTTGACGAAATAAGTGGCGAGCATCTCAGTGCGCGTCATAACTCCAAGAAATTCGCACTGATTACCGAGTTCCTCGAAATCATTGGGAGAAGGCGTGGCCGTACAGGAAAGCCGATAGGGGATCGACTGGCACAGATCAATCAGCTTGGTTCGTGTTTTGCCATCATGGGCCTTGAGGATACTGGATTCATCCAGAACGATACCGTCCCATTCCTGATCGAGCGCGTGTTCCATGCGTTCGTAATTAGTGATAAAAACACCCATCGAATCCTGATCGTGATACTTCTCGACATGGATACCGAATGAATGACCCTCCCGGATGGTTTGCTCAGATACGGCCAAAGGAGCCAAAATCAAAACCCGCCCCGATGTATGTCGTACCACTTCATCGGCCCATGACAATTGCATGAGCGTTTTTCCGAGCCCGGTATCCGCAAAGATGGCGGCGCGGCCTCGACGGGTGGCCCATTGAACAATGGCTCGCTGAAAATCGAATAGGTTTGGATTCAATTCGCCCGGGTGATGCCCGGTTGCGACTTCTGCGCGTCGCTTATTCTTGATGAATTCTTCGTATTGCATTTGTCTCTCCAAAAGATGCCCCGCCATCTCTGACGGGGCGCGTAGATCAGAACGGTATTTCGTCTACCGGAGCATAACCATTCGATTTCTGCTGCTGATGTTGCGTTTGAGCCGGGGGCTGTTGCTGTGGCTCATCCTCACGCGGTTTGAACATCGACACGATGATGGACTCGCTCCCATCGCGGGATGGAACGCCCGCCGGGTTGAACGTCTTTTTGATGAACAGGAATTTGTTCCCGTCCTTCTCCATGACAGCCCCGATATTTTCGTAACGGCCCTTGGTGTTTCCGCTGCGGTCGGTGTATTCGCCAGTCTTAACGGCGAGGTCGTATAGCTTATTCATTAAAACAATTCTCCTTCTGTGGTCTCTTGATTGGTCTCTTCAGTCTTTACAACATTAATCTCCGTCACCTCACCCGTATCAGGATCGACAATATCGGCCTTGGTGACGGTCAGGGCTTCGACAGCCTTGGTCGCTTGCTTCGGAGCGTCCTGATAGGGATAGAACTGGTCATCGCGACTGATGACGGATTCCACATCGGTAGACATAGGCAAACGCTTAGCTAATCGACGGATAGCCGATTTCTTCATCATCTGATCCTGCCATTGATTCCAGATCGTGCCGCCCCTTGATGCGGATCGAATTTTCTGGATATCGGCCATACGTAAAACTTCGATGTAAACGCCACCATCCGTAGTACGCGCCATTGCGTAGACTGCCTTGGGTTGCCCCGGATCGCCAATAATCTCTGGGTGATGGTCAAGGTGTTCACCTTGGTCATCAATCCAATAGCGAAACTGGTCGGCCTCATAAACCACCTGAGCGGTGATCGTTGACAGCTCCCCGGACTGGCGTACCTTTTTCAAGATACCGGCCACCATCGGAAGATAAGCCACCTTGTTACCGAACTTGGTTAATGCGGCTTCCCGGCCATCCGGGATCAAGCCATCCTGAGCGCAAGCCATGACGGATTCAAACAGTGACTTCCTGTCACACGCCAGAAGATCAGGACTGCGCTGTAAAGCGGTTAGCGTGACCCGCTGGAACTTTTCGATAGTGACGTGATCGGGCAATACCTTGCCGAACTCACTGCCCATCGTCATCAACTGGGAACGGACTTCAGCGATTGCATTGCTCATACTGAGACCTCCAATAATCGTGATACAAGGTTTCATACAGATCAACGATGCTACTCAGTCCACCTAGCGCACCGGCTAATTCCACGTTCGTTGCCGGGGGCAGGATGTGTGAATCAACGATGGCCTTGATGGTGACAAGATAGTCACGCCCTGCATCGACTACGGCGTTTGGCTGAGGTTCGTATTGAACGGGTTCGTATTGGATAGTCATACAGCCTCCTTATAAATCCACTGCGGCAACGCCAGAACTTGAGGCGCGGAATCAATGGAAGGCCAATGGCCCGATTCGACGCATTCAGCGTAACGATTTAGATCACGCCGATACAGCTTCCTGCCGTAGTCCATCGCTTCGTCATCCAGAACATATATGGCCGATGCGTGGGGCATTTCTTCCTCGACGCACAGGAATCCAAAGGCATCCAGCTTTTCGCCGGTTTCCCATTCCCAAACATCGCTATAGAAAGCCGCTTGCACCATGTAGCGATAATTGGCTACGGACTTGGCAAATGCTTCAGGACGAACATCCTGAGTCTTTTTAAGGTCAAGAGCCTTACCCGGAGTCATCAAGTCAAACCGGCACTTTACTGTGACGCCCGTTTCTGGGTCTTGGGCAAATACCGACAATTCCTTACGGGCTTCGGAATGTGCGATCAAGGCTTGAGCGTGGGGGTTGCCCAAAATAGATTCAGCCATGCCCTGAACTTTGTCCGCTTCAGTGCCAGTGAGGACACGTTCGGACGAATGGATTTTGCAAGCATCCTTGTAAGCCGATGAGCGCCGGTCGGTGATGTTCTTCAATAGAACGTATTCAGACGCAAACCGTTCAGGCTCCAAAATCGCCGTATGAATCGCCGTACCCATTTCCATAGATCGGGTCGCTTCAGACGGTGGCTTGAACTTGTAATGAGCCGGGGATCGAGCAATCAAGGATAGCCCCGAATTGCTGATGCCTTCAGCCGCGTGATAAGCGGCGTTTTCCATGTCTTCGATAATCATTATCTACTCCTGATGGTTGGTGGACAGTTTTATGGACTGGCCTCGCTGGCCAGTGGTTGAAATCGTAAACGGCACAGTTTACACTGTCAACTGAAAATTTACGGAGTTACAGAAAATGATGACATTGGACGAAATACGAATCGCACTGACCGACCGCAACCTGACCGAAGTCGGCAAGCGTCTGGGCATGTCGAAGCAATACCTCTATCGGATTCGGAAGGGTGAGATCAAGAATCCGGGATATGAGAATTTGAGGAAGTTGATGGAGTATTTGGGGGGCAAATGAAACTACGCGACTACCAATCCGATCTTATCGCCGCAGCCCGTCAGTCTTTACGAGATCACCAATCCGTCCTGATGGTGGCCCCCACCGGAGCCGGGAAAACCGCGCTGACGGTTCACATGATGGCAACAGCGGCAAGTCGCGGCATCAGTTCCATATTTTGTGTTCACCGGGATACGTTACTGGCACAGACCAGTCGGGCATTGTGGGAACAGAAGGTTGAGCATGGCGTTATTGCGGCAGGGCGATCCATGACAAAACTGCCGGTACAGGTAGCATCAGTGCAAACATTGGTACGACGATTGAACCGTGTGGCCGAACCTGGGCTGATTGTCATTGATGAGGCGCATCGAGCGGCGGCTGAAACGTATCAGAAGATCATACGGGCTTATCCCAAGTCGCGTGTGGTTGGCCTGACTGCAACGCCACAGCGAACTGATGGCAAAGGGCTATCCGATATCTTTCAGGCAATGGTCGAAGGCCCTACGGTTGCCAGCTTGATCCGTGACGGATATCTGTGTCCGTATGTCATTTTCGGAGTCAGTAAACCCGTGGAAACGGCCAGTTTGAAGAAGCGCATGGGTGACTATGTGGCTGAAGAAATTGAAGCCATCATGGATAAACCCTCCATTACCGGGGACGCAGTGGCCCACTACAAACGTCACGCCAATGGCAAACGATGCGTGGTGTTTTGCGCTACGCTGAATCATGCCCGTCATGTGTGTGAAGCCTACAACCAAGCGGGTGTGACCGCTGAACATATTGACGGTAACACGTCATCCGCAGAACGTCAGGCGATCCTTGCGCGAGTGAAATCAGGAGAAACGCTCGTCTTGACCAATGTGGAATTGGTGATTGAAGGCGTAGACGTTCCCGCCATCGAAGCCGTTCAATGGCTCAGGCCCACAGCCTCCCTCATCATTTGGTGTCAGGGCAACGGGCGTGGATTTCGTCAGGCGCATGGCAAGGATCATCTGATTATTCTGGATCACGTCCAGAACTATGCCCGCCATGGCCTCCCCGACGATGAGCGTCAATGGTCGCTTGAAGGCGATCCGAATCGGGGAAAGCGAAAAAAAGCCGACCCGGATGAAATGAAAATTAAACAATGTGAGAAATGCTATGCCATCTTCAATCCCGGCCCAACCGAATGCCCGTCATGCGGCGAACCCATCCAAGGAAAGCCAAGAATCATTGAAGTCCATGAAGGACATCTTGAACAGTTGGATATTGAGTCCATCCGTCGAACACAACGAAAGGAGCAAGGAGGCGCAAGAACGCTTAGAGACTTGGTGGAACTCGGCAAACGCCGGGGATTGAAAGACCCTGCGGGATGGGCGGCGCACGTTTATGCCGCAAGGACCGGGGCGAAACCTGATTTTAGTGCGGCTAGGGGGTATTTGTGAACGAACACGACCTACAAAACCGCATCCTCCTAGCCCTTTCCGCATCAGGCGCAACTGTCTGGCGACAAAACACCGGCCTTGCGTGGGTCGGTGAACCCGTTCAACTGGCAAATGGCGATGTGCTTCTAAAGAATCCCCGCCGATTGCACGTTGGATTGTGCAAAGGCTCAAGCGATATCATCGGACTGCATCAAGGCCGATTCATTGCTTGCGAAGTCAAAGCCAAGGGCGGCAGGGTCACTCGCGAACAGGAAAACTTCATAGCGCAAGTCAATGCCAACGGGGGTTCTGCCGGGATTGCTTGGAGCGTTGACGATGCGTTGAGGTTGATAGGATAATAGGACTGTCGGCGTGGTACCCGATAGAAAGCCCTGAATTGAAGATGCGTCCCGGTCGTTTTGGATTGGGAGTACCACCGCGTCTTCACTTGAGGGCTTTTTTTTGCCCGGAGGTTTTATGGTCACTTACATTCCGGCTAATCCCGGTTTTTTTATTCTTGAAGCACATGATCCAGTGATTGCCTATTCAAAAATAGACATCATTGGATGGGAAATAAGAGAAAGATACGTCAATCCAATTACAGCTGACAATTTGTTTGGCGACCTTGCCTCTGTTCATCCAATTCTTCATGCAAGCGGAATTGTGACAATTTACATGGAAAGAGAGTGGGCATCAGAAGAAGAGTGGTGGAATTCCGTTAAAAAATCTTGATGTAAACTTCCCGATGCGGCTAGGGTAGCTCCCGAACGGCGCACACCATCTGCGTCTGCCGCATCTTTTTTTGATGGGCTTCTTCGGTGGTAAGAGCATGACTCTCGCAGAAATTGTCACTCGCTACATCAGCGAGTATGGACTGGCTATCGTTCCAATCCCTAGAGGCTCCAAAGGCCCCACAGGACAAGGATGGCAAAAACCTGGTGGCTACTTTACGGACCCGGATCAGGCCACAGAATACTTCACCAAAAACCCAAACCAAAACATCGGCGCGGTTCTCGGGCCATCCAATATCGTGTCGATCGACGTTGATGACGTTGACGCGACCAATCTAATTTTCTCTGAATTCGGCATCGACATATTCGCTCTTCGGGATGCTTGCCCATCCATGTGCGGTAACCCGGAACGATTCAGAATCTGGTTCAGAGCCCCAGAGGGTATCGAACTCTCGCGCCACAGCATTGCATGGCCGCTGAAGGAAATCGACCCGGAGAATCCTGATAAGAAAACCTTCACGGTTTTTGAACTCAGAGGCGGGGCGGTTCAGGACGTTATCGCGCCATCCATCCATCCTGACACCAAAAAGCCCTACAAGTGGATCACCAAGCTATCAGCAGGGCTCACCGAACTCCCTGATGACATTCTCAATTTCTGGCTGAATTGGGACATATTCAAAGCCAATGCCATGAGCATTTGTCCTTGGTCAGAAGATGCCCCAAAGCCTAAACCCACAGCATCGGCACCGCACGAAGGGAGCGATCTCATCGGGCGTTACAACTCAGAAAATGACATTCATTCGACGCTCACCCAATACGGATACAAGCGGATCGGCAAGCGATATTTATCGCCCAACTCAGGAACCAAGATTCCCGGCGTGGTGGTTTTCGATGACAACCGATGCTGGATTCACCATGCGAGCGATTCGCTTTGTAGTGATGAAACAGGAAGGCCCGTTTCGCCGTTTGATCTCTACTGCCATAACGATCATGGCGGTGATGCCAAGAAAGCGGTTAAGCAACTGGCTAAAGATTGGGGTCTGAAGCCGGAGCCGAGGAAGGCAGAGGCGAGGAAGTCGGAGGCGAGGATGGCAGAGCCTCAAAGGACAGAAAGCCAAACACTCCTGCCGCGTGACACCATTAACTATTTTGATCCCTTGATTGATATCACCGTCAAGGGAAAACCTCTTGCCTCCATCGAGAATCTCAGGGAAATCCTCAATCGAATCGGTGTCATTGTTCGATATGACATCATCAGAAAGCGCGAAGATTACCTGATCCCCGGCCAAGGATTCACAACCGACAACCGGGACAACGCGAGTCTTTCATGGATCATCAGTGAGTGCGCCAAATTCAACTATCCCACGCCCAAGGTGCCCGAGTTTCTCACCTATCTTGCCGACAAGAACCAATACAACCCCGTAGTGACTTGGATTGAATCTAAGCCTTGGGATGGCGTGGAAAGACTTCCTGAGTTATATGACACCATTTGGTGCAAAAGAAACGCTGACAACGATCTCAAGGAGATGCTCATCCGCAAATGGATGATCTCAGCGATTGCAGCCGCTTTTTCTCCTGATGGGGTTTCTGCTTCCGGGGTTCTGGTTCTTCAGGGAGAGCAATCTCTAGGAAAAACCAAATGGTTTTTGAATCTGGTTCCTCAAAATCTCGACCTGACTAAAGACGGTTTGATGCTTGACCCCAAGAGCAAGGACTCAGTAAAGCAAGCGTGTTCGTTTTGGTTGGTTGAATTGGGGGAACTGGATGCTACATTCAAACGAGCCGAAATATCACAGCTAAAAGCATTCATCACAAATAAGCTGGACGTGATTCGTCTTCCCTATGCGAGAAAGGATTCACATTTTGCCAGAAGAACTGTTTTTTTCGGATCAGTAAACCCCAAAGAGTTTTTGCATGATCCCACAGGAAATAGACGATTCTGGACGATTGAATGCGAAAAGATTAATTACACCCATAATCTGAACATGCAACAAATATGGGCAGAGGTTTTGCATTTATATCGGGAAGGCGAAAGTCATTATTTGGAAAGGGATGAAATTGAAAATCTCAATGCACATAATGAGACATTCACCGCATCTAACCCTATCCATGAACGTCTAGCAACCATGATGGACTGGGACAAACCAGTGGAATTCTGGGATTGGTCAACGGCCTCCATGTTGCTTGTTTCTCTTGGCATTGACCGACCCACGCCGAGCGAAGTGGCATCAGCGGGGCTCTACCTTGCCAAGAGACACATGGGGCAAAAGGCCGTAAACGGCACAAAATACATCAAGGTGCCTAGTGTGAAGCCAAAAGGCAGTTTGCCCAATGAACCGCCCAATTCATGACAGACCCCCCACCCTACACCCAACCCCCCACCCTGAGTAAGTTATTGATAAATAAAAGATTAAATGTCTAGGGTGGAGGGTGGTAGGTGCTTTCTATAAAAAAAGATTTTTTTAAAATATAGGGTATATAGTGAAAATACATAGGGTATAGAGATTGACGCCAACCCCCCACCACCCCCCACCCAAAATCGCTCTAAGCCACGACTGGCGCGGGATTCAGAGGGTGGGGGGTCAACAGCGAACCCCCCACCCATGACGTGCATTCTGTGCCAACAAGAAAAACCCATCTACCAGATGAACAACCCCTGTTGCCGAGCCCGTTTTCTGGTCAACCAGCCATCGAAGCAACATCGACAGGACTGGCTCGCTCGATGGGAACGCGAACTGGACGCCGACACGCTGAACGAAATCCGAACCTTGACAATCAAACTGTGGGAGGCTAAAACCGCGACATGAATGGGATAAAGCCATGAGACACCAAGCAGAATACAGACCCACTTGGAAATCCGTATCGGAATATCCACCACCTAATGGGACTAAGATATTACTCAGGACGAAATACGGAACTGCTGTCATCGGACAGTATTATCCCGAGGGGGAATTTACGCACTGGACGGGATTGCCTCGCATGCGGCCTCAGAGGGATTCAATAGACGAAGCAACGCCTGACGAATGGGATTCATTATGCCGTGGAAAGAAAGGATAGAATTCGATTCTGAGGATTGGGCTCAAATTGAAGAAATGTGCCTAATACAATGCACAGCACAAGAAATTGCGAATATCATGCGCGTTTCATATTCCACTCTGGAAAGACGAATCAAAGAGGAATATGACGTAACCGTTGAAGACTACATAAAGGCATTGTCCGCTCCCGGAAGGAAATCATTGCGACGATGGCAATATGAAGCGGCAGAAAAGGGCAATATCCAGATGATGATTTGGCTTGGAAAACAATGGCTAGATCAGAAGGAATCCCGAGAAGATAGCAAGAACATTCAGGAAATACGCATAACGGGTGGATTCCCGTCATTTGATGTCACGCAAGAGTCAACAAGAAGCGATAACGATTGATCTCCCTGTCCTTCATGCAGACCAGATAGCGGCATATCAAATGCCGGGGAGGTTCAAGGCGATCCGTTGTGGTCGTCGTTAGGTTGGGGAAAAACGCTCATGTCTATCGCCATCATGTGCGATAGGGCAATCAGAGGACAATCTGTAGGATTCTTCGCTCCATCATTCAAAATCCTTGGCGAATCATATGAGGAAATGGTGGATCGCCTTCGACCTATCGTGGCGAGGGCCAGCAAGATGGAAGGCGTGATTCGACTTACGACCGGAGGCAGAATTGATTTCTGGTCAACTGACAATGAATACGCCGGTCGATCTCGACGTTATCATCTGGTCGTTTTGGATGAGATCGCATTTGCCAAAGAATCCACCATGATGGGCATCTGGGAAAAAGCAATTAAGCCCACCTTGCTAGACTTCAAAGGCGAATGTATCGCCACATCAACGCCAGATGGCATCAATGAAGACAATTTTTTCTGGCGCATATGCAATCTGCCAGAATATGGATTTTCGGAGTATTACGCCCCGACCATAAACAATCCATACATGCCTTCAGACGAAATAGAAAAGCTACGCGAGACCACGAATCCAATGGTGTTCGCTCAAGAATACCTTGCTGAATGGGTTGATTTCTCTGGTGCAGCTCTCTTTAGGCTTGAGGATTTTCTGGAAAATGGAAAGCCCATTCCTTGCCCGTTCCGAATTTTTGGGAATGTTTATGCAGTCATTGATTGCGCCGTTAAGACAGGAACCGATAACGATTCAACAGCGGTTCTCTATTGCGCCTTACAGCCGGGGTACATGTTCGAAGACCAAAAGCCGAAGGTTTATTGGCTTGATTGGGAATTGATCCAAATCGAGGCATACTCGATGCTAGAGTGGATTCCTAGCGTCCATGCTCGATTAGAAGAGCTATCCAAGGAATATCAATCCACCTTGGGAGTTCAGAACAATGCAGGGATTTTCATTGAAGACGCAGCGGGCGGTTCTGTTTTGCTTCAATTCTGCAAACGCAACAACATCAACGCTACACCGATTGAATCGAAACTGGTGATGCTTGGAAAAGACGCTCGCGCATTGTCAGCTAGCCCTCATGTCGCTTCAGGATCGGTGAAAATCACCGAATACGCATACAACAAACGAACCAAAAACAAAGGCGTCGAAAGAAACCACCTCATGGCCCAAATTGGATCATTCCGCATTGGCGATAAGGACGCAGCAAAAAGATCAGATGATTTGCTCGATACCGCAGCGTATTCGATAGTTTTAGGTCTTAGTGATAGCAAGGCGATGTGATAAATTCTAGTGTGCTATACAGCGTCATCATCAAGCGATACCAAGGGCTACTGACATGAGCAACGGCGATATTGAATACGGCGGTTTGGCGAACGGTTCACCGCTTTGGAATATCATGCAAGCGCAGAATATTGAGCCGGGATCAACTCCGAGCTATGAACTCTGCAAACTGATCTATGTCAGTCACCCTCTGGGCAAGCGCATCATCGACGCGCCGATTGCTAGGGCCATGTATAAGCGCCGGGAGATTATCGTAGCCGAGGCCCCGGAATGCGTCATTGAGCGATACAACGATGTATGGGATCGAATGCAGTCCGACTATTACATTGCCGACTGCGAACGCCTCGCCCGGATTTATGGCATCGCCTCTTTGGCGATCATGCCGCAAGATGACCGAAAGACCACGGATGAGATCACGCCTGAGGAACTGTGGAGTGGGAAGATCAAGTTCAACTCGCTTGATCCTCTGAATACCGCTGGATCGCTTGTTGGCATTCTCGACCCGAATGATCCTGACTTTTTGAAGTATTCGCACATCGCCGTGGCCGGTGTTCCGTATCACCGAAGCCGGGCGCACATTCAGCTTCACGAAAACCCGGTCTATCTGGATTACACCGTAAGCGCGTGGGGCTATGTAGGCCGGTCCTGCTTCAATCGTGCTTTATACCCGTTGCAGTCTTTCATCCAGTCGATGATTGCCGACAACCTGATGATGATTAAGTCAGGCGTGATCGTGGCGAAGATCGATCAGCCGGGCTCCATCCTCAGTCGAACCATGCAATCCGCGCAGAATCTTAGGCTCAATATCCTGAAGCAAGCGCAGACCGGCAACACGATCTCTGTCAAGCCCGACGAGGCCATCGAATCGCTCGACCTGAATAACCTGACCTATGCCGAGCAACGGAAGAACATCCTTGAGAATATCGCGCTGTCTCTGGATATGCCCGCATCCTTCCTGACCAATGATTCACTGGCTCAGGGCTTCGGAGAAGGCGAAGAGGACGCGAAACTCATCAACAGCTATATCGATTCAGTCCGGCTCGAAATGAAGCCCATATACGACTGGATGGATAACATCGTGCAGTACGTTGCGTGGTCCCCGGATTACTTCCTGACCCTACAGCAACGATTCCCCGAATACGCAAAGACCAGCTACAACGAATGGTTTCATCAGTGCCGCCGGTCCTTCAAGGCTATCTGGCCCGAAGCCCTTGAGCCGACCAAGAAGGAACGCTCTGACCATCAGAAGAATCAGTACGAATCCGTCATTGCGGTCTATCAGGCATTGGCCCCCGAATGTCGCGCCGAGAACAAGGCCCGGCTCATTGATTGGGTCATCGGCAACCTGAACGAATGCGCTGATCTCTTCCCGAATGATCTTGACTTGGATACGTCCATCATCGCAATGGAATCGGCTCTGGGTCTGGATGAGCCCGCCGAGGAAGAAGAAGAGAATAGCTTCGGTGGCTAGTTATTACTCACAGGTCAAGAAACTCATGCGGGAGGCCCTAGCCGGTGTCCCGCAGGAAATGACCATCGGCAAGTTACGGAATGCCCTCCGGCAACTGCCAAGCCCTGCCAAAGTCGAAAAGCGATTAAAGGCTATCTGGATATCCCAGATCGAGGAAGAAAGGATTCTGAATCAACACAAGGGCGTTACCTCATTTGACCTTGCGTCGATTCGGCCCAAGCTCAGGGATGAGCTTGATAACCGAATTTTGTATTCCCTCTCGCTCATCAAACTAAACCGCGAAACCAGCGTCGAAACCGTGGTCCGTCGATTCGATGGATGGATCAGTAGCCTATCGGCAGTCGAGCCCGTCCGGGAAAGGCAGACCGCTAATCTGGATGAAGTGGCCCGGAATATCACTAAGCCGCTGAAGCAACTCCCCTTCGAAGAGCGCCGGGTAGCCATCGATCAATCTCACAAGCTAGTGGCGAATCTAAATCAGATCGTGGCCTATGATGAGGGAGCGATTGGCGCGATATGGCACTCTCACTGGCGGGAAATCAATTACGACTACCGCGTGAAGCATAAGCATCTCGACCAGAAGTTCTACCTGATCCGCAATAGTCAGGCCATGCGAGATGGACTGGTTAAAAAGGCCGGGCACGAATACATCGAGGATCTTGAGGATCAACCGGCAGAGCTTCCGTTTTGCCGGTGTTATTTTCAATATATCTACACCCTGAAGAAAGTCCCCGAAGAATGTTTGACTGAAAAGGGTAAAGAGATTATAAGAGGGCTTCGATAGCTCTCGGAGCATATTTCATGCCGTTTAAGTCTGAGGATCAACGCAAGGCCATGTACGCCGCAGCAGAGGGTCGCTCGACGATTGGCATCCCCGAAGAGGTCGGAAAGAAGTTCGTGGCCCATCGCAATGACAATGATGGACAGCCCGCCGAAGGTGTCCTGCCGGAGATCACCGAACTTCAGGTCATGCAAGCCATCCGTGATGGTGCGCTTCCGAGCCCACAGCAATACGGGCAGATTCACCTGTTCGATATCAGAGTCACCGGAACCGGGTACGCCGAAAGGGCAACCGGAGAGATAGGATTCAAATCCCCGGTCGACTATCTGACCCCAGAATTCCTGGAGCGTAGTCAGGGCCTCCCGGTAGTCTGGGAGCATCCGAGCGATAAGCTCCTTGATACTGACTCGTTTCAAAATCAAATCATCGGGACCAGTGTTCTCCCCTATGTCAAGGGTGATGAAGTCTGGACCATTGCTAGAATATATGACGGTGAAGCCGCGAAACTGATGAAGGAGTCGCAATTAAGCACTTCCCCTGCCGTTTCCGTTTCCAAAAGCGCGGTGAAGATGGGTAACATCCTCATCGAAGGCAAACCCGTCTATGTAGACCATATCGCCATTTGCCAAAACGGGGTATGGGATAAAGGTAAACCCGACGGGGTTCGTTTGGATTCCATAACTCACGAGGACAAAACTATGGAAGAAGAGAAGGGCGAAGGCTTGCGCGAAGCCATTAGCAAAATGCTCGATGAGCATTCATCACGCATTGACGCAAAGTTCGACGAGGTGCATAACCGCCTTGACGAAATGGGCGGCAAAAAGGAAGAGGAAGTTGAAATAAAAGACGATGAACTCGATCCTGTGGAAAAGGAAGAGGTCAAGGAAGAAATCGAAGAAACGGAACACGTTGTCGATTCCTCCTGTGACGGTGCGGCTAACCGCATGGACTCAGAAAAGCGTGACGATGATGACGTCAAAGCTGACAGCATGGCGGCTATGAAGAAGGAACTTGATTCCCTCCGGGCCGAACTCAAGCGTGATCGTCAGCGTATGGCGGCTCCGACCATTGAGGACAAGAATCGCATCGCGGACGCTCTGTCACGCGCCGATAGCGTCCTTCTGGCATTGGGCGAAACCAACACCGTCAGCTATCTGCCCGGCGAAGGTGAATTCAATTTCAGAAAGCGCATCGCGTCAACTCTGTCCAAGTATTCCGACCGCTTTAAAAAGGTTGATGTTTCCAAGGTAGCCGACAAGGCGCTCTTCGAAATCATGGAAGATCAGATTTACGCGGATGCCATGAGCTATGCCAAAGCCCCTCCGATCGCCCCCGGTCGTGTTCACATGATCGAACAGAAGGGCATTGGTGGCCGTTCAATTTTCGTACCTTCGGCCAATTCTGACCCGCATGGTTGGATGGACGTATTCAGCCACGGCGCTCAGTTCACGGGCGGCTTTAAGAGGAGCAACTAATCATGGGTACTTGGAATCCTTACGCCATTACCAATGCGACTGATTCATTTAGCGTTCAGTCACAGGGTTTTGTTCAGGGTGACGTTCAGGCCGATCCCGCAACCCGTTTCCAGATCGCAGGCGGCAATGTCGCTCTGACCGAATCGCTCCCGATGTGGGGCGGTATCGCCATCTATGAAGCAACCCCTCCGGCACAGCCAGCGGGCGGTTTCAACGGTTCGACTATTGGTCGCGCCCTGAATGCTTCACAGATTTCCGGCTTCTCGGTTCAGAACGGCTCCAACGCGGCTCCGACCAATCCGCAGAACACCGCGCCGACTCAGGCGGGCGGCTTCGGCTTTAACTACGTTCGACTCGGTTCCAATAACCGTGTCGTTGTAGCTTGCTCAAGTTCAGTCCTTGCGCTTGTCGGTAGCTACAACCCGTTGCAGTTCTCTTGGGATCAGACCTCTCAGACCCTCGTGCCTTACGCGGCTCTCAGCGGTTCAAGCATTGCAACTGTAGCCAGTGCGACCTATGCCAATGGCGTCATCACTTTTGTGACTGCGGCGGCTCATGGCCTGACCACCGGCAACTATGCAACGATCTCGGGCGCGGCTCCGATTGGCTTCAACGTATCGGGTCCGGTTGTCGTAACCAATACGACCACCTTCTCGATTGCGGCTCCGAACAACCCCGGGACTCTGACGACTCCGGGCGTGGTTTATAGCGGCCTTGGCGGGTTCAAAGCCACTCTGGTTGACGTAAATGCTGGCAACAGCTCCGTCATTGTTTATAACTCAACCACCGGGAACGCAAGCTGGAACAACTCCGGCAATGCGGCGCTCATCCTAATCTAAGAGGCTTAGAACATGGCGAACATCAACAACGGTTGGGAGCAGATTAACCCCAACTTTACGTTTCCAGAAATCCTGATTCAGTATCAGCAGCCCTCCGGTGCGTTCCTCGCTCTGCCGGGCGGGACCATCATGCCGCGCCTCGCGCCAACTGACCTTGCAGTTTACGTTAAGCGTCTGAACGTTAAGTCTCAGTACATTGCGAATCAGAACGTGGTTCAACAGCTTCCGTCCTGCTCGCTCGATAGCACGATGATCTCATCACCGACCTATCTGCTCCGCGCTCGGGCGATCTACGACCATTGGGATACCGCATTTGCAGGGGCATGGGGTTATTCACTCCCTGAAGCACAGCGGCTTGCCATGCGGCAGGGTATTTATCAGGGCCTTCGTCAAGGTCTCCTGTACGGATTCAACCCGGCAAACCCCGGCGAAGGTCTGTTAAATACCCCCGGCGCAGTCACCTCGACTCTGCCTCCTGATACCTTCGGCAACGACACCGTTGTGACCTATGACAACGGCCAGATGGCGCAGTATCTCGCACAGCAGATCGTGCTAATGAAGACCCGCATGAACCAGCTTGGTCAGGCGGCTCGCGTGGTTATCGTGGCCCCACAGCGCGTTATCGGCCAGTGGGAATACAGCATCGTTCAGCTTACGCAGTATCAGCGTCCCGGCGCGGGTTCAGCCTCTACCTCCCAGACCCTTGAAACGGTCATCGGTTGGAGTGGCGATACCCTCGAATGGGGCTTTGATGACACGCTGATCGGTCAGGGTCAGGGCGGCTCCGATGCAGTCCTGATCGTTATCCCGGAAATTAAGGTTCCGTTTGTTGGTTCGAACCCGAACACCAACGAATTTGCGAAACTTCAGCCGGGCTTCGAAGCCACTACGCTGATGGTTACTGACCTGTCAGTACCGAAAGAAATCCCGACTCCGATTGCCGGAGGCGCACTTGACGTTGTTTCTGAATTGAAAGCAACGCCGGGTTGGGGTATTCGCTCTCAGGGTGTTGTCATCCTTTCGATGATCTACCAGTAAGAGCATTTGATCGGGGCCGGGCAACTGGCCCCATCACTTAATAAGGGAAGCAAACATGAATCTGTTCATCGCGAACGTATCAGATCAAGACCATATTTTTTATTGGAGAGAGGGTGAAAACCCGCAAATCTTTAAGACGGACATTAAGACCGGCCAGCAAATTCAAGTCATCCGGGATAAGTCCCCGGAGATTGTCAGGTCCGTCATTGACCATCATGCGCGTTACGGCATGAAGAGTTTCGAAGAACTCAAGGCTCATAATTTTGAAGGCGATATGCTCCGTCTGGTGTATTCACTCGATGAGCATTTGCCCCCGGAGGTCTATGGCATCGCGCAGGAAATCAACGACGAAATCCGGCGCAGACAAGTTCAGCTTGCCAAGGAAAAGACCGCTTACGCATTTGCAAAGACCGCAGAGCAGGACCAGACCGGCCTGTTCGAAGGCGTGAATGAAATCGGGATCGATATCGAAGAGCAAGCGCCGAAAGAACTTGCCCTCAAGGACAAGAAGCTCATTAACCAGACCTTCAAGACCAAGATCAAGAAATGAACGGCCCCTCACTGAATGGCTTTCTTTGGTTCTTGCGAAACATCGCGGGAATCGATGACACGATCCTTCCGGACGATGCCCCGGTCATTCAGTTCGCCTATAACTTCTCGATCAACACGGTCAGCGATCTTCTATTCGTCATTCCGCAGACCCCGGGCGAGTTCCTGTACGACACGGCGGTTTATAACCTCGCAACACACATGGTTCTCGTCTACGGGACTGATGCGACGAACACCAGCACTCAATACCCGGAATTCTTTGCTCAAGTTCAGCAAAAGTACCAACTCAAGGCATTTGTGCCGGGCGTGGTTCAGTCAGCAGGGGATGAGTCGACTAACTCCACGTTGGTTGTCCCTGACGCTTTCAAGGGCCTGACGATAGCCAACTTGAGCCAACTCAAGACCCCTTACGGGCAAACCTATCTAAGCATCGTTCAAGACCTTGGTTCGATCAGCCTGACGGGGATCGCATGAAGCTCATCTTTGGGGTTTGGGATGTTCCTTACAGCAAGAAGGAATCAGTCACGACTGGGGAAGTCGCGAACCGGCTTGAGAGCAAATATCACATCATGGGCACTTACCTTGCCAATCAGGGCGAGTTCGTGGCTCAAGAGATTGCAGAACGCCTTTCTGACAACCTGATGCGCCGGACACCGATCCGAAAGGAAATGTCCCTCTCCGGAATCGAACATGATCTCAAGAGTTCCATCTCACAGCGCAAGTTCGATCAATGGATCGGGCCACCTCTTGTTCCGACGAAAGCCGCGCTCATGGGAGTCAGTTCACGATTCAAGAGTGGCAAACGGCGGGGGAAGGCTAAGGTCTCCGGGGTTGAACGTCCCTCATTCATCGACACCGGCATCTATCAGCGATCTATTCGCGTGGTGCTGAAAGATGATTGACCTCACCGGCAACTTCCCGAATAACTCACTCGCGGCGGTCCTGAATACGGGCCTGAACGTCATTGACCAAAATCAGGTCGTTACGTTCAACACCTACAAGCGCGTGATTCTGCCCTATGACGGATACGTTTTTTGGGTACTCGAAACGACCGTGGCCCCGATTCAGGTGTCAGGCTCCTTGCACTATGCAACGGACCAGAGACAGGAAGTCGATAAAACCATCGCGTACCAGAATGTCGTTTTCACGACTCCCACAGAAGTCGCTGATTTCAACGATCTTCAGCCAGATCAGCTATTGGTCGGCCAATGGGATGACTTTGAATTCAGCTTCTCAAGTCATGCGAATCGGTATGAGCAAGCGGGGCTTTGGCATTACTTCGGCCAAGCGGTCTACCCGGAAATGCGGACGCAGATCATTCAATCTGTCTCTGACCTTCCGGCATCGCCTATCGTATCCAACTCACTTCCCATTTGGATTTCGCTGAACGCCTATGGTCAGGTCTATCCGTCCTACTTGGTCCCCGAAAACCTGACACCGCCCTATATCGTCTGTGATATCCAAGCCGACGATACGTCGATGCTTCAGCCGATTGCATGGGAAGATGGCGATAACACATGGCAACTCATGCGGGATCACGTTCGATTCATCACCTACGGGCTTTTGAATCGAGACATTCAGAACTTCGTGCAATACCTTCAGAATCAATCAATGTCCGGCTTGTTCGGCATTATGCAGATGGGTATTACTGTGAAGGATGGCAAGCGCATTCAATCTGAATTGAATGTTCTCGCTCAACAGAAGATCATCGAGCTTGACGTTTCGTATAACCAGTCAGCGGTGTACGATTCTATCGACCAGATCATATCGACCTGTCTACCACCGACTGTCCAGATCAATCCCGATTAAGGAGAAATATCATGCCCCAAGGTCCATTTCTGACTCAGAATCTTGCCACCGGCACTCAGAACACCCTGAACATCACTTCAGGCACCCTCGTTAAAGCCAGCGGCGGCTTTGTTGCGACAGTATCCGTACTGGTTGCGGGTTCAGCGACCGGAGCCGTTTATGACGTTGCCACGGTAGGCGGCGCGGCGGCGGCGAATGAAATCGCGGTCATCCCGGATACCGTTGGAACCTATGCGATCAACTTCAAAACCACCAAGGGCATCGTTGTTGTTCCCGGCACCGGCCAGACCCTTGCGATTTCTTGGTCTTAATTAGGGGATATCGATGCCTAGCTATTACAACCGAATCGTTCAACTGAACGTATCGGAAACGGTAGCTCCCGTACCCAGCAAACTTCAGCAGACTGCCGCTGTCGTTTCTATGGGCGGGACCACTATCGCGACCGGAACCGTTCAGTTCATCGCCGCGCCGGGAGACTTGGCAACCTACCTTGTTCCCGCGTATGACATTTCAGCCCTGACGTGGACTACGGGTGTCGCTACCCTGACCACCACGAATCCTCATGGGATTCCGGTAGGACAGACCACCGAGATTCAAGTCTCCGGCATGACCCCGGCGGGATACAACGGGACATTCACCGCGACCTCGGCTACCACCACGGAACTTAACTACGGCGTTGCGACCAACCCCGGAACCGCAACCGTATTCGGAACCGTACTGACCGGCCCGCAGATTTACCTGACCGCCAATGACGATACTTGGTGGGCACAGGGCAATATCGGCACCGGCTACTATGTATTCGAAGCCGGAAGCGCAACGACCGCGACCGTTACGACCAATTTGCAGACCTATCTTGTGGCAAACCCGCAGACGATCTACAACTGGACGTTCTTGCCCGGCATGGATGCGGATCAGACCGATCTCCCCGCGTTCCTTTTGCTTCACAATACACTGAACGCTCTCATCAAGTTCTACTTGCCTGTGAGCCTCTCGACGTACACCTATTGGGCAACTCAGAACACGCTCAAGAATACGTTCGCCATGATTCAGTCACCGGGCGCATCGCCTCTGACCGAATTAGATGTAACGTCTTGGGTGGAATACATTACGGCGTTCGTTCCGACTCCGACCAATCGCTTGCCGCCGAGTTCGTACACCTTCCTGAATGGTGTCACGGCTTATAGCCCGCTTCCTGCATCGCTGATTACCGCGTTCACTGCGGGGAATATCAACTTTGTAGCAACCGGCGCAGAAGGTGGCATCACCAACACGATTCTGGTTCAAGGCAAAAATCTGGATGGCACTCCGGCGAATGTCGCGTATTCAATCGACTGGGTACAGATCGAATCCAATCAGGCGATCTCCAATACCGTCATCAATGGTTCAAATAACCCGCTGTCTCCGCTTTATTACAACCAGAACGGCATTGATCGACTTCAGCAGACGGTCGTTCAGGTGGGTAACACGGCGATTGCTTCGGGCCTCGCTTTGGGCCAGGTCATTCAGGTCGAACTCGATCCAACGACCTTTGCTACCAATGTCGGCCTTGGTGTCTATGCGGGTAACTTTGTTGTCAATGCGGTCCCGTTTGCGATCTATACGGCCCTGAACCCCTCCGACTATGCCAATGGCATCTACGGCGGCTTACAGGTGGCTTACACACCGCAGTACGGATTCGAGACCATCGTGTTCAATCTGAACGTCAGCGAATTCGCGTAAGGAGTGAAACATGGCAACTAATCCAAACCTGATCCCCGGTAACCTAAATCGAGTCCGAGCCTCGATCATCGTTCCCGGCAATTCATCACTCGACATTCCGGCTCAGTTTCAGGCGAAAGAGGGGCTTATCGTGGCCCCTCAGACTCCTGTAGTGACTCAAATGCAGGGCCTCACGACCATTGTCAACTCAGAAGAGCCTTATCAGCTTGTTCAGTTCACGATCTCCGTCATGAAGTCTCTGGCTATCAGCGCGGCCTACCTGAACCAGATTCAGAATTCTCCGATTCTGGGTACGGTCACGGCGGTTCCTGATACCTCGGTCATGTCCAAGTTCACGATCTACAATGCGTCGATCATCAACTGGAATCAGATCAGCATGGCGGGCCTTCAGCCTGACTTCACTTTGATGATTCAGGGCCAATGGAACATTTCCAACGACCTCTGGAATTTGCTGTAATCGAATTGGATGGAATAGGGGCGCGACCCGAAACGACCGTGATCCCTGCGGTCTTTCCATCCATACTTCAGGGATTTCAACTAGGGAATTGAAATGCAGATATCCAAACAGCTTAATCTGGTCCTTCGCCAAACTGACGAGGACGAAAATCAGGTCATCGCTCACCATACGCCATTACCGACTGCGGTCTATGAGGCGCAGTGGAGATTGCTTTGTGACGTTTATTCAGACGTTATGACCTCGGGCGTTCCTTCCGCGATTAACGCCATCCCCGCGCTACTTGAGGCGGCAAAGAACCGGGACAAAGAAGCCGAAGCCAATGACCTTCTGGCGCAGATTCGGGGCGCGACTTCCGTCTATACGACCAAAGCCGAATTGCTTGATGTTGCCAACATATCGGAAGATTTGAAAAAGGAGATCGTGTCAAAAATCCTTTTTTTTATTGCCTCGGAGCGTCAAGTCTATCCGTCGAAGAAAAAGGCGTGGATTGGTCAAGTGACAAAACTTTTAGATTTGGAGCTTACATCATCGACTGCTACGGAGGTCTTTCCTTCCTCGACGATATCGACCACGGCAGAACCTACTGGCACTATGGGCACCTCGTTTCCGATTTAATGGAGGCCATCCGAGTCCATCATTTTTATGAACTCACGGACTACGAATGGCATGACGCTTTAGCCTTCAGGAGTAGACATGGCAGAATTAACCTCGGTTCTTAGCATTGATGTCAAAGACGAGGCATTCAAGCGCCTGAAGGCCGACATGGATGGGTTCCTCAAGACGATGGATCAGGTCAAAAGCCTGACCATTGGAGCGACAGGAGCCCGCCCAAACTCTGCCATGCAACAGGAAGCCCGAAAGGCTCAAGAAAACATGGTGCAGTGGAACAAGTCCCTCAAGACGGGGGGCGAAAACCTTGCCAAGTTCAGCACTTCCCTGACCAAACTGACTGCCAATATCATTTTTGATTCGGGCAAGAAACTGGTCGGCGCATTCACCTCGATCACCAAGGCGATTGTCGGGACAGGTGGACTTCTTTCCGGTATTGCCAGCATGGCAACGCTTGCCGGGATCATCAAACTCTCTCACACGACTCAACAGAGGAATTTCCAAGCGGCGGCGCTCGGCATTAACCCGGCAGACATGGGGCGCTATGGCGCAACCTACGGGCAAATGTATGACGTAGGCAACGTCATGGAGACTCTGGCGGTCGAAAGGGAACGGCCCGGTAGCCTACTCATGGCGAACATGGGTTTATCGCCTCAACAGGCTCAGAATATGTCCACCGAAAGTCTCTTTGAGGCTTTTGACAAGGCGTTCACCAAATACGTCAAAACGGTCCCGCAAGGTGGCAGTCAGGAAATGCTTAACGCCTACGGGTTCAGCATGATGACCCCTCTGGATTACCGTCGACGCAAGGCGATTGGTGAATCAACGCATGATGAATTGATGGAGGCCGAGCGTAACGCAAGGAAATATCAACTTGCGGACCCGAAAGCATGGTCACGGTTCGCCATGATGCGCGGCGTAGGCATGAATAACCTTGAGACCGTGGCCCAGAATCTCATCACGCCATTGCTTCAGCCCATCGATGATGCGTTCCACAAGATTTTCGGCAAAATGGAAAGCGGTCAAGGCGGCTTCGGAAAGGCGATCGACATGGCAAAGGAAACGATCCTGTCGTTCAATCAGGCGCTTGATACCGGCAACTGGAAGCAATTCTTCCAGAAGGTGGGTGATGACATTAAATCCGTGATTCAGGCCCTCAAGCCTCTTTTTGAAGAACTCAAGCCGATTCTGAAAGACCTCTTCGATGTTGCCTTGGGCGAATTGAATGAAGGCGCTCGGATGTTCAAGCAGATGATGATCGAGTTCAGCAATTCATCAGTAGCCAAGATGATCGGAATCTCGGCACTAAATCCGGGTGATTCCAATTTTGGTCTGGGCGTGACCTACGACCTATCGTCTAAGGCCAAGCAAGCCGAATTATTCAAGGAGGCGGGTTCTAAATACAACGTCGACCCGGCGCTTCTGTTTGGCATGGCTATGCAGGAATCACGAATGAATCCTAATGCCGTATCACCTAAAGGCGCTGAAGGCGTAATGCAATTCATGCCAGCCACTTCAAAACGCTATGGAATTGATCCATTCAATCCCGGTCAGGCGATTATGGGCGGCGGTCATTACATGAGTGATCTTTTGCAAATGTTCGGCGGGGATGAAGAAATGGCCCTTGCAGGATATAACTGGGGCGAAGGCAACGTCATGAAGCTCCGGGGCAACAAAAACTGGAAAGCCTCCCTGCCCCAAGAAACTCGCGATTTCTTGACCAAGGTCAAAATGTATCGGATGCAAGCCGCGCACATCCCTGAATTTAGCAACACGCCGAATGGACGGATTCTCCCGATGGATCGGTCGGTTCACATCCATTTCGGGCGCGGCTCATCCAATGCCAATCCGACCATCGTCAACAAGCGGCAAGCGGCCTCCCGATAATGCGGTATTACGAGATCACATTCACGAATCCTGACGGGAGCCCGGTTTCCAAGGATAGCAATATCCCGAGCAAATTCTCATCGCATAGTGACACGTTCGTTTATAACCCCGGATGCCTTGAAGTGGAGTTCGAGATTACGAACGCATGGGGGCATTTGCTGGCCGCGCAGACTCATCTTCGAATCCACAACCCGACGATTCAGATGGTCAACGGGATGCGGGCTTACAACGGAACGACCTGTCAGATTCGTGGTGGATTCAAGAAAGGATTGCCCCTAGCTGATCCGTTTCAGTCGGGCCTGATCGGTGTCGGCGTGGTGCAGAGTTGTTGGGCCAACTGGCTCGGAACCGACTTGGTTCTCGACTTCCTGCTTTATCCTTCAGCAGACTTTGGAGCCCCGGATTTAACGTGGTCGGTTGCCACTGGCGCGGGTTCGCCGTTTCCCTATTCATTCCAATGGGGAAAGGGATACAACGAAAGCCTTTTTGATGCCATCGCGCAGACGTTCGGCTATCAGGGATTAACGCTTACCGGGCAATTAAATCCCATGACCAATGTCGTTCCCGATCCTCCAATCCTTGATGTTCGATACACCTTTCAGGATTTCTGCGAGTTCATCCGAAAATTAAGCATCGGTGTCGTGGAACCGGCAAGCGTTCAGGGCGGTTCGAATACCGGCCAAGGCACATGGCAGGGATATCAGGGCGTATCTCTGTTTTATCAGCCGAACAGCGATCAGGTGTTTGCGTATGACGGAACGGCCTCGCCCAACGTCTTACAACTTTACCAGTCCGAATTCATCGGTCAGCCGACATGGCTCAATGAGCAAGGCGCATTGCAATCGGTTCATCCGATGCGGAGTGACGTTTCTTTGGGGTTTGATCTTCTGTATCCCAAGACTATCATTAGCAATGCAAGCCCACAGAACATTGCGGCGGTTCGGAATCTGTTCGTAAATCCCGGCGATCACACGCTCAGAGTTCAACAGGTCCGACACGTTGGAAGGTTTAGAGATACGTCACCGACAGGATGGGTGACTTATATCGATGCAGTTTCGGCGTTTTCGTACAATCCGAACGTCCCGATGCCCATGCCGCCCGAAGTGGTGGGTACGGTTACCATTGAGCCACTTGAGCAGAATCCATTCTGATGAATCCACTCAGCGCAGCTTATACCCTTGCTTATGAAACCTCCCCGATCATTTTTACCGGGGGACTGGTTCAATGGAGTCCGGTGGGCCTACCGATGCTTGCCATTACTCAGGCCCTATCAACGGTCGGATCGGTCACTTCGGCCATTCTGACGGGCGGCAACATCGCATCATTCAATCAGGCGTTCTTCACTTGGCGTCCTTTACCCGGATCAACGCTCTGGGAATCCGAAATTTCAGAGTTCCCGTTTTATACGAACCAGATTGCCGCCAATGCACAGGTACAAAGGCCCCTGAGAGTCTCCATGCTCGGTCATTGCCCCGCAACCGGGGAATCGCCGTGGTCAGTTAAAATAGCGACTCTGATGGCCTTACAGGCGTTCATTCAGAATCACATCAATTCGGGTGGCACGTTTACGGTTTTGACTCCGAGCTACGTCTACACCAACTGCCTATTGAACAACTTCATTGATGTTTCAACGGGTGAAACCAATCAGGCACAGGTGTCATGGCAGATGGATTTTGTGCAACCGCTTTTGACGTTCCCGGCATCGACAGGAATCCTTAACTCGTTGACAAGTGCCATTCAGAATGGCGCCTCAACCCTTGCAAGTCAGCTTCCGTCACTATGACCACTTACACCGTCCCGCTAAGTTATCCGAACGCGATTCCGCTTCAGGTCACGCTTGATGGCTCAAGCTATCAGGCACTTATCGCGTGGAACCTATTCGGTCAACGGAGTTACGTTCAGATCAGCGATCAATTCGGGAATACGATCGTCAATATCCCTCTGATCGGGAGCGCACAGGCGGCAGAATACACCTACACCGTATCGGACCCCCAAGGCGTACAGGCCCCTAAGACGGTCACTTTAGCCAGCGTTGAACCGATCAATATCCTTGCCGGGTATTTCCAGACTTCGGTCATGTATTACTTCCCCGCCTCGCAGACGCTTGAGGTGCTACCGTGACGGATTTTTCGGGAAAACTGCCGTGGGTACAGGATATGGCAAAAGCCATCGAGTACCGGCAAGGTGTGGCATCCGAAGATAAGGGATGGGAACTCCCCTGTAAGGTTGCGGCGATTGATCCGACCGGCCTTTTCGTCACGGTGGAATTTGCCACGAACTCGAATCCGTATCAGCTTCCGAAGATCACGATCCCGGTCAATACATCGCAGTATGTTCGATTGCCGCTACAGGTAGGCGATCCCGGCGTGACCCGATGCGCGGATGCGTCATTGCTTCCGATTAGCGGCCTGACCAATGGCGTCACGGACTTCCGTAGTGTCGGGAACCTGAATGGTATCCTTTCGTTTGAGCCCATCGCCAACAAGGGATTTCCAGCCAACCCGAATATCAATGTCGTATGGATGTATGGCCCCAATGGCGTGACCATTCAGGATGAAGCCGGGAATTCGGTCGTTACCATAACCCCTACAGGGATTAGGCTTCAAAGCGGAACTTCCTTTATCTCGATTGCCAAGAATGGCGCGATTGATATTGAAGGAACGTCCGTCAAGATCATGGGCAAGGATTTCCTCGGTCACGAACATTCCGGCGTTCAGACCGGCACAAGCAACACAGGGGGAGTCGCGTGAGAGTCTGGGGCCGTACTTACAACGTCGAAACTCAGACCTATACATGGTCCGAAGTCACGACCGATGCCAATGGATATAACGATGCGGTCTATGTGACCGCGCTGGCACAGGTGCTTCAGTTAATACAGGGCGAATCTCCCTTCTGGGCAAACTACGGTATCCCGGCGCTGAATAGCCTGACCCTTCAGGTATTCCCGGACCTTGCCGTTTACTTCACTCAGCAACAGTACGCGCAGTATTTTTCATCGCTGAAGATCACCAAGGTCAATGCCAAGAATCAATACAACGTGCCGACTCCTGTCTATAACGTGACGATCATCACGCAAGCCGGGAGCATCATCAATCTTGAGGTTCCGATACCGACATGACAATCCCTATCGTTATGACTTCAGCCGGGGCCACTCCGGCGACTCCCTCGGCGCTTAATGCGGAACTTATCGCTCTGGCGGTTGCGAGCAATCCCGGCTTAACAGCCAATTTGCCCGGCACTTTGATCGAGGATATCGCCTCGACCGATACGGCGGCTCTGGTCCTGATTGACGCGGCACAGGTTGAAACGGTTAATTCCATGACGCCTTATGGCGCAAACCTCTTTGAATTAAACCAGCTCGGCCAGATTTACGGCGTTCAGCAGGGAAAAGGAACCAATACGGCGGTTTATGTCGTGTTCTCCGGGACCGCTGGTCAGGTCATTGGCGCGGGTGTCATCGTTTCGGATGGGGTCTACACCTACGTCACTCAGGCGGCGTCAATCATCAATTCGACCGGCATGAGTAACACGGTCTATTGCGTGGCATCGCAATCAGGCTCATGGGCGGTCCCGGCTAATACGGTCACGATCATTTCCTCAAGCGTTCCTCCGGGCGTAACCCTGACGGTCAACAATCCCAACGCGGGAATTCCAAGTTCAGGCGTTCAAGACCCCGGCGATTATCGCTCCCAGGTTTTAAATGCGGGTCTTTCGAATCCTTCAGGAACACCGACCGCGATTAAATCCGCATTGGCGAACGTGCCGGGTGTGATCGACTCCCTGATTAGCGTCAAGGTAGCCGGATATTACAACCCAGATCGATTCGAAGTCATCGTCGGCGGGGGCGATCCTACGGCAATCGCGGGGGCCATTTTCAATTCGTGCGGTGATCCGAATAGCCTTGGGGCTTCGGTCATGCAAGTGGCTACCGTAACGACCGGAACCACAACGACTATTGTGACCAATCTGGTGACGGGATTTACGACCGGCGAATCCGTGGTCATATCAGGCGCGACCGGGATTACCGGCATCAATGGGACTTGGACCATTACGACCGTCAGCGGCAATCCGTTTGCCTTTACGATCTCCTACAATTCATCAGGAACCTATACCGGCGGCGGCGTAGTTACCGTTGGCTCTACCGGCACGATTCCGCGCAATGTCTCGGTCACGGTTTACGATCAGCCGGATTCCTACGTTATCCCGTTCGTGATCCCGCCTCAACAGCCGGTCTTGGTGCAAATTACATGGAATACGACCAGTACCAATGTTGTGAGCAATAGCGCGATTCAGACCTTGAGTACCGCACCCGTTCAGGCGTACATCAACGGCCTTGGACCGGGACAGCCGATCAATATCTACGAGCTTCAGTATGTGTTCCAGCAAGCGGTAGTCGCGCTCATTCCGACACCCTTACTGACGCATATCGCAGTTCAGGTCACATTGAATGGTGTCGTAACCCCGCCAATCTCAGACACCGGCATTATCTTGGGTGATCCCGAAGGCTATTACTACGTTTCATCGACCGGCGTAACAACGGTGAGAGGCTAAAATGCTTCCTACGTCACCGACGAATGTCTTAAAAACCATTCCAAGCTATCTGTATTTCCAGTACCTTGACGATCAGAATCTTCCGGCGCTGATCTCGGCCTACAACACGCTGACTCAGGAATACGTCGACTGGTTTAACGATATCAATCTGCCCATCTATACCGGCCTTTCGGGTGCATTGCTCGACTGGATCGGGCAGGGCATCTATGGCGTTCCTCGGCCATCGCTTTCAACAACTTCAGTCAATGGGGTTATCGGCCAGATTGGCGGCTTGAAATATCACGGCGCAGAAGCGAGTGGCCCGACACCGAACATTGCTCTGGCTATCGCGGCTACTCAGGCATTTGAAACCACGACCGTTTATACAACGCCCGACGATATCTATAAGCGCGTTTTGACTTGGATGTTTTATAAGGGTGACGGGTCAAATTTCTCGATTCCGTGGCTCAAAAGACGCATTGCGCGGTTTCTTTATGGCGTAAACGGGACTGACGTATCCGACCCTTGGACCCCAAATATCAGCGTGACTTTCAATGAAGGCACCAGCCCTCTACCAACCTGCGAGATTGTAGTCAATAATGCCGTAAATCCGGTTGCCACCTACTTTCAACTCGCTGTCGAAGATGGGGTTTTATCTCTTCCGATGCGGTTTCAGTATTCGGTGACGATCAACACTTGAGGTCAAAATGACAGCTCTCATCGAACTCTATGCCAATAACGCCTATTCGACTCTGGCGAACGGCATCACCTCGACAGATACGACGATCAATCTGGCTCCGGGCACAGGCGCACGATTTCCGAATCCGACCTCCGGCACTCAGTTCTTTAGGCTCAATTTAACCAGCGCGGCCACGCCTAACGTACCCCTTGAGATTGTTTACGTCATAGCGCGGTCCACAAACGCTTTGACGGTACTTCGTGGGCAGGAAGGAACGACCGCACAGGCATGGCTCCTTGGCGATCTCTGCGCGAATGAGCCGACAGCGGGAATGTTCAATCAGTTCGTTCAGCCCTGGACCGGCGTGGATACCGGGGCGGTTAATGCCTACGTTGTCAGCACTCCGCAAGCGCAAGGGGCCTATTACACCGGAATGCCTTGCACGTTCTATACCCTAAACGCGAATACTTCGACCACGCCCACACTGAATCTGAATGGTCTCGGCGCGAAGGTCATCAAAAATGCCGATGGGACCGCGCTTCTCGCAAGTCAACTTCTGGCAAATACTCCGATCAGTGTTCTATACGATTCCAGTGATGCGTCATGGCGGCTTCAGTCACCACTTGGAATGCCAACCAACCTGACACCATCAAGGGCGGCGGGAATTGATCCTTCGGGAAGAATTACGGCGGCGGCTCCGTCATTGGTTCAGTTAAATATGCTTCAAAATTGGAATGAACCGATTCAAAGCCAAGCGGGGACGCCGGGATGGGTTATCAATCCTCAGGGCATCCTGATGCAATGGGCTACAGGTTATGCTTCGACCGATGGCGGGTTGATTTCATTTGCCGAATCATTCCCGAACGCAATTAGTGCGGTATTTGTCAGCATTGCCACCGCTGATTCTGCGACTCTGGCATCAAATGGGTACTGTGGATATCAAGTCGTCACCAATCAGCAGATCAGGGTCTATTCTGTCGTGGGCGTTCCGGCAGTCAGCGTTATGGCTATAGGGTACTGATATGTCAACACAGACCGATTTCATCGATAAAATCGCTCCCGGCGCGGTAGAAGCCTTCAAGAAAACCGGCGTTTTCGCTTCTGTCACGATCGCTCAAGCGATTCTCGAATCTGGATGGGGCAAATCAGCCCTTGCGCGACAGGCTAACAATTTCTTCGGCATCAAATGCGATGGCTCTTGGGACGGTGGCGTTTGCACCATGTTGACTCGGGAAGTGGTCAATGGCCGTAACACGATTGTGAAAGGCGAATTCAGAAGCTATCCAGACCTTGCCGGAAGCATTGTGGATCACGCGGAGTTCCTGAAGGAAAACAAACGCTACGAAAAGGCATTTGCCGCAAAGGATGGTCCGTCTTTTGCAAAGGCGATTGCCAAGGCCGGATACGCCACAGACCCCAAATACGCCGACTTTCTGTTGAAACTCATTACGCAGTTTAAATTGGAGAAGTACGATAATGGTGATCTTCCCAACATTGATCCCGAGGTCATTCCCAAAAATGAACAAATGGCTTGAGATAGCGATCTATGTGGGCGGCGGGATTCTGGTGACTTATGTGACCATGAGCAATTCAATCAGCCAACACTCGTATCGTCTGGACCGGATTGAGCATGAATTCGACCAGCACATCAGCGAGCATCAGAAGGAATTCAAGGAAGTGCGCGATCTTTTGACGGACATTCAAATCAAGATTGCCAAAATCTCGGGAGATAAATAATGCCGCCCCCGATCCCGTCTTATAACTTCAAGCAGGGCGCGACCTTCTCACTGGGTGGATTCGCCTCCTTGCCGACCGGAAGCGGATGGGAAGCAACCGCTGAATTGCGGGATGGCAACGGCGTTTTGATTTCCGAGCTTCAAGTGACGCTACAGGCCCCTACAGCCCCGGATACCAAATGGGCGCTCTTGCTGTATCAGGACGCGACCGAAACCGCGACATGGCCTCTAGGACCGCTGTATTGTGATATTCGTTTCGTCAATTCTGGTACGGTTCTTCCCACAGCGACTTTTGTTGTCAACATCGTTCAGCGCGTTACCACTTCACAACCGACTTTGATGCTATGAGTGACGTTAAGCTAGTCAATCGACCGGGCATCATTGTATCGCTCGATGAAGTCATCCGAGGCCCACAAGGACCGACCGGACCCACTGGACCTACAGGACCATCAGGGCCTATCGGACCATCAGGTGTCACAGGCCCTACAGGACCACAAGGCGTACCCGGTCCTAGCGGTCCTATGGGTGCCACCGGGCCTAGCGGTGTCACAGGTGCAGTCGGCCCATCAGGCGTTACAGGTCCCACAGGTCCACAGGGAAATCAAGGTGCCACAGGTCCATCGGGTGCTGTCGGTGCCACAGGTGCATCAGGACCGCAGGGTATACAAGGCCCCATCGGAGCCACAGGCCCATCAGGAGCATCAGGTTCAATCGGTCCATCAGGAGCCACAGGTCCTACCGGAATTGGTGCGACCGGGGCAACGGGTCCAACGGGTGTCGGATCAACGGGTCCAACCGGCCCGACTGGCGCGACTGGTCCCCAAGGAACGTCGATCAACATTAAGGGGACCGTTGCCACTCCCGCTGATCTTCCGGCAACGGGCAATAATCCGAACGATGCTTATATCGTCACCTCAAATGGCGATCTCTATATCTGGAATGGTACGGCTTGGTTTAATGCAGGGCCAATCGTTGGACCTGTCGGTGCAACTGGACCCTCGGGTGCGACCGGCGCAACGGGTCCAACAGGTGCTACAGGCGCGACCGGACCCACCGGCATTGGAGCGACCGGCCCTACAGGCCCCACAGGCTTAGTCGGCCCGACCGGGCCATCAGGTCCACAGGGAACGCAGGGTATTCAAGGTGTTCCGGGTGATGTTGGTCCCACGGGTCCTAGCGGTTTGCAAGGGAATGTCGGTGTTACCGGCCCCACCGGCCCACAAGGTGTTCAAGGTATTCAGGGCAATGTCGGGGCCACAGGTCCGGCAGGAGCCACAGGTGTCACCGGACCCTCCGGGCCATCAGGCCCGTCAGGCCCGTCTGGCGCAACCGGACCGGCATTGGTTAATTATCAGGGACCGTGGAATTCGACGAGTACGTACAACTACGGAGATATCGTCACATTCACTGATGGGCAGAGCTATATTGCCAATCAGGCCGTACCCGCAGATAGCCCGCCTCCGAGTAC
>Ga0214192_1000108_pt1 | contig 47598 bp, 36 predicted proteins | sample TroBogEpilimnion_44_FD_153030 | JGI IMG/M metagenome (GOLD analysis project Ga0214192, IMG submission 153030) | Freshwater microbial communities from Trout Bog Lake, WI - 29JUL2008 epilimnion | ecosystem: Environmental > Aquatic > Freshwater > Lake > Epilimnion/Euphotic zone | place: Trout Bog... | reverse complement strand
CTCCAGACCCCGGCGCTCGTCGCCGCCGTTACTTCGTCCGGGTTATCCGGTGCCACGGCAACCGACTCCAGGGCGCCGCCGAGGATCGATGAATTCGCGTAGCCCGCGGCGTTGACCGCCGTCAGATTCAGCCAACTCGCGCCGCCGTCCTCCGAGCGATAAAGGAAATTCCGCCCGGCCGCGTACAGGCGTCTGCCGGAGCCAACCACGCGCGCTCCGGATTCGGGCAGCGCCGTTGCCTGTGCGGCTGGTTCTCTTCCCAGTGGGATCCCGGAAGCCGAAGGAATCCCGGAAGTGTTCAGGCGCCAGTGGATGGCGTTGCCGCCTTCGCGGTCTGTGGTTTCAAAAACGCGTCCCGACGATGTACGCGCCAGAGTCGCCGCGCCACGATACCAGACATCCGTGACGGCGCCGGACGCCGGACCGGCCAAGCCTTCCGCTATCGTGGTCGTTCCGATGCGATGCCATGCCGATACTTTTTGCGATGGCTGGCCCTGCGATGCCTGTCCCTGTGATGCTTGGCCCTGCGATGGCTGATCGATTGCAGGGGTCTGCGCAGGTGCGACCGGCGCGTACAAAGCTGCCGCCGCGAACGCCGCTGGCAGTGCTGCCCGCAACGCCCTTTTCGCCCGGAATGTGTATGCGCGACACATCGACGTGTCTCAATTCTACCGCACGAACGCGGCCAATTTTCGCCATCCTGCTGATTCTGCACAGTTTGAGTGGCGGACGCGGCAGGACCCGGAACTTCTCATGCAATTTACGTGGTATTGTAAGGTTCTTAGTGGTACAAACTCGTCCAGCTATGCGTCTCATCCTGGCGCTCGCTCTCATTTCGGGACTGAGCGGCAGCCTTCCTGCGCAAACGCTGACACCTGATCCGTCGCTGAACGGCGCTGCGAAGCTCCTTTCCTGGACCGGCCAGATTTCTATCCTTCGCGACAATGCCACCTGGGCGCTCAATACCGGCGACCTGGTGCAACCCGAGCAGGTTGTGGTTACCGGGGTGGACGGCTACGGAGTGTTCCAGGTTGCGGACGGCAGCACCTTTGAAGTCTTCCCGAAATCGAAAGTCGTGTTCCGGGCCAACCGCGGTGACTGGCGCGATCTTCTCGAAGTCTGGCTCGGCAAGGTGCGGGTGCAGATTGAGCACGCCGGCGGGCTGCCGAATCACAACAAAGTCCGTACGCCCAGCGCCGTGATTTCGGTGCGGGGCACCATCTTCGACGTGGAAGTGGAAGACGAAGACGCCACCACGATGGTGTTGGACGAAGAAGGCTCGGTGGAGGTGCGGCATCTGCTGCGCGCTTCCGAGTCGCGCATTCTCACTGCGGGCGAATTCGTTCGGGTGTACAGGAATCAGCCGCTGGCGCAGGCGGGAGTCGACAAGGGCTCGCTCTTGCAGCGCGCGGTACGGGCGGCGTCCGACGCTTTCTACCAGGCTGCGCTCAATGCGTCGCGCGGGGCTTCCACGGTGGCTCGCACTGGCGGCGCGCCGACGACGGGTGTGAGCGGTCCGGCGGATAAGAATAACGCTCCGGCGCCTCCACCTCCGCCCCCACCGCCGCCACCGTCATCTTCCTCGACGGGTGCGCCTCCGCCTCCGCCGGCGCCGTAATCCAGGCGCGGCGTTCCGCGTTCGGCCCCGGCTGCATCGTCAGGCAATGAATCAACCTTGCGCTTGCGCCGCTATGGTGCGAGTCTGATATTGCGTGCGACGATTCATTCCAGTTCTGCTCGTCTGCGGAATTTTGACGCCGGCAGTTGCCCAGCAGATGGCTGGCACGGCCTCGTTTAACGAGCAGCAGATCGCGGCAATTTTTGCCGGCATTGCGAAGCATGCGGAACGGCTGCAGCCAATGCTGGGACAGCTTCATCCCGCCGAGTGGGTAGCCAAAGGCGCGCCCGATACCTACGTCACGCAGCATGCCCGGTCGCTGGCCGAGCTGCGCGGCATTCAGGATGACATGGCGTACCTGACCGAACATCCGGGGACCCAGGTAACCGAAACCATCAAGGCGCTGTTCCGCGTTCAGGCCGAGCACCAGTTGCTGGGCTCGCTCATGGGGGGGCTGCGAAAGTATCAGAACCCGGCGCTGGCCGATCTGATTGAAGCGGTGGCCGCTGAAGACCAGGCCGATGTTGCGCGTCTACAGCAATACTTGCTCGAACTGATCGCCGACAGGGATGCGCAATTCAAGGTGGTGGACGGCGAAGCGCAGCGGTGCCGGGCGAACCTGGCGCGCCAGACTTCATGCCCGCCTTCCACATCGGCGCGGCCTTCCGCAGCCCGGCCGGCGCAAAATTAACGGGAGCCAGGACTCACACTATGTCTTTTACGTGCACCATCTGCGAAGAAGAATCCACGCGAATCTGCGTCGCCTGCACCAAGGACACGTGCGGCAACCATCTCTGCGAAAAGTGCCGGCGCTGTAGCGACTGCTGCGACTGCGAGATGCGGCGGGATGAATCCGAGCCAGTCGACCGCGGCGGGGCAGCAGACGAAGCCGTGGAAGTGGATCTGGTGACGGGCCCGCGCGAGCCCGGGCCCCACCCGCATCCGATGCCCGATCCGGACCCGGCGCCGGATCCGTTGCCGATTCCCGGTTTTCCGAACCCGGAAAACTGATCGCCTGCCACTGGCGGTGAAGCCGTCAGCCGAGCATCAGGCGCAGTGGGAGCATGGGCGAAGCGCGGAATCCGGCTGCGCTCTTAGCTGTCAGGATCGTGCCGATGTCAGGGTTGGCCAGGATGCGGGCAAGGCCCCCGGTGCTGGGCCGCGGGATCGGGGGCGAATTCGGCTTCCTGCGAAAACAGCTCGGACAGCAGCCGGGCGAGCGCCGGGATGTCGGCAGCGGTGGCGGGCGAAATCAGCATCTGTTCTGTAGCGTAGTCCCGGCGGGGTGTGCCCGGCGCAGACGCCTCTAGTTTGATGGCAGAACGGGCGCACGTTCGAGCAGCTGCATGGTGAGTCCGCGGCTGCGCCAGCGGAAGGCTACGCGCATGTTGAGCATTTGGGCGATGCGTTCGGCGTCGAGCTGCGGTTCGTAGCCGTTGAGCCGGTGGAGGAAGGCGGCGACGGCGGGCACGTCGAGCAGGTGCCACGGATCCCAGATGCGCGTGAATACGAGGACCATTTCGGGGTCCTCAAATTGGAGCTTTTCGACGTCGGACCTGGTGAAGCCGGCCATTTCGATGACGGGGTGCGGGTTTTCGACGAAGCCGAGATCGGGCCGGCGCAGTGCCGGGGTCAGCGGAAAAGCCGTTGCGACTTTGCCGGTGTGCAGATCGACGGCGGTGGCGCCGCTCTGCTCCAGTTGCAGAAACGCGACGAAGCTCAGGTTGTTTTCCCAGGGGTATGGGTAGGGCGGGTTCAGCACGTTCGCGGCCAGCAGCGCGAGCACGAGGGCGGCGAGGGCGATCTTGCGCGGCCGCGGCAGCAGGGCCCGCAGCGAAACGGCGAAGGCGCTGTAAAGCAGGGGCAGGACCGGAAGCAGGTAGCGTTCCAGAACCGCTCCGCCGAGGATGCTGACGACGAGGATATGGGCGGCGGCGAGCGTGGCGGCGATGCGCCAGGCGCGCGCGCGAAGCAGTGGCAGGCGGCGGAAGGCGAAGACAATAACGGCGGTGCCGATGATGTGTCCGGTGGAGATGAAGACGTAGTACAGGCGGCGGAAGAGGGCGAAGACGAGGCGCGCGGGATCGAGGGTGTAGCGGAGGTTGTAATCGGCAAAACCGGTGTTGCCGAACCAGGAGCCAGTGCCGTGGCGCAGGGCCGCCAGCCACACGGCCAGCGCGGCGAAAGGCAGCAGGAACCAGAGAGCGGGCAGGAGTTCGGCGCGCGGCTCCCTGCGTCGCTCGATCGCGAGCCAGCCGCCGAAGACCAGCGGCACGACGGCACCGGTCTCTTTCAGCAGCACGAGCGCTATACAGGCAAAAGCGGCGTCGCGAAAGCGGTTCTGCAGGAAGAGCAGCAGGGCGAGCGCGGTGAAGCACATGGCGGGCATATCGAGCTGCGCCATCATGGCCTGGGCGAAGAAGAGCGGAGAGATACAGAGGAACGTGAGGGCGGAAAACGCGGGCGCGCCGGTTGAGCCGCGGGAGAGTTCGATGGAGAGCAGGAACGTGAACAGTGCGCCCAGCGCCGCGATGAGCAGCATGGCGACGCGGGTGGCAGCGATGGAATAGCCGAATACCGACCAGAACGCGGCGAGCCACGCCATCACGCCGGGCGGATGGACGTTGGGAATCGCCGAGGTGGGGATCCACGAGCCGGCGTGGAAAAGATCGAGCGCCGCCGGAACGAACTGGCCGGCTTCATCCCAGAAAAAGGGCAGCCAGAGCAGGGGGCCGTGGGCGAGGATGAGAAATCCGGCAATGACGGCGAAGACAAGGGCGTAGGAGGCGGGGCGCACGCGCAACCGCCGGGCGGGCGTCACCTGGCCCGGCAACTGGCCGGGATTGGTTGCGGAAGAAGCCGGATTCCAAACGCTCCCCGGCGGAGCCACGCCGCAAGTTTCATTGCACGAAGTTGGCGCCGGCGCGTGGTTCGAGGCGAATTTCGCCGAAAGCCGATTCGTACTGGCTGACGTTCTGCTGGAGCACGTTCAGCAGCGCCTTGGCCTGCTGCGGGCTGACATAGACGCCCTGGAAATTCTGGATCTGCACGTTTTCCGCGGAGGTCTGGTTCAGCGTGCCGAACATAAGGAAAAAGTCCCAAAGGTTGACGCGGATTTGCACGCTGTTGGCGTAGCTCTCGCGATAGTCGGGGGACTTCTCGAGCACGATGCGGGGCTGGGACGGTGTCATCGGCCTCTATGGTAACAACCAGCGGATCCGGGAACGCGGAGGTGCCTGCCGCTCGCCGGGGAGCGTGGCCCCGAGGCGCGGCACTTTCGTCAGCGGGTAGTTGTATGGTAGCTTTTCGAGTTGATGTTCCTGGCTACTTTATGGCGCTGAACGCGGGCGAGAGCACGGTCCTCGACGAGGCCTATCCGTCCACGCTGGAAAGTGTGGATACGGCCGAAACGGAAATCCTGAAGGCTGCAGCGCAGGCGGGATTTGACGAAGACGCGCAGCACAGGATCGGCATGTCCGTGCGGGAATGCATGGTGAACGCAGTGGTTCACGGGAACCGCTACAATCGCCGCAAACTGGTGCGGGTGAGCGTTGCGGTGGAAACGCTGGACAGCGGCGCGCGGCTGACGATCCGGATCAGCGACCAGGGCGAAGGCTTTGAGGTTCAGGAAGTGCCCGATCCTCTGCAGGACAAAAATTTGCTGCGGCATTCGGGCCGGGGGCTGTTTTTGATGGGCGCGTTCATGGATGACGTGAAGATCCGCCGGCTTTCTCCCAACGGAACCGAAGTGACGCTGGTCAAGAGCGTCGGGGCTCAGGGCGCCGGAGAGAAACAGGACGGCTGAAGCAGTGCAGAGCTGAGTGCAGCATAAGACAGGCGACGAGGAGATCTGAAATTTCATGAGTGTAAAGCTGAATACCCGGCAAACGGGTGACGTAACGGTGATCGATGCATCCGGCCGGATCACGCTTGGTGAAGGCGCGAGCGCTCTGCGCGACGTAGTCCGCGACATGGTGGCGAAGGGGACGCGGAAGATTCTGCTGAACCTGAGCGAGGTTTCCTATATAGACAGTTCCGGCATCGGCGAACTGGTGTCGGCGTTTACGACGGTTTCCAATGCCGGCGGGACGCTGAAGCTGCTGGGCCTGACCAAGCGCGTCCATGACCTGCTGCAGATCACCAAGCTTTACACCGTGTTCGACGTGCACGATGACGAAGCGCACGCAGTACGAAGCTTCGCGTAAACTCCGCTGAATTCAGGGCTTCTGACCGCGGGGCGCAATGCCGGGCCGATCCCGCTGTGCGCTCCGCGTCGCTTTCCGCCGGTTCAAACCGGCGCGTATCCCGAGTGTCCGCCGCCTGAGGCTCAGCGCGTTGTGAGGGCCGGAGCCGGCGGAAAGCCCGTCCCGCCGGGAAGCGCCCGTGATACGCTTGCTGGAGAATAAGCTCCTCCGCACGCAATGCTGTTCAATAGCCTGAGTTTTTTCGCTTTCTTCCCCGTTTTTTGCGCCCTTTACTTCCTCACCCGGGGACGCGTGCGTCTGTGGTGCATCCTGCTGGCCAGCTATTTCTTCTACTCCTGGTGGGACGTGAGGTTGTTGCCGATCCTGCTGGCGATGACGTGGGTGAACTATTTTCTGGGGCAAAAGATTCGTGCCGCAGTTTCGGATTCCGGTCGGCGCCGGGTGCTGACGGCAGGAGTCTGTCTGAATCTCGGGGTGCTGGGAACATTCAAATATCTCGGGTTCCTGGCGGGCGCGGCGCTGGCTGTGCTGCATGCCGCCGGGCTTTCCGTGCCGGAGTACGCGTTGCGGATTATTCTCCCGGTGGGAATCTCCTTTTACATTTTCGAGATGATCAGCTACCTGGCCGAAATTTACCGCGGTCACATGGAGCCATCGCGCGATCTGTTGAAGTTTTCCATTTTCGTTGCCTTCTTCCCTCGGCTCGTGGCCGGGCCGATTCTGCGGCCCCAGGAGTTTTTGCCGCAACTGGATGGACTGCGGAATCCGCGCGCGGCGTCGGTGGCGGAGGGTCTCGAGATGGTGTTCTGGGGATTCTTCAAGAAGCTCGCGATTGCCGACGTGGTGGCCGGGTTTGTGGATCCGGTTTTCAATAATCCCTTCGCTTACAGCCCGAATACGCTGCGGGTGGCCGCGATCTTCTACAGCGTGCAGATTTACTGCGATTTTTCCGGCTATTCGGGGATCGCCATCGGGATCGGCCGGATGCTGGGGTTCGATCTGGGGCGGAATTTCGACAAGCCGTATTTTTCCACCAGCTTCAGTGAGTTCTGGACGCGCTGGCATATCTCGCTGTCGAGCTGGCTGCGCGACTACCTGTACATCCCGCTGGGCGGCAATCGCGGCTCGAAGTTCGCAACGTGGCGCAATCTGATGCTGACGATGCTGCTTGGCGGCCTCTGGCACGGCGCCAGCTGGACGTTTGTGGCGTGGGGCGGGCTGCACGGGCTGTTTCTGGTGGCGCAGCGTCTGGCCGGCAAGCCGATGGAACGACTCGCCGCCGCGGCGAGGCTTCCCGGCCGGCTTCGTTCCCTGGCGGCCGGCGTGTGTGTATTCTCGCTGGTGACGCTGGCATGGATTCCTTTTCGCTCCTCCGATTTCGCCTCGGCGTGGCATATTTTCCGGCTCGTGACCGGCGGGTCCGCCTGGTCGCTCGCCGACGTTCCGAATAAGTTTCAGGTGCTGCGGGATTTCGGTTTGATCGCGGCGCTTTTCGCGTTCGAGTATCTGGACCTGCGAATCAGTTTCCCGCGTATCTTCGAGGCCCGGCCGGGATTGAGACCCATGGCGGGCGCCGCTGTTCTTCTTGCAATTTCGTTGTTCGGCGTCTTCGGCAGCCATGCATTCATCTACTTCCAGTTCTAGAGATGCCGGCAGGGGCGGCGGCCCGCGGCTGGTCCTGTACGTGGCGATCGGCGCGCTGCTTTTTATTGCGGCGGACCGGCTTTTCGCCGCGGCGCTCTGGTCGCAGGTATTGCGCAGCGGGTTTCGCTATTCCGTGCTCTATCGGGAACCTGTAAATGCCGATATCGTCGTCCTGGGCAATTCGCGCGGCATGTCACTGGTGGACTGGCCGTATCTCGAACGGCAGACTCACCTGAAGACGTTCAATCTGAGTTTCAACGGTCTTCCGCCGAGGCTGGCCAGAACACTGTTTCTCGATTATCTGGATCGCAACCGCACGCCGTCGGTGCTGCTTCTCGAAATGACCACGGTCTTCGGAGCAGAGGCTCTGACCGGCGAGATGAAGCTCTATGCGCAGGCTTCGCCGAGGCTGGCTACGTTGATTGCAGAAGAGTATCCGCAGCTCGGGTGGGGCATGAAGCTTTCGAAGCTGTATGCCTTCAATGGTGAAATGGCGATGCGCTCCCTTTACTACCGGAACCGGAACGATCACGACTGGCTGGTGGACGGGCGCGTCAGCGAAGAACTGCTCCGATACACAGAGCAGCGCCCCGTGCCTCGCTGGGAGGCTCCGGACGCCCGCAATCTGGACGAGGTCGCCGAAATTATCCGGGTGGCGCGGGAGCGGGGCATTCGGGTGGTTCCGGTGATTGCTCCGTACTTGCCGGCATTTGTGCGCAAGAGTCCGAATTTCGGCGAAATCGTTGCGGGACTGGACCGGCGGTTTGGCATTCCGATGCTCGATTACTCGCTGGCGATCAGCGATACGGCGCTGTTTGCGGACCGTTACCATCTGAACCGGGCCGGGTCGAAGGCGTTCACCGAGAGGCTCGTGGCCGATGGCGTCCTGGTGTCGAATCCGCCGCCAAAGTAGCCCGACGGCGGGCTGCTAACCGCCGCCGACGAACTGAACGATTTCGATTTCCGCGTCGGAATCGACCGGCGTCGAGGCCCAGAATTCTCGTTTTACGATGGCGCGGTTGAGCTCCACGGCGACGCGATCCTGGGGCAATCCGAGGGTGGCGATGAGGTCTGTGAGGGTGCTGCCGGCCGGTATCAGACGACGTTCACCGTTAACTGTCACGCGATTTTCAATCAACAAAGGAACCCGTGGATTATTATAGTCGGTTGGGGAACTCCCCGATCCTGAACATCTACTGAGCACGATGCCTACTACACCCTCGGAATTCTGGTTTCCCGTTGTTGTGCAGACGGTTCTGGCCCTGGTCATTGCCTGCGCGCTGGTCACTTTGTCGTATGTGATCGGGCACCGTGTGAAGAACCGGATCAAGGACACTCCGTACGAATGCGGTATCGCCCCTACGGGTGACGCGCAGCACCGCTTCAGCGTGAAGTTTTACCTGGTGGCGATGCTGTTTATCCTGTTCGACATTGAAGCGATCTTCCTGTACCCCTGGGCTGTGGTCTACAAGCAGCTGAAGATGTTCGCATTTACCGAAATGCTGCTGTTTGTGGCCTTCATCATGGCCGGGTTCTTCTTCATCTGGAAGAAGGGCGTGCTGGACTGGGCGGAAACAGACCGCCTGGCGGCGAAGCGGGCGGAAAAGCGGGCGGCGCGGGCGGCATAATGATTCCTGAAAATCTGCTGGACAACCCGGTGGTGGCGGCGCTGAAGGACCTGGCGACCGCGGCGAAGCTGGAGTTTGACGAACTGACGGTGGAGATTGCGCCGGGCAGCATCGTGGAAGCTCTGCGGCGCGTGAAGAAAGATCTGCAGTTTGAGCGGCTTACCTCGGTGACCGGCGTGGATCGCTATCCGGCTGAGCCTCGTTTTGAGATTGTTTATCATCTGCAGGCGATAGCGAAAAAGCAGCGCCTGCGGCTGAAGGCGCGTGTGGCGTCCGATCCCTGCGAGATCGAATCGGCCACTTCGGTTTACCGGTCGGCGAACTGGTATGAGCGCGAAACGTTCGATCTGTTTGGCGTTCGTTTCGCTGGCCATCCGGACCTGACCCGCATCGTGATGCCGGACGACTGGGAAGGTCATCCGCTGCGCAAGGACTACCCGGTGACGGGTACGCGGTACTGAGGAGTTTCCGGAATCATGGCAGACGTTAAAGATACCGGCGTGCTGGACGCGGCTGAACTGCCCGCGGAGGCGACCCCCGTGGAGATGCCGAATGACCGCGGCGTCACCAGCGAGCGGGCCGTTGAGCTGGATTACCACGAGCACCTGAAGAGCAAGTCGGGCCCGCGCAGCATGGTGCTGAATATGGGCCCGCAGCATCCGTCGACGCACGGCGTGCTGCGCCTGCTGCTGGAACTGGACGGCGAGGAAATCCTTAAGGCCGCGCCGGATATCGGTTACCTGCATACGGGCATCGAGAAGGAATTCGAGCAGAAGACCTATCAGCAGGGCGTGACGCTGACGGACCGCATCGATTACCTGGCGCCGCTTTCGAATAATCTGGCATATTGCCTCGCCGCGGAAAAGCTGCTGGGCCTCGAAATTCCCGAGCTCGCGCAGTGGACGCGCGTCATGCTGGCCGAGTTTACGCGGCTGAACAGCCATCTGGTGTGGCTGGGTACGCACGCGATCGACATCGGCGCGATGAGCGTGTTCCTGTACTGCTTCCGCGAGCGCGAAGAGATTCTGCGCGTGTTCGAGATGTTCTCGGGCCAGCGCATGATGACCAGTTATTTCCGGATTGGCGGCCTGGCGCTGCCGCATCCGCGCGGCTGGCAGAAGCGGGTGAAGGACTTCGTCGACATCTTCCCGTCGCGGGTGGATGAGTACGAAGAACTGCTCACGACGAACCGCATCTGGACGGGGCGTACCAAGGGCGTCGGCTATATTTCGCTCGAAGACATGCTCGATCTGGGTGTGACGGGGCCGATGTTGCGCGCCGCCGGGCTGAAGATCGACGTCCGCAAGGACGCGCCTTATTCCAGCTACGAAAAGTTCGACTTCGAAGTGCCGACGCGGACCGAAAACGACGTTTTCGCGCGGTACCAGCTGCGCATCGAAGAAATGCGCCAGTCCTGCAAAATCATCAAACAGGCGCTTGAAGGTATGCCGTCCGGTTCGCATCAGGCCGATGCGCCGGGCATTGTGCTGCCGGAGCGCGAAAAGATGAAGACGCAGATGGAAGCGCTCATCTACCACTTCAAGATCGTGTCCGAAGGCTTCCGGGTGCCGGAAGGTGAAGTTTTTTCGGCGATCGAATCGCCGCGCGGTGAAGTGGGCTGCTACATGGTGAGCGACGGGACGCAGAAGCCCTATCGCGTGCACTGGCGCGGGCCGAGTTTCGGCAATCTGCAGTCGATTCCGACGCTGATTGAGGGAACGCTGATCGCCGACGTGATTGCGGCACTGGGCAGCATGGACTTCGTTTTGGGAGACACCGACCGGTAACGCCGTCGAGAAAAGAACATGACGTTTTCGCCAGAACTGGAAGCACGATTCGCGAAATTCCTCGCCAAGTATCCGGAAGACCGGAAGCGCTCGGCGACGATTCCGATGCTGATTTACGCGCAGGACGAAATCGGTTCCGTTACGCCGGAACTGGTGGCAGAAGTGGCGAAGCGCGTGGGTTCAACGCCTTTGCAGGTGGAGGAAGTGGTCGGGTTTTACTCGATGCTCCACAAGGGCAAGGGCATGGGCAAGTATCACGTTCAGGTCTGCACCAATATTTCCTGTCTCCTGCGCGGTGGCGCCGAGTTGTACGAGCAGGCCAGTCAGAAGCTGCATCTGGGGCACAAGCAGGTGAGTGCCGACGGATTTGTTTCGCTGGAAGAAGTGGAATGCATGGGTGCCTGCTCCTGGGCCCCGGCGGTGCAGATTAATTACGACTTCTATCACGATGTGACGCCGGAGCAACTGGACAAGCTGCTGAGCGGCCTGATGGCGGGGAAGAAGCCCGAAGAGATCGCTGAAGTCAAGAAGGTGAGCTGCTGATGTATAACCAACCCAGCCCGCTTGAAGTTCCGGTTCTGACGCGGCGCTTCCGGCTGCCGAATTCGCACAAAATCGACACTTATCTGGCCAACGAAGGCTATCAGGCATTCGAGAAGGCGATTGGGATGTCGCAGGACGACATCATCAATGAGGTCAAGGCCTCCGGTCTGCGTGGCCGCGGCGGCGCGGGATTTCCGACCGGTATGAAGTGGAGCTTCGTGCCGCGGCAATCGCCGAAGCCGAAGTACATTATCGTGAACGGTGACGAATCGGAGCCCGGAACCTGCAAGGACCGGCTGCTGATGGAGTTCGATCCGCATCAACTGATCGAAGGCATTTTGATCGCCGGCCTCGCGGTGGGCGCGCATCAGGGCTACATCTACATTCGCGGCGAGTTCCGTTATCTGATCGAGCACATGGACCGCGCGATTGACGAAGCGTACGCGCGCGGCTATCTGGGCGACAACATTCTGGGCCGCGGAATCAAGTTCCATCTGGCGACGCATTCGGGCGCCGGAGCTTATGAGTGCGGCGAAGAATCGGCGCTGCTGGAATCGTTCGAAGGCAAGCGCGGTAATCCCCGCATCCGCCCGCCGTTCCCGGCCGTGGCCGGCGCGTATTCGTGTCCCACTGTTCTGAATAACGTCGAAACATACTGTGCCGTGCCATCGATCATCCTGAAGGGCGCGGCGTACTTTGCCGGTCTCGGTTCGCCGAAGAATGGCGGAACGCGTTTGTTCTGTCTCTCGGGCCATGTGAATAAGCCGGGCGTTTACGAACTTCCCATGGGCTTCAATCTGATGCGCCTGATCAACGAAGTGGGCGGCGGCGTTCGCGGCGGCAAGAAACTGAAGGCGGTGATTCCCGGCGGATCTTCCTGTCCTGTTCTCAAAGCCGATGAGTGCGATCTCAATCTCGACTTCGACACGGTGGCCGCGGCAAAATCGATGCTCGGCTCGGGTGGCGTGGTGGTGATGGACGAAGATACCTGCATGGTGAAGGCCGCGCTGCGCATCATGCGGTTCTATGCGCACGAAAGCTGCGGCTGGTGCATTCCGTGCCGCGAGGGAACGACGTGGCTGCGCAAGGTGCTGCAGCGGTTCCACGACGGGCAGGGCGTGAAGAGCGACATCGTGCTGATCGGCGACCTTTCGAGAAACATGCTGGGCAGAACGTTCTGTCCGCTGGGCGATGCGGCCGCGATGCCGACGATCGCGTTCGTGGAAAAGTTCCGCGACGAGTTTGAGGCGCACCTCGACGGCAAGCCGTGCCCGTACGAGAAAAAGCTGGTGGCGGCGTAGGACGTAAACAGAGAAACCCATGGCTGATCCGGTCAAATTTACAATCGACGGGCAGGAGCTCGAAGCGGCTCCTGGCACGCTGGTGATCGAAGCCGCCAAGCGCGCGGGCATTGAAATCCCATCGTTCTGCTACTACGAAGGCTATTCGCTGCAGGCTGCCTGCCGCATGTGTCTGGTGGAAGTGGAAAAGATGCCGAAGATGCAGGTGGCCTGCACGCTGCCTGTTGCTAACGGCATGGTGGTGCGGACCGATACGCCGCAAACGCGCGGCGCGCGGAAATCGACGCTGGAATTCCTGCTGACCAACCATCCGCTGGATTGCCCGGTCTGCGACAAGGGCGGCGAGTGCGAACTGCAGGATATGGTGTTCCGCTACGGAGCGGGCGAAAGCCGCTTCACGGAAACCAAGCTGCATGTGGATGAGCAGCAGTGGTCGCCGGTGGTTTACTACGACGGACCCCGCTGCATTCTTTGTTTCCGCTGCGTGCGGGCCTGCGAAGAGGGAATGGGTGTGGCGGCGCTGGGCGTGGTCAATCGCGGCGCGGTTTCCCTGATTGCTCCCAACGGCGGCGATCATCTCAACTGCGATGAGTGCGGACAGTGCATCGATATTTGTCCGGTTGGCGCGCTGACCAGCGGCGCTTACCGGTATCAGACGCGGCCCTGGGAGATGGAGCACACCGGCACCATCTGTACCCACTGCGCGGACGGCTGCAAAACGACGCTCGGGACCCGCAACGACCAGATTATTCGCGGCAACAACCGTGATCGCTCCGGCGTCAACGGCGAATTCCTGTGCGTGAAGGGACGCTACGCGTTCGATTTCAACGATCACGCCGAACGGCTGCAGTCGCCGATGGTGAAGGTGAATGGCAAGCTGGAGCCGGTGAGCTGGGCGAAGGCGCTGGAAGTGGTGTCGAAGAAGTTCGGCGAAATTAAAGCCCGCGGCGGCAAGTTCGGCGTGGTGGGTTCGAACCATTCGACCAACGAAGAAAATTTCTATCTGCAGAAGTTTGCGCGGCAGGGCCTCGGCACCAACAATATTGACCACCGCCGCACGGGCGATGTGGTGACGCTGGTGGATGCGCTGAGCGGGACCAACGGTTCGCTTGCCACCACTGCCGACATGTACGAGCGCAAGGCGTTCCTGATCCTTGGCGCCGATCTGGCGGTGGAGCATCCGCTGCTTTCCTTCCAGATTCGGGCCAACTACCGGCATCACGCGGCGCGCATCTACACGGTTACGGCGCGCGCGGTGCGCGAGGACGATTACGCGGTGCGGTCGATCCGCAAGCCGGCCTTCTCCGAGTTCGAGGCGCTGGAAGAGCTGCGCGGCGCTCTTGCCGCCGAGCCGGAGCTGGTGATTTTGTTCGGCGATACGGTGAAGGAACCCGATGTGCGCAAGCTGGTGGAGTTCGGCCAGTCGCTGGGTATCCCGGTAAAGTACACGGCGCTGGTGGATTACTCGAATTCGCGCGGCGCGATCGATATGGGTCTGGTGCCGGAACTGGGGCCGGGCTTCCATGCAACCGGCGCGGCCGGGCTGACGCTGCCGGAAATGCTGGCGGCCGGCGATCTGGACGCGTTGTGGGTTGTGGGCGAAAATCCACTCGGACAGGCTGCGCTGGCGTCGAAAAAGGCATTCGTCGTGGTGCAGGATATGTTCCTCACCGAAACCGCGAAGGCCGCCGATGTGGTGCTGCCCTCGGCCAGCGCGTACGAGAAGAATGGTACGGTGACGAACGTCTGTGGCGAAGTGCAGCGCGTGAAACGCGCCGCCGCGACAATGGGCGCCAAGCCCGACCTCGAAATCATCGGTCTGATCGCGAAGGAAATGGGGCTTGCGGCGACGATGGGGCCGTGGCTGCCGGACACGGTGTACGGTGAAATTCGTCGCACGGTAAAGGGCTACGATATTCCGCTGCCGCTGGTTGCACTGGGTGCGCAGCAGACGGTCCCGGTGAACGGGCGCGTGGGTGTGGACGTACGGCCGGATCTGGTCTGGTCCGCACACGAGAATCTGTTCACGTCGGGAACGCTCGGCCGGTATTCTAAAATACTGAATTCAGTGATCGAGAAGCGGTCGGGAACAGCCACTCCGGAACAGGAGCTTGCGCGCCAGTAATGGAATTCATCATCATCACTCTCATTAAGCTTGCGGTCATCGCGTTTGTGCTGCTGACCGCACTGGCCTACATCCAGTGGGTGGAGCGCAAGGTGATTGCTCACGTTCAGGTGCGCATGGGCCCCTCGCGCGTGGGTCCGCATGGGCTGCTGCAGCCGCTGGCGGACGTGGTGAAACTGATCACCAAAGAAGGCGTGATGCCGCCGCACGCGAATAAATTCTTTTATCTCGCCGCGCCAATTCTTGCCGTCTTCATGGCGCTGATTTCGATTTCGGTCATCCCCTTCGGTACGGAATTCACGGTGCTGGGCCATCGCGTGATGATGCAGCTGACCGATCTGAACGTGGGCGTTCTGTTCATCCTGGCCGTCAGTTCGATGGGCGTTTATGGCATTGCGCTGGCCGGATGGGCGTCCAACAACAAGTACAGTCTGCTTGGCGGACTCCGCAGTTCGGCGCAGATGATCAGCTACGAACTGCCGATGAGTCTGGCGCTGGCGGCGCCGCTGCTGATTGCGGGTACGCTCAGTCTGCGAGGGATTGTGGATTCGCAGGCAGGCTACAATCTGGGCTTCATTCCGAAGTGGGCTATCTTCACCGGTCCGTTTCCGCAGATTTTCTCGTTCATCATATTCATGATTGCCGCATTTGCGGAGACCAACCGCATACCGTTCGACCTTCCGGAAGCGGAAAACGAACTGGTGGCCGGCTTTCACGTGGAATACAGTTCGATGAGCTTCGCCGCGTTCTTCATGGCGGAATACTCCAACATGGTCACGGTTTGCTCGGTGGCGACGCTGCTTTTCCTTGGCGGATGGCATCCGCTGTGGCCGGAATCGATGGGTTCCAACTTTGCTGCTCCGCTGATCCTGGCGGGTGCTGGCGCGATCTGCCTTTATCATGGCCTCAATCCGGCGCGGCCATTCGATCGTTTCACGCTGCCGGCATTCGCCGTCATCTTCTTCGGCCTCGCCGGCCTGATGGCGTTCCCGCCGCTGGTGCCTGTGCTGACGCCGCTGTTCTGGTTCCTCGCCAAACTCAGTTTCCTGCTGTTCGTTTTCATCTGGATTCGCGCCACGCTGCCGCGATTCCGCTACGACCAGCTGATGAGTTTCGCCTGGAAGTTCCTGTTCCCGGCCGCGCTGCTGAATCTCCTGGTCACCGGTTTTCTGGTGGCACTGGTTTCTTAATGGACGCCTTGTAAATGGACTTCCTATTCTTCTTCCTCTTCGCCTTCATTGCGGTCGCCTGCGCGGTAAGCGTGGTGGTGCAGAAGCATCCAATTGCCAGCGCACTCTCGCTGGTGGGCGTGATGGCCTCGATTGCCGTGCTCTATCTGCAACTAGGGGCCGAGTTCCTCGCCATGGCACAGATCATCGTGTACGCCGGTGCGGTGATGGTGCTGTTCATCTTCGTCATCATGCTGCTGAATGCGGGGGCTGAATCACGCGCCGGACGTTCCTACGCCGCCCAGTTGATGGGGCCGCCGCTGCTGGTGGCGCTGATGGCGTCGCTCGGTTTCGCGATCATGCGAGGCTTTCCCGGCGGAGGCACGGTGAAGTTCGACAGTTTCCAGGGCGGCACGGCGCAAAATATCGGCTACGCGTTGTTTACCGATTATCTGCTTCCCTTCGAAGTCACGTCGGTACTGATTCTGGTGGCGATCCTGGGCGCCATTGTGCTGGCCCGCAAGGAGATGGACTGATGGCTGAAGCAATGCAAAGTATAAATCTTCAGGCCGGTGTGCCGATTTCCTGGTATCTGGTCCTGAGCGCTGTCCTGTTTTCGCTCGGCGTCGCCGGTTTCCTTTTCCGTAAGAGCATTATCACCGTATTCATGTGCATCGAACTGATGCTGAATGCGGTCAATTTGAGTTTTGTCGCATTTGCCAATCAGCATAAGCAGGTCAGCGGGCACATATTCACGTTCTTCGTGATGGTGGTCGCGGCCGCCGAAGCCGCGGTCGGCCTGGCCATCATCCTGACGGTGTTCAAGAACCGCGAAACTCTGAACATCGACGAAATTAATTCACTGAAGAACTGATGCAGAACCTCTGGCTCATTCCCGCGCTCCCGTTTCTCGGCTTCCTGATTAACGGTATCCTCGGCAAGAAGCTGCCGAAGATGGTGATTAACGCTGTCGCGGTCGGCAGCGTCGTACTCTCGTTTCTGCTGGTTCTGAACATCTGGTCGTCCGGTGGCGATCTGGCGGCGAACCCGATACACCAGCATTATTTCACCTGGATCCAAAGCGGCGAAATCAACATTGGCTGGGACTACGCTGTCGATAAGCTGACCCTCATCATGCTGATGGTGGTGACGGGCATCGGTTCTCTCATCCATGTTTATGCCACCGGTTACATGGCGCATGAGGAAGGTTACTACCGCTTCTTCGCGTACCTGAATCTGTTCATGTTCTTCATGCTGAACCTGGTGCTGGGCGGCAATTACCTGTTGCTGTTCGTGGGCTGGGAAGGCGTGGGCTTGTGCAGCTACCTGCTGATCGGGTTCTACTTCGTCAAGAAGAGCGCCAGTACGGCGGGCAATAAGGCGTTTATCGTTAACCGCATCGGAGACTTCGGATTCTCGCTCGCGATGTTCCTCATCGTGGTGAACTTCGGCACGCTGGACTTCACGAAAGTATTCGCCGCCGCGCCGGGTAAGTCGACTGAAACCCTGACCGCGATCGCGCTCCTGCTGCTGCTCGGTGCCACCGGCAAGTCGGCGCAGATTCCGCTGTACGTCTGGCTGCCGGACGCCATGGAAGGTCCGACCCCCGTATCGGCGCTGATCCACGCGGCGACCATGGTGACGGCCGGTGTCTATATGTGCACCCGGTCGGCCGTGATCTTCACGCACGCGCCCATCGCGATGGACACTGTTGCAATCGTGGGACTGGCAACCGCGGTGTTCGCCGCGACCATCGGCCTGACGCAATACGACATCAAGAAAGTTTTTGCGTATTCGACTGTTTCGCAGCTCGGCTACATGTTCCTCGGCGTCGGCGTCGGGGCATTCTCCGCCGGTGTCTGGCATCTGGTTACGCACGCGTTCTTCAAGGCGCTCCTGTTTCTCGGAGCCGGCAGCGTCATTCACGCCTGCCACCACGAGCAGGACATGCGGCACATGGGCGGACTCCGGAAGTACACGCCTGTGACGATGGCTGTCCTGGCTTGTGCGTCGCTCGCGATCGCCGGTGTTCCCGGGACCTCGGGCTTCTTCAGTAAGGACGCCATTCTGACCGCAGCTTACGGACATGCACCCTGGATGTTCTGGGTTGGCGTGGTTACGGCCGGCATGACGGCGTTTTACGTCTGGCGCGCATTCTGGATGACCTTCTGGGGTGAGTATCGCGGCCATGGACATCCGCACGAATCGCCCTGGTCGATGCTGGCGCCGCTGGTGGTTCTCGCGTTCCTTTCAATCGCGGGCGGCTTCCTGTTCAACGTACCGAAAATTCTGGAAGGAATGTTCCCCGCCGCCGAAGAAGTCCCAGGCGAATCGATGCTGATGGGTATATCAATCGCGGCCGGTCTGGCTGGCATCGCAATCTCCTATTACATGTACGTAGTGAATCCGAAACTGCCGCAAAGAATCTCCGATGGTCTCGGTGGTATCTACCGGCTTGTATACGACAAATATCGGATCGACGAACTCTATGACGCGACGGTGGTCAACCCGGTGATTACCGGTTCCCGTTCGCTGCTCTGGAAAGTGATGGATCAGGGCGTTATTGACGGAGCGGTGAACGGCGTTGGCTCCGAGGCGCAACTGGCCGGCGGATGGCTGAAGATGCTGCAGTCCGGAAATATACGAAGTTACGCCACGTGGGTGGTGCTGGGGGCTGTGTGCCTCCTGATCCTGATCGGCGTGGCTGAGGGGGTGACGCGGTGAACCTTCTCGATCTGGTCATTGCGCTTCCCGCGCTTGGGTTCGTTCTTGCGCTGCTGATGCCACGCACGCAGGAAAATGCCATCAAGATGTTGGCGCTCGGGGTGTCGCTGGCGACCTTCGTTCTCTCTCTGGGTCTGGTGAATGGTTTCCAAAGCGGCCAGACCGGACAACAGTTCGTCACCGATAACATCTGGATTGCCAGTCCCGAAATCCACTGGCACGTCGGCATCGACGGCCTCAGCCTGTGGCTCGTGATTCTGTCCACCTTCCTGACGCCGATCGCCATACTGCTTTCCTGGAAGGCAATTCACGACCGGGCCAAGGAATTCTCCGCCTTCGTACTCTTGCTCGAATTTGGACTCGTCGGAGTCTTCGCCGCATGGGATCTCTTCCTCTTCTATGTGTTCTGGGAAGTGGTGCTGGTGCCGATGTACTTCCTGATCGGCATCTGGGGTCACGACCGCCGCATTTACGCCGCCGTCAAATTCTTTCTGTACACGATGGCGGGCTCGGTGCTCATGCTGGCGGGGATCATCTTCATTTATCTTCGCGTCGGCACGTTCGATTACGTTCAGATCCTGGCTGCAATTTCGAGCGGCCACGCTATGCTGACGCACACCGAAGAGACGCTGTTGTTCCTCGCCTTCTTCCTCGCGTTCGCGATTAAGGTTCCGCTCTTCCCGCTCCATACGTGGTTGCCGGATGCCCACGTGGAAGCTCCTACGGCCGGATCCGTGATGCTGGCCTCCGTCATGCTGAAAATGGGCACCTACGGGCTGGTTCGTTTCTGCCTGCCGATGTTCCCGACGGCAGCGCGCGAAAACGCCTCGTGGATCGTGGCCCTCGCGATCATCGGCATCGTGTACGGCGGCCTGGTGGCTCTGGTGCAGCCGAATATGAAGAAACTGGTGGCGTATTCGTCGGTCAGCCACCTCGGATTCGTGGTGCTGGGTATCTTCTCGTTCACCCAAATCGGCCTCGACGGCGCCGTTTACCAGATGCTGAATCACGGTATTTCGACCGGGGCGCTCTTCCTGCTGGTCGGCTTCCTCTATGAGCGACGCCACTCGCTGGCGATCGCCGATTTCGGCGGCGTGGCGACGGTCGCGCCGTGGCTTTCCATCATGTTCCTGGTCACAACGCTGGCCAGCATCGGACTACCCACGCTCAACAACTTCGTGGGCGAATTTATGGTACTGCAGGGGTCGGCACAGGCCAACTTCTCGTGGACTGTATTCGCCTCGCTCGGAGTGATCATTTCCGCCTGTTACATGCTGTGGATGTACCAGCGCGTGTTCTTCGGCGAAACGAATGAAGAAGTGAAACACCACGTTCCGGATCTCAGCCTGCGCGAATGGGCCTGCGTCATTCCGCTCGTCGTCATGATGGTGTGGATGGGCATGTACAGCCAGAGCTTCCTGCCTGTGGTTTCCGAAGCCAACGCAAAGATTCTCGACCAAAGCAAAATGAACGTACCTCTTCGGGTTGCCGCGCCGCGCATGACAGAACACGCGCCGCCGGATTTATCGCGTCCGCCAGTTACGGCAGCTGCCGCCGGAGGCCGCGCCGATGCCCGCTAGTTTCGCTCCCAGCGCAGCGGATCTGCTGCGTTACGCGCCGGAGACCGTACTCACAGTTGCCGGCACGCTGCTCATGGTGCTGGATCCGCTCTTTGCGAAGAAGAGTCCGAAGCTGTTCGGCCATCTCTCCATCGCGGCATTTCTGGTGGCTATCGTGGCCGCCTTCCAGGCGAACGGCGCGCAGGGCCTGGCGTTTTCCAATTTGCTGATTGTCGATGGGTTTGCCACCTACTTCCGCGTGCTCGTTCTGATCATCGGCATCGTCACGGTGCTCTTGTCTTATCGGTATCTGGATCGCGAACAGGCGGAAACCGGCGAATATCATGCGCTGCTGCTTTTTTCAGTGAGCGGACAGTGTCTGATGGTGGCCTCGAACGATCTGATGATGGTCTTCATCGGGCTCGAAATTTCCTCCATCGCAACCTACATCCTGGCCGGCTATCTGCGTGACGATAAGCGCAACAATGAGGCCGCGCTCAAATACTTCCTGCTCGGTTCCTTCGCCACGGCATTTATGCTGTACGGCGTTGCCCTGATCTACGGGGCCACGGGCACCACGAAACTGGATGAGATTCGCGCCGCCCTGCTGACCCGCGGCGCCGACGCATGGTTCCCCATGGTGGGGATTGCAGCGGCTCTCATGTTTGTCGGTCTGGCCTTCAAGGTTTCGGCCGCTCCATTCCAGGTGTGGGCGCCGGACGTTTATCAGGGCGCACCTGCGCCGGTGAGCGTCTTCATGGCAACTGCGCCCAAGGCTGCCGCCTTCGCCATTTTCCTGCGCATCTTTACCACTGCATTCAATCAGATCGCCGGTGGCTGGGAACCGCTCGTTTGGATATCGGCCCTGCTTTCCATGACGATTGGAAACTTCGCCGCCCTGACCCAGACCAATCTGAAGCGCATGCTGGCCTACAGTTCGATCGCCCATGCCGGCTACGTGCTGGTTGCGCTGGCGTCGCATTCCGATGACGGAACCGCCGGTGCGATGTTCTATCTGGCCGCCTATGCACTGATGAACCTCGGCGCCTTCGCCGTAGTCATTCATATCTCGGGCAAGGGCGAAAAGCATGTACGGATTGAAGACCTTGCGGGGCTGGCCCGGCGTCAACCCGTGACGGCGGCGCTTCTGACCGTCTTCCTGCTGTCACTGATCGGTGTACCGCTGACCGGCGGCTTCTTCGGGAAATTCTACATTTTCCGTGCAGCTCTGCAGTCGAACCTGGTTTGGCTTGCAGTGCTCGGTCTGCTCAATAGCGCGGTGGCTGCTTACTACTACCTGAGGTTGCTGGTCGTGATGTATATGCACGAACCCGGCGACGTGGTGGAGAACCTCGAACCGCTGACTCCGGGTCTGCGCGCGGCGCTGATCCTGCCGGCGATCGGTATCTTCTACCTCGGCGTTGCGCCGGGCGCAGTGCTAAGCTTCGCCAAACTGTCATCGTCATTTGTCCGTTAGCCACTTGAAGGCCGCTGCCGCGTGGTGTACGCTACGCTACAGCAAGGTCGGAATCAAGGAGTCCCAATGCGAAGCAAACTAGCAGCGATCCTGGCTATTTCACTGGCCATAAGCCCTCTGGCGGCAAGGGCCGCCAGCAAGGAGTATCCGGCTGCATCTCGCCTGGACGATTCGGCGGATGTCCTCGCGGACATGATGAAGGCCTCCGACAAGGGCATTCCGCAGGACCTGATGAACAAGTCCCACTGCGTCATCGTTGTCCCTAATCTGAAGAAGGCCGGTTTTGTGTTTGGCGCAAAATACGGCAGGGGTTTCGTGATGTGCCGGCGCGCCGGTGGCGTCGGCTGGAGCGCACCTGCGGCCATTCGCATTGAAGGCGGCAGCTTCGGCCTTCAGATCGGTGCTTCCGAACAGGATGTACTGCTGCTGGTGATGAACGATACCGGCATGAAGCGTCTGCTCAACAACAAGTTCACCATTGGCGGCGAGGCTTCAGCGGCCGCCGGCCCCGTTGGCCGCGAGGCCACCGCACAGACGGATGCTGTCATGAATGCCGAGATGCTGTCGTATTCCCGATCGCGCGGCCTGTTTGCGGGCATATCGTTGCAGGGCGCGACTCTGCGTCCCGATGACGATGCCAACGCTGAATTGTACGGCTCGAAAACTGTTACCAACAAAGCCATTCTGACCGGCGGCGTGAAGACCCCCGCAGCGGCCGGCCGGCTCGAAACGCTGATGAACAGCAATTCCAGCCGCCAGACCCGCTGATTCGCGCGGATCCAGGCGACGCGCGCCAGTCGCATCGAACGTTCATGGATCGCTCCCCTACTGCCGGATCTCCGCGTTCAACGGCGCCTGACTGGGTTGCGCCGGCGCTGGCAGTCTACGCCATCACCTTTCTTGTCTACTCGCTGCAGTGGGCATTCACGTGGGATGAAAGCTTCCACCTGCTGGCTGCGCAACTGATCTCAGCCGGGAAGCGCCCGTATCTCGATTTTGCGTTTCCGCAGACAGTCCTGAACGTTTATTGGAATGCCGCGTGGATGCGCTTGCTCGGCCAAAGCTGGCGAGTCCCGCATTTCTTTGCTGCCCTGTTCACCCTGGGAGCCGTGGCGTTGACGGGTCGATCGCTCCAGTTTCGGTTTCCCGCCGAGCAGTGGCGTGATGCGCTCGCTCTCACTGCCGCCCTTTTGACGGGGCTCAACGCGATGGTCTTCATCTATGGACCGCTGGGGCAGGCCTACGGCATTTGCCTCTTTAGCCTCGTGGCGGCGTATGTTTTGACGGTCAGAGCGGCGGAACAACCGGGACTCCGTACAACACTGGCAGCGGGATTTTTTGCCGGCGCCGCGGCGGCCTCAACGCTTCTGTCGGGTGCCGCAGCCCCGGTGCTGGCCATCTGGATCCTGCTCAGCAATCGCGCCGGCGACCGCTGGAGGAAACTGGCCGCTTTCACGCTGGCTGCGGCGATCCCGTTTATCCCGGTTCTGCGGCTCGCGATCGAAGGGCCGAGACAGGCCTGGTTCAATCTGATCCAATACCACGCCGTTTTTCGCCAACTCTATTGGCCAGATACGAGGAAGCACGATTTCGAGATCTGGACTTCCTGGCTCCAATCCGCGCAGGCTGCTTTGCTCGGCATCCTGGCGGTGGCGGGACTGACCTATATCGCGCGACGAAGCGACTGGTCCGCGGCCAGGAAATCCGAATATTACCTTTGCGGCTGGCTTGCCGCGGCTATTGCCGTCGAAGTAGGGAGCGCGCACCCAACGTTCTCGCGCTACTTCCTGCTGGCCGTCCCGTTTCTTGCCATCCTGGCGGCCGTCGGGCTTTACGCCATCGCATCGCGTGTTTGCGATGTGCCGCGCCCCTACCTGGCTGCAGCCCCTCTGCTGGTCATCATGGCCGCGGGCCTCGGCAGATCTCTGTACGATCATCATCAGGACATGGGTGAGTGGCGGCCCTTCGAACAGCAGGCGCGCCGGATAGACGAAGTGACCCCGCGCGGCGCTCCGCTTTATGCCGACGAGCCGATGTACTTCCTGACTCGCCGCACGCCGCCTCCCGGCCTCGAACTCACTTACTCGCACAAGGTGGATCTGGGCCGTGAGACCAATGCCCTGCTGCACATCCTCACGAAACCGGAGATCAAAGCTCAGGTACAGTCGGGGATGTTTGCCACCGCCTACAGCTGCGATGACGATGAGATCAGCGATCTGGGCCTCGAAAATCTTTACCGCCAGCGCGACGACATCGCCGACTGTTCCATCTTCTGGGACCGGCGAAAATAAACTGCGCTACACTGCCCAGGAGGAAGGGTCAACCGGCGAGATCGCAAGATAATCCTGCCGCGGCAACGACTCGACCGGCAGACCGTCCTGCCAGAAGCTGAGCCGCACGGCGGCGGTCGATGCCGGCGCGGGAAGCGAGAATTCCAGGACATCGCGGAACGCTGCCTTGCATCCATCCGATGCGGCTTCGCCGACGCCGGCGAAGATGCGCACACGGATCCGCCGCGCCGGCCAGTTGTCACCGGCGCGAAGTTCGGCCTCAATCTCAAGTCCTTCAAGGGCGGACTTTTCTTCGGCGAAATCCACACGCAGGAAAATCGTGTCGCCATCGGATCCGTACAAGACTTCCTTCACCAGTTCACGCTTGCCGTGCATCGCCCCCGAGCGCGAATCCACGCGAAAGACACCGGCTCCGTGCCATTCGAAATAAGAATCCACCACGCCGTTGATGCGCGGAGAAATCGGGCCGCCGGGCGGCGTGAAGCTCTCCGCCACATGCATCTTGAGGATGGGGTGCGCGAGTTCGGCCGGCGGCGGCACGCCGAGCGCGCGGTAGACATTGGCCAGATGTTCGCGATAAATCTGGTCGAACTCAACTGCATTCGCCGTCTCGTGCTCCGGACCGTACCACCAGTTCCAGTCGCTGCCTTCGGCAATGAAAAGTTCCTCGCGCGCCAGTGCGCGCTTGTCTTCCGGAACGTTCTTCGCTTCGTCGAAGGCTTTGCGCGCGTCGAGCAGCAGCCGCCACGATTTGTTGTCCTCCTCCGCGCCGAGCCACACGTCGAAATTCGCGTTGATCCACGAGCCGGGGAAAATGTGCGCCAGCGGCTCGCCCGGCATGCGTTCGAAGGCCTCGCGAACGGTGACGGCTTCCATCGCCGGATCGTCCTGAATGCGCCGGTAGAGTTCGCGGAAGAACGGGCGGCCGTTCCGTTCGTAATACTCCCATGCGTTTTCGCCGTCCAGAATGATGGGGACGAGCGCATCGCGCCCGCTGTTCAGAATGCCGCGGCAGTTGTCGTGAATGCGCCCGACGAAATCACCGGCGGCATCGGCGGCGCCCATCCCCGAATAAACGAAGCCAATCAGGTCGCTCATCAGGTGGTCGCGGAAAATCATCCGCATTTCGCGGCCCTGTTGTGACCAGCAGTAGGGCCGGTAAGTTACATCGGGCCCCGCGGATCGACGCAACGTGCGGTCAAGAACGCCGTTGTCGGTGGCGGCCCACTGAAAGCCGATCGACGCCGCGATGTCGAGTACATGATCGGATACCGATCCTTCCGACGGCCACAGCCCGACCGGCGCAACGCCAAATGTCCTTTCCACGTAATCGCGCGCCATCTGCAGTTGCAGACGAGCGTCTTCCGGATAACAGAAGCGCGGAGGCAGCGGTACGCCCGGGTGCGAGACCGACGCAATATCGCTGTCGCAGAGCAGCGGCAGAATCGGATGGTAAAACGGCGTCGTGGAAATTTCAATCTGTCCCGATGCCGCCAGTTTGCGGTATTGCGGAATCACCGCCGCGCAGATCTCGCGCTCCTTACGGCCGATCAGCGCCTGATCTTCCGTGCTGAAGTTACGTCCCCTGGCCACCAGCGCCCGTACCTCCGGATCGTGATCCTGGTACTCCTCGTCGAACCATGCGAGCTGGGACAGAACCTGCAGGTCGCGAAACTCCTGCGCACCGAAAACTCCGCGCCCATCCTGAGGAGAACGCTGCGCGCGATTAGCGTCATACAGTTCGCCGTAACGAGGGTAGCGACGGATCAGCCGCTCCGGATGCGCCATGAAGAAATTGCGCAGGATAAAAGTCTGCTCGTCAGGCGTAAGTGACTCTGCGGGCTTCAGCGCGCATTCCAGAAACGGATCGCGTGCCTCTCCGCGGGCGTACTCCTCCACCTGAACCACCATGGACGGCACCAGATTAAATGTCTGGCGGACCTGCGGAAACTCTTCGAGGATCTTCACCATGCCGTAGTAGTCCTTCAGCGCGTGCATGCGCGTCCACGGCAGACGGTATTGGCCCGTCACGAGGTCCTTATAGAACGGCTGATGCATGTGCCAAAGAAAGCACAAATAGATGCGAGGCATGATGAGACTCTTTCGGGCGCTTCAGTGCGCGAAGCGGCTCCTCACGGGCGTGGGCGCCGTGGCCCCGTTGCCTTTAATAGCTGCCCATAGAATAGCGTTGCCCTCTTCGTCGTCCACATCGTCGGCCTCGTCGAGGCGCAGATGCGCTGCCCGGGCGGCTTCCGGACCGCCTGACGGATTGCGCGTGTCGAGAGGAATACGCGGCCTTTCCAGCGTATATGGGCCGGGCGAAATCGCGTTGGCAAACACGCTGAACATGGGCCGCGCGCCGGCGTCAAACGTGGTGAGCGGCCGGAGTCCGAGAATGAGTTCCATGGTGCGCAGGACGCTGGCCTGGTTGTACATGGTGCTGTTCACGCTGTGACGCTTGACCCAGGGAGAGATGACGTAACAGCTCGAACGATGCGAATCCACATGGTCCGGCCCGTTCTGCGCGTCGTCTTCAATGACAAAAATCGCCGTCTCGTTCCAGAAGCGGCTCTTCGACACGGCCTCCACGACCATACCGACGGCCTGATCGTTGTCTGCCGCCGCCGCCAGCGGAGCGATCTTGCCGGGCGAATTGTAAGACGTATGATCGTTGCCCAGCCGCATGATCATGAAATTGGGCATCGCCCCGGACTTCTCGAAGCCCTTCAGATCTTCGATGAACACGCCGGCGCGCGCAACGTCCGTGTAATCCATGTCGAAGGACCGGAAATTCCAGTTGGTACGTTCGGCGAGTACGGGGTCCAGCACCGCCTCGATCTGCGTACCGTCGGGAGCAGCGCTCTCGCGATTCTCCACCCAGTAGCCGTAGTTGCGCAGTGTCAATCCCGCCTGCGCCACGGCGGTCCAGATGTAGCCGGCGGGCGGCAGGTTTGCGTCGCCGGTGCCGTTGAAATCATAAGTGTCGCGGCGGCCCGCGTAGGTTGAAGGCCACGTGCGCTGGGTGTAGTCGGGCGCTATCGCGGCCGTGGCCCAGTTGTGGCCGTCGGCACTGACGTCGGAATTTTCGTAGAAATTATCCAGCAGCACGAACTCACGGGCCAGCTTGTGCTGATTCGGCGTCACGTTTTCGCCGAACAGCACCAGCGAAGGATCGCCGTTGCCTTCCCTGATATCGCCAAGCACCTGATCGTAAGTACGATTTTCCTTGACGATGTAGATTACGTGTTTGATCGGTCCGCCGCCATGCACAGGGTTGCCCGGCGGCGTCCCCGGGTCGGTGAGCTTCTCGTCGCGATAGGGCGAGTTACCGAGCACTTCCTGTGTGTAGCCTGGCAGTTTCGCCTCATCCACATCGACCAGTTGAACGCTGCCGCGCTGAATGCGCGCGACGTAGTGAGTCAGGCTGCCATCGGGAAGGGAGGCCGCCGATCCGCGGAACGGAGTGGGACCGAGAGGATTGGGATACGAGCGAGCGCCTTTGCCATTCAGTACGGCAAGACGTCCGTCCGGCAGGCCGATCGTTGCAGTGGGATACCAGCCGGTCGGAATGAAGCCGGCCACTCGGCTGCGCGCACCGGAGATATCGACCACCGCGGCGGCGTTGATATCGGCGCAGGCTACGAAGAGCTTCGTTCCGTCCGCGCTGAAGCTGAGTCCGCCCGGCGTTGTGCCCAGCGGTTGGCGCGGCGTCAGCGCGAGGTTGATTGTTTCGAGGCGCGTCAGCGTGTCGGATTCCGATGCGCCGAACACGTACACGTTATTGGTATTGGCGGCCGCCACAAACAACCGCGCCTTCACGCCGGGCTGATCTTCCAACTCGCCTTCGCGCCACGCCATGTCCGTGCTGTGGGGGCCGACGCGCAGGGTGGCAAGCGCCTGGCCGGAAGCGGTGTCGTACTGGCCCACCAGACCATCGGACCAGCTGGATGCAAAAAAGCTCTTGCCGGCAGGGGGAAACAAAATGCGGAAAGGACGATGGACGGTCTTGACCCGCGAAACAATGAAGCCGGATTGCGGATTCACCACCACGACGGCGTCGCCATACAAATCGGCGGCATACAGCAGATGCCCGTCCGGCGAAAACTGCAGGTCGCCGATGAAGAGTTCAGTCTTGCGGTCCTTCTCCGGCGCGACGGGGAAGAAGCGGGCCGGCGTCAGAACTCCGCCGGTGAAGGAAAATTCGTAGATCCCCGCTTTGCTTGCGCCTGCGACGTAAACCTTATCCCCGGCCTTGTTGATCGCGATGCCCATCCAGGCGTCGGGCACTGCGGCGCGGCTGGTTTCCTTGCCGGCCGCGAGATCGATCACGCTCACGCTCGGCGGATTGAAACCGCCATGAACAACCAGCAGGAACTTCTTATCGGGCGTGACAACTCCGCCCAGCGGCAAGGTATCGACCGGGATCTGCGTGCCGGCGGCTTTAATCCGCCACCCGCTGCTGAGCAGATAAGCGCCGTCCGCGAGAGGGCCGACGATTTCCCGCTGGCCGTCCTGAGACAGCAGTGCTGCAGCGGCGAGGGCAATCGAGGCGAGTGAGCGTACGACTTTCATCCGGTCTCCGAAAAGCGTTGCGCGATGGGGAAGCGCCGGCCAATTCCAAAGGCCTTCGAGGTGACCTTGAGGCCCGGTGCTGCCTGCTGGCGCTTGTATTCGTTGCGATCCACCTTGCCGGCGACATCGCGCACGAGCGCCACGGGCAGTTTCAGTTCACGCGCCACATCAGCGACGCTGCGGAACTCTTCCACGTACAGACGCAGAATCGCGTCGAGAATATCGTATGGCGGAAGCGAGTCGCTGTCCTTCTGGTCGGGACGCAGTTCCGCTGAAGGCGGCTTGATGAAGACGTTCTCCGGGATCGCATTGTTGTTTCGGCGGTTGGCGATCCGTGACAGCTCATAGACCAGCGTTTTCGGCACGTCGCTGATCACCGCCAGCCCGCCGCACATATCGCCGTAAAGCGTGCAGTAGCCGACCGCGAGTTCGCTCTTGTTGCCCGTAGTGAGTACCAGAGCGCCGAACTTGTTCGACAGCGACATGAGCGTGAGGCCGCGGAGGCGCGCCTGGATGTTCTCCTCCGTGGCATCGGGCGCGCGGCCCTCAAATACTCCACCCAGCGTGCGCAGTATTTCGTTGTACGCCGGCGTGATCGGAATGATGTCGAACGCGATGCCGAGCGCTTCGGCCATCGCGCGGGCGTCCGCCACGCTGTGTTCCGAGGAGAACGGGCCGGGCATCGCCACGCCGCGAACGTTTTCGCGCCCCACCGCTTCCACCGCGACAGCGGCCGTCAGCGAGGAGTCAATACCGCCGCTCAGGCCGATCAGCACTTTCCGGAAGCCGCACTTGCGCAGATAATCGCGAGTCCCGGTGACGAGGGCCTCGTAAACGGCCTCACACTCATCGGCCACCGACCCGTGCTGTTCACCCGTGCCGGCGTCAAGATCCACCAGCACCAGATCTTCGGCGAACGATGCCGCGCTGGCGATCACGTTGCCCTGCGCATCCATCGCGAAGCTGGTGCCGTCGAAGATCACCTGATCGTTGCCTCCCACCTGATTGACCATCACGGCGGGGATCTTATGCCGCTTCACCATGGCGCGGAACATTTCCTCGCGCAAACGGCGCTTGCCCATGTGAAACGGCGAGCCGTTGATGCTGATCAGCGCGGTTGCGCCGCGTTGCACCAGTTCGTGCACCGGATCCCGCCCGTACAGGGGATGCGGCCAGAACTGCATGTCATTCCAGGCGTCTTCGCAGATGGTGAGCGCGATGCGGCCGGCGCCGCGTTCCCACAACGACTGCGTCGAAGCCGGCGTGAAGTTGCGCGCCTCGTCAAATACGTCGTAGTTCGGCAGCAGCATCTTGGTCTGCCGCATGACGACGCGCCCGCCCTGAAGCACTGCCGCGGAATTCGTCGCCGGCTTGCCGCAAGGCGCTGCCGGATGTCCCACGTAGCCGGTGATCAGAGAAAGCGGAAGATCGGCCGTTGCCCGCGCCAGTTCTTCCACCGCGGCTTCCGAACGGTCGATAAAGCTGGGCTTTTCGACAAGATCCCGCGGAGGATAGCCGGTTATCGAAAGCTCCGGAAATGCGACGATCTGCGCGCCCCGCTCCGCTGCCTCGCGCGCGCGGCGAATCATCAGCGCGAGGTTGCCGCTGAAGTCGCCAACCGTGGGGTTGATCTGCCCGAGGGCAATCCGCATGAAATATCTATCTTAGCGAGGGGCGGAATGCAGTCGGCGCAGAGCCGGGTAGCGGGCTCGAGTGGCGAAACGCTTGCGGCGCTATTCCGCGACCGCCCGCACTTGCTCCGCCACGTAGCCCAGCATCTCTTCGGTCAGTTCCGGATAGATCGGAAGCGCCAGCACTTCCCGCGCCGCCTTTTCCGAGACCGGGAACGCGCCCTCTTCATAGCCGAGGCCGGCAAAACATTTTTGCAGATGCAGAGGCACCGGGTAGTAGACCTCAGTCCCCACGCCTGCCGCTTTCAGATGCGCGATCGCTTCATCCCGGCGCGGCACGCGGATCACGTATTGGTTATAAATGCTGACGCAGCGTTCATCGATCCGCGGCGTGACCACGTTCGAACCCGCGAAGGCTTTGTCGTAAAATGCTGCGTTGCGCCGGCGCGCCGCCGACCACGCTTCCAGATGCGGCAGTTTCACCAGCAGCACTGCCGCCTGCAGCGCGTCGAGGCGGAAGTTTCCGCCGATCAGGCTGTGATAATACTTCGGCCGCGCGCCGTGATCGCGCAGGACCATGAGCACTTCCTTCAGCGTCTCGTCCCCGGTGACGATCATGCCGCCGTCGCCAGCCCCGCCGAGGTTCTTGGTCGGATAGAAGCTGAAGCATCCCATCGCGCCCATGCTGCCGGCCGCCCGCCCTTTGTAGGTCGCGCCGATGGCCTGCGCCGCGTCTTCGATGACCGCCAGCCCGTGCACGTCGGCGATGGTGAGGATCGGGTCCATCTGACAGCACTGGCCGTAGAGATGCACCGGGACGATCGCTTTCGTCCGCGGAGTGATGGCGTCTTCGATCAGCGCCGGATCCATGTTGTACGTGCGTTCGTCGATGTCGACGAAGACCGGCGTCGCGCCCGTGCGTACGATGCACCCCGCGGTGGCGAAAAAGGTGAACGGCGTCGTGATGACTTCATCGCCCGGCCCGATGCCGAGCGCCATCAGCGCGGCCAGAATCGCATCGGTTCCGCTCGATACGCCGATGCCGAAGCGCGCGCCCGACAATTCGGCGATCTTCCGCTCCAGTTCGGCAACGCGCGGACCGCCGATGCAGGCCTGCGACTCCAGCACTTCCGCCACGACCCGCAGCGTCTCATCTTTCAGCGGCGCAAACTGCGCCTTCAAGTCCAGTAAAGGAACCTGCATCTACGCTCCCGTCCCGGGATACCGCATGTTCAACATGTCGTTTCGATCCATTCTCTCCGCCGTCTTCTCGTCCGCGCGCATGCTCAGCGCGAACCGGCAACCAGCTTTTCCAGCTTCTGCAGATTTGGCATGGCACCCATCGCAATCAGATAGTCGCCTTCCGCCAGCACCGTCTCGGCGACCGGGTTGAACATCATCTGCCCGTCTGCGCTGCGGATGGCCAGCACGATTACGCCGAGGTCGCGGTTCAGGTGCAGATCCTTGAGGCTCTTTGAGCGCACGGCGCTGCTCCTCACCTGTACCTGCTCGATGGCAACATCAAGGCCCATTGTCATTGTCGCCGAATCGAGAAAAGTTGAAACATGCGGACGCAGCAACGCATTGGCAAGGCGATGCCCCGTCATGCTGAAGGGGGCAAAAACCGTTTCCGCTCCGGCCCGCCGCAGCTTTTCCTGCGCCTCTTCCTCACTCGCGCGCGTGACCACGGTCAGCTTCGGGTTCAGCGTCTTGGCGGACAGGATGACGAACAGGTTGTCGGCGTCGGTGGCGAGCGCGGAGACCAGCCCGCGGGCGCGCGCGATGCCGGCGGCGCGCAGCGTCTCGTCCCGCGTCGAATCGGCCATCAGGGCGAGGGCGCCGGATAGTTGCGCCTGCTCGGTGCGGGCCTCCGACCGGTCGATTACCACCAGCGGCGCGCCGGCGCGAAGAATTTCCTGCGCGGCATTGCGCCCCACGCGTCCGTAGCCACAGACGATGAAATGGTCGTGCAATTGGTCGATCATGCGTTTTCTCCTGCGGCGTCCAAAGCGGTCCTGCAGTCCCAGTTCGATGATGGTCTGCGTGATGATCCCGACCGCAAAGAACATCACCGTCACCCCGACGAGGATCAGGATGGAATTAAACACGCGTCCACCCAGCGTGAGCGGGCGGACTTCCTGATAACCCACCGTCGAGATGGTGATCAGGGTCATGTAGAAGGCATCGAAGACCGTGTAGTCCGCGAACAGGACGAAGCCGATCGTGCCGAAAATAATGGTGAGCAACACCAGCCCTGCAATCGCGGCGACGCGTCGGGTGAGTGTTCGCTCCATTGATCTAATGTACTGCGCGCCGCTCGGGCCGAAGCCGGCGCTTTGGCAACGGCCCGGAACCTGGCATCCTAAAAGCGGGGAGCCGGTTTACTGCAGCGAGATGGTCGCTGTCGGCGTCAGCGCTCCGCTGGTCGAAGCTGTCAGCGAGACATCGCCGGTGCCGAGTCCGGCCGGAATCGTCAGGTTGATCTGATAAAGCCCGGCGCTGGTCATGCCCGCGTATGTCGGCGTGACCTTCACGTTATTGATGGACAGGGTCACGGGATTGGTGGTCGGCGCGGACCCGGAGAACGGCTGCCCCGCGGCGACCGCGGGCGTGGTCGGGCCAAGTCCGACGGCGAACAATTCAACGGTGTCGCCAGCCTTTGCGGCGACGGTGGCGTAACCCAGCGAGTTTCCGGTGGGCCCGATGATGTCGTAGGTTCCGCCGCCATACGCGCCGGCGCCGTTGGAGCGGAGAATAATCCCGGCCACGTGCTTGCTGTCGAGCAGGCTGAACGATGGCGCTGACGGCGCCAGCGTCACAGTGGAAGAAACCGTGCCGGTCGGCGTCGTGATCACCACGGGAACGGGGCCCGTCGCTGTGTCGCTCGGAGCCTGCAGATTGATCTGCGTGGGGCTGACGTACCAGAGGTACGCCGGCTTCCCGTTGATGGTCACGCTCGTGCCGCCCAGAGACAGCGGGAAATTGCCCGTCCACGTGGCTGTGCTGCTGGCCAGATTGGTGCCGTAAATCGAGATCCAGGATCCTGACTGAATTGTCGAGACAGAGCTGTAAACGGGAACGATCCCGCCCGGCGAAACCGTGGGCGCCGCGCCCGGGCCGGTGGAAGAGGGCGAGGGAACGACGTAGGAATCGGCCACCATCCCGTTTTTGAGGTTGCCGGTTGCCTCGCTGGGCAGCCAGGTTTCAACGAACTGCACGGTCACGCCTGTCGTGGGCGATACCTGGACGCGCACGTATCCGCGGCCCGGAAGAATCGTGCCCTGCTTATAGCCATAGCTCGGGCCGATCGTAGTGTTTCTTCCGTTGGATGCACTCGGCTGCGGTACTTCCTGATACTGTATGCCGTCGAGTGTCTGGTGGGCGTAAAGGTGATCGTGCCCGTGGAAGTAGGCGGTGACGTGGTTGGCTACCAGCATGTTGTGAATCGGCATGGGCCAGCCCGGCCGATATGTGCCGAAGCCATACGTGCCGTCCAGATTCAGCCCGCCCCACTCCAAATAGGGGGCCGCTTCCACGCCGCCGCGCATTGGTCCCTGTGAGGCGCCTTGGTAGACGGGATCCAGCCCGCCCACCAGATTGTGGGAAAACACGAATTTGTAGGTCGCGGTGCTGTTCTGCAGGGTTTGCTGCAGCCAGTTGTACTGCGTCGAGCCCAGAGTCAGGTTCCAGGCCGCACCGGTCCCGGTGCCTTTTTGACAGCAGGTCTGGCCGCTTCCGGTCGTGCTCCGTGAGTCCGTCTGGTTCCAGAACGGGTCCAGCACAATGAACAGTGCGTCGCCCCATTCCCACGAGTAATAAGACCGGCGCTGTCCCAAACCGCATGTCACGGACTGACCGGGTACGCACACATTGCCGCTGAGGTCATAGAACTGTTTGTCGCCCGAAAAAAAACCATCCGGCGCCGGGTTGGAAAAATAGCCGGTTCGATCCAGCGTGTCCCAGATGGCGTAGTTGTTGGGGGGCGGGTAGGCGGCGGAGGAGAGATTGGCGCTCCACTCGCCTTCGTGATTGCCGACCGCAACAAACAGCGGTATGGAATGGGTGGCCAGGTCATAAAACGAACGATGGAGCTGCGTGCGTGCCAATACGCCCGCACCCGTAGGGCTGGCGCCGCAGTCGTTGGGCTGACCCAGTGCATTGAGCTTGTCGGTCAGCATCGTGTCGCCCAGATCGATCAGAAAATCGGGGTTGTCCTGCAGTTCATTGGCAAGTGTCAGCTGATAGACCGCGGTAGAGGAATTGTTATCGAGGTGCGGATCGGCCTGGATCAAAAACGTGAACGGTGTCCCCCTTGGCCGCGCCGTAACGAAGGTGTGCTCCGGTCGTGCGGTGAAGGTGGTGACAGAGGGCAGCGCATACTGCAGGCGGTAGTAATACCGCGTGTTTGGATTCAGATTGGGCAGCGTGATATTTACCGGCACTCCGGCCGTGGCTGTCTGCACCGGGGTCGACCCCGTATAGGCTCCCGACGCCGTGCCGTACTGTGCGTAAACCTGCATGGCCTGGTCGAACACCACGTTGACGTTGATGGAGTTGGCTTCCACGCGGCCCAGCATCTCCTGGCCCAGCCACGGAGAACTGTTGATTGACGGAAAGGTCTGCGCTCCGCAGTTCGTCTGCGCCATGGCAGGTCCGCTGGCGAGGGCAAACAGCGTCGCCAGAGTAAGTAAGTATTTCGATTCCACTCTGCTCATTCGAATTAGTCTCATTCAGATACGTTTAGTAATGTACCGGACTGCGTTGCAGCTCCGTTATATGTCGCGGCGATCGATTGATCCCCGGCCGGCGTGGCCGGGGGGACCGTCACATTCAATTGAAACAGGCCGTCGGAAACGAGGCCGGCAAAGGAGACCGGCGCCTGCAGCCCGCCGATCGAAACGGCTGGTGGTGGGGTCAGCGTGCCGGATTGCGTTGTCGCGCCGGCGACAACCGGCGCCGAAGTTGCGCCAAAGCCAGTCCCCCAGAGCGTGATCGTCTCGCCGCGCTTAGCCGGAGTGGTCTGTCCCGGATACAGCGTTGCCGGGCCAACCAGACTGAAATCGGCATCGGCATGGGTCGCGACGGCGTAATTGCTCCACAGAAAGAATGCCGGGTCGGCGGCCTGTGCGTTCACGTTGAACGACGGGCTCGCAATTCCATTGACGGTGACCTGAACGGGGACCGAACCGGACAATGCGCCCGGCGGCGTCAGGACGTTGACCTGCGTCGGGCTGATGTAGTACACGTAAGCCGCTTTGCCGTTGACCGTAACGCTGACGCCGTCGAGGTTCGTTGGCAGAGTGCCGTTCAGGAAGTCTGCGCTGCTCCAGGTGCGGGAGTCTCCGGCGGGCGCGAGGTTGGTTCCTTTGATTGAGGTCCAGGTGTTGGGCGCGATTGCCAAATGGCCGCTGGCGGCGTTGGTAACGGACGATACCGTCGGCGCTGTAGGGGGCAAGCCCGCAGCCGCGGGTGCCGCGACCCACGTATCCGCCACCATGCGATTGGTGACGTTGGCGGTCACTTCCGTCGGCAGCCAGGTTTGCACATACTGAACAGTTGTGCCCTTAGCCGGATCCACCGTTACCCGAACATATCCTCTGCCATTGAGGATGGTGCCGTGGGTATAGCCGTCCGATGCGCCGATCCCCGCTTCGTTGGTCCCGTGCGCCGCGCTCGGCTGCGGTACTTCCTGGTAGTGAATGCCATCCAGTTGCTGATGCCCGTAAAAATGATCGTGGCCGTGGAAGAAGGCCGTCACGTTGTACTTAAGCAGTAACTGATGGATCGGCATGGCCATGCTCGGGCGATACTTCGTGAACCCGTATGTGCCGTCCAGGTTGTAGCCGCCCCATTCCGAGTATTTCGCCGCCTCGATTCCGCCGCGCATGATGCCGGTGCCGTTGTAGTTCCATCCGCCGATCAGGTTGTGGGCGAACACAAACTTGAACTTCGCCGTGCTGTTCGCCAGCGTCGATTGCAGCCAGTTGTATTGCGCATCCCCCAGCGTCAGCGACCAGTCTGTCTGAATGCTCGGTGCATTTGTCGATTGCGTGGTTCCTGTTCGGCAGCAGTCTTCACCGCTCCCCGGCGATGACGCGTTCGTCGCCGGCGTCTGGTTCCAGAAGGGATCCAGCACAATGAACAGGGCATCGCCCCAGCCCCAGGAATAGTAGCTTTTTCGCAGGCCGAGTCCACAGTTGGCGTTCTGGCCTGGCGTACACGGACTGCCGGTGAGATCGTATTGCTGCGTGTCGCCGGAAAAGAAGCTGTCGGGCGCGGGATCCGGGAAATACAGATTGCGGTCTACCGTATCCCAGATCGCATAGTTCTGCGAGGTGCCATTCAGATCGGCTCCCCACTCCCCTTCGTGATTGCCGAGTGCGAGAAACAGTGGCACCGATCCGGTAATCAGATCGTAGTAAGATCTGTGCAACTGGGCTCGCGCCAGCACCCCGGCCGCGGTCGGGCCGCCGCCGCAATTCGGTCCACCGGAGCCGATCGGCTCACCTGACGTATTGAGCTTGTCGGTCAGCATCGTATCGCCCAGATCGATCAGGAAATCGGGATTGTCCTGCAGTTCGTTCCTGAGCGTCAGCGCATAGACACTGGGATCGGAATTATTGTCCAGGTGCGGATCCGCCTGGACCACAAAAGTGAAGGGCGTCCCCGCGGGACGAGCCGTTATGAAGCTATGCTCCGGACGAGCGGTAAAGGTGGTGCCGGGGGCAACTGCATACTGCAGTCGGTAGTAGTAGCGGGTATTGGGCGTAAGCCCGCTCAGAGTGATGTTCAGCGGGACTGCAGCAGGGGCCGTCTGCACAGGTGTCGACGACGTGTAGGCGCCGCTGGCGGTTCCGTACTGAACGTAAGCCTTCGCATCCTGGCTGAAAACCACGTTGACGTTGATGGAATTGGCCTCCACGCGGCCCAGCATCTCCTGTCCCAGCCACGGAGAACTGTTAATGGAAGGGAAGGTTTCCGCATTGCAGGGGCCGGTTTGGGCGGGAGCCATCCCGGCGAGCACAAGCAACAGCGCCGTCGGCATCAGGCGGCACTTCATCTGCATGATTCGCATGGATCCAATAACGGTCGCGCGTCCTGCGGGCTCCACCCGGCCAGACAGCGGAATCGCATGCAAAGCCTTCCTTTGGAGACGAATACCTTCATAGATTAACGTGGAGCCGTGCGCGGTTTTCGGGTCGATTCGGGTCGCCGCTGGGCCGTCGCAGGCCAATGATACAGGACAAACATATCTCAAAATTATTAGAACTCTGTTCAGGCCGCCAGGTTTCAATCAAAGAGGCTTTATGTGGGCGTCATCCGCTTCCGATCACGCAATCTTAATAAATTGTGAATAGCATGGTATCCAGGTCCGCCTGGATCTTTGCCACCGGAGTGGCCAGCCAGCCCTCGGCAACTACATCGAATGATCATGAGACGCATACTTGCCCCTTGTCGGGCGCTACTTGCACTTACCTTCCTGATGCCGGCCTTTTCCCAGACCGCGCCCACGCCTTCTGTGAGCCACATCATTTCCGCAAGCGGTTTCGGCGGTTTCGCCGGCGTGGCGGCTCCCGGATCATGGATCGAAATTTACGGAACGAATCTCGCCGGGACGACCCGGCAATGGGCTACATCCGACTTCACGAATAACGGAACCGCGGCGCCTACGACCATTGATGGCGTGACCGTCACGATTGGCAAGAATCCGGCTTATATCAGTTACGTCAGCCCGACCCAAATCAATGTGCAGGTTCCGAATGAACCGACGGGCGGCACCTCTCCCGTAGTGGTGAGCTATAACGGGCATTCCAGCACACCTGTCCAGGTAACATTCAACGCGCAGGAGCCGGGCCTGCTGGCTCCGCCCTCGTTTTCGGTGAATGGCCTGCAGTACGTTGTGGCGATCAATGCGGCGACGGGCAACTACGTGAGTAACGGGAACATTCCGGGCACCACGGCCGCACCGGCCAATCCAGGCGACACGCTGACTTTTTACGGAACCGGTTTCGGCACGGTTACTCCGGCTGTCGCAAACGGTACGGTGGCCGGCGGACAGGCCTCGCTTTCCGCAACGTTCACGATGACCATCGGGAATGCGCCGGCCAACGTGACCTATGCCGGTACCGCGCCGGGGAATGTCGGCCTCTACCAGTTCAACGTACAGGTTCCCAATAACATTTCCGGTGGTGATCAGCTTGTTCAGTTTTCACTGAACGGTACGGCAAACAGCCTGCAGACGCTCTATCTTTCGATTGCCGGCGCGGTCGTACCCGGCCTGCCCGGTCCGCCGACCAAAATCAGCGTCACACCCGGCAACGGAAGCGTCAGCATCGCGTTTGCCGCATCGCAGACCGGCGGTGGCCCCGCCATTACTGGTTACACCGCCACATGCACTGCGGGCGGGCAGAGCTTCACGGGCACCGCCAGCGCGAGCCCGGTTGTTGTTTCCGGCCTTTCGAACGGAACTTCTTACACCTGCTCGGTGACGGCCACCAGTTCGGCCGGAACGAGCATCGCTTCCGCGAATGTTGTTGTGACGCCGGGAGGGGCGGGCGGTGGTGGCGGTGGTGGTGGCAATACCGGCACCTTCACCCTGACCAGTTCGGCCGGTGCCAATAATGGAACTCTGCCGGCGCTCTACACCTGCGACGGCGCCGGCGCCACGCTGCCGCTGGCGTGGACGAACCCGCCCTCCGGTACGCAATCGTATGCGATTCTGCTGAGCACAATCGCGCCGCCGCTGAAATATGACTGGGTGGTTTACAACATTCCGGCCGCCACCACCAGTCTGGCGCAGGATGCCTTTCTCGTCGGAACCACTCTGCAGGGCGATGACGGCCCGGGGAACGTGTACGATCCGCCGTGCTCCCAGGGGCCGGGTGGAAAGCTCTACACCTTTACGATTTACGCGCTCTCCGGGACGCCGACGATTACCGTACCGGCCGGCACGTCCGCCGGAGCCGCGGTTGCTACGGCCATCGCGCCGCTGACGCTTGGCTCGGCGCAGCTTAACCTGACCTATTCGCGCTCCAATGCCACGGCCACCGGCGCCTGCATGGCTGCGGGCACCTGTCTGCCGGCGGCCACGCTCTGCAGCTATATCAAGAAGTCTTTGCAGGCGGCTAAAGATGTTGGCGGTACTCCGGCGGTTGTCAGTTGCGACGGCACTTACGCGTATATCGCGTCGCTGGACACCACCACGGATCAGACGATGAATACAATCACGTCGACAAACCTGCAGATTCCGACGCCGCAGAACTTTCAGGGCGCGCACGGCTGGAAGATCCCGCAAAACCCGCAGCTCTGCAATGGCAGCAACGCCACTGCGTTTGCGGCGAACGGAGCCACTTATAACTGCACCGGGCGCTCCGGCAGTTTCATCTACACAACCGTTGCATCCGGACCGATCGGTGTTGCCATCAACGGACTGCCGATCTTTAACCCGTGCGTTCAAACCGGCAACTGCACGGCGACGAGCGGCGACACGAAAGCAGAGGGTCAGCTGGACTCCTGCAATGGTCACGCCGGCCGTTCCGACGATTACCACTACCATGCCGCGCCGGTATGTCTGATGGCGGAGCAATCGAATCCGAACTACTGGAACGCCAATCCTGTGGGCTGGATGCTGGACGGCTATGCAATCTTTGGCTTCAATAATGCAGATGGCAGTACGCCCACCAGGGACGCCTGCGGCGGCAGCGCAATCAGCGGCGCGCAGATTCCCAACGGCTACCCCTACACGTACGCCTATCACGTCATCAGCGTGTTCCCTTACATTACGAACAACTGTATGAGTGGCGTGGCCAGTCCGGACCTGCCGAATGCTACCTGCGGCCCGGGTGACAATACCTGCACACCGAAGTACGCGCCTTTCCGCCAGCCGCCCGTTACGCCGTTCACCGATTCGAACATGACCCTGACCACAGCCTCCGATGGCTACCAGGTGCTCCAGTTCACGGCGGCGAATCCGTTCACCACCAACGAAATCGGATCTGACAGTTATCCGAATTCTCCCGGAACGTATCAGATACGCTACGCGCAGGTGACCGGCAGCGCACTCGCCGCGCTTCTGGCGCAGAAGCAAAATGCGAACAAGACGGCCTGCTGGAACTTCCAGTTCCAGAACAGCGCCGGTGCGACCACGCAGCCGTCGATAGCTTATTGCAGGTAAGTACACGGACGGAGATCGGTTTCAGTCGAGCGAATGAAGACATCGCCTTTCCCGGTCAAAGCGATCGCTGCTGCTCTGCTGGTGCTTGCCTTCGCGCATACCGGCGGAGCGCACGATCTGCAGGAGAACCGTGCCTCGCTCGTATTGCGCGACAGCCGGCACCTGACCGTGACGCTCTACGTCACTTACGAAGAAGCGCTCCGCCTTGCTCTTGCTCCGCAGCGGCCGCCGGCTGAGTTTCTTGTGATGTATTCGGCGATGAAGCCGGATGCCTTCCAGAAAGAATTGCAGCGCGCGCAGACGAAGTTCCAGTCCGGCATCCGGTTGACTCTGGCGGACGGCAAGGAGCTTCCGTTGACGAACTGGAACTGGCCGGACGCGAGCCAGGTGCAGTCGCTGCTGCAACGCCGCATCATGCAGGCTATGGTCGATCCCAACGGACATGGCGATCCGGTCGAGATCCACGCCGACGCCGTGGCTCGGGATGAGATCGCCACGGTAAAAATTCAGTTTCCCGAAGAGTTTCAGACCGTCCTCGTCGTGTCGTACCGTCCCAGTCAGGTTTGGGTTGCGCCCAAATCTTCCTCTCCCGCCATTCAGTTTTGAGCGGCCCGAAGACGCTGTGTTAGTACCTGCACAGCCGCATTAACGCCTGCTTAACACTTAGCCCCGCCGCTTTACAATTCTGAAGTCACAAGTGCGTGGATTTGTAATAGACTTGCACACAGCGCAATCTCACCATGCGCAAAAAAGGGGTTTAGATGCGAATTTTGAACGGAAATCTTTCGGCCCCGCGGCGACTCGTTGGAACAGTCGCGCTGCTGGGGTTGTTGGGCGCCGGGATCTTGTCGGCGCAATCCACGGCCACGATCTCCGGCACGGTCACGGACGCTTCGGGCGCAGCCGTCCCGGGCGTAAAGCTGGAAGTAAAAAACGTCGATACGGACATCGTGTCCACCGCAACTTCCGATACCGCCGGTCGTTACCGGGCGCCCGAATTGCTCGTTGGCAGCTACGAAATTAACGCCAGCCACGCAGGTTTTCAGACCGTGATTCGCAAGGGTGTGACGATCACCGTCGGCAGTGAAGCCATCGTGGACATTTCTCTGAAAGTGGGCCAGGCGCAGCAGACCATCACCGTGGATGAACAGGTTTCGCAGGTCGAAACGACCTCAACCGCCATCGCAACGCTGGTGGAGCAGCAGCAGATGGTGGATCTTCCGCTCAACGGGCGCAACTTCGAACAGTTGATGAGCCTTGCCCCTGGCGTCATCACGATCCCGAACACGGGCGGCCCGTTCTATGGCAAGTCGGATAATTATTCCGTTTCCGGTTCGCGCCCGCTCGGCCAGTCGATGATGCTGGATAACGAGAGCATTGTCGGGTTCTGGGGCCACTCCACCGGCTCGGCTGCGACGGGCTCGTCACTCGGACTCGAAGCCATCTCGCAGTTCCAGACGCTGACCAGCACCTACAGCGCCCAGTTCGGCGGCAACGGTGGCGCGCTGAACGCTTCCAGCAAGTCCGGCACGAACAGTTTCCACGGCTCCGTTTTTGAATTTCTCCGCAACAGCGCACTGGATGCGCGCAGCCCGTTCGACACCACAATCCTGCCGGGCAAAACGACGGCGCATCCCCCTGCATTCCGCCGTAATCAGTTCGGTGGCAGCATCGGCGGTCCGATTAAGAAGGACAAGGCGTTCTTCTATGCGAACTATGAAGGCGTGCGTTCGGCCACGGGCAATTCGACCGTCGTCCAGGGACTGCCCGACGCCAACGCTCACCAGGGCATGTTGCCGTGCACCGTGGCGGGACCCAGCTATCCGTGCTCCAACGGTCTGGCGAATGTCGGAGTAGCCTCCTCCATTGCACCGATTCTCGCTTACTTTCCGGTCGTACCGGCTTCGCCGAGCGGTACCGGCAATCTGACCGAGGTCGTTACCCCGATCACGCACGAAAACTACTTCCTCGGCCGTTTTGACTACACGATTTCGTCGAGCGATACGATTTTCGCCCGCTATATCTTTGACAAGGCGACCAACGTCTCGCCGGCCAACTTCGGTCCTTTCGTGGAACTGGATACGACGCTGAATAATTTCGCGACGATCGAAGAGCGTCACATCTTCTCGCCGAACCTGGTCAACCTGTTCCGTGTCGCCCTGTCGCGGCCCACGGAAACACAAACGCAGCAGAACCCGAATCTCTCGATCCTGAACTTTGCGCCCAATCAGCCGAACGGCCGCGTAGCGCTGGGCATGGGCATGGGCGCGACGACGCTCGGTATCGGCGGCATGGTGCCGAACTGGCTCGTCCCGACCCACTTTACCGAGGGTGACGACATCATCATGACCCACGGGTCTCACAGCCTTCGCATCGGCGCCACGCTGGACCGCATCGACGACAACGAAACCACCGCCGGTGCTCTTGGCGGAACCTACACGTTCGCGAGCGTGCTTGGGCTTCTCACCGGTGCGCCCAACTCGGTCACGATCCCGCTGCCTGGGCAGATCGATGCCGAACGCGGTGTTCGCAGCTGGGCATTCACTCCCTACATTCAGGACGAATGGAAGGTCAACCGGCATCTGACGCTCAACATCGGGCTGCGTTACGACTGGAACTCGAATCCGAGCGAAGTCAATAATCTGTTGAGCAACATTACGGGCTTCGCCAACGGCGCCATCACGGATAAGGCTTACCAAAAAGTGCCGAACGTGTTCAGCAGCAATATCACGAACCGGAACTGGGCGCCGCGCATCGGCTTTGCCTACTCGCCGTTCGATAACGCCAAAACCTCCATCCGCGGCGGCTTCGGGATGTTCTACCAGATGCTGCAGGCCAAGGACTATATGCCTGCGTACTGGACTTCTCCGCCCTTCGTCAGCGGCAGTGCCAACAATCCCAGCTTCCCCAATCCGTTTGTCGGGACAGGTCCGGTTGCTCCGCTGCCTTCCGAAGCGCAGGGCATGTTCTACTATGCCAACCGCACGCCCACTACTTACCAATACAACATGAACGTGCAGCGCGATCTGAGCCGCGGGATGATTCTTACCGTTGGATACTCGGGTTCCTCGAACCAGCACCTTCTGCTGGCGCGCGACTACAATACGCCGCAGTTGATAAACGGCGCCTGGGCTACCCCCGCGGTCGCCACGCCGGGCGCACCCGGACCTCCGCCGCAACCGGGAACAGTAACGCCGAACGTCCGTCTGAATGCGAATTTTGCCGGTATGGTGAAGCGCAACACGGTCGGCAATTCGAATTACAACGGCCTGATCATGAGCCTGAACCGCCGTTTCGCCAACCGCTGGCAGACGCAGATTTCGTACACGTACTCCAAGTCGCTGGACAACGGCTCGGCCGGTCAGGGCGCGGAAGCGGGTCCGAATGCGGCCAACTTCCCGACCAATCCGTACAACGCCAATGCCGACTACGGACTTTCGGCCTTCGATCGCAAGCAGGCCGTCCGTATCAGCGGAATCTACGAACTGCCCGGCCACGGTATGCTGCTGCAGGGATGGAGACTCACCGGCATCTATACCCGCACGACCGGCGCCCCCATTGACATCATGACGGGCTTCGACCGTTCCGGACTGGGCGGGCAGGCGGACGTCCGGCCCAACGCCGTGGCGAACTTCAGCGGTCCGCTCGTTTTCGGCGGCCCGAACCAGTACCTGAATCCTGCCGCCTATTCGTTGCAATCCGTTGGAACGATCGGTAATCTCGGTCGAGACACGGTGCGGGGTCCCGGTCTTTCCACGCTCGACGGCGCGCTGCTGAGAACCTTCCCGGTGAAGAAGATTTCGGAAGTCGCCAACGTGCAGTTCCGTGCCGAGTTTTACAATCTGCCGAACCATCCCAACTGGGCTCAACCGGGCAACAGCATTTGGACCAATGGCCTAGGCGCCGGTACGCCCAACCCGAACTTCGGCCGGGTCACAAACATTATCGGGACCAGCCGGCAGATTCAGTTCGGCCTCAGAATCGGTTTCTGAGAATCCGGCAGCCGAAAATTCATCGCAGGGCAGACCGCATCGGGCAACCGGTGCGGTCTGTTTTTTGCCGGCGACGACACGCCCGTTTTTTTGCTTGAATCCGGAGTACCATGGCAGGCATGTCCAGTCGTCACCGTAATCTGCTCCTGATCGCCGTGTCAGTCCTGTGTCTTGCGGGCGCGCTGCTGGCGGTGACGGTCGATCTCAACAATCCCACCGGCGCGGCGGGCGTGATGATGGTCGATAAGCTCGGCGCGCACGTGCGGTTTTTCGATCCGGCGACCTGGAAAGAGATCGCCAGTTTCGAAACGGGCAGGAATCCGCATGACTTCGCGCTCTCCGCCGATCACAAGACTGCCTGGGTCACGATCTACGGCGACGGCGTTTATGGGCGCAATCCGAGCCCCGGCCATGAACTGGCGGTTATCGATATGACCGCAAAGAAGCTTGCGGGGACCATCGACCTTTCGCCTTACGTGGCGCCACACGGAATTCAGATCGATCCCGCCGGCATGATTTACGTCACCTGTGATATCAGCCGTAAGGTTCTGGTGGTCGATCCACGCTCGCGCAAGGTCGTCGACGCCATCGACAACGAAGGCACCGGTCACTGGATGGGCATTCTGCCGGACGGCAGCAAACTGTACGTCACCAACAAGAAAGATAAGCCGTACGTCACGGTGATCGACCTGAAGACGCATAAGATCGTTGCCCGCGTTTCCGTGCCCGGAGGCTCAGAAGGCATCGCGGTTTCGCCGGACGGCAAGCGCGTTGTGGTGATGGATTCAAGCGCGCCGGAAATGATCGTAATCGATCCGGCGACCGACACCGTGATCGACCGCGTGACGCTCCGGGACAATACGGCCAGCGCCTACAAGGTGAGGTACACGCTCGACGGGAGCGCGATTCTCACCATGACGATTCGCGGCGACCTGATAAATCTGATTCCCGCTTCCAATCTCCACGGCGAGCAGAAAGTTGTGAAGGTCGGCTCGGCGCCCATGGGTTTCGCATTTTCGCCGGATGGTAAGACTCTGCTGGTGGGGAATCACGGCGACGGCACGGTCTCAGTGGTCGATCTGGCCCAGTGGAAGGTCGTCAACAGTTTTCACGCCGGGACCGGGATTGAAACGCTGACCTTCTACTGACAAAGGGACTGCCGCGGACCGCGCAAACAGAGTCCGGGCCGGGGGAAGTTTCGGATGTACTTGTAAGGGATTGGTTGCGGGGGAAGGATTTGAACCTTCGACCTTTGGGTTATGAGCCCAACGAGCTACCAGACTGCTCCACCCCGCACAACCATCCTAGCGTGCCGTTCATCGAATCGTCAATGTTTGGAGTCCGGAGAAATGAAACGGTTCCGGAGTGAGCTGCCGGCTGAGCGCCAAAACTGGTGGTTTTCCCAGTGAAATATGCGTTTTGGCGGGCAGTTACGCGGATGTAGGCGGGACGCGGATGGTCGCCGGGGTCATAATCCTGCAAGCCGAGCGGGTGTGACCGCGTTTTGCGGCAGAAGCTTACATATCGTGAATGTCCGCCGCTGGTAATCTATGTATGATCTAATTGTGATGTTTGCGCGTTGCGCGAACCAGGGTCTGCCACGTTTGGGCGGCCCGCAAGTGTCGCCGGGGAGATCTTTGGTTTTTTAACCGGATAATCTTTCGCCGGATAACAAGGAGCCGATGATGGTATTGAGAAGTTTATTTTTAGCCGTTTTGATGACATCCGCCGCAGGAGCCCAGTGGTTCCACGTGACGGTTCCCGGCACTCCGCGAACCCCGGATGGAAAGCCCAACCTGACGGCCCCCACGCCGCGCCTCGCCGATGGTCACCCGGATCTTTCCGGCATCTGGTCGAGCAGCCGGCCTGCACGAGGCGGCGCCGACAAAGCCGGGGAAAATCCCTCGTATGATCTCAATAACTATCTGCCGGAGGGACAGACGATCCCGCTGAATGCGGAAGGCAAGGCCCTCTATCAGCATCGTCTGGATACGTTCGGCGTCGAGCGTCCCACCAACTGGTGCATGCCGCACGGGATTCCCGATGCCATGCTGATCCCGATGAACTACAAGATCGTTCAGACTCCCGGCATGACGGCGATCCTGTACGAAGAATTCAACCACTACCGCCAGATCTTCACCGATGGCCGGTCGCTGCCGAAGGATCAGAACCCTGCCTGGTTCGGTTACTCGGTGGGCAAGTGGGATGGCGACACGTTCGTGGTTGACACCGTCGGTTTCAACGACCAGACCTGGCTCGACAACTACGGCCACCCGCATTCGGAAGGGCTGCACGCAACGGAGCGTTTCACGCGTACCGATTTCGGTCATCTGAAGATTGACCTGACGGTCGATGATCCGAAATACTACACGAAGCCGTTCACCGCTACGATTCAGTTCCGTATGAACGCCGACACGGAAATGATCGAGAACATCTGCGAGAACGAACGCGATCAGTCCCACTACCTGAAAGTGAAGTAAGATTTACCGGGCGCGGTTCGTCTTCGAGGCGAGCCGCGCCCGGATTTGATTCATCACATCGGAAGCAAGAAACGGCTTCCGCAGTACCGGAAAATCGTACTCCTCGCAGATCGCCTCTTCCTCCGGCCCCAGTACCGACCCCGTCATCAGAATTACTTCGATCGCCGGCAATTTCTGCCGCAGTTGCTGGGCCAGTTCCACGCCATTGCCATCGGGAAGCATGTAGTCGAGCAGCGCCGCATTCGGTTTGCGCTTTGCGGCCAGTTTTCGCGCCTCCGCGGCGTTCTCGGCGGCGATCAGCTCCCAGCCGGATTCCGCCATCAGCCGTTCCAGAAACTGCAGCAGGTCGCGGTTATCGTCCACCAGCAGCACGGTCGGGTGGGATGGAGCAGTCTCCTCACCCTGCGAGACCACCCGCCAGATTAATTTCAAGCCATCGGGCGTGACGTCCGCCCGCGCGCGCGATCCCGGTTCGATCTGATTTTTCGCCACCAGCGTGGCCAGCGGCTGTGTGAGGTACTTGTGGATGGTGCGCTTCAGTTCCCGCGCACCGTACTCGGGGCTGGTGCCATGCTCGATGAGCCACTGCCGTGTTTCAAACGGCACTTCGACCGTAAAGCAGCGGCCGCCGAGCCGGGAGTTGACGTGATTCTGCAGATGGTCGATTTCGTAGATCGG
>Ga0214192_1000106_pt1 | contig 47868 bp, 31 predicted proteins | sample TroBogEpilimnion_44_FD_153030 | JGI IMG/M metagenome (GOLD analysis project Ga0214192, IMG submission 153030) | Freshwater microbial communities from Trout Bog Lake, WI - 29JUL2008 epilimnion | ecosystem: Environmental > Aquatic > Freshwater > Lake > Epilimnion/Euphotic zone | place: Trout Bog... | reverse complement strand
GGCCGCGCGCCTTGCGAGCCGGTACGGGCTCATGCCGCCCGATAGCGGTGGCGTTTACGGGATTGGAGAGTCGCTCACGTATGCGACGCAGCGGCTTGTAATGGCGCAGGGCTCGGCGGCGAGGGAGTTCGAGCGCAGCCGGATTTCGGCGAAACCGCATGTCAATTACCCCGCGGGTCCGCCGCGGGACGAGGAGTTCGGGAGGCTGCGGGCGGGGCAGTTCGCGGAGTGGCGTCTGATTGTGGACGGACTGGTGGAGCGGCCGGGGGCGCACTCGGTTGCCGGGCTGAAGGGCATGCCGCGCGCGACGCAGATTACGCACCAGGCGTGCGAGGAGGGCTGGTCCTACATTGCGGAATGGAGCGGGGTGCGGTTATCGCACTTGCTGCAACTGGCAGGCGTGAAGCCGCAGGCGCGGTACGTGGTTTATTACTCGCATCAGCCGCACTGGTGGGACAGCATCGATATGGCCGAAGCGCTGCACCCGCAGACGCTGATCGCCTACGAGATGAACGGCGAGGATTTGCCGGAGCCGCACGGGGCGCCGCTGCGGATGAAGGTCCCGAGGCAACTGGGCTATAAGAACGTGAAGCACCTGGTGCGGCTCACGGTGACCGATAGTCTGAAAAACGTTGGCAACGGGCTCGGTTCATCGGCGCCGAGCGTTGGGTTTGCCTGGTACGCGGGCATCTGAACGGACGCCTGGCTGGCGCGTGGTTACCGGCGCCGACCTTTTTCGGCCGCGGCGTTTAGCGGGCCGGGGCCGGCGGGCGGACCATGCGGGGGCAGCAGCCTTCGGCGCAGGGGTTGGGGATGCCGTCGCGGAGGGCGTCGCGCACGAGGTCGTGAATGCCTTTGACGAAGAGCGGGTGGGTTCCGGCGGTGCCGGCGCGTTCGAAGGCGATGCCGCGATCGGCGGCGACCTGGGCGGCTTCGGTATCGAGATCCCAGGCCACTTCCATGTGGTCCGATAAGAAGCCGATGGGGACGACGATGAGGCGTTTGGCGTCGGTGGCGCGGATGTAATCGCAGATATCGGGTTCGAGCCAGGGCTGGGTGGGCGGACCGCTGCGGCTCTGCCAAACGAGTTCGGGCTCGCCGAGATTCAATCGTCGATTGACCAGGGCGGAGGCGGCGCGGAGTTGCTGCACGTAGGGGCTGCCGTCCGACATCGAAATGGGAATGCTGTGCGCGGTGTAGACGACTGTTGCGCCGGGCAGGCGGGACTGGGCGACGCGGACGCGGTCGACCATGGTGTCGATGAAGCCGGGGTGTTGCCAGTAGGGCGGCAGTTTGTCGATGCGCGGCGCATCGGGGACGGCGGCGCGGGCGGCTTCGATGTCCTCGCGGTACTGGCGGCAGCCGGAATACGAACCGAAGGCGGAGGTGGCGAGGGCGAGGGCGTGCTTCACGCCGTCGTTGCGCATGTGGCGCACGGTTTCGGCGAGCATGGGGTGCCAGTTGCGGTTGCCCCAGTAGACGGGAAGCGAGGTGCCGTTTTCGGTGAATTCGCCTTCGAGCGCGTCGATGAGGCGGCGGCACTGTTCGTTGATGGGGCTTTTGCCTTCGAAATGGTAGTAGTGTTCGGCGACTTCGAGGAGGCGCTCGCGGGGCACGTTGCGGCCGCGCAGCACGTTTTCGAGAAACGGGATGACATCCTCATGCTTTTCGGGCCCGCCGAAGGAGATGAGCAGGAGGGCGTCGTAACGGTCACTGGTCGGCACAAGTCCAGTATAGGGATTGGTGCGCGACGCCGGGAGGGCGGAGGCGGCGCGGGTCAGCGGCCGAGCGCGCGGCCGAGGAGAGTCTGGGCTTCGGCGACGATCTCATTGAGATGAGCGCGGGAGCGGAGGCTTTCGGCGTAGAGCTTGTAGATGTCTTCGGTGCCGGAGGGGCGGGCGGCGAACCAGCCGCTGTTGGTGACGACTTTGAGTCCGCCGATGGAGGCGTGGTTGCCGGGGGCGTGGGTGAGGGTGGCGGTGATGGGGTTGCCGGCGAGGGTGGTGGCGGGGAAGTCCTGGGGGGTGAGGCGCTTGAGGGCTTCGCGTTTTTCGGCCGTGGCCGGTGCGTCGATGCGGGTGTAAAAAACGTTGCCGTAGCGGGAGACGAGATCGCGCCAGTGTTCGCCGGGGTCGCGCGATGTGACGGCGCAGATTTCGGCGGCGAGGAGGCCGAGGATGAGGCCATCCTTATCGGTGCTCCAGACGGTGCCGTCGCGGCGGAGGAAGCTGGCGCCGGCGCTTTCTTCGCCGCCGAAGCAGCAGCTGCCGTCGAACAGGCCGGGCGCGAACCACTTGAAGCCGACGGGAACTTCCCAGAGGATGCGGTGGCGGTCGCGGACCACGCGGTCGATGACGCTGCTCGAAACGACGGTCTTGCCGATCATGGCCGAGGCGGGCCAGTGGGGGCGGTGGGAGAGCAGGTACTGGATCGCGACGGCGAGGTAGTGATTCGGATTCAGGAGGCCGGAGGAGCGGGTGACGATGCCGTGGCGGTCGGCGTCGGGATCGTTGCCCCAGGCGATGTCGTAGCGGTCGGGCGCGGCGCCGGGGGCCTGGGCGCCGGCGATTTTGTGGACGAGGCCGGCCATGGCCTGGGGGCTGGAGCAGTCCATGCGGATTTTGCCGTCGTGATCGACGGTCATGAAGCCGAAGCGGGGGTCGAGCTTCGGATTGACGATGGTGAGATCGAGGCCGTAGCGTTCGGCGATGGGTTCCCAGTAGGCGAGCGAGGCGCCGCCGAGAGGGTCGACGGCGATTTTGGGGGCGCTGGTGCGGATGGCTTCCATGTCGATGACGGAGGCGAGGTCGTCGACGTAGGGGCGGATGAGGTCCTGCGAGTGGGTGGTGGGGGCGCGCAGGGCCCACTCGTGGAGGATGCGTTTGACGTCGCGGCAGCCATCGCGAAGAAGATCGTTGGCGCGGTTCTGGATCCAGCTGGTGACGCTGGTATCGGCGGGGCCGCCATCGGGCGGATTGTATTTGAAGCCGCCGTCTTCGGGAGGATTGTGCGAGGGCGTGATGATGATGCCGTCGGCGAGGGCGGCGCCGGGATTGCCGTAGCGGTGGCGGTTGTGGGTGAGGATGGCGTGGGAGACGACGGGCGTGGGGGTGCAGCCATCGTTTTCCTGAATGATGGTTTCGACGTTGTTGGCGGCGAGGACTTCGAGGGCGGTGCGCTCGGCGGCGGCGGAGGCGGCGTGGGTGTCCTTGCCCATGAAGACGGGGCCGAGCGTGCCGTTGCGCGAGCGATAGTCGCAGATGGCCTGGGTGATGGCGAGGATGTGGGATTCGGTGAAGGTGCCGTTGAGGGGCGAACCGCGGTGGCCGCTGGTGCCGAAGGAGACCAGTTGCGCGGGGTTGGCGGGGTCGGGGCGGCGCTCGTAATACTGGCGTTCGAGATCGGCGGTATCGATGAGGAGTTCGGGCGGCGCCGGACGGCCTGCAAGGGGGTTGAGAGGCATGACGGTTGTTCCGAAAACGTTTTCGTCGCTGTCGTTCCCTACATTATCGGCGACGGCTATTGTTTTCCCTGAAGACTGGCGGGAGGGAAGTATTCGCCGAGCAGTTGGCGCTTCCACCAGTTGCCGGTGCGGCGGCGCTCGTCGTAAGTGGTGAAGGTGTACTGGTATATCATGGCGCGCACGTATTTGGGCGGGCCGCCTGGAAAGGGGTTGACGCCGAGCAGTTCGAGGACGCGCGGCTCGCCTTCGAGAAGGCGCGAGATGAGGCGGATGAGCCAGGGATTTTCGCGATAGGAGCCGAGGGCGGCGAACCACATCTGCCAGTCGAGGCGAGGCTGCGCGGGGGCGACCCAGGAGGGTGGGCGTTCGAGGGGGCCGGCTTTGTAGCGGAAGACGTAGGGGGTCCAGGCGACGTTGTCGTTGGAACCTTCGAGGGAGATTTCCGGGCGGGTGGTGGTCATGTTGGCGAAAAGACCGTAGCCGTTGACAATGCCCCAGGTGGCGGGCCAGGAGAGCGCTTCGTGCACGGCGGGCGGGGTTTCGACGCCGAAGGAGGAGGCGACCATGGGGAGCGAGATCGCGACGATGATGGTGACCAGAACGGCGGAGACAAGTGAGTTGGCACGCAGCGGTTTCGGTTCGCGACGTTCGCGCCAGAGCCGGCGGGCGGGCGCTCCGGATTTTGGTTCACGGGGCCCGAACCAGCGGGAGAGCAGCGCGTCATCGAGCAGGAACAGGCAGAGCGCTATGGTCAGCAGGTTGAAGAAAGTGTAGTTGCCGGTGAGCAGGATGAGGGTTTCGAGGAAGACGAAGCCGGCGGCGGCGAGTTGTTTGCAGCGGCGCGGGCCGAAGATGAAGAAGGGCAGGATGAGTTCGATGACGAAGACCATCAGAGTGGAGAGCTGCTGGAACCAGAGCGGGAGCTGCGCGGCGTACCAGGCGAGCGGCGTGGGGAGCGGCTGCGTCATGTAGTGGAAGCTGAGCGCGGTGAGGTTGTGCCAGGTGAGGTCGCCGCTGGCGAGCTTGACGACGCCGGACTGGAACATGAGGCGGAACAGCAGCCAGCGGAAGAGCAAGACGCGCGGCCAGGAGGGCTTGAGGAAGATGGCGAGAAAGCCGGCTTCGAGCAGAAGATAGTCCCACTGGTAGGACATGAAAACCTGTGCGCCGTTCACCACGGACAGGTAGTAGACGAACAGGACGATGAAGGCGGCCTTTTGCCCGGCGGTGTGCGGGCGCGCGATGGCGGCGACGAAGGCGAGGACCGCGCCGCCCCAGACGAGCGAGAGCAGGGCGAATTCGCTGTGGGCCCACCAGAAGAGCGTGGGGACGCGCCAGATGGCGGCCGGGCCGATCTGGCGGGTGAGCGCGGCGAGCGTTTCGGCGACGGGCTGGAGGCCTTTTGCGCCGATGAGTCCGCGCACCTGCTGGCCGAAGGAGACGAAGGCGATCAGGTAGATGAAGGCGACGGCGCGGGAGAAGAGCGATGAGGCAAGAGTGTACGAGGGCGGTTCGACGTGGCGGCCCCACAGCGCGCGGGTGATTTTGTAGCCGGCGTTGCGATGGCTGGCGATGCGGCGATAGACGAATTCTGAGAGCGGGGCGAGGCCGGGGACGTTCGAGAAAAGCCAGAGCAGGCAGGCGAGGCCGGGGACGAGGGCGAGCAGGTGAAAGACGGCTTCGGCACCGCTGTAGCGACGGTCTTCGAGGAAGAACTGGACGGAGCGGCGGAAGTCTTCGGGCGGCACTTCGGGGAAACGCGGGGCGACTTTCTGAAACGGCTGATAGTCGACGGCGTCGCCGGTGAGTTTGTTCCAGTAGCCGACCCAGAGGCGGCAGAAGGAACAGTCGCCGTCGAATACGAGAAGCGGCCGTGGAGAGCGGGCAGGCACGATCCAGAACTAACACAGGGCGAGCGGCGGCGCGGGGCGCGGGTGCGCGGGGGCGGGCGAAGAAGTAGTTGTGCGATAAGTAGAATTTAGAAATCTGCGCGAGGTAAGTGTCATGTTACGAAAAGTAATTTCATACGGGTTCGTTGTTGCCGCGATGGCCGGTGCGCTGGTTTTCGGTGCGCTGGTTTTCGGTGCGCCGAAGAAGGCGGCGCCGGCGGAGCTGAATCTGACGGATCTGGACGGCAAAAAAGTTCATCTGAAGGATCTTCGGGGCAAGATCGTGGTGGTGAACTTCTGGGCCACGTGGTGCGGGCCGTGCAAGGAAGAGATGCCGGTGTTTGTTGAGCTGGAAAAGAAGTGGGCGGCGAAGGGCGTAACTTTCATTGGCGCGTCGCTGGACGATAAGAAGACGCAGAAGAACATTCCGGAATTTGTGAAGAAGTATCAGATTGATTTTCCGGTGTGGACGGGCACGTCGGGCGACGACCTCTTTAAGCTGGGGATGGGGGAGGCGGTGCCGGATACGGCGTTTGTGGATACCGACGGCGTGGTGCTTCTGCGCGTGCAGGGTGAGATTCACCGGGCGGAGCTGGAGGAGCGGCTGGAGTGGATGACGGGCGACCGTTCCAAACCGTCGCCGAAGCCGTTGTTACATAATCTGCCGTAAGTGCGCAGAGCGCAAAAGCGGCTGTATTCGCACTAATGGTTTTGAATTAGCCGCGCGCGGGCGGCCGGCGTTGTAATGGATTTCTGTTATTGTCCGGTGCCGACATTGTTTCCTAGGATGGATTAAAGGGCCAGTAGTGCGAGGCGCTGCGCCCCGAAGTCCTGACTGACAACGGAGACAAAGTTATGAAATTCGGATTTTCATTTTATTCACGGCCCCTGCTGACGGCGGCCGCGGCGCTGCTGAGTGTGGCGTCGGTGCAGCCGGTATTCGGGCAGGGCTGTATTATTTCGCGTTCGAACGGGCAGGTGGGCGGTCCGGCGAGCGATGGCGGTTACATGTCGCCGGGTGACATTCAGGTGGGCGATTCCTACCGGCATCAGTTTTCGTTCCGTCACTTTGTTGGACCGACGGAGCAGACACAGCGTCAGGTGCTGGGCAACGAGGTCGAGAATAAGATCAACCTGCAGAACTTCAATGTGACTTATCAGCTGACGAGCCGGTTCAGTGTAAGTGCGGATATGCCGCTGCTGACGGCGAGCCGCCACACGAATAACTCGCCGATCGTTTATACGACGCAGGGGATTGGCGACATTGCGTTCATGGCGAACGGCTGGGTGTTCAATACCAGTGAAAACTCGCGCGGTAACGTGCAGCTGGGCGCGGGACTGCTGTTGCCGACGGGGCGGAACAACCTGGCGAACACGGTGGACGCGTATGACGGGAAGGGGCCGCATCCGGTGGTAGTGGATTATTCGATTCAGCCGGGGCAGGGAGGCTGGGGCATCCCGTTCCAGTGGCAGTCGTTTGTCAACGTCGGGTCGACGCAGTTGTATTTCAACGGCAACTACACGGCGATGCTGCAGAGCATCAACATGCATACGATCCGCAGCGCTACGGTAAATCCGGTGACGCTGACGCAGTACAACTCGATTTCCGATCAGTATCTGCTGGAGGCCGGCGTTGCCCATGCGGTGCCGAAGGTGAACGGACTGAGCGTGACGGTGGGACCGCGCATGGAAGGAGCGCCGGCGCGTAACCTGTTCCCCGGAAGCAACCTCGGGTTCCGGCGGCCTGGTTTTGCGATTTCCATCGAGCCGGGTGTGCAGTACGCGCACGGCGGGCATATCTTTACGGTGCAAATGGGTAAGGCGTTCTACCGCGACCGCACCCACAGCGTGCCGGATGTGCTGACGGGCGGGCACGGCGATGCGGCGTTTGCCGACTATGTGTGGCTGGCGAGCTATTCGTATCGCTTCATGCGGGGCCATTCGGCCGCGGCACACGGCCACGATTCGGCCGACCATGTGAGCGGCAATTCGACGCCGTCGGCTCCGGCGCTGCCGCGGACGACCGGCAACGGCGGCTGTTAATCGTTTCAACGGTTGCCGCCGGCAGAGGCTGGCGGCAATACCGGTAGTTGGGCAACGCTGTAAGTCAGAAGGCTGTAAGTCAGACGACTGTAAGTCAGCAAAGGTAAGTGAGAAGGCTGCGGGGACCGGACATGGTTCGCGCAGCCTTTTTGCTTTTGGGTAGTGGAGAGGACGAGGCGGCGGAGTCGCTCAGCGGACGAGGAGAGGCGCTGCGCGGCGACGATGCGAGGGTCGACGATGCGAGGGAGGGCGATGCGAGGGTCGGCGATGCGAGGGAGGGGTTGCGGTGCGGGCCGGCTGAGGGGGCGGAAGGTCGCGGAGTGGAGACTAAAATGGCGGCGCCATCGTGCAGACTGGCGCCGCCATTATTGTTTGCCGAAGCGAACGGGGCGTTTGGGCCCCGCGTATCACTGCGCTACTTCGCCGCCGGAATCAGCCCTTTGGCTTCGTCGATGGTGAAGCGCTGGTTGGCCGGGACGTTATTGAAGCTCTGCTTCGTGCCGCTCGGCCATTCCACCTGCACTGTCTTGACGACCGTATCGGCACCGAGTCCGAAGGTGAGCGCCAGATCGCTTTGCGATGCGTAGCTCGATCCGCTGCGGACCGTGCTCCACTGCTTGCCGCCAGCGCTTTCGATGCGAACCACGGCGCCGATGCCGTCGCGGTTGGATTTGGTGCCGCTGGTACGGAAGGAGACCCAGTGATTCCTGTTGCCGCCGTCGTTGCGGTACAGATGGGCCGCGCCGCCGTTGGTGGTGAGGATCACGTCGAGATCGCCGTCATGATCGAAATCGGAGTAGATCGCGCCGCGGGCGACGATGGGCTTGGTGAAGTCGGCGCCGACTTTGGTCGACATATTGTCGAACTTCTTCGAGCCGAGGTTGCGGAACAGCAGCGGCGGTTCCTCATAGTGGATCTTGGGCTGAACCTTGCCGATCTCCTCTTCAATGTGGCCGTTGGCGGTGAGGATGTCGGGGTAACCGTCGAGATCGTAGTCGAAGAAGAAGACGCCGAAGGCGAGCGACAGAAGGCTTTCGCGGCCGACGGTGGAGAGCGGGGCTTCGTCGACAAAGAGGCCGTTGCCTTCGTTGTGATAGAGGCCGAGCATCTGGTTGGAGAAGTTGCCGACCAGCAGATGGGCGCGGCCGGTGCGGTCGTAATCGCCGGAATCGACGCCCATGGCGCCGCGCGCGACGCCGTCTTCGCCGTAGGCGACGCCCGCGGTCATGCCGTTTTCCGAGAACGTGCCGTTGCGGTTGTTGTGGTAGAGCTTATTGGGCTGCGTATCGTTGCAGACGAAGACATCGGGCCAGCCGTCGCCATCGATATCGACGATGGAAACGCCGAGCGACTTACTCGTTGCGTCGCCCATGCCGGCTTTTGCCGTAACATCTTCGAACTTACCGTTGCCGAGGTTGTGGTAGAGCTTGCTCTGCGTTCCTTTGTAGGATTCCGGGGTGCAGTAAGACTTGGTGTTGCCGTCGAGCGAGCACCAGATGTCGCCCTTCTGCGTCCACTGAACATAGTTGGCGACGAAGATATCGAGCTTACCGTCGCGGTCGTAATCGAGGAAAGCAACGCTGGTGCCGAAGCTGGCGTTATTAATGCCGGAGCCGGCGGTCACGTCCCTGAACTTACCGTTGCCTTCGTTGTGGAATAACTTATCGCCGTCGAGGGCGGTGATGTAGATGTCATCTTTACCGTCGTTATCGAAATCGCCGACGGCGATGCCGATGCCGTAGATTTCCACGTCGAGACCGGAGCCTTTGGTGACGTCGACGAACTTGCCGTGATCGTTGTGATAAAGGGTGGCGGTGGTGCGGCGGCCCCTGGGCGTCCAGTCCTTGCCGTTGACGAAGACGACGTCCGACCAGCCGTCGCCATCGTAATCGATGAAGGCGGCACCGGCGCCGAGCGTTTCCGGCAGGTACTTCTTGCCGGTCTTGCCGGCGTTGTGAACGAACTTAATGCCGGATGCGGCGGTGGCATCGGTAAAGGTAACGGGATTGGCCGGACCGACGGCGGCGAGCAGGGCCGCGGTGACGCCGATGGCTCCGACTCCGGTGAGTGCCGAGAACAACTTCATTTAATTTCCCCCCGCGGCGTAGCCCTGGCTGTTGTTGCGGGCGACCGGCGTAGATTTTGGTGTGGCTGTATTTGGTGAGGCAGTCTTTGGTGTGGCTGTGTTTGTTGATGCCGTCTTTGTTGAGGCAGTGCCGGGTGTGGCTGCAACATTTTTGAGCGGCGACGGAGACGGCGTGATTTTGCCGTTCAGCGGGGCGCTTTCGTGATCGTGAATATTCTGCCGCTCGTTGTTGTCTTCCGGGCTGAGCAGGCGGCGTTTGGCGGTGATGGCCTGCGCCGACTCTTCGGTCTTAAAGCGCTGGAAGAGTTTCTGTTCGCGGTCGGCCTTTTCCTTATCGCCGAGGCCGCGGTAAGCGAGCATGGCGGTGTAATGCATCTGGAGATCTTCCGGATCGACGGCGTTGACTTTCAGGAGCGCGTCGATGGAGCCCTTGTAGTCGCGTTTGAGGAAGAGTAAACGCGCCACCTGATTCCAGACGACGCGGTCGCGCGGGTACTTGGCGGTGACGATGGCGAGCGACTTTAATGCCGCGTCGTAATCGCCGTCGGCCTTTTCGGTGAGGGCTTTGAAGTAGTAGATGCGGCCGAGTTTCGGATCGGTTTCGAGCGCCTTTTTGATGAAAGGCTTGGCGCGCTCGGTCTCGCCTTCCTGGATGAGCGCGCGGGCCACGTTCAGCCAGCCATCGGCATAGCCGGGTTCGGCTTCGGTGACTTTGGTGAAGGCGTATTCGGCGCCTTTGACGTCGCCCTGCAGCAGGAGGCCGATGCCCCAGTCGTTCCAGCGTTCGCGGGTCTTCTTGTTGGTGACCTGTTCCCACTTTTGTTCTTTGGGGTCGTTGGTCAGGTCGACGGAGGCCTCGGCGGAAGCCAGCACGGTGATGGGCGTGGAGGGAACTTCGTGCTTGAACTCGGCCGATACGTTGGCCGGAATGTTCTTCGGATCGAAGCTGTATTCGAGGCTGTTGTGGTTGACATCGACCAGCGAGGGATCCTGACCGGGCTTCGGCTGGCCGGCGAAGGCGAACTGCGTGTAATACCAGGAGAACTTGCGGTGATTCAGCTTCGCCTTAAACGTGATGGGCCCTTTGGCATCCTTGGGAATCCGCACTAAATAATGTACGGTGTCGGCCGCGCCGGGCTGGATGGCATGCACGTATAAAACGCTGCGCGCCTGCCAGGCATTGCGTTTGTCGATCTGGTTGCCTTCGGCGTCGAGCTGATAGGCCTTGTACATGTGGGCGCCGGGATCGACCGGGCCCTTGCCGTTGTCTTCCACGCCGCCGTTCAGATAGATCACCTTGCCGGTGGCGTCGGTGGCTTCCAGTTCGAGCCAGATGTCGAATGAATCGAGCGTGCCGCCGGGGAAGAAGTGGCCGATCTTGCGGGTACGGACCACGACGTCGATGCGGGCGGACTTGCCGGGGACGAGCTTCGGCTTCGCCACATCGATGGGCCCGGCCACCTGACCCACGTCACGGATTACGGTTTCGGTGGACTGTTCGGCTTCTTCACCGATGGCGCCGCCGGTGCTCAGCTGCGGACCCTGCGCGGCGCGGCGAACCATGTTGGTTTGTTTGCCGTTGTCTTCGACCGGCTGGGCGCCGAAGATATCGACGGTGATGAAGCCGGAGGTGAGGAACTTCTGCTCCTCTTCAAACTGCTTCTGCTCCTTGTTCGAATAAGACAGCGCGGTGTTGGCGGCCGGGAAGCTGTGGGAGTGGCCCTTGCCGTTCTTCGAGCCGAGTTCGGTGGAGTCTTCGAGCGGCATGTGGCAGCCCGAGCAGGTCTTGCCTTCGGGCGGATAGTAGAACGAGCGGGCGCCTTCGCCGAAGCCGGAGGCCTGCCAGTTGTCGTAATCGTTGAAGCCGCGGAACCAGCGGTAGTTGTTGACCGGCACGTCGAGGTGGACCTTGTGGCAGGTGGAGCAGTATTCCGAGGACTGGGCCGTCATGAACGGCTTCAGGAACGTCTGGCTGTGGGGCTTCGGATTGAGATACGTCATGAAGTCCACCATGGTGCGGACGGCCTTGTTCTTGCTCGTCATCATTTCGTGGAGCGGCGGATATTCAATGGTGAAGCCGTTATTGCCCATGGAACTGTCGACGTGGGTGATGGCGTGGCAGGAGGTGCAGGCGAGGCCGGCGTGGGCTTCGGGGGTATCGATCTGATCCTTGATCGGCTTGTCGAAGCGGCCGTTGAAGAAGACGGCGTGATCGTGGCATCCGGCGCACCAGCGGCTGCCGTTGGGCGAACCCTGAACGTCCTGCATCACTTCGATGGCCTTGCGATAGAACTGATTGTTGAAAGATCCGTAGTGGTGGGAAGAGGCCTTCCACTCTTCGTAGATCTTTTTATGGCATTCGCCGCAGGCTTCCGAGTCCATAAAGAAGTTGGACGGGATGATGCCTCCGACGTTGGTCTGCGCCGAGGCGGGGAAGAACGGGGATTTCGGTCCGCCGCCCTCTTCCTGCATGGAGGTGGGGACGACGGTGGGGTTGACGATCTTGTCTTCCGGATGCGGCACCGCATTGCGCCACATGTAACCGAGGGCGGGCAGCACCACGAGCAGGACCAGGGCCTGGCTGAAGCGGGTGCGGAATTCGAGCCAGCCGTCGTTTTCCTTCATGCTGTTGACGGCGGCGGCGGCCTTCTTCCAGACGTAGGGAATGAGGGTCAGGACGCCCAGAATCGAGGCGCCGATGTGGGTCCAGAGCATCCAGGCGTTGGCGTGGATGTTGCCGAGCCAGGTGATGGCGCCGGCGAAAACGACCGAGACGAGGAAAAAGCCGAGTGAGGCCGGCACGGCCGAGGCCAGTCCGGTTTGGCCAAGCGTGAGCACCACGGCGACGGCGAGCGCCGCGCCGAGCGCGAGGTGGATCATCACGTTGCCCATGTAAAACACGGTGGCGGTGGGGAACGAGGCGATATACGCGGTGTTCACCAGCAGCACAATAAAGAAGATCGCGATCCACTTTTGCAGGCTGTAATTTTTCATGGCAGTTTCAGTCCCCGAACCGGTTCATTCGCGGGCCGGATGTCGGCTCCGTTTATTCAGTGTGGCCAGTTGCGTCGTTGTTGCAACGCACGCTGGCGTAATTTCCCCAAGGTAGCGGGATAGTATTCAGTCTACGGACTGGCGGGAAAACCCATCAATACTAGAAAACCACTAGCCCGCAGGCGGCGGATGCGGAAGGAGCCGGGGCGGGGGAGCGGATCCGGCCGCAATTTCCGCGGGCGCGGGGTGCGGAGAATTGCGATAATTCCTTTTTAGCCGCATTTGGATCGCAATTTTGGCAAAGCGAATTCCATCGCCGACCGGACCACTGATCGCGGGCCTCGCCGTGACGCTCGGCATCGTGGCCGCCTTCTGCTTTTATACGCTGTACCAGATTGGCGGATTGCGGCGGATGCAGAACGAAACGATTGACCGAGACCGCCGGGATTCGTTGCAACTGCTGCGGATTCAGAACGATCTGAGTGCGCTGGGCCTCGCGATGCGGGACATGATGACGGGCGGCGAGCCGTATCCGTTGTACGCGTGGTCGGCGCAATTCGAAAGAATTCATAAAGATATGGACAATGCGCTGCGGATTGAGGGGGCGCTGTCGCCCTCGCTGCACGGGTCGGACCGGACGGGGTTTTCACGGGGGCTGGCGCAGTTCTGGATTTCGGCGGGACAGATGTTTGCGATGGCGCGGGAGGAGAAGACGGACGAGGCGAGTGCGCTGGTGCGGACCTCGCTTGAAGCGCAGCAGACGGCGCTGGTGAGCGCGGTGTCGCGATTGCTTGTGGAAAACAGCGATGCCGAGCAGCGAACGGCGGCGCGGGTGGCGGAGATTTACGACAGGGTGGAGCGGCAGATCTACTGGCTGATCGCGGCGGCGCTGATCTGCATCACCGGGACCAGCCTGATGCTGATTCGCGCGAACCGGACGGTGTTTCAGGCGATGCGGGCGCTTTCGGACCGGCGCAGCGCGCTTGCGCAGAAGCTGATTACGGTGCAGGAGGAGATGTTCCGGTCGATTTCGCGCGAACTGCATGACGAATTCGGCCAGATGCTGACGGCGGTGGGGGCGATGCTGGCGCGGGCGAGAAAGCAGCACCTTCCGCCGCAGCTGACCGGCGACCTCGACGAAATCCGCGCGGTGGCGCAGCAGGCGCTCGACAAGACGCGCAGCCTCACGCAATCGCTGCATCCTTCGATTCTGGACGATGCCGGCTTTGAAGAGACGCTGGACTGGTACCTGCAGGTGTTTCAAAAGCAGACCGGAATTGCGGTGGCGCTGGAGAAATCGGGCACCGGGCGGGATATGGGGCCGGACCGCCTGATCCACGTGTACCGCGTACTGCAGGAATCGCTGAACAATGTGGCCAAGCACTCCGGGGCGCGGACGGCGCGGGTGCGCGTTCGCTTCCGGCAGGACCGGCTGGAGATGGGGATCGAGGATCACGGCATTGGTCTGCAGCCGGAAGACGGGCTGGGCGAGCGGCGCGGCATGGGGATCATCGGGATGCGGGAACGGGCCGAATTGCTGAATGGAACGATCGAGTTTCTGCGGCCCGACGGGGGCGGTACGCTGGTACAACTGACCATGCCGTTGCCGCCGCCGGATGTGCCGGTGAAACTGGCGGAAGCACCGCCCCATGGAGTCGCAAACAGCGCCGCATGACGACAGATATCCGGGTTTTGCTTGCCGATGACCATTCCCTGGTGCGAAAGGGATTTCGCCGGCTGCTCGAAGACGAACCGGGCATTCAGGTGGTGGGAGAGGCCTGCGATGGCGCAGATGCGGTGGATCAGGCGCGGAAGCTGCGTCCGGACGTGATTGTGATGGACATGTCGATGCCCGGACTGAACGGCACGCAGGCGACGATCGAGATCCTGAAATTTCTGCCGGGCGTGGGCATCGTGATTCTGAGCATGTACGAGGAGGCGAACTACGTGCGGAATGCGCTGCGCGCGGGGGCTCGCGGGTATCTGCTGAAAAATGCATCGGATGTGGATCTGGCGGCGGCGATCCGCTCGATTGCGCGCGGCCGGAAGGTGATCGATGAGCGGCTCACGCACCCGTTCGAGATGGAGCCGGAGGGCGAATCGCCGCTGACGCCGCGCGAACGGCAGATTTTGCAGCTGATTGCGGAAGCCAAATCGACGCGTGAAATCGCCACGCTGCTCGACCTCAGCGTGAATACGGTGGCGGTTCACCGCGCCAATATCATGGATCGGCTGGGCCTGCACAAGACGGCCGAACTGGTGATGTACGCGGTCAGGCACGGCATCGCGCAGGTGTCATGAGGGGCGGCGGGCCGTTTTCGCTCGTCTCCCGCGCGGGTCTTGTGTCGGCCGGTGGGGCGTCGCTGGCATTTGTTCCGTTGATATTGGCGTCGCTGGGGGTGCTTTGGGCGGCGGCGCTTCCCGGGCCCGACCCGGGCATCCGGTTCACCGACGTTACCGCTAAGGCCGGCATCGCTTTTCGCCACAATAATGGCGCTTTCGGAGGGAAATACCTGCCGGAAACGCTCGGCTCGGGAGCGGCTTTCCTTGATTATGACCGCGACGGCTGGCAGGACATTCTGCTGGTCAATGGCGCCGACTGGCCGGGACACCGGATGCGGCGCACGACGCTCGCGCTCTATCGAAACAATCATGACGGCACGTTTACGGATGTGACGAGAAGCGCCGGGCTCGATGTGGAGATGTACGGAATGGGCGTGGCGGCGGGGGATTTCAATAACGACGGTTTTCCCGACCTGCTGATCACGGCAGTGGGGCAGAGCCGCCTGTTCCAGAACAACGGCGCGGGCGGATTTTTCGACGTGACGGCAAAATCGGGCCTCGGGGGACACAACGGGTTCAGCACGTCGGCGCTCTGGTTCGACTACGACCGCGACGGCAAGCTGGACCTTTTTATTGCCAATTACGTGAAATGGTCGCCCGATCAGGACGTATTTTGCAGCCTCGACGGGAAACACAAGTCCTACTGCACGCCGGAAGCGTATCGGGGGGAGAGCAACTGGCTGTTTCACAATCGGGGCGACGGCACGTTCGAGGATGTGACGGCGAAGAGCGGTATTTTTGACAGTTCGTCGAAATCGCTTGGGGTCGCCATGCTGGATTACGATGCCGACGGGTGGCCCGATCTGTTCGTGGCCAACGATACGCAGCCGAATAAGCTCTATCGGAATAATCACGACGGGAGCTTCCGCGATGTGGCGATCGAGGCGGGGGTGGCGTTCAGCGAAGATGGCAAGGCGCGGGCGGGAATGGGCGTGGATGTGGCGGACTTTGAAAATTCCGGCTATCCGGGGCTGGCGGTGACGAATTTCGATGGCGAAATGCTGGGCTTTTATCGGGGGACTCCGCAGGGAATTTACCGGGATCTGGCGCTGACGACAGCTGTCGGCCGGATCAGCCGGCGGAGTCTGGGGTTTGGCTGTTTCTTCTTCGATGCCAATCTGGACGGGCTGCTCGATCTGCTGGTGGTAAACGGCCATATTGACGATACGGTGCGGAATATTAACCGCGACGCGCAGTATGAGCAGCCGCCGAATTTGCTGATTCATACGGGCCGGGAGAGCAGCGGATATGACGGCTTTTACGACGCGGCGCGCGCGGTGGGAGGCGGGTTTGCCGAGCCGAAACTGGGTCGCGGCGCGGCGTACGGCGATTTCGACAACGACGGCACGCTGGATGTGCTGATCACATCGAACCACGCCTCGGCCGCGTTGTACAGGAACGATCAGACGGGCCGGAGGCGCAACTGGATCCGGTTTCAGCTGGCTGGCGTGCAGTCGAACCGCGACGCGATCGGGGCGGTGGTGCGGATCTATTACGGCAGTCATTATGCGTCGCGAGTGGTGAAGGGCGGGTCGAGTTATTTGTCGCAGTCCGAGCTGCCGGTGACGTTCGGTCTGGGGGAAAACACCGGGGTGGATCGGGTTGTGGTGGAGTGGCCGGGCGGGCTGCGGGAGACTGTCAACGGATTGAAACCAGGCAGCTATTTGTGGACCGAAGGGCGCGGCGCAAAAAAAATTATTCCCCCCGCGTAATGGCGTGAAACAATCCGCTGGACGGCGTCACTAGCATTTGTACGAAATCTCTCATGGAGCAGGGGTTTTCATTGCGGGGCTAAAAAAAACCGCAATGGTGCGGGTAGTTCCTGTAAAATTAAAGCCATAAGCGGAACGCTGTATTTTTCGCGCGGCGAGCATGGCGCGGGCGCGTTCGCCGGATGTCGATTGCCGGGTCCTTGTTCGTTCCGGTGCATCACTGAAATCTGTTTCATCAATACTTGCGGTGACTGCCGGCACTGGAGCTGTTTCTCAACGCTATCGACTGAGAGGGATGCTGGAATTGATTCAAAACACAACATGTTGCGGGGATCGGGTCGGATTATGACGAAAAGGTCGGGAGCGTCGGTAAAAGGGTTTTTGATCGGGCTGGCGATATTCGTCGGGGTGAGCCTCGCCGGAATGTACTGGCTGAATGCCACGGGCCTGAAGTTTTACGGGACCGGCAAGGAAATTGTTTCCACGCTGGGCAGCCTGGCTCACGCGGTGAAGGCGAAGGATTATTCGGCGATCGAAGGTTTTTACGCGGAGAACTACAAGGGTTCGCTGCTGGGCATCGCGACGCTCAAGGAAACTGAGTCCCGCGACGGCATCCACAAGCTGGTGTTTGCCAGCAGCGGCGAGGCGCCGACGCGCAATGCCGCCATGGATGAGTGGAAGGCGTACCTCGGCGGGTTTGAATCGATTGAAGAGGCGAATCTTCACATCGACAAGCTCACGAAGTGGAGTTCGCGCGACGACCTTGAAGCGCGTGTTCGCTTCGAGTTGATCGGCAAGCCGAAGGGCGCGGCGTATTCCGGCATCGACCGCGGCTACTTTATCTTTTCCTTCCGCGGCGACGATAAGGGAATCAAGATTACCGGCACGAAGCTCGATTCGGGCGATCGCTCGATCGGCGACAAGCCGCACTTCGTGAATGTGGCGACCGAAGCGGGCGTTGGCTTCAAGAATCAGTACTACCCGGCGTTCCTGCAGCAGAAGCTGAAGTTCGCGATGATTCGTTACGGTCCCGCCGGTATTTCGACGGCGGATTACGATAACGACGGACTTTACGACCTTTTCATTCCGGACGGCGTGGAATCGAAGCTGTTCCACAATCTGGGCAACGGGAAGTTCGAAGACGTGACGGCGAAGGCTGGTCTGGCGGGACTTGACGGCGTGAGCGTGGCGCTTTTCGCGGACTACGATAACGACGGCCAGAAGGATCTGTTCGTCAGCCGGACGTTCAAGCACAATCAGCTTTTCCATAACAATGGCGACGGCACGTTCACGGATGTGACGGCGAAATCGGGCATCGGGGAAGACTGCTGCACGACGGTCGCGTCCTGGGCCGATTACGACAACGACGGTTACCTCGACCTGTACGTGGGCCGCTATCTGGACCCGCGCCTCGACATTCCGACGACGTTCTATGCGCGCAACGGGCTGCCGAATCAGCTGTATCACAACAACGGCGACGGGACGTTCACGAACGTGACCGAGAAGGCCGGCGTGGGCGAAGTCGGGCTTTGCCTCGGCAACGTGTGGGGCGATTACAACGATGACGGCTATCCCGATCTCTACGTTGTGAACGACTTCGGACGCAAGACGCTTTACCGGAACAACAAGAACGGAACGTTTACCGACGTGACGGTGGAATCCGGCACGCTCGCCTACGGCGCCGGCATGAACGCCAGCATGGGCGATTACGACAACGACGGCAAGCTGGATATTTACGTCACCAACATCCGCTCCGAAGAAGCCTGGTATGCAGAGTGGCCGACTGTTGGCCGCTACATGATCAACTCATGGCGACAGGGCGTGTGGGTCACCGACATGCCGCTCTATATGCAGGTGTTCCGGCAATCCGGCTTCGACTTTGTGAAGGTGTTCAAGGAAATGGCGGCCGGCAACAATCTGCTGCACAACAAGGGAGACGGCACCTTTGAAGATGTGACGGCGAAGAACGGGGCCAATCCGGTGGGCTGGTTCTGGGGCGCGAGCTTCGCGGATTTCGATAACGACGGCTGGCAGGATATCTACGCGGCCGACGGCTGGGTCTACAACGACCGAGACACTGAGATCGAACTCGACTTCCTCAATAACGTGGTGAGCGAACAGAAGCTGTATAAGACCGGCATCCTGTTCGACCCCGCCCACTTCGGCCACACGTCGTGGCACGGCTGGGAACATAACCGCTATATGCGGAACCGCGGCGACGGCACGTTCGATGAGATCGGTCGCGCGGCGGGGAACGATCTGCTGCTCAATTCGCGCGGCGTGGCGGTGGCCGACTTCTGGAATCGCGGTGTGATGGACATTGCGGTTTCGGCTTCGACCGATAATCATGCGCTGCTGAAGAATGTGGTCGGCGAAGGCCGCCATTATCTGCAGGTGGAACTGGTGGGTTCGAAGTCGAAGACGAATCCGAAGGGTTCGAATCGCGACGCGGTGGGCGCGCGCGTCACGATCAAAGATGCCAGCGGCAAGCTGCAGATGCGCGAAGTGACGCTCGGCGATGGTTACGGATCGCAGAATTCGCTGCGGCAGCACTTTGGTCTTGGCCAGGCGGAGTCGGCGGCGGAACTCACGGTGAAGTGGCCGGCTTCCGGCATCACGCAGACCTTCCACAATGTGGCGGGGCAGCGCATCATCGAGATCACCGAAGGCAAGGACGAAATTGTGGAGAAGCATTATGGCGCTCCGGTCCAGAAGGCGGCGGTGAAGGTGGCCAAAAAGTGAAGCGCGCCATCGCGATTGCCGCTGGTTCGGTAGCGTTCGCGGCGGTGGCAGCTGTTGCCGCGGAACAGGTCTCCGAACGCTGGTTTCAGGATGTGACGGCGAAGGCCGGGGTCGCGGCGAAGCATACAAATCGCGAATTCAACAATCCGTACGCCAAGATTATGGCGGGCTACACGGCGCTCGGAGCGTCGGTGGCCGCGGCGGATTATGACGGCGACGGTCTGGAAGATGTCTTCGTCACCGATTCCAAGCTCGGCGGCAAGAATCACCTTTATCACAACAACGGCAATTTCACCTTCACCGACGTTGCCGAACAGGCCGGCGTGGCTAACGGCAACGATGAGAATAATGCCACGGCCGATTGTCTCTGGTTCGACTACAACAATGACGGACGCCCGGATCTGCTCGTCATTCGTTTCGGCCGCAATCAGTTATTCGAAAATCTGGGCGGCGGTAAGTTCCGGGACGTGACGAAGAAGGCCGGACTCGAGCGCTATATGAACGCCATCACGGCGGTGGCATTCGATTACGATCGCGACGGTCAGGTGGATCTGTTTGTCGGCTCGTACTTTCAGCCGATCAATATCTTCAATCCCGAGTCGCCGCGATTCTTTCCGGAGAGTTTCGAAACCGCGAATAATGGCGGCGGCGTGACGGTGTTCCACAACAACGGCAACGGCACGTTCACCGACGTGACGGCGAAGACCGGTCTGCAGACCAGCGGCTGGACGCTCGATCTGGGCAACGGCGACGCCGATAACGACGGCTTCGACGATCTCTACGTCGCCTGCGATTTCGGCACGGACCGCTTCTTCCACAACAACGGCAACGGCACCTTCACCGATATCACCGAGAAGGCGATCGGTTTCGATTCCAAGAAGGGCATGAATGTCGACTGGGGCGATTACGATAACGACGGACTGCTCGACATCTACGTGACTAACATCACCGACGACTATATGCGCGAGGGTAACTTCCTCTGGCATAACAACGGCGATCTGACGTTTTCCGACGTATCGCGCGAGACCGGCACCGCCGATACCGGCTGGGGCTGGGGCGCAAAGTTCTTCGATTACGATAACGACGGCTGGCTCGACTTATATGTTGTCAACGGCTGGGTTTCGGCTGGTAAGGAAAGCTACGTGCCGAATATCTTCGAGATGGTTACACGGCCCGGCATCGATTTTGCCGATGCGCGTAACTGGCCGCCGATGGGGAACAAGAGTCTGAGCGGCTACGAAAAGAAGAAGCTCTTCCATAACGAGAAGGGGCAGATCTTTAAAGACGAAGCGGCAAAACACGGCGTCGATTCGGTCCGTGACGGCCGCGGCATCGCGATTGCGGATTTCGATAACGACGGGCGTCTCGATATGTTCGTCGCTAATGCCAACGGTGAGCCGTTCCTGTATCGCAATACGGAAAACACGCGGAATCACTGGGTGCAGTTTGTGCTGCGCGGCACGAAGTCGAATAAGTCGGCGGTCGGGGCGCAGGTGCGGCTCAAGGCCGGCGGCATGAACCGGCTGCAGTTTATCAGCGGCGGAAATAGTTTTGCGGGCCAGTCTTCCAACCGTGTGCATTTCGGTCTGGGCGAGGTGGCGAAGGTCGATCAGATTGAAGTGCGCTGGCCCACGGGACAGCGTGAAGTGTTCACCGGCATTGCCGTGGACAAACTGAACAAAATCGTTGAAGGGAGCGGTAAACCGGTCAAATGAGTTTTCGGAAGCGTATCTTCTCTATGGGTGTCACTTCAGGCCTGTTCTTAGCAGGTGCGTTGCTGTGCGTCGGGACGTTGTCCCCGGCCGCGGCGGCCACTGCGGATGAGTCCTACGCCAAAGCGGCGCAGGCGATGGCGTCGAAGGATTTCAACGGCGCAATCCCGCTGTTGCAGGCCGCGGTGGAAGGCGATCCGGAAAGCCTCCGCAACGCCAGCGAACTCCGGCAGGCCGTGGTGAAAATGAGTATGGCCGCGCACCCGAAAACCGAAGGCGCGGTGGCGGATTTCGATAACGAAATTTCATTCTTTGAAAAGCTGGTCGCCGCTCATCCCAACTCATCCAACGCTTATCTCAATTTTGGATTTTCCTACGTCGACAAGATTCCGGCCGCAGGCGCCATCACGCAGGTGATCCTTGCTAACACGGCGCTGACGCAGTTTTCCAAATCGATTGAACTGAAGCCGACCTGGATTGCGCTTTATACGCGCGGCAACAGCTATCTGTACTGGCCGAAGGTATTCGGGCGGGCCTCGCTCGGTGTGTCCGATCTGGAAAAAGCCTATGCGATGCAGAAGGCCGACAGCAAGAAGAGCTATCACGTTCGCGTCTACATTTCGCTCGGCGACGGTTACTGGAAGACGGACCAGATGGACAAGGCGACTGCGATGTGGAAGGAAGGTCTGGCGGCGTTTCCCAACAGCCAGCCGCTGAAGGACCGCCTGGCACGGCAGGGTGACGATCTCGCCACCTACATCAACAACGTGCTCGACCCCAATAAGCGCGTCGACACCGATCTGCGCGAACTCTGGAGCACCGGCCAGTGACACGAGCACGCAAGTCCGTAATAGCGGCCGCGCTCGCCCTCCCGCTCAGCGTCTGGGCTTTCGCAGAAATTGAAGCGAAGATTCATTTCGAGGATGTCTCGGCAAAATCCGGCACGCAGGTGCAGCACCACACGCGGCGCTTCAATGGCCCCAATGCCGACGTGCTGCGGATGTTCACCTCGGGCGGCGCTTCGGCGGCCGTTTATGATTACGATGGCGACGGCCTCGACGATATCTTCGTTACCGATTCCGACAACGGCAAGGTCAACCATCTCTTCCATAACAACGGCAACATGACGTTTACCGACGTCGCCGTGCAGGCCGGCGTGGCGAAAGGAAACGATCCCAATACCATTGTTGCCGACGCGCTTTGGCTTGACTACGACAATGACGGTAAGGAAGATCTGCTGGTCGCCCGCTTCGGCACGCCGATCCTTTATCACAACGAAGGTCACGGCAAGTTTAAAGATGTCTCGGCCGCATCCGGCCTGAATAAGTTCGGCAACACCATTGCGGTCATTGCCTTCGATTACGATAACGACGGCTATGTCGATATCATGCTGGGCAATTACTTTAAGCCCGTCAATCTGCTCGAACTGAAGGATCCGCATGTGCTGCCGAACGACCTGGACAATGCAGTGAATGGCGGCGGTGTCACGCTCTGGCATAACAACCACAACGGAACGTTCACTGACGTCACCGAAAAGGCCGGCTTCAGCAAGCACACCGGCTGGACGCTCGATCTGGGCCACGGCGACTTCAATAACGACGGCCTGCAGGACGTGTATCTCGCGTGCGACTATGGCACCGACCGTATCTTCTTCAACAATGGCGACGGCACTTTCACCGAAAAGACTCAGACCGCCATCGGCTTCGATACCCGCAAGGGCATGAACGTCGATATTGCCGATTACGACAACGACGGCTGGCTCGATATCTACGTCACCAACATTACCGACGAATATATGAAAGAGTGCAATATGTTGTGGCATAACAACCATGACGGCACCTTTACCGACGTTTCGAAAGAAACCAATACCTGCGAAACGCTGTGGGGCTGGGCGGCAAAGTTCGGCGACTTCGATAACGACGGCTGGCAGGATCTGTTCGTCGTCAACGGACTGCGCTCGGGCAGCAAGGATAACTATATTCCGGTGCTGGTCAATCTCATCACGCAGCCGGGCGTCGATTTCACGGACGTGCGTCTGTGGCCGAACATCGGTGAGATGAGCTGGAGCGGTTATCAGAAGAAGAAGATGTTCCGCAATCTCGGCGGCCAGGCGTTCAAGGAAATCTCTGCCGAAGCCGGTGTCGATAATGACAAAGATGGCCGCGGGCTCGCCATGGGTGATTTCGATAACGACGGCAAACTGGATTTCTTCCAGAGCAATGCCGACCAGTTGCCGATCTTCTACCACAACAACACGCAGGGCTCGGGCAACTGGGTACAGTTTGCGCTGACCGGAACGAAGTCGAATCGCGATGCCATCGGCGCGCGCATCTCGATCACGGCCGGCGGACTGACGCAGATTCAGGAAATCAACGGCGGCAACGGTTATGCCGGGCAGAGCATGCGCCGCGCGCACTTTGGTATCGGCAAAGCGACGAAGATCGACTCGGTCGAAATCCACTGGCCGAGCGGAGCCAAGGAAAAGATCACCAACGTGGCGATGAACAAGCTCAACAAGGTGACTGAAGGAAAGGGCCTGCAGCACTGATGAAACCCGCGCGCGCTTTTGCCGTAGTCGCTGCCACCGGCGTCGCCGGACTTCTGGCGGCCGTTGTGCTGCATGGGTTCCAGCAAACCGGACCCACGGCACAGCAGGACGCGCTGCAGCAGGCGCGCAATCTGGGGAAGGCGTTTTTTGAAAACCCCACCACGCAGACGCAGGCTGTGGGCGAGTTCAAGAAGGCGCTCGATATGGCGCCCGACTCGCCTCGGGAGCGCGTCAACTACGGCCTCGCGCTGATTCATGCGGCGAAGACGGCCGAAGGAATCGCGGAACTGCAGAAGGCGCAGCAGCAGGATCCGAAGATTCCGCACACCTGGTTCAATCTCGGCATCCAGTATAAGAAGGCATCTGAGTACGACAAGGCCATCGCGCAGTTCGAAGGCATGGCCAAACTGGTGCCGGATGAGCCGATTACTCACTACAACCTTGGCGTGCTCTACAAGCTGACGGGCAAAGCCGACGAAGCGGTAAAAGAGTTCGAGGTCAGTTCAAAGCTGAATCCACGGCTCGCGGGTCCTCACTTTCAGCTTTACAACGCATATCGCGCCGCCGGCCGCACCGATGACGCGAATCGCGAGCAGCAGGTGTTTCAGGACATCAAGAAGGCGCAGGTTGGCGCGGCCGTACCCGAGGATCTGGAATGGAGCTTTTACGCCGAAATATACGACGTAACCGATGCCGGTCTTGCAGCTGAAGCGGTGGCGGCGAAGCCGATCAAACTTACGGCGAAGAAGCTTGGCGAGGGACTCGACGCCGCAACCGCCGGGATGACTTCGGCGGATATTGACGGCGACGGGAATCCGGAACTTATCGCGTGGTCGGAGAAGGGAATCGTCATTTATAAGAACGGCGCGGCGGCGGCTGTCGATGCCGGCCTCGGCGATGTGAAAGATGTCGTGTCGGTCACGGCCGGCGATTTCAATAACGACGGTCTGGCGGATCTCGCGATCATTACGAAAACCGGCGCCGAACTTTGGGTCAACGCCAAGGGTAAGTTCTCGAGGTCGGCAGTTACGCTTCCTGCGGGTAAGTACGCCAGGGCGGTCTGGATCGATTACGACCACGACTACGATCTCGATCTCTTTCTGCTCGGCGATAAGTCCGTACTCATGCGCAACAACGGCGCTGCCGGATTCAGCGACGTTTCCGACACGTTCCCGTTTGTCAGCGGTAAGGCCGTTGATGGCACGCTTTACGATCTGGTTCCGGATACCGATGGCATGGATCTCGTGGTTGCGTACGCTGATCGCGCCGGCGTGATCTATGTCGACAAACTCGGCGGACGTTACGTGGCGCAGGATCTGCCGGCACTGGGGGCCGGCGCAAAGTCGATAGCGGCGATGGATCTCGATAACGATGCCGCTACCGATCTGATTGTTGCCACAACGACCGGCGCCTACCCGATCTTCAATCGCCGCGGGACGCTCGAAAAGGGTGCGCCCCTCGCTTCGGCCAACGGCGCGCTGGCGCTGGTGGATCTCGAAAACCGCGGGCTTGAAGACGTGGCGCTTTCCGCCGCGATCTTCCGCAATGAAGGCCTCGGTAAGTTCTCTTCTCAGTCAGCCGCCGGCATTGGTGACTCAGTGGTGCTCGGGGCGCTCGACTTCGATGGCGACGGCCGGAGCGATCTCGCCGCCGTCGGCAAAGACGGTGTTGTCACGCTCCTGCATAACGATACCGACGCCAACCCCTGGCTGCGCGCCACGCTGCAGGGCGTGAAGAATATCAAACTGGCCTATGGGGCGAAGATCGAACTCAAGGCCGGGGCGCATTATCAGAAGCTGACTTACTTCGGTCAGCCGCTCGTGTTCGGCATGCGTGGTTATAAGGAGACGGAAACCGTCCGCATTACGTGGCCGAATGGACTGATCCAGAACGAAGTCCACCAGGCGGCGGGCAAGGCCTTCACTTACAAGGAAGCGCAGCGCCTGTCCGGATCCTGCCCCATGATCTTTACGTGGAACGGCCATGGCTTCCACTTCCTGACGGACGTGCTTGGTGTTGCGCCGCTCGGCGCCAGTTCCGGCGACGGCAACTACTTCCCGGTGGATCACGATGAGTATGTGCAGATCCCCGGTGAAGCCATGCAGCAGAAGGACGGTAAGTACGAGATTCGCATTACTGAAGAGTTGCGCGAAGTATCTTATCTCGACCGTATTCAGTTAATCGCGGTCGATCATCCGGCCGGGGCGGCTCTCTATACAAACGATAAGTTCAAGTCGCCGCCGTTTCCCGAATTCCGCCTGTTCGGAGTAACGAACGCCATCCACCCGAAAACCGCGCGTGACGATTCCGGTCGTGACGTTCTGCCGAAGCTGCTGAAGAAAGACCAGACTTATCCCGATGGCTTCGATCGCGACTTCACCGGCACCGCCGCACTCCATCATCTGGATCTCGATTTCGGCAACGTGGCCCGCGACAATCGCGCCGTCCTCGTTCTGAGCGGCTGGGTTGACTGGGCCGATGGCAGCACGTTCCTCGCCCGCTCGCAGGAGACGAAGGAAGGTCTGATCATGCCGTACCTGCAGGTGAAAACTGCAAAGGGCGAATGGCAGACCGTGATTCAGGATATGGGCATCCCGGCAGGCAAGCCGAAGACTATTTCGGTGGATCTTACCGGTAAGTTCCTTTCTGCTTCCCGCGAGGTCCGCATCGTGACGAATCTGTGTGTTTACTGGGATGAGATCTTCCTCAGCGAGCAGACAGGCAAGCCCGAAACGATTCAGACGCCTCTCGACGCGCAGACCGCGGACCTTCACTTCCGAGGGTTTTCAAAACCTGTGATCCATCCGCAGCGCCGTCAGCCGGAGGACTTTATTTACGATCAGGTCACGGCGACTTCCACGTGGAATCCCACGCCCGGTAACTACACCCGTTATGGAGACGTTCGCCCGCTGCTCGGCGCCATCGACGACAAGATGGTTCTGATGGGTTCGGGCGACGAACTTACTCTGCGTTTCGATCCCGCCGCCCTGCCCGCGCTTCGAGTAGGCTGGAAGCGCGACTTCCTGCTTCTGGTCGACGGCTGGGCCAAGGATGCCGACGCCAACACGGCCTTCCCGAAATCTGTGGAACCGCTTCCATTCCACAGCATGAGCGCTTATCCTTATTCCAATAAGGAGCGTTATCCGAACGACGCGGAACATCGCGAGTATCTCGATCAGTACAACGTCAGACCGGCCCTCCGCCTGATCAGGCCACTGACGAACTAACAGAAGAATACGGAGATTACCATGGCTGAAACTTACACAGAAGATCAGATTCGCGCCGAGGTGAAGCGCCTCATTGCCAACGTGACCGAACGCGAGCCGGAGGAGGTTTCCGACACCGCCTCATTCAGCGAGGAACTGGGCGTCGATTCCCTGATGGCGATGGAAGTGATGATCGCCGTGGATAAGAAGTTCAAGATCGATATTCCGGAAGAAGAGTTCAGCAAGGCCACGAATGTGAACGAATCCGTCGCGCTGGTGCAGCAGTGGCTGGCCAAGGCGTCGGCCTGATTCGGGCGAGCTGAATCCATGCGACGAGTCGTTATCACGGGTGTTGGAGTCGTTTCCCCCGTCGGCACGGGAAAAGACGTGTTCTGGAACGCGCTCATGACGGGGAAGTCCGGCATCGGGCCCGTGACGGCGTTCGACAGCACGGCCTATGCGGCGCACATTGGCGGAGAGGTGCGGGATTTCGATCCCGCGCTTTACGTCACGAAGCAAAAGCCGCAGGATCTGGGCCGCGCGTCGCAACTGGCGATTGCGGCCGCCCGCCTTGCCTTTGGCGATTCGTCCATTGACCTTGGGGGCATCCCGCGCCGCCGCATAGGTGTTTCGATGGGCACCACGTCGGGCGAACCGCTCTTTGTGGAAGAGTACAACGATAAGCTGCACGCGGGCGGTCCGGACGCTGTGCCCGCACACTGCTTTGCCCGCTACCCGTGTCATGTGATGCCGGCACATGTGGCGATTGAGTTCGATCTGCAGGGGCCTTCGATCATGATCCCCACCGCCTGCGCCGCCGGCAATTATGCCATTGGCTACGGCTTCGACCTCATCCGCACCGGCCGCGCCGATCTGATGATTGCAGGTGGGGCCGACGCCTTCTCCCGCATCCCGTATCTCGGCTTTGCCCGCCTCGGAGCGATCGCTCCGGAGCGCTGCCAGCCATTCGACAAGAACCGCAAGGGCATGATTCCCGGTGAAGGTGCCGGAATGCTGGTCCTTGAACCGCTCGATACCGCGCTCGCCCGCGGCGCCAAAATCTACGCAGAAGTTCTCGGCTATGGTGTCAGCTGCGATGCTCACCACATGACGGCCGCGCATCCCGATGCCGACGGCCCTATCCGCGCCATGAGCGCCGCGATGCTGGACGCCGGCGTCACCACCGACGACATCGATTATCTCTGCGCGCACGGCACGGGCACGCCCACCAACGACCGCATCGAATCGCTCGCCGTCCGCACGCTGTTCGGCGAACGCGCGCCCAAGGTACCGATGAGCTCGATCAAGTCGATGCTCGGGCACACGATGGGCGCGGCCAGCGCGATTGAAGCCATCGCCTGCGCGCTCGCTCTCGATACGGGCTGGATTCCGCCCACCATCAATCACGAAGAGCCGGATCCGGACTGCGGCCTCGACATCGTGCCGAATCATGCCCGGCAGACCAATCCGCGCGTGCTTCTCAACAACGCTTACGCCTTCGGCGGCAACAACGCTTCGCTTTGTCTCGGACGCTTTTCCAACTAACGACGCCATGCCTACAAACTCTCTGTCTCCGCGCATCGTCGTCACCGGAACCGGCGTGATTTCGCCGCTCGGCGCCGGCCCCGACGCCTTCGCCGACGCTCTCTGGAGCGGCACTTCCGCCATCGCCGCCAGCGAACGCTTTCCGGGTAGTCACATCGCCGAATTTAAGGAATTCAATCCCGCTCCGTGGCTTGGCAACAAGGGCGTCCGGATACTGGACCGCGGCACACGCTTCCTCTGCGTGGCGGCGCAAATGCTGCTCGACTCTACCGGTCTGCTTCAGGACCCGGCCAGTCAGGGCGACGCCATGCTTGGCCTCGTCTGTGGCACCATGTTCGGCGGCATCCACAGCATCGCGACCTTCGACATGAGCGGCCTGACCGAAGGCCCCAGCATGGTCAGCCCCATGGAGTTCCCCAACACCGTGATCAATGCGCCGGCCGGCCAGGCCGCCATTAAACACAAGTTGCGCGGTGTTAACTCCACCATTTGTTCCGGGCTTGCTTCGGGCCTGGCAGCCATCAGCTATGCGGCGGAGTTTTTGCGTTTCAATCGTGCCCGCTACCTGATGGCCGGCGGCATGGAAGAGGTTTGCGACGAGGCCTCGCTCGGTTTCCGCAAGCTCGGCCTGCAGTCCGCCAGCGGTTCGGTGCGTCCGTTTGCCGATGGCCGCGATGGCACTGCAGCCGGCGAAGGCGCTGCGCTCTGGATGCTCGAAACAGAAGAGACTGCGGCGGCGCGCGGTGCAACGCCCATCCTCGAAGTTTGCGGCTTCGGTTCGGCTCACGATGCCTTCGACAGCATTCGCTTCAATCCGGATGCGAGCGGGGCCACGGCCGCCATCGGGCAGGCACTTGAAGAATCGGGCATCGGCCCCGAGCAGATCTCCTGCATAATCTCCGGCGCGAGCGGCAGCCCCGAGGGCGATGCCATGGAAGCGAAAGCGCTGCACGCGGTGTTCGGCTCGCTGCTCGAAAGCATCCCCGTATCGGCTCCCAAGGCCGCTACCGGTGAAGTGATGGGCGGCTCGGGCGCATTCTGCGCTATCGCGGGCGGTCTGGCGCTGCTGCGGCAGGAAGCGCCGCCCACGGCGGGCTTCACCGGTTCGTCGCTGGGCCTGCGGCTTTCTGGCTCGGCGCAGCCCTTCAGTGGCGATTACGCGCTGGTGAACGCATTCAGCTGCGATGGCAACAATGCCTCTCTGGTGATTCGCAGATGGACAAAGTAACGCCGCCCGGGCCCGTTGAAATCGGGCCGGACGACCTTCTCCCGCGGTTGCGCGACAACGGTTACGACGCGGAGCGCGTCACGCGCCGGCGCGCCTGGATCGAGCGCAAGACCTCTGCCGAACTGACGCATATCGGCAGCATCTCCTGGGATTCGGAGATGATGCGCGGTAATATTGAAAACCCGATCGGCGTCGCGCAGGTGCCTATGGGCGTCGCCGGCCCGGTGCTGGTTAACGGCCTGAACGCCAATGGACTTTTCTACGTCCCGATGGCGACCACCGAAGGCGCGCTGCTGCGGAGTTACGAGCGCGGCATGGTGGCGCTCACCAAATCCGGCGGCGTGCAGACGGCGCTTCTTGCCGATGAGAATCAGACCGCGCCGGCATTCTTCTTCAACGACACCGCCGAGGCCGCCGCTTTCGCGCCATGGCTCGACGCGCACATGGATGATCTCCGCCGCGCCGCGGCCGAAACCACGCGCCACGGCAGGCTGACCAGCCTCAAGTGCTACCAGACCGGACGTCAGGTCATCGTCAACTTCGGTTTCCATACCGGCGACGCGCAGGGCATGAATATGATCGTGCGCGCCACCGACGCCTGCTGTAAGTGGATTCAGGCGAGCCACCCCGGCCTCACGTATTTCCTCTTCAGCGGCATGTGCGGCGAAAAGCGCGCGAGCGGCTTCCTCATGTCGCGCGGCAAAGGCAAGCGCGTCACCGCCGGAGCGTTGCTGACGCACGAAGTGCTGCGCCTCTACCTGCACACGACGGCCGATCAGATGTGGCGGCTCTGGCAGTCGACCATTGTCGGCAACATTCAGGCCGGCGCCATCGGCTACACCGGACACGCCGCCAACGGACTGACCGCGATCTTCATCGCCACCGGGCAGGACGTTGCCAACGTGGTGAACTCTTCCTGCGCCGCCACGATCTTTGAGCCGCATCCGAAGGGTCTCTACGTGAGCACCACGCTCTCCGCTCTTTCGGTCGCCACCGTCGGCGGAGGCACCGGTCTTCCCACCCAGCGCGAAGCCCTGAAAATTATGGATTGCCACGGCGCGGGCAAGGCCGCCAAGCTGGCCGAAATCGTCGCCGCCGCCATCCTTGGAGGCGAAGTCTCCATGGGCGGCGCCATCGCGTCCGGCGAGTTTGTCGGCGCCCACGAGCTTTACGGCCGCAATCGCCCGGCTGCGGCGGAGGAAACCAGGTGAGTGACTCCAGCGAAAAGAAAGTTGTCCTGATAACCGGCGGCAGCCGCGGCATCGGCGAAGCTATCGTACAGCGTTTTGCCGAAGCCGGATATTCGGTCGCCTTCACGTACGCTTCCAATCAGGCCGCGGCGGACGCAGTCGTTTCCCGCATCGCCGCCGCCGGCGGTTCCGCACTGGGACTGGTTGCCGACGTCCGCGATTTCCCGCGCGCCTGCGACGTTGTGAAGGAAGTGCAGGACGCCCTCGGGCCGATCACGGTGCTCGTTAACAACGCCGGCATCAAGAAGGACATGCCGCTGATGAAGATGGATCCGGCATCGTGGCAGGATGTGCTCGATACCAATCTCACCGGCACGTTCAATTACACGCGCGCGCTTATCGGCTCGCTCGTTCGCACGGGCGGTTCGGTGATCAACGTGGCCAGCACCAGCGGCGTCACCGGCATGGCCGGCCAATCGAACTACAGCGCATCGAAGGCCGGCGTCATCGGCTTCACGCGCGCGCTGGCCAAAGAGGTGGTTCGCTTCGGCGTTCGCGTCAATGCGATTGCCCCCGGCTTCATCGAAACCGACATGACCGCTTCCATCGACGAAGCCGTGCGCAAAAAGCTCTACGCGCAGATCCCCATGGGACGCGCCGGCTCCGCCCGCGATGTTGCGCAGCTGGCGTTGTATCTCGCCGGCGACGACACCACATACGTCACCGGGCAGGTCTGGAACATGGATGGCGGTCTAACATAGCGTTTACGGTCGAGCACCTATGAGCGACAGTCCGTACACTATATTCGGACGCGAATACCCCCGCAGTTACGACGCCATCATCATCGGCGCGGGCATCGCCGGTCTGTTCTGCGCCAACATTCTCGCCAAAGGCGGCATGAAGGTTCTGCTGCTTGAGCGGCACTTCATGCTCGGCGGCTTCTGCTCCACTTTCCGCCGCAAAGGTTTCATCTTCGACGCAGCCACGCACTTCTATCCGCTGCTCGGCAACCCCACCACTCTCACCGGAAAGCTCTGCAAGGAACTCGGCGTCGAAACCGAATGGGCCCGCATGGACCCGGTGGATCAGTTTCATCTCCCCGGACTGCCCACCTTTACCGTTCCCGCCGAACTCGGCCCGTACGTGGAACGGCTCAAACAATGGTTTCCCGACGAAGCCGCCAACATCGATAACTACTTTCAGGAACTCCGTCAGGCCTACATGTACGGCCTGCTCTATTACTTCAAGGGCGTATCCAACGATCAGGCCGAGCGCCTCGAAAAGTACTCGATGCTCGATAAGCTGAACGAGCATTTCCGCGACGAGCGCCTCAAAGTCATCCTCATGGGCGACGCCCCGCACTGGGGCTCTTCGCCCGATGCCACGTCGTACGTCTTCGACGCCATGCTGCGGCTGTCCTACTTCCTCGGCAATTATTACCCGATGGGCAGTTCGCAGAAATTTGCCGACGATCTCGGTAAAGCCTTTACCGAGCGCGGCGGCAAGATCCTCAAGTGCGCTTCGGCCGACGCCATCCTCACCGAGAACGGCAAAGTCACGGGCGTTCGCATCCACACCGTCACCAAACGCGAGCCGGAATATTTCGACTTTCACGCCCCGGTCGTCGTATCCAACGCCGACGCTCTGCACACCTACCGCGACCTGCTCGGCGAGGAGCACCGCAGCGAATGGATGCTCCAGCATCTCAGCTCGCTCAAGCCCTCCTTTGCCTGCTTTCTGACGCACGTTGGCCTGCGCGGCATGGATCCCAGGCGGCTCGAAGAGGCCGAAGGCTACTACTGGAACACGCTCGACCCGAAGAACATCGTTCGCGACGTCTTCAAGATCTTCGTGCCCACGCGGTTCGATCCCTCCATTGCGCCGCCCGGCTGCCAGATCATCATCGTGCAGCGTCCCACGCCCAAACGCGTTGTCGATATTGCCGATTACGATGCCTATAAGGCCGAAGTCCACGAAAGCACGATGGCGCGTTTGCGTGAACGCCTGCCCGGCATTGAAAACCACGTGGTGACGGCATCGAGCGCCTCGCATCACACGTCGTATCGCTTCACCAACAACTACCAGGGCGCGATGCTGGGCTGGGAGATGTCGCCCGATCAGCTTGGCCCGCGCCGTCTGCCCATCTATACGCCCGTCGATAACCTGTACCTGACCGGCCACTGGACGCAGCCTGGCGGCGGTATCACCCCTGTCATCGTTTCCGCCCAGCGTGTCGCCCGCGCCATTCTGACCGGGCGCGACAGCGGGCGCGACCTCGCCGAACAATACTTCGGCTTTAATTCCTCAGCCCGCGCCGGCTATGCCGCAGAGAGTCAACACCACGGAGTGAATAAATGAAGCCGCTCGATTCCGACCGTCAGCGCCAGGTTCTGGATACCGCCCTCCAGCTGTTCGCCAAAGAAGACCTGAAAGACATCACGCTGGATAAGCTGACCAAAGCCTCCGGTGTGCCTGCCTTCGACATCATTCGCCATTTTCATTCGAGCGACAACATCCTCAAAGCCGTGCTGGAGCGCGAACTCGAACTCATGGCAGCCGCCGCCCAGGCGCCTGAGCTGCGTCTGCCCGGTGAAACGCTTGCCGATGAGCTCCACGTCGTCGCCGGCGTGATTCTCGACCAGTACCGCCGCCGGCTCCCCTTCATGACGAAGCTGCTGCAGGAGACGGTCACCGATCCCAAGGTGGGCGCGCTCTTCTACAGCACCTTTATCGTGCAGGGCCGGCTGCTGTTTACCGAATTTCTGCGCGTCCGCAAGGAGGTCGGCGAACTGCGGGACGACATCGATATCGAAGTCGCCGCGGCGATTTTTCTCGCCGGGCTGACCGGTACATTTGTCACTTACGAGATTTACGGCGGCCGCCAGGTGGAAACGCTGGACGATGAAAGACTCCTGAAGCACATGTGTGCTACTTTTTTACACGGCGTCATTAAGCCGTAGCCGCCGCATCGCCGCAGGAGGGTGTTGCCATGAATATTGCCGTTGCCGGATTCGACGGGCCTCTTTCGCGCGCCGTCCGCGCCGAACTGCAGCTGCGCGGGCATTCCGTGGTGGATGCCAAATCCGGCTGGCACATGGATGCCGCCATCTTCCTGCCCGGCGACCTCGGTGAATTGCAGGCTCTGGCGGCGCGGCCCGATCTGCCGCGCCTCGTCGTGCGCAGCCACGCCTACGCCTACGGCTCCAATCCAAAAAACCCCGGCCACATGGATGAGAGCCGCATCTCGCTGCTCCCTCCCGGCGACCCGGCCCAGCGCTGGCTTCGCGCCGAAGAGGCCGCCGCCGCGCATCCCAACTGGGCCGCCATCCGCCTCACCAATGTGACCGACCCCGGCGAGGGCGATCTCATCATCCGGAAGCTCTCGGCTTCCATCGCGACCCGGCCCGCCGGCCGCGACGCCAATCTGCAGTTCATCGGCCTCGCGGATGCCGCGCGCGCGCTCGTCGCCGCTGCCGAATCAAGCGCCCCCGGCATCTTCAACGCCGCCTGCCCCGGCGCCGTTCCGCTGAAGGAAGCTTTCAAGGCCGCCGGAACGCGCGGCATCGGCCTGCCCGAAACGGGCGAACTCAAACAGTTCGCCTTCAACTGGCATGTCTCCGGCGATCGCGCCGAACGCGAACTCGGCTTCCGCCCGCAACAAACTACCGTCGAAGCGCTTCGCGAATTCCTCGCGAAAAAGCCCGGCGCCAACCCCGGTCTGCTGAAAGACCGCTATGACGACTGGGGCCTCGGCGTCGATTACATCCGCGCCTGGGGCTGGTGGTTCGCCTTCCTTCGCAACATCTACTGGCGCATCGAGCACGAGGGCATGGAGAACATTCCCGCCACCGGCAAAGCCCTGTTCGTCTCCAACCACCGTGGCTTCATGCCGCTTGACGCCGTGATGCACCTGTCGCTGATCTTCACCCACCGCCAGCGGGTTCCGCGCTTCCTCATCATCCATTCGCTGCTGCGGATGCCGTTCCTTTCCAACTTCCTTACCAAGCTCGGCGGCGTCGTCGCCAGCCAGGAAAACGCGGACCGTCTGCTCGACCAGGGCGAACTCATCGGCATCTTTCCCGAAGGCATCCGCGGCACCTTCTCGCCGCTGAAGACCACCTACCGGCTGCGCAATTTTTCGAAGAGCGGCTTCGTCCGTATGGCCATCGAGCATCAGGTGCCGATTATTCCGTGTGCCGTCATCGGTCACGCTGAAATCTTTCCGATCGTCGGCCGCATCGATTCCGGTTTCGTTGTGAAGGAACTCGGCTGGCCCTATCTGCCCATTGCGCCGCCGTTTCCGCTCGCGCCGGTGCCGCTGCCATCCAAGTGGCACGTCCGCATCCTGCCGCCGGTGCCTGTGGATCAGTTCGGCCCTTCCGATCTGGAAAACGACCGCCTGATGAAGAACTTCAGCGACTACATCCAGCACATTGTCCAGGCCAACCTCGACGATATGCTGCCGCGCCGCAAGAGCATCTTCCGGGGCAGGGAGGTGCTCAACGGCAAACCGCCCGCCGTGGAACCCTTCACGCCCTCGCGCCGCAGCCTCCACCGCGCGCCGGCCGATTCCGGCAACCCGCCGGCCTGAGTTCGCTTCCGCCCGCTTGCGGAACGAATTGGCGCCCGGCAAAGTTGGAGGTTCGCCCTCCGGTGCGCTAGCTTGGTTACGTGGATCAACGCGCAAATTTCGGCCTGGCTCTCGACGTCATGCAGCGCAGCGCAGGACTCGCTGCGCAGTTCCTTCCCGGCCACGAATTTCAGGAGGCCCGCAACAAGATTGAAGCCTTCCGACTCTTCGCCTTTGTCGATGAGGAACTGAATCTTCCGAAGGACCGCACCGAAGCGCTCCCCGCCATGATTCGCCGCGCCTCCGCGCTCGGCGCCTACCGCTCCATCTGGGCCATGGAGGGCATTGCCCACCGCCACACCGAAACGCTGCTGGCCAGCCGCGAACACGTCTCCGGTATGCTTGCCGATCCCGAAATTCCGGAGACCTCCATGGTTCCGATGCACGCCGGCATGGGCACCGCCTGCGCCGGTTTCCTGCTGGATAAGATGCCCGATGCCCCCGGCGCCGCCGTGCTGCACGATACCGTGCGGCGGTATTTCGATTTCTGCGCCATCAACTCGCGCACCGGGTGGTTTGAGAATGCCGCCGAACCGCTCGGCCTCGGCGTCCGCAGCATGCATCCGCACCTGCTCAGCCCGATGAGCGACGCGGTCGCCGCCGTCGACCCCCGCGCGTGCAATCTCTTCTGGCACGGCGTCGGCCGTTCGCTTTATTTCGTCCCCAGCAATTTCAACACGTTCGGCTCCGCGCATGCGCGCGCCATCCAGTCGGCGCTCGCCGAAGCGCCCACGCCCGAAGCCCGCCACAACGCCGTCGCGGGACTCGTCTGGGCCATCGCGCTCGTCAACATCCGCCACGCCGCCGTGCTGAAGAACCTGCTCCGCTCGACGCGCGACATCGCCATGCCCGAGGCCGTCATCAACGGCATCACCTCTGCCCTCATGGTCTGGAAGCATATGGTCCCCGCCGACGCCGCGTTCCTCCCGCCTTACCTGCGGCTCGCCTCAACAAACGATGCGGACGACCATCTCTGGAACGATCGCGTCGCCATCCCCTCGCTCCGCGCCTTCGCGGAGACTTATCCCGACCTGCTCAGCCACCACCGCGTCGCCACGCTCTTTGCTTATCGAGGACTACATGAGTAACTTACCCGTGAAGCCGGCAGTTCGCACGCAGACCGGCACCCTGGCCCAGACCAGCGCTCTGCTTCATGCCATCGATGGCGTCATCTCCCGCGTCGTGCGCGATCTGGTGACGCCCGGTCCCGCGCCCGGGCAGGAACTCCCGGTCGCCATGCGGAATTTCAGTGACGTCCGCCAGCGCACGCTCGAATTCGCCTGCAACATGACCTCCGCGCAGGCCGGTTTCCAGCCGGCGCCGGGCGCCTGGTGCATCGCTGAAGTTCTCGACCATCTGCTGCTCACCGAGCAGGCTTACCGCTCGCAGCTGCAGCGCCTGATCGAACTCGCCCGCGCGGGCAAGGCCACTTCCCTCAGCATTTCCATGAAGGAGATGAATCCGTCCGTCGGACCCATTCCGCGCGACGTGATGCCGCTGTTTGAAACGCCGCTGCGGATGATGAATCCCTTCATCCCGCACGCCTTCCGCGAGGCCATGATCCGCTTCCCGCTCATTGCCGCCATCAACCCCAGCAACACTGACCCGGCGCGCAGGGATATTGCGCTTCTTCGCGCCGAGCTGATCTCCTCGCTCGACGCCACCAAAGCCATTTTTGAACAGGACATACCGGCGCGCCTGAGCGAGATGACCGTCTCTCACCCGGTGCTCGGCAACAATAATGTTGTGGAAATATTCAGCCTGATGACCGCCCACGAGCAGCGCCATCACGGGCAGATTCGCACGATCCTCGCCAACCCGCGCCTTCCCGCCGGCTAGGCGCGGCGCGCGCAGCCGGCGCGTTCGTTATGCCGGCTGCTTGGCGATCCAGTTCTGCCACACCGTCGAGGTGCCGTCCATCAGCAACTGGTGCACCGAGCAGTGCTCGTTCAGCATGGTCGTATCCATCATGTCGTGCAGCCACCGGGAATCGAAGGCTCCCAGCGTCAGCTTCTGCATCAGATCGGCCAGGCCGTAGACGGGGTCGAGCCCCTTCAGGTCGAACACCTTCTCCGCGCGCGGCGCCGAGGCGAACTCCATCACCACTTTGATCTGGCCGTCCGCCGTCAGGAAGAACGAATACAGCTTTACCGCGATGCCGAACTTGCCCGGCCCGTAGCCGAAGAAATTCGGGATCGGCGCGTAGTCGATAAACGGATACCCGATCGAGACTTCCAGCACGTACTCCGGCGTCGGATTCTTCACCACGTGCATAAACTCGGGCAGCGGCACCACGCACGCCGCCTCGTTCAGGTACTGTTTCATCGGGCCCATCTTCAGCGAAAAGTCATTGATGAGCACGGTCAGCATCATCCACCGGTACTTTGTACCCATGTCGCGCCAGTCCATCGCGCCCGCCTGTTCGGTCTTCGGCGTCTGGCCGTACTCGCCGTCCACGGTTTTGTACAGGCTGTGAGTGATGCCGAAACCGCCGGGGTGTCCGTCCTCGTTTTTCCAGTGCGCCAGGGTGAGAAACTGCCCCAGCACGAACTCCTGCAGCAGTTCAGCCGCGCGCGGGTGGTCGCACCGTGCGAAGTCGATGTACTGACGGCAGCCCATCACCGTCCGCCCTTCGCCGTTCAGCATGATGTTGCCGAAGTATCCCTCGGCGCGATTCTTCAGTTTGAATACTCCCGGCGAGAGAGCGAACTCCTGGCGGGCTCCGCCGCCGCTTTTACACCATTGTTCCAGCGTGATCCCGTCGCGGATCGCGTCTTCACACTTCTGAATGAGAAATCGGTCGTGATTGGTCAGTGCGGGCGCAGTTGTCGTAGCCATGCACTCCCCAGTGTAGTGCTTTTTGACCCGCTTTCTCCCGAAAAATGCGCTCTCACCGGCCGCAAATTTCGCTGCGCGCCACCGGAATTATGCGGAGTGGCCGCTACCGGCGCCAGTAGCCCGCCATGTAGCGTCCGCCGACGAATCTCGGGCCCACCCAGACCGCTCCGGCGAACGGCCGCCGCGCCCAGTAACCGCCGCGCCATGCGTAGCTCGCACCGGCGGGATAGTATCCGCCCGCGACCCAAACCATCCCCGGTTCGGGCGCAACGCCATACGGAGCGACCGCCACCGGAGCAGCAACCGGAGTCGGCGCGTAGTAGGCAGGCGCCGGCGCATAATAGACCGGCGCGGGCGCATAGTATCGGTAACCCGGATATACCCCGCCGAAGCCGAATCCAATCCCCACGCGCATGCCGGCCGTCGCCGTCCCGGCCAGGCTCACCGCCAGAATCGCCGCTGCCACCATCATTTTGGTTTTCATCTTCGAACCCTCCTTGCGACCTTCCGGATTGCAACGCAGATTCCAAAATGCAAGTAGTTGAAAAAACGCTGATTGCCGCGGGATCTATCCACGCCCTGCTCGCGCTTCACCACCGCCGCTGGTGGATTTCGGCCAGTTGCAGGATTTCCGTGCGCCGACGGCCGGCGTGTATTTTCACCCCCTCTTGCGCGCCGAACATGTTAGAGTGGCTGAACAAGCGAGGCTTCGATGACCGTGCGGTTCACGTCGTTGTTCTTGTTCGCAGTCGCCAACCTGGTGACACCTGCCCTGGTGGCCAACGAGGTAACCGATCGCGCCCATCTCCGCGAAGATGCGGGCGACCTGGCGGGTGCCCGCCAGCTTTACTCCGCGGCGCTTCCGGCTGCCGACGCCGAAACCCTCAGCGGGTACGCGGCCTTCCTCGAACGCTTCCGCGATCCGCAGGCCCGCGAAGCCTGGCGCCGCGCCTCGGCAGCCCAACGCGCGGCCGGTCACGCTCCCGCCGCACTCGCAGCCTTACGCCGCGCCGTGCTGCTCGACCTGATCGCCTCCGACCGGAGCGCCGCCGAAACCGACCTCGCCGCCTATCGCCAACTCGGCGGCGCCGATCTCCAGTTGCCGGAAATTTCCTCCCGGCCCGCGGCGGTCTCGGTCAACATCCCCGGCCCCATCCGCTCGTTTGCGCGTATGGCCGCCCTCAATCCGGATGCCACGGCGGACGACTTCTTTACCACCCTCGCCCGCAACATCGTCACCAACGGCTACCAGGCCGCCCGCGGCCGCGATGAACTGGAGCCCACCGAGTACCTCAAGCTCATCAAGCGCTATGTCGCGCAGGCGCGGGAACTCGAACGCCTCGCCGGCACCGATAAGGTCATCCGTATCGCCACGTGTGAATCCACGCAGACCAACGACCTTCTGCGCGTCCTCGGCTTCCGTATCCGCGGCAGTTGCGGCAGTGAGCTCGTGCTGGAAACCGTTAACGCGGCGCGCGCGTTCATCACCACCGATTCCGGCTTTCCCCTCGCCGAACTCGAACAGTCGCTCCGCGCCGACAAGCCCTTCTCGTACGACTACCGCCCATCTTCCGCCACCGTCGTCTTCGGACCCAACTATTGGCTGAACAACAAAGGCGGCGACTTCCTCGATGCCATGATCGGCGACCCGGGCCTCTGCCGCTTCTATCTCGCGATGTCGAAGCTCGACCCCGGCACCGCCGCCGCGCTGCGCGATGCGGTGCAGCCCGCCCGGCTCCGCGCCTTCGCCGGAACGCTCGACTTCTTCGGCAGCGAATTTGAGATCCGCGACGGCCATGCCATCGTGCCCGGCGGAGCCCGCGCCGCCCCCGCGTGGGCCGAACTCACCGGCGCCTGGCCGGAAACCGGTCCTCAGTTCTTCGACCGTCTGCTGGCCAAAGACGACGGCTGGCTCGCCAGTCTCTTCGATGCGCTGTCCCGCATCGATGGCCCGGTCCGCGACTACCTCACCGAGCCCGCGCGGCTCAAGCGCTTCTACGCGGCCATCCGCGGCCGCATCAGCACGCCCGGCCCGGCGCGCCCCGTCTTCCGCTCCAATGCCGAGATGATGCTGCTCACCACCAGGCTCCATCTCGATCCCGACGGCCGTCCTCATCTCCCCGGCGGTCTCGACGTCTGGAAGGATCTGTTCGCAAAGAGTCCGAAGGATAAGTACGATCCCCGCCTGAGCCGCGAAGCCCCGTCCTGGAAGGCGCCCGACGATGTTGTAGAAGCTCTCTTCGCGCTCAGCCGCAAGCCAACCGATAATGAGCCGCTGAACATCTTCATGGCGCTCACCGACATCGACCGCAACCGCGCCCAGCCGCTCGCGCCCGCCACTGTCGCGCGACTGATCAAAGGGTGGAACATTTACGGCGCGCAGATCTCGGTGTTTAACGATGCGCCATCCGTTTCCGATAAGACCATCCTTGCGTGGCTCGATACGGCGCAGGCCATCGACACGCTTCGCGATGTCTCGTTCCGGCAGGACGTCGTCGGTACGATGCAGGGGCTGACGTCGCTGTGGCAGATCTTTTGCCGCCAGGGCAGCATCGCGCCCGCCAAAGCAGACGAGACGCTGGCGTCGCTCGCCATGCCCTTTGCCACCGTTCGCAACAGCCGCGAGTTGTTCGATGCCGGCCGCGGCGGCATCGCCGTGCTGCTGCGCGCCACCGCCACGAGCGCCGGAGTCAACCCGCAGCAACGCATGATGGCGCTGCTGACGGGCGGACCTGTTGCCGACGATTCCGCCGAGCGCGCCGAAGTCGTCGCGCAGGAACAGCGCATCTTCGAAGGCCAGCGTTTACTCGCGCTCGACCTGCTCTTCGACCTCTCCGACAACCTGACCGGCGTCGCCAAAGGTGAGAAGTTCAACGCCGCCCTCGCGCAGAAGCTCGCCGCGCGCGTCGGCGACATCCAGTTGCCGCGCAACTCCATGTCCGGCGCCGAAAAGAACGCCATGTCGTTCGGCTTCTGGGTCGATAAACACATTGACGACGAACGCAAGGTGAACCTCCGGGCCCTGATCGACAAGGCGGCCAAAGATCCCGAGAAGCTGAAAGATATCCGCGGCCAGCTTGCCCCGGCGCTGCGTGACACCATCGTCGGCTTCAGCTACGTCCACTACGCTCCGCCCGGCGCGCAGATTCTTCTCACCAATCCGCTGTTCGTTCGCGGTCACGACTTTATCGGCTCGCAGGACGGTAATCACAGCTGGAGGGCGGCGCAGATGTATGGCACCGGCTGGCCGGCCAATGCAGGCGGCCGCCTGATCGGTTCGCTCGAAGGCCTCCCTTATGCGCTTGCCGAGGCCGAGCAAAACTTCCTCGTCCCGACGCACACACAGGCTCTGATCTGGGGCGACCTCGTGCCGCAGATGCTGATCACGGCCCGCACGCCCCGGTTCTGGACGGTGACGCCGGCGCAGGTCCACTGGGTCGGGCTGCACATGCGTCAGGCCGAAGCCATGCTCGCCGAAGCCGCGCTGAATCCGGCACGCCGCGCGGCACTGGCGGAGCTGATCGATCAGGCTTCGAATCCCTACCGGACCGCCACCGTGATGCGCTATCTTGCCGATGCGGACGTGGCCGCCGCCCTGAGCGCGCTCACGCCCGCCGAGATGTATTCGCTCGCTGTTCGTAGTGCGGAGAGCGCGGCCGACGATCCCTCGGCCGCCGAAATCGCGCGCCTCGCCCGCGGCGTACCGGACCAGGTCAGCGCGTCTGCCATCTCGCGCGCCTGGGGTTCGCCGAAGCCGACGCTGGCGAACTCGTGGCGTCCCGAACTGCTCAGCCTCCGCACCTTCCCAACGCTGATGGGTTACTCCAGCCGCATCATGGCCGAGGGCTGGGAATCCAGTCAGCTCTACTGGGCGGACGTGGCGGATCAGGCCGGCATCGCACCGCCCCGCCTCAATGTGCTGGTGCCGGAGTGGACTCGCAGCGTGGTCGAGCGGATCTTCGCATCGCATCTGGAGGACTGGCCGGCGCTGCTGAAAAGTCTTCGTTCGGTGGGTGAGGAGCTTCGCAATCCGGCGGCGGCGCGGGAGAAAGGATTTTGAATATGTTCGGAGGAGCCTTCAGAAGAGTGGCACGCGGCGGCCTGATCGCCGGCGGACTGGCCGCGCTCGGCGGCGGCTGCTGGCTGCTGGCGCAGGATGCCACGTTCCGCGCCTCGGTCGATCTTGTGGTGCTCAGCTTCACCGTGACAGACAGCAAGGGCAAGTATGTGAACGGCCTCAAGCCATCCGACTTCCGGATTCTGGAAGACGGCATTCGTCAGAAGATCTCCACCTTTTCCGAGGGCAACCGGCCGGCGATGCAGATCGCTGCCGATGGCTCCATGAAACCGCTGCTGCCGAACGATCCGGAGGCCGCCAAACTCGCCGCCGGCACCAGCGAAGCCTTCGTTGGCACCAATGTCTTCGTTCTTTTCGATACCAGCAACTTCATGTACAAGGGCTTCGTGTATGCCGAAGACGCCATCGCCGACTTTGTGCGGGGGCTGGACCGCGCCGATTCGGTGGCCGTCTATACCTTCAGCCGCAACCTCTCCCGCGCCGCCGAACTGACGCAGGATCGCGGCGAGGCGCTGCTCGGGCTGCGCAAGTCGGTGGCGGGCGACAGCACCGCGCTCTACAACGGCCTGCTGCTCACGTTGCGCGATGCGGCCAAAGTTCCGGGGCGCAAGGTGGTGATCGTATTCTCCAACGGGCCCGACAACGCCAGCATGGTGGCGCCTGACGACGTGCGGGCCGTGGCGGAAGATGAAGGCATTCCGATCTACGTCATTTCGACGAACGATGTGGGCAGCGATTCGATTTCGAGCAGCGTATTCCGGCGCATCGCCACGCGGACCGGCGGCAAGGCGTACTGGGCGAAGACGTGGCAGAAGCAGGTGGAGGCGTTCGAATCGATCCGCGAGGACCTGGGCAACTCTTATACCGTTACCTACTATCCGGCTGCCAATCCGAACGAAGGCTTTCGCAAGATCGATATTCAGATCGTGACCGACGCGGGCAAGAAGTATCGCGTGCGGGCAAGGCCGGGCTACAGGCCGCGAGCCAACTGACAGGGAGCACAAAACGAAAAGGAGGGTGCACGGGGCACCCTCCTTTTTTTGTTTGTGCTGGTCTTGTTGTCCGGTTGCTCGGGCTACTAACCGATGCGCCCGAGCAGCCCCTGAATCTGTTGGGTCTGGATCTTGTCGGGCTTATCGGCAAGCGCGGCCTGGCATTCCTTACGGGCGTGTTCGCGGTCGCCCTTCTGCATGAGCGCCATCGCGTAGTGGTAGTGGTAGGTCGCGGTCTGCGGAGCCTGCACCACCAGGTTGCGGAAGGTGTCGAGCGCGTTGTCGGTGAGGTTCTTCTTGAGGTAGATCCAGCCGAGCGTGTCGTTGACTCCGGATGCTGCGGCAGACGCTGCTTGGCGCGCGTGGCATAGGTCAGCGCCACGTCGAGATCGCCGTTCGATTCCGAAATCAGGTAGGCGAGATTGTTGAGCGCCAGCGGATTGTTGGGATCGATCTTGATGGCCAGTTCGTAGTACTTGCGCGCCACATCCATCTTGTTCTGCATCTCATAGAGCATCGCGAGGTTGGTGTCGATGTTCGGATTGTTGATGTCCTGCTGGCGGGCCTTTTCGAGCGAGTTGATGGCCTGCTGCGTGTCGCCCTTGTGCAGGTAAGCTTCGCCGATGCGCGTCCACAGATCGGCCAGCGAGCGGGGATCGGTCAGCCGCCCCTGCAGGCTCTGGAAGGTCGCCACTGCCTTGTCGTACTGCGCGGCCGCACCCTCGGCATTGCCCAGTTCGCGAATCAGATCGAGCCGGTTCGGATGCTTGTTGGCCTCCTCCTGGATGATCTGCACGGACTTATCCGGCTGGCCTTCCATCAGGTAAGCGCGCGATTCGCCCAGCAGGCCGCGAAGATTGTTCGGATCCGCTTCGAAGGCCCGGCGGAACAGGTCTTCCGCTTCCTTGCTCTTCTTCTGGCTGAGGTTGAGGATGCCGAGTTCAAGCAGCGTTTCGACCTGCTTCGGATTCTTCTCCAGAACCTCGTTGAGCATGGTGCGGGCCTCGTCGATGCGGCCCAGACGCTGCAGCGCCGCGGCCTTCATAACGCGAGCCTGCACGGTTCCGGGGGAGATCTTGAGAGTCTCGTCGGCCGATTTCAGCGCAGCATCGTTGTCGCCGCGCAGCATGGCCACCTGTGTGGCGGCAAGCCGGGCCGGAACGTAATCCGGGCGGAGCTGGATGGCGGCATCGAACTCCTGGCGCGCCTGTTCGTATTCGCCGCGCGCGAAGTGGGCGCGGCCCAGATTGAAGCGCGCCACGTAGTTGTTTGGCTTGGCGGTGACGACGGACTGGAGTTCGGTCATCGCCTGGTTCACGTCGCCCTTGTCGAGCATGAAGGTCGCCTTCAGTCCGCGCGCTTCCGGATCCTTTGGATCGTTCTTCAGGATGGCCTCGTTTTTGGCGTACGCCTGATCGGCCTTCCCTTCGCGAACGTAGGCTTCGATCTCGTGCTTCAGATATGTATTGCGGCGGGCCGGATCCTTCTGCACGCCTTCCTCGTATTCTTTCAGGGCATCGTCGAAATCGGCGACGCGCAGATAGAAATCGCCGGCTTCCAGATAGGCATCGGGGAAGTCTTTCAGGTTGCTCTTCATCTGGTTGAGCAGCTTGATGAGCTCATCGCGCTTATTGGTGCTGAAGTAGAACTGCGCCAAAGTGAGGCGGAGCTGCGGGTTCTTCGGATTGGCCGTGATGGCTTCCTTGAGCAGACCTTCGGCTTCGGGAATTTTGCGCTGCGAAAGGTTGACCCGATAAAGCTCGTAGTAGGCGTTCAGATTCGTCTTGTCCTTATTGACAAGGCCGCGGAACAGAGTCTCGGCCTCCGCCGATTCGCCGTCCACGACGAGCGTGCGGGCGAGCGCCATGGTGATGGTCGAATCGCCGGGCTTGGCGGCAAGTGCCGTCCGGTATTCGGCGATGGCGGCTTCCACGGTCTTCTTGCCTTCGGGCCCCTGCTTGTTGCGATAGAGGGAGCCGGCTTCCAGCATGTCGAGATCGCCGGTCAGTTTGTGACCTTCCCAGCCGTTCGGCTTGCGCTTCATCAGGCCGGCCACCATGTCCTTGACGTCCTTGATTACCGAAGGATTTGCGTTCTGCCCCTGCGAGGCCATCAGCATGATCTCGCAAAGCTTGAGCGTGGCGTCATCGGAATCGGCGCTGCCGGGCGTCAGCAGTTCCACGGCGCGGCGCAGCGCCGGCACCGCATTCGGAATGGAACCGAGCTGCAGGTCTGTCAGCGAAAGGTGATAATATGCCGGGCCGAATTTCCGGTCGGTTTCGATGGACTTGCGGTACATGATCGAAGCTTCCTTGTAGCGCTTGGCTTCGAAGTATTTGTTGCCGCTGTCGAGATATTTTTGCCGCAGGTAGATGGGATCCCGGCTGCAGGAGATCAGCGAGAGGGAAATGAGTGCCAATACCAGATATCGCATAGTGTTACGCAACTCCATTGTCCTACAAATCCCGTGCGTTGCGCGATGAAGAAAGTTAACAGGGGTACAGCCGCGTTCCGGTACCGGAGTACTGCGGTGGCTCCGCTGTGAATGAAACGGCAGCTAGTTAACGGCCACGGTGGGAGGCACGGGACCGGTGGTCGAACTGGAGACGGTGCCAACTTTAATCGTTACAGGCACCGCCTTACCGGCGATGTGAGTGCCGGGGATGTCCACGTTGATTTGATAAACGCCGATGAGGCCCGGAACAAGGCCGGCCCATTCGACGATTACCGGCGACCGGGTGTCGCCAACGGGGCCGAAATACACGGCCACGCCCGCCTTTTCGCAGGAGATCTGATCCGTGCAAAGAGTGGCAAGGGGGCTCGAAGGCGACGGGGTTCCCGTGGTCACTTTGCCACCCGTGGTGGCGCCGAGGCCAATGGCGAAGATCATCAGATTTTCGTCGCGGCTCGCGGGGTTATCCGGGGTGACGAATGCGCCATCGAGGTGCTCGATTGCCGCCTGCCCGCCGTTGCCGATCAGCACGGCCGGCGCGACCTTCGCCACGCTGACGCTCGTGGCGACGGAGGCGGACCTGGCGGCGATATTATGCACCACCAGCGAGTAGTTGCCCGAAGCCAGCGTTACCGGAATCTCAGCATTGATCTGGCCGGTGGAGGCAAGCGTCAGCGGGATCGCCTGGTTGCTCAGCGTGACGCAGGCGCCGCCGAGGATGGTGGGCAGCGGAGCGACGCCGGTTGCGGTTGAGGTCGCGAGGTTGCGGCCGAAAATGGTCATGTAGCCGCCGGCAGCCAGTGGCTTCGTGTAATCGGCGAGATTGACGACACCGCCCGTATTAACCGCAGGGAGTGTGGCGTTGGCCGCGGCCAGTCCGCCTGCAATTCCGCCGCCGTTAAAGCCGCCACCGTTAAATCCACCGCCAGCACCCCCCGCGCCAATCGCGGCCGCCGCTACGACGGGAATTACAGAGAGTCCGGATGCGGTGACAACGTAGGCCGTTGCCGCGGCGGAATCGATCGCCATGGTGCGGGCGAATGCGGTGGTGCGTCCGTTGCCCGTAACCGTGGAGGGCGCTCCCTCGAGTGTGGAGACAATGCCGGTAAGTGAGCCGGCCGTCAAATTGTAGAGTTCGATCTGTCCGGCGTCCGTCACGGCAGCCGTGGTGCTGGTCCGGACCGGCTGGGAAAACATGGCGACTGAGTTGGCCGACACGGCGGACACGGCGGCCACCGGGCGGCCCAGGGGAGACGAGGAACTGGTGCCGGTGTTGGTCAGCGGTCCGAGCGAGGCGTCGAGCAGCACGCCGCCCACGGCGAAGTATTTTCCGCCGGGACCGGCCGTTACCGGGCCGATGTAGCCGGTGAGGGGCGCGGTGAGAACGGCACGGGCAACGGTGAAATCGTCCGCCGCGTCGTCGTAGAGATAGGCGTTGCCGGTTGCCGTCATCAGCATGACGTACTCACCGCCGGGTGTGGCGGCCATGCTCCAGGTGGCAGGATTGCCGCCCGACACCGTACGGGCCGTGGCGCCGAATACGGCGGGATTGAGGGTGCGGGGAATGGCCTGGTTGCCGTCGATTTTCCAGATACTGCCGTCCGACATGACGAATTGCGGACCGCGGCCGGCGGCGGCTATGGCAACCGGTGTACTCAGCGTGACGGAGGCGTTGAACGGCAGGGCGGGAAATACGACAGTGCCGGTCTGCACGCCCTTATCGAGATTGACGATGCTGATGGACTCGCCACCGTTATTGGCCACGTAGAGCGTGACGCCGTCGGAACTGAGAGCCATGGCGTGAGGCAACTGGCCGACCTTGATCGGCGTGGACAACTGGCCGGCCTGCGTGTCGTAGACTTCGATGCGGTTCATGCCGGAATTGGTCATGTAGACCTTTTTGCGGGTGGCATCGAAAATGATGTCGGTGAGACCTTCGCCCGCGCTGGCATTGAGCGCGATGGGGACAATGGTGCCGGCCGATTCGGAAGAGCGGTTGTTCTGATAGACGTGAACGTTGCCGGGAATATTAATGGCCTCGGTGGAGAGCACGGTGAAATCCGATGGTCCAACGGTGCCGGGGCTGGTGGCGGCTTTGGAGTTGTACTGGAAATTGAGCGTGACGGCGCTGGTTCCGTTATTGACGGAAGCGATGGGGCCGTTGGCCGTGGCTGCGG
>Ga0214192_1000105_pt1 | contig 48410 bp, 39 predicted proteins | sample TroBogEpilimnion_44_FD_153030 | JGI IMG/M metagenome (GOLD analysis project Ga0214192, IMG submission 153030) | Freshwater microbial communities from Trout Bog Lake, WI - 29JUL2008 epilimnion | ecosystem: Environmental > Aquatic > Freshwater > Lake > Epilimnion/Euphotic zone | place: Trout Bog... | reverse complement strand
TGCAGTTCAAGCTGACAGTGTCAAATCTGGGACAACAGGAGCCGGTAATATTGACCTAGCCTTACTAGTTGACGGACTTCAGGCTGAACGCGAACAAGGCATTACTATTGATGTCGCTTATCGCTACTTTTCTACTTCTACCCGTAAATTCATTATTGCCGATACCCCAGGCCATGAACAATACACTCGCAATATGGCAACAGGCGCCTCAACCTGCGATCTGGCTATTATTCTAATTGATGCCCGTTATGGTGTGCAAACACAAACCAAACGACACAGCTTTATAGCTTCATTACTTGGCATCCAACATATTATTGTTGCCGTTAATAAAATGGATTTGGTTAAGTATAGCCAAGAAACATTCAATGCTATTAAAGAAGATTACCTCAAATTTATTGAAAATCTTGATTTGCATGACGTTCTGTTTATTCCCATGTCAGCACTGGATGGCGACAATGTTGTCAATCCAAGTCAAAACATGCCTTGGTATAACGATATGCCATTAATGGAAGCTCTTAACACAGTTACCATCGCTCATGATCGTAACTTTAGCAATGCACGTTTCCCAGTACAATATGTCAATCGTCCGAATCTAGATTTCCGTGGTTTTTGCGGCACAGTAGCCTCAGGTGTCTTTAACAAAGGCGATCTTATAACAGCCTTGCCTTCAGGTAAAAGCAGCACCATAAAATCAATTGTTACTTACGACGGAGATTTGGATTCTGCATTTGCACCAATGTCTGTAACTTTGACTTTAACTGATGAAATTGATATCAGTCGTGGTGATATGATTATCGGTCAACAAATTGAGGAAGTTAGTGTTGCAGATAAGTTTAAAGCTCATATCGTCTGGATGAACGAAAAAGCACTCACCCCTGGTCGACAATATACCATTAAGCTAGCAACCCGAAGCGTATCAGGTTCTGTTTCTATGATTCATTATCGAATTGATGTTAATACGCTTGAACATCACGATGCCAATGAATTAAATTTAAATGAAATTGGCTGCTGTAATGTTTCTGTCAACGCACCGATTGTTTTCGATTCTTACAAAACGAGTCGAGGCACAGGCTCATTTATAGTTATTGACCGATTAAGTAATAGCACAGTCGGTGCTGGTATGATTATCGGTACCAGTGAAGAAGAACTAGCTCAACCAGTTTCTATTAGTGAACGCTTAGCACGCTTTAACCAAACTGCTACAGCTATAGCCCTGACTGGAAAAGACTCTCATGAATTTGCATATCAATTGGAGAGAAAACTGTTCGACAACGGTCATGCCACTACGATTCTGGAAACTCCCGATACTTTATTAATTAACACAATTAAGAATGCTGGCTTAATCTGTTTGTGTGTAAACGCTACTGAAAATGTAGCTGACTTATACTTCGACACTGACCAGCAGTCGCTAGATTCGATCTATAACTTATTAAAAGATAACAAAATTATTTATTAAATTAAATAAACATCATCTAAATTTCTTAAAGCTGCTATTTTTACGTCCCTGCTTAATGAGCATTTGTTAAAAAAAACTAAAAATAGACAGCTTTTTTAAAATCAAAAATCCCCCGTCTTTATTGAGTATAAAGTTCAAATTTCTCACTAACAGGTTCATTTTGTCATCAGCAAATTTGAAATATTCCTGTCAGCTTCATCAGTTGAATACACAGTTAAATCAACTATACTGATTCAAATACATACAATTTTTGTAACTGCTATTAACTCAATCGCTTATAAATGACTAACTCTATCATCCAGAGTACTGGCCACACCCCAATGATGCAACAGTATTTAAGCATCAAAGCACAACATCCCAATACCTTACTGTTTTACCGTATGGGGGATTTTTATGAATTGTTTTTTGAGGATGCTAAAAAAGCGTCTCAATTATTAGACATTACTTTGACCAGTCGCGGACAATCGGCTGGACAACCAATAGCCATGGCTGGCATCCCTTATCACGCAGCCGAAAACTATATTGCCAAACTCATTCGACAAGGTGAATGTATCGCCATTTGCGAACAAATTGGTGACCCTGCTCTATCTAAAGGTCCAGTCGAACGAAAAGTCATGAGGATTGTTACTCCAGGAACAGTGACAGATGAAGCTCTACTAGAAGAAAAAAAAGATAACCTACTAGTAGCTATTAGCTGTCATCACAGTGACTCACCGCAAGGTATCGCAAGTCTTGACTTAGCGAGCGGGCGATTTACCTTACAACAAACTCAGTCAACAGATCAACTCATCAGCGAAATTGTTCGCCTAAACCCAGCCGAATTACTGTTCAACGAAGACTGGATATTGCCACAAAGCTTAAAACAACTGAAATGTCTGTGTCGAAGACCTAGTTGGCATTTTGATCCAGACAGTGGGAGACAACAACTATTACAACGCTTCAACACCATTGATTTGCATGGATATAACTGTGAACACATGCCCACTGCAATTGCTGCCGCTGGTGCTTTATTGCTGTATGTAAAAGAAACCCAGCAATCTGCTTTAACACATATTCAAGGAATCCATGTTGAAAGCAGCCAAGATAGTATTTGGCTTGATAGTGCTAGTCGTCGCCACCTTGAGATTGATAGCCACCCATCAGGTCAACAGAATTTCACTTTACTCGGCATTCTAGATAATACCGCCACCAGTATGGGTAGTCGTTGTTTACGTCGTTGGTTAAATCGCCCTCTACGCAATCAGCTACTATTGAATACTCGATACACTTGTATTGGCAACCTGTTAACCAATTGCCTATACAGCAATCTAAACCAATGCTTAAAAAAAATTGGTGATATTGAACGAATTAGTTCACGCATCGCGTTAAAATCGGCTCGACCTCGCGATTTAGTGCTTTTAAGACAATCTCTAGGCGTATTACCTGAACTACAACTGTTATTATCTGAACAAGAAGATCAACTGTTAATCAGTTTAAAGCAAGACATCAATCAGTTCCCAGAGCTATTGACCCTTTTGCAACAAGCAGTGATCGAAAACCCTCCTGCTCTTATCCGTGATGGTGGCGTCATTGCCACAGGATACCATTCAGAATTAGATGAATTAAGACAATTAAGCCAACATGCTGACCAGTATCTTATCGACATGGAAATCCGTGAAAAAGCAGCGACTGGCATTAACGGGCTAAAAATCAATTACAACAGAGTGCATGGTTATTACATTGAAATATCTCATTTACATACGGACAAAATTCCAGCACATTATCGTCGTAAACAAACGCTCAAAGGTGCAGAACGTTATATCACCGAGGAATTGAAAGCTTTTGAAGATAAAGTCCTCAGTGCTCGTGAAAAATCACTGAGTTTTGAAAAAGCTTTATATGAAGAATTACTTGAACACTTGACCTTATCATTGCCAGAATTACAACGTTGCGCAACGGCAATAGCAGAATTAGATGTATTAGTAAATTTTGCTGAACGCGCAGATCACTTAAATCTGACAGCACCAAAACTCATTCAAGAACCTGGTTTAGATATTAAAGGTGGTCGACATTTAGTCATAGAACAAGTATCGGATTTGCCATTTGTCGCCAACGATGTCAATCTGTCCAGCCAACGTCGAATGCTAATAATAACCGGTCCTAATATGGGTGGTAAATCAACTTACATGCGCCAAACAGTATTAATTGTCATACTAGCTCATATTGGTTGTTATGTTCCAGCAACCTATGCCAGCATTGGACCGATTGACAAAATTTTTACCCGTATCGGTGCATCTGATGACCTTGCAAGTGGTCGATCAACTTTTATGGTTGAAATGTCTGAAGCGGCTAATATCCTCAATAATGCAACAACTAATAGCTTAATCATTATGGATGAAATTGGTCGAGGAACAAGCACCTTTGATGGCTTGTCATTAGCTTGGGCTTGCGCGGATTATCTAGCCAAAAAAGTCAAAGCATTTACTTTATTCGCTACTCATTATTTTGAATTAACAACATTAGCTGATGAACAGCAAACTATACATAATGTCCACCTAGATGCCATAGAACACGGTGAACGCATAATTTTTCTACACGCATTAAAAGAGGGACCTGCCAGTCAAAGCTATGGTTTACAAGTAGCCGCCTTAGCAGGTGTTCCTAGCAAAGTAATCGATAAAGCCAAAGCTAAATTACAACAACTTGAGAACAACACTTATCTTCAACAGCAAAGTGAAAGAGGAGTTGCCCAGTTAGATTTATTCGCATCAAAAGAATGTCATCCGACAATCTGTCTACTAGATGACACTAACCTCGATGAATTGAGCCCCAAACAGGCACTGGATTTACTCTATCGACTTAAAAGTTTGCTGTAAAAATTATTATTAGTTAGTCAAAAAGAACCCAGCTATCTCACCAAAATATTAAGCACTTAAAACAATTCAAGCAAACCCTTCAAATCCACTAGCGTCTAATGGTATATTGGTAAGGTATAATAAAAAAGTGTGCAAAAACACAATAATATCAGGAGAACTCACCCATGACTAATGAAGGCGTCGATACGTCAAAACGCCAGTTTTTAACCTCGGCACTCGCCGTGGTTGGCGCAGTTGGAACCGGCTATCTGGCTGTTCCCTTTCTTTCTCAAATGCAGCCAAGCGTTAAAGCGATGGCTGCCGGAGCTCCTGTTACTGTTGATATAAGTAAAATGGAGCCCGGTCAATTACTACGAGTTGAATGGCGCGGCAAACCCGTTTGGATTCTAAACAGAACTAATGAGGTTCTGGCTACTTTAAAAACTTTGGATAGCCAGCTTCGTGATCCAAAATCAGATGAATCCATCCAACCAGCTTCTAGCAAAAATCCAGAGCGATCAATTAAACCAGAGATATTTGTAGCTGTTGGTTTATGTACCCATTTAGGTTGTTCACCAACCTTCCGCCCTGAAATTGCTCCACATGATTTAGGGGAAAAATGGAAAGGTGGTTTTTTCTGCCCATGCCATGGTTCTTGGTTTGACTTGGCTGGACGCGTTTATCAGGGTGTTCCAGCACCAAGCAATCTAGAAATTCCACCCTATCGCTATGTGAGCGATACTCAAATTATTGTTGGTGAATCTGCAGAGGACAAACAAGCATGAAAATTGATCGCTTTGCCCAATTTGGAAACTGGATTTTTGAACGATTCCCACTTGCTAAGGTGTGGGAAGAACACATGACCCACTACTACGCACCAAAGAATTTTAATATCTGGTATTTTTTCGGATCGTTAGCGTTATTGGTGTTAGTAAATCAATTTGTCACCGGTATTTTGTTAACGATGAATTATAAACCGGATGCCAAATTAGCTTTTGACTCTGTTGAATACATCATGCGTGATGTACATTGGGGTTGGCTTATTCGCTATATGCATTCCACCGGAGCATCAGCTTTTTTTATCGTGATTTATCTCCATATGTTCAGGGGATTAATGTATGGCTCTTTTAAACAACCAAGAGAATTGATTTGGATATTTGGCATGCTGATTTTTGTATGCTTAATGGCAGAAGCTTTTATGGGATATTTACTACCTTGGGGGCAAATGTCTTATTGGGGTGCTCAGGTTATTATTTCCTTATTCAGTGCCATTCCAGTTATCGGTGATGATTTATCTCTCTGGGTTAGAGGTGACTATGTAGTATCCGACGCAACCCTAAACCGCTTTTTTGCCTTCCATGTCATTTCAGTACCATTGGTATTAGTTATGTTGGTATTCATGCACCTTGTCGCTTTGCATGAAGTCGGCTCTAACAACCCAGATGGTATAGAAATTAAAAAATATAAAGATGAAAACGGCATTCCTCTAGATGGCATTCCTTTTCATCCTTACTATACTGTTAAAGATATTGTCGGCGTTGCTGTCTTTTTAATATTTTTTGCCACCGTTATTTTTTATATGCCGGAAATGGGAGGCTATTTTCTAGAACACGCCAATTTTATTCCAGCGGATCCTATGAAAACGCCGGAACATATTGCTCCAGTTTGGTATTTCACTCCATTTTATGCCATTTTAAGAGCCATTCCTGACAAATTTGCTGGTGTTATTGGCATGGGCGGAGCGATTGTTGTGTTGTTTTTATTACCGTGGCTTGACCGTAATCCAGTAAAATCGATTCGTTATCGTAGTGGTTTCTATAAGAAAATGATTTTAGTGTTTGTCATTAGCTTCATCAGCTTGGGTTATTTAGGCACTCAACCCGCCACGCCCTTAGCAACAACTTTTGCGCGTATTTTTACTGCTATCTATTTTGCTTTCTTTTTATTAATGCCTTTGTATACCCGTTGGGAAAAAACTAAGCCAGTTCCTAAAAGAGTAACAGAGCATCATAGTCTTGAAGAGCAATTACCAGCAATATTAGAAGAAATTACAGAATTTAGACCAACTGAATCAGAAATTGGTGATCCGGCTTTTAGGAGCTCTTTTTTTAATCGACGGCCGAACGCAGAAGGCATTCTTAACCTTTTAAATAGATTGGCTAAAAATCTGAAAGAGAGCTTAGATTAATATGAAAACATTTATCACTACGCTAATATTATTATCAACACTGTCTTTTGTCTCAAATGCATCTGAAAACCCTAATATTCAAAATGCTAAAATTGAGCCGACTGATAAGGTCTCTTTGCTACGCGGTGCTAAACATTTCGTGACTTATTGCCTTGGATGTCACTCAGCCAAATATATGCGCTATTTACGAATAGCTTTAGACACAGGCGTTGATGAAAAAACTGTTTTAAAAGAAATTGCACCAGAAGGAGCAATTATTTATGACCAATTGCATAGTGCCATGAACAAGCACGATGCTGAAAAATGGTTTGGCACCCAACCACCTGATTTATCTTTAATTGCTCGCTCCCGTGGTGCAGATTGGTTGTTTAGTTATTTAAAAAGTTATTATACTGACCCTAAAAGACCTTTTGGTGTGAATAATTTAGTTTTCCCTGACACCGCCATGCCCAATCCACTATGGAAACTTCAAGGCGAACAACGTGCAAGCCAACGAAAAACTATCTGGGGAGAGTATACCGAACTGGTCTTGGATAAACAGGGCACTTTATCTGAAAAAGAGTTCGATTTAATGATTAATGATTTAGTTAACTTTTTAGTTTACGTCGGAGAACCTGTAAAAGTTGAAAGAGAAAGTATGGGGAAATTTGTACTCTTGTTTCTTTCAGTGTTTTTAGTTATTGCTTATCTTTTAAAGAAAGAATATTGGAAAGATATCCACTAAAACTTCAGGATAGAATCAGTCATCTGCACGCCACTTGATGACTGATTCTATAAACCTCAAATATCAAAAAATATTATATATTCAAACAATTTAATCCTTTTTTCACCTCTAGAAATTAAAACCACAACCAATATCTAAAGTCACCCAACGCTTTAAACACGCTCTTGATAAAATTAATCGATATCTGCTTACACCATGCCATTTAAAAAGCAATTAGAACATTCCATGGAACGAATTATGTATGCTAGTCGCTGGATACTTGCGCCAGTTTACATAGGCATGAGCTTGGCTCTGATCGCATTATTTATTAAGTTTTTTCAAGAACTTTACCATTTTTTACCGTTCATTTTAGAAATGAGTGACTCCAACCTTGTGCTAACTTTGCTTAGCCTGATTGATCTCAGTTTGGTTGGTAGCCTGATGGTTATTGTTATGTTCAGTGGTTATGAGAATTTTGTCTCAAGACTAGATATCGGTGACAATGCTGAGAAACTAGATTGGTTGGGAACTCATGATTACACATCTTTAAAAATGAAAGTGGCTACATCCATCGTGGCTATTTCATCAATACACTTACTTAAAGTGTTTATGAACATAGATGCAACTCAAAATGATAAAATTCTTTGGTATGTGCTAGTGCATCTTACTTTGGTCGTGTCTGCATTTATGATGGGTTATTTAGATAAAATGAGCAAACATTGAGTATACAATTAATACTTTTAGGTACTTCTGGCTGTCACTTATGTGAACAAGCTGAAAAAATCATCCATGACTCTAAAAAATACTTTGACAGCCTGTTAATAATACCTATCGACATTGCCGACAAACCTGAATGGCAAGCTCGCTACGCTATTCATATACCGGTGCTTTACCATCTACCCTCGCAACAGCAATTGTTATGGCCTTTTAATCTCACCACTGTAACCACTTTTATAAGAGCTTTGTATATGACCGAACAATACCGTATAGAAAAAGACAGCATGGGCGAACTTAAAGTCGATGTTAATGCTTTATATGGAGCACAAACACAACGTGCAATTGATAATTTTCCTGTTAGCGGAATCACTCTGCCTCCCTCGTTTATTAAAACCGTTGCTCTGATAAAAAAAATAGCAGCGCAAGTCAATATGCAGTTATCCGAACAAGATACTGTAAGAGGAGAAGCGATTATAGCAGCAGCCGAACAGCTGATAAATGGTCAATACGCAGACCAATTCCCGATTGATGTTTTCCAAACCGGCTCGGGAACCAGTACAAACATGAATGTTAATGAAGTGATTGCTCATATTGCCAGTTCTATAGCGGGTATACAGATCAGTGCTAATGATGATGTCAATCAAGGGCAAAGTAGTAATGATGTGATTCCTACCGCTATTCACATCAGTGCCGCCCAACAATGCCATCAAACACTTTTACCGAGTTTACAATATTTGGCAGAAACTATTGAAACAAAAGCCAAATCTCTTGAGAACGTCACAAAAACTGGACGCACCCATTTAATGGATGCAATGCCCGTACGCATGAGTCAAGAACTGGGTGGCTGGGCATTACAGATACGCAACGGTATTGACCGCATTAATAACACTCTGGAAAGGGTTTATAGACTAGCACAAGGAGGCACAGCTGTTGGTACTGGTATTAATGCCCATCCTAAATTTGCGCACTTATTCGCCGAAGCCCTTAGTGTAAACACCGGATTACCCTTTAAAAGTAATGAATCACTTTTTGAAAGCTTGAGCTGTCAAGATGCTATTGTTGAATTATCAGGTCAAATGAAAGTTATCGCCGTCAGCATCATGAAAATTGCTAACGACCTACGGTGGATGAATAGTGGACCTTTAGCTGGTTTAGGTGAAATTGAATTACCCGCATTACAACCAGGTAGCAGCATTATGCCTGGTAAAGTTAATCCGGTTGTTCCTGAAGCTGCAGCAATGGTTGCTGCTCAAGTTATAGGCAACGATACCACCATCACCATCGCTGGGCAAAGTGGTAGTTTTCAGCTTAACGTAATGCTGCCTGTTATTGCCTATAACTGTCTACAGAGTATCGAATTATTGAGCAACATTAGCCGCTTACTAGCAGATAAAGCGATTACTGGGTTTGTTGTCAGAGAAGATAATTTACAACAAGCTTTAGCAAAAAATCCTATATTAGTTACCGCATTAAATCCGATTATTGGCTACGCAAAAGCTGCCGAAATTGCTAAAGCAGCCTATAAACTCAACCGTCCTATTATTGAAATAGCTCATGAAATGACAGATTTAACTATAGATGAGCTAACAAAATTACTCGATCCAAGTCAACTGACTCAAGGCGGAATTAATAGTTAAAATCAGTGTAGCAACTCCAATCAAAAATACTCTTTCTTACACTAAGATATACAATAGCTTTCGCTAAAATAAATTGAATTGGAAAAATATGTACATGAAATAACAAACGGAAAATAATTTTTTATTGGATTTTCAAAATGCTATAAAACATTACAAATTTAATGTTTTTTTTATCTCATTAGTTGAATATGGAATTTTTCTAATATAGAATCTCAGTGGCTATTGTTTTTCACAATAGCTATCTTCAGACTATCCCATCTAAGGAGATTTTATGTCTAACTATAACTATAATAAATTTACACGACGCCAATTTCTTAATATGTCCGGCTTGAGCTTATTGGCTCTTTCGGGTATGCCCAATCTTTTAAATGCGATGGAAGGCATGTCCAACATGCCTAAATTAATGCCTCGCAAAGCAAATACTAATTTTAAGCCAGATGTAGAATTTGAGCTCTACTGTAAACCATCAACGGTTGCTATTTTACAAGGATCAACAACCCAAGTTTTTCAATATAGTGCCCGCCTTATTCAAGGACCTCAACAGACTCTTACCGAAATTCCTGGCTCTTATTTAGGTCCGATTATCCGCCTGATCAAAGGTCAAAAAGTAAGAATTCATTTGCAAAATGGTTTGCCTGAAGCAACAGTCGCCCATTGGCATGGTTTACATGTCCCTGCAGAAATGGATGGACACCCAATGTTTGCCATTAATAATGGTGAAGTTTTAGTTTATGAATTTGAAGTCGCTAACCGAGCCTGCATGGCGATTTATCATCCACATCCACACGAAAATACCGCAAGACAGGTTTATCATGGTCTAGCTGGTGCTATTTTAGTAAATGATGAAGAAGAAGCTAATCTGGAACTCCCATCAGGCAACTACGAAATTCCTATTGTCATTCAAGACCGTCTATTTGATTCAAATAATCAACTAGTCTACGTTCGCCACATGCATGACCGTATGACTGGTTTTTACGGTGATCGTATTTTGGTCAATGGTCGTGCAGATTATCAGATTGATGTTGAAAGTCGTGCATACCGTTTACGGGTATTAAACGGCTCGAACGCCAGAATCTATAAACTGGGGTGGGACGATGGTACACCTATCAATGTGTTAGGCGTTGATGGTGGTTTACTAGAAAGACCAGAAACTAAGCCTTATGTCATGTTAGCACCCGGAGAACGTCTCGACATTTGGGCAGACTTTAGCGGTCGTCCTGAAGGAACAAAATTGGTAATGCGTAGCTTAGCTTTTTCAGGTGTTTTACCCAGTATGGGTATGATGATGAATCACAACAGCTTACCGGTCGGTAGTGACTACCCTATCTTTACTGCAAAAGTCAGTAAAAAAGTTAGTGATAGTCCAAAAATGCCTACGCAATTATCCAAGATCAACTGGCATACAACGGCCGATACTGCTAATCCTAATAATCCCATTCCAATCGGGATTTCAGAAGGTCCCATGTCGATGCTCCTGAATGGTCGCCCTTATGCCTATCAGGATGTTCAACCTTTTGAACGGATTCCAGTTAACACAACACAACTGTTAGAGATATTTCATGCTCATGGTTCAAATCATGGCAATCAAGCCTCTGCTAATCAGAATACTACCCAAGAACCATCACAGCATGAATCATCTAACGCCATGGGTGGAATGAAACATGGCGGAATGATGGGAATGGGAGGCATGCAACATGGCGGAATGGGCATGGGTGGAGGCATGGGAATGATGATGTCAATGGCACACCCAATCCACTTGCATGGTCAATCATTCCAAATAGCTAGCCGTAGCATTGATAGTGATGAAAACCCCAGTTACGCAACTGTTCGCGATGGATTTATTGACAATGGTCTTAAAGATACTGTGCTAGTTATGCCAGGTGAAAAAGTCCGTATTATTAAACCATTTGATGATTTTAAAGGGGCGTTCATGTATCATTGCCATAATCTTGAACATGAAGATATGGGTATGATGCGTGAATTCCAAGTGATATGAGACAATACAGCTGAAATACTCTAGCAAAAATAGATTACAATAACATCATAGATGCCCTGAAGTTTTATCTCAGAGCATCTCTATTTTAATCTATGGCTAGCCTACCTGTTATATGCCTGAACTACCAGAAGTCGAAACAACTTGCCGAGGTATTGCGCCTCATCTTCAAAATCAGATCATAACAGCCGTTCAAATCCGTCAGCCACAATTACGTTGGCCTGTCACGGCAACATTAGCTGAAAACTTAATGGGGCAGCAAATTAATGCCGTTACCAGAAGAGCCAAATACCTGCTTATAACAACAAATAATGGCACGTTAATCATACATTTGGGAATGTCTGGTAGTCTGAGAATAGTTGACCTGAATTGGCCTGTAGGAAAACACGATCATCTAGACATTATCATTGATAATGGTAAGATTCTTCGCTATAACGATCCGCGTCGATTTGGTTCAGTATTATGGACAGCAGAACCCATTGCAACACACCCTTTACTCAAGGATTTGGGACCAGAGCCTTTATCTAATGATTTCAGTGCAGACAATCTTTACCGACTATCAAAAAATCGTAAAGTACCTGTAAAATCATTTATTATGAATAGTCATATTGTGGTCGGTGTCGGCAATATCTATGCTAATGAAGCTTTATTTATGGCTGGTTTATTACCATCACGTCAAGCTGGAAAAATAGCCTTAGTACGTTACGAAGTGTTAGTAAATTGTATCCGCGAAATATTGGAAAAAGCCATTAAACAAGGCGGTACAACCTTACGAGATTTTGTAAATGAAACGGGTAAACCCGGGTATTTTCAACAACAGCTAAAAGTTTATGGTCGTCATGGACAGCCTTGTCTTAATTGTGGACAACCTTTAGATGAAATACGACTAGCCAATCGTTCAACTGTATTTTGCCGCTTATGTCAGCGATAATCTTTTCTGCTCATTAATTTAATTTTCTTTATCTAAGCATTGTGCAAAAAAAAACACCTCATTATTTGGTCGGTATAGATCTCGGAACAACCCATACAGTGGTTGCCTATATCCGAGCCGACCAAACCAATTCGCCAATACAAATTTTTAATATAGAACAACTGGTTGCGCCAGGACAAGTATCAGCCAAGCCTCTATTGCCTTCGGTACGTTATCATCCCGCGGAAGGAGAATTATCTGCATTAGATCTTAGTTTTTCTCCTGCTGGAGAAACAGTTGTTATTGGTGAAGCAGCGCGATTTTTAGGAGCAAAATCCAAAGGTCGGTTAGTTACCAGTGCTAAAAGTTGGCTATCACATCCTTCTGTTGACCAGACTGCGGCTATTTTGCCGTGGGGAAGTTCTGAAGATATCGATAAAGTTTCTCCACTTGATGCCAGTGTTAGTTATCTTCAACATATACGTAGTGTTTGGAAACATCGATTTGCCGAATCGCCATTAGAAGATCAGGATATTGTCATTACAGTACCCGCTTCGTTTGATGAATCCGCACGCACATTAACCCTAGAAGCAGCCAGACTTGCTGGACTCAAACAAGTACGCTTGCTCGAAGAACCACAAGCGGTATGTTATGACTGGCTTAGACGCAACACTGATAACTTGCAACAAACTCTCAAGCACATACATCTATTATTAATTTGTGATGTTGGTGGCGGGACTACTGATTTAACCTTAATTAAAATTGAACAAGGCGAACATCAACCTAAACTCACACGCATTGGTGTTGGCGACCACTTAATGCTGGGAGGAGACAATATTGATTTAGCCTTAGCGCATCTTGCCGAAACTCGAATCATCCAAGACAATCAAAAACTATCAACAGCGGATTTATCACAACTCATTGAACAATGCCGAATAGCCAAAGAAAAGTTATTAGCTGCTGATGCTCCAGATCAAATAAAGGTTACTCTTTTGGGTGGTGGCTCAAGACTTATTGGTAATTCTCGTTCCGCTACTTTAACTCGAACCGAAGTCAAGGCAATAGCACTGGATGGTTTCTTTCCGCTCTCCGATATCAATGACCTACCTGATCGCAAACGCAGTGGTGTTGTCGAATTTGGCCTACCCTATGCAGCTGATCCGGCAATTAGCAAACACATTGCCGCATTTTTAAAGCAGCATCAAACCGCATCAAGAGATGCTTTACACAACACTGACATTGTACCTGATGCACTACTACTAAATGGCGGCGTTTTCCGTAGCCAACCGATAACTCAAAGAATCGTTGAAGTAATCAGCAGTTGGCGTGCTAGTCCACCTCTATTACTGGAAAACTCACATCCTGAGCTAGCAGTTGCTTTCGGCGCAGTAAGTTACTCAATCGCACGTTGTCAACAACAATTAAAAATTGGTGGTGGCTCAGCAAGAAGTTATTTTTTACTCATTGATACGGAAATTAAATCGGTACAACAAGGCATTTGCATACTACCTAAAGGCAGTGAAGAAGGTCACGAAATCATTCTAAAAGATCGACAATTTGCTTTACGACTTGGTACTCCTGTCCGCTTCCATTTAGCATCCTTGACGGGTGATGGTGATTTTAAAGCAGGAGATATTACAGATATAACGGACATTTTTCATTCCCTACCTCCTTTAGCCGTCGCCTTAGGTAAGGGCAACCAAAGTTCTGAGATAACTGTACAATTAGCAGCCACCCAAACAGAAATAGGTACTGTTAAAATTCAGTGTGTTGCTGTAACTGATCCTACACAACGCTGGGATGTTGAATTCCAAATTAGAAAAAATATGCGATCTAGTAACCTGTTAACTGAGGAGCTACCCTCTAATTTAACGACACTAGAAACCAAAATCCAGACCATATTTGGCTCAAAATCTAAGCAAATAGCACCTAATTCCGTAAAGAACTTAAGGTCAGAATTAGAAAAAGGCTTAGGTCCGCGTGTTGAGTGGCCTATTCCAGTACTACGAAGTTTTGTTGACGTATTATTGGAAGGAAGCAGATACCAACGACGCAGTGAACATCATGAAAGAATTTGGTTAAGCTTAACTGGCTTCTGCTTACGACCTGGTTTTGGCTATCCACTCGATGATTGGCGTGTTGAGCAAGTATGGAAAAATTACCCTCTAGGCATTCAATTCGTTAATGAAACGCAAAATTGGAGTGAATGGTGGACGCTTTGGCGACGCATTGCAGGAGGCTTAAGCCCAGCAGCACAAGAAACTATTTTTAATGACATTTCTAAATATATTAACCCAGCAACAGCACGCAATCCCGGTATTACCAAACAACTTAAAAATCGTAGTTACGATGATATAGTCAGATTAGCCGCCGTTTTAGAAAGACTGCCCATCGATAAAAAAATTCAATTATCAGAATGGTTATTAAAACGACTAGAAAAGCCCAGTGAACCCGAACAAACTTGGTGGGCACTTGGTCGAATTGCGGCACGCGTGCCTTTTCATGGAAGCAGTCACAATGTCATTCCTGCTGAAATGGTTGAAAATTGGTTGCAATCGATGCTAACTGAAGACTGGAAGAAAAAATTACCGATTGCCTTCGCTGCGACATTAATGGCTCGTATGAGTGGTGATAGAGCAAGAGACATCAACGTTACTATTCGGCAGTCTATTATCAACAAACTAAAACAGACTAAAGCTCCTTACACTTGGCTAGATATGATTGAACAGGTTCGGGAACTAGACGAAAAAGACGAGAAACAGTTATTTGGAGAAGCTTTGCCCCCTGGTTTAAAATTAATTAACAACAGTTAACATAGGATACTCCCATGGATTTTGCTACCGGTTTTAAGATATTGGTTTTTTTATTATGGCCATTTGCACTACTTTTTTTATATTACCTGATCGATAAAAAAGGTTTTATAAATTGGATAGAAAAATTCAGAAAAAACATTCATTGATTTTAAAACATCAAAATCCTTCTGAACTAAGCTATTGAGCAAATTTTTAAAACGCCTATCAAACTCTATAAAGTGAAGATTAAATTTAACTTCACAACAGCTTTTTCTATTTTCACCAAAAGAAAAATCATTGCTACTATTAAATTAATAGCTATCAGAAGCAAACTTGATATAGGTCAATTTTTTATTTCTCATTTTTGTTTAAATATACCCACGCCAACAAGATGGCGTATGACCATTTAATTAATTAAAAGAAATATGGGGCTGTTACTATGAATGAAGTTAAAGAAAAAGATAACTTTTGGTTTATTGTTGTCGGCGTTATCGTTGTTGCCATAACTGTTATGCTTACTGTCAAAGGAAGTGAACACGGCAAATACGAAACCGCCGCAAAAGCAATCGCAGAAGATGCGGCCAATTCAGCTTACCGGAAGTGATCATTCTTTTATCTTGTTTGGCAAAATGAATGAATTTTTTTACCCAAGCAGTATTTATACCTTTTACTAATTAATTAATTTATTTATTAACTAGTTTTAGTGTATTCAGTTGTTATTTATCTCCCTCTCTTTCAGCTGCTTAGCCCTCAGTCCTCATAAAAGCTAAGCAGCTTTTTTTTGTCTATTATTTTTAATTTTTTAGCTTTTATTTCAATAAATTCTAGCGATTGCAAATAATGAACAATCCTGCTTACAGTCTCATGGGTAATTCCCAAGTGATTACCCATTTCTTCGCGCGACATTGTTAAGCGGAATTCAAATTCTGAATACCCTCGCATTTTTAATCGTTCAGAAATTTGCAAAATAAATGATGCCACTCTTGCTTCCGCTGAACGACGACTTAACAAAATTCTTTGAACCTGAATATCAAATTGATGACAGGATCTTTGTAATAAGATTTGATGGAAACCTGGATTATTAGACGCTAATGCTTCAATTTGATGATTCGGAAGATGGCAGAAATTAACTGTTTCTAAGGCTATTGCCGTACAATGATGAATTTGCGTTGCTATACCATCAAAACCTAACAATTCACCGGGAAGAATAAAATCAACAATGACTTCATGTCCATTACGATCAAAACTCAGTAACTTTGCACTACCTGAACGTAAAGCAATAATCCCCCTGAAAGGACTCCCTGAATGGTAAATAGCTTCACCTTTATTACGTATATTATTCCGATTAACGAGTAACTTTAAATTTCCGATTTCAGAACGTTGCATTCCTTTAGGGATACAAAACTTATCCAAGTTACAACTTTCACAAGTAACTTCCTTCTTTATTACCTGAGTACTCAACATCATTCATTGACAGTAAAATGAAAAGCAAAAAATTTGCTTAAAGAAGAGAATGTAACAAAAACCCAACCCGCTCACAAGTAATATTAGCAACCGTATCGTGTCGATAAGTATTTTAATATTAACAAGTTATTGGTTTTTAACAAGGAAAACTCAAGGGAGCAATTTGCTCGATAAACCAGCTCAATACTTTGCTTTTATTGCCTACTTTCCAAGCCATATTAATTCGTTTTTGTAACGATTCTGAATTATCTATAGATAAAGCAATTAATGCCCCACTTTCTAGTTCATCTCGAATTCGATGAACGGGTAAAAATCCAATGCCTAAACCTTGTTTTAATACTTTTATTTTTTCCGCAATCGTCGGAACACTCAATACTGGAAATTCAGTAAAATAGCGACGACTTTGAGGTATTTGATTTCTACTACTATCTTTGGTAATAACAAAACGAAACTGTTCAAGCATAGCGTCAGATACTGGCAAAGTCATTGATGCTAATTCATGACCGGCGGCAACAACAAAAACCCACTCAATTTCTCCAATACTTTGATACCTAATACCTTGGGCGGGTATTAAATCATCATCAATACCAACGACAAGATCAACTCTACGACTACAAATGCCATCAATAGCTCGCGACTCATCCTCTTCAAAAATATTTATTTCTATATTAGGATAAAGCTCATAAAACTTAACGATAAGTGGATAAATAAAGTCAACATTTAACCTTGAATCAATTGCTAAATTGAAAACAGGATACCAGCCGTTATGCGCTTTCTTTGTCGCTATAGCAATTTGTTCACTGGCAGCAAGTAGCTCTCGGCCTTGCTCAAGCAATACCTTACCTGCATCAGTCAATACTGAGCGCCTACCTTGTTTTCGAAATAAAGAAACTTTTAAGTCCTGCTCTACCTTTTGCACAGAATAAGAAATAGCAGAAGGCACACGATGTAATTCATCTGCCGCCGCCGCAAAACTACCTTTCCTGGCAATGGTATCAAGAACCTCTAAAGCATCTAAAGAAAGTGGATATTTCATTACTAACACCAAAATAATAAGAATTCAAAAAAATTAGACATAAAAATTGTCTAGATACATTCAATAATTATAAGAATGCAATGTTTATGCCCAAAATAACTGAATATAAATAATTAAGTTATCTAAATAAATATCAACAGTAACTAACGCGAATACCTATAACATTGATATAAACGCGAAAATTAAAAAACAAAATAAAGTATTGATTAATATAATTATTTTTAAAAATTTCTGTAACAGAATTTTTTAAAATTTATTTTGTTTCGCACAAAATAAAAAATCAGCTCCTTAAGAACGCAGAAAACTATTGTAAGTTATTGATGGTTTATTAATGCGTTGTAATATTGATGCTTGATTTCTAAAACAATTTATCCTACCTATTATTCATATTATTTAATTATTCTATAACAAAAATTGGAATAAATGAAACAATTGGAATAAATGTAACTAATTATTTTTTAGGTAATCAAATACGATTAATATCCTTTACCTTTTTATTTTCAAAATGCAATGCATTATGCAAATAGATTGCATAATGTATTGCTCTATTTCCCCAATGCCAGAAAATGTTCCACTTGCAACTAGATACCCTGCTTAATGAACTGAGCTACATTAACAATGCTAAAAAAATCTTTCACGCAAATGTAAAACGCTCAATACAATCAAACTATAGAGGATTTTTATATTTTGAATATCAGGCAATTCTGATTTTTTGTAAGACTTTTCCTATAGAAAAATTTTTCAAATCACTTTGTGATTTTGAGCATTATAGAAATAGGAAAATGGAAGAATCCAATAAACTATTAGACTTTATTATCAATTGCTGAATTTTCTAACAATGTAAATAATTTTGACCAGTCAAACGACTCGCCCGGATCTGTTTTACGCCCAGGTGCAATATCGCTATGACCAACAATACGATGTTGTGACAAATCAGGATAGACTGCCAACAATCCATTAATTATCTTAACTAATTGATCATACTGCGCTTGGGTATATGTAATATATTCAGTTCCTTCAAGCTCAATACCAATTGAATAATCATTACAATTTGTACGCCCTTGGTAATTTGACTGTCCTGCATGCCAAGCTCGCTGATTAAAGGGTACATATTGAACACAATCCCCATTTCTTTTAATGAGTAAATGTGCAGATACCTTAAGTTGATAAATTTCTTTAAAATACGGGTGTTCGTTTGGATCTAATTGATTGCAAAATAACTTATCGACATAATCATGACCGAATTTGCCAGGCGGTAAACTGATACAATGAATAACTAATAATGAAATATCCTTTTCATCAGGACGTTCATTAAAGTTTGGAGATGGAATATGGATAATGCCAGATAACCAATGCTGTTCAATCTTCATATAAACTCGTAGTCTGCAAATTTTGTCGTTATTTACTGCAATTTTTTTCATTATAAATAAGCAAAAGCTATTGTGTAGATTTAAACCTATTTAACATTTCAAAACTTTATTTTGTTGAGTGATTTTATGAATCCCCGTCTAGAAATATTTTCGCAAGGAGAAGAAATTGTTACTGGACAGACAATCGATAGTAATGCCGCCTGGTTATCACAACAAGCAATGCAGCAAGGCTTTACGGTAACACGCCACACTGCAGTGGGGGATCAATTAGAGGATTTGATTACTTTGCTAAAAGAAATCGCATGTAGAGCAGATTGCTGCATCTGTACAGGAGGATTAGGACCGACCATTGATGATCTAACCACCGATGCCGTTAGCAAAGCTTTTTCTGTGCCATTAGAATTTGATGCTATTGCCTTTGCAAAGATGCAGCATTATTTTAGTGATCGTAACAAAACTATGCCTATAACCAATCGGAAACAAGCAATGCTGCCCAAAGGCTCAGAAAGATTGAATAACGATTGGGGAACTGCAGCTGGTTTTACATTACAACACCAAAACTGCTGGTTTGTTTTCTTACCTGGCGTTCCTTCAGAAATGAAACCCATGTTTCTAACCAGCGTTTTACCTCATTTTTCGCTGCGCTTCGACCTAAAACCTAGGACTCTCATTACCTTAAAAACAGTTGGGATTGGTGAATCGGATATTCAACAAAAAATTAGCTCCGTCACTATACCTAAAGCGATACAACTAGGTTTTCGTGCCAGCTTAAATGAAGTGCAAACAAAATTACTCTTTCCCTACAATTACGATGAACTGGCAATGACTTCATTAATTCATCGTATGGCTGCTTTATTGGGTGATGCTGTTTTTGCTATCGATAAAAGCGGATCCGAAACAACAGACTTATTTTCGGTGGTAAATAGTTTAATGATTGAACAGCAGCAAACCCTAGCAATTATCGAAACGATTAGTCAGGGCATGATTGCTTCACTTTGCATCGGTTCCAGCTGGTTACTGGAAAGCCAATATAAACGAACGATTAGCAACGATACTCACAATAATGAGAAACATAACGATTTTAATGAGTTAAAAAGCACTGCCAACATATTAGCTACCTCCATTCGAAAAAACAGCGGTGCGAATTTAGCACTAATACAACTTTATACTAGTGTCGATGCAAACAAGGATATTATTATCGTCTATCACATACTGCACACAGCTAACAACTGCATTTACGAACAGCATACGTTAGCAGGGTCTACTAAACGTAAACAACAGCAATCAGCTCTGCTGGCGCTGGATTTTTTACGTCGTAATCTACAAAATAATATACTTCACTAGCATCAATACGTGTCTCCCATCGATTTTCAACAACAATTACTGAGTTGGTTCGATCAACAAGGTCGTAAAAATTTACCTTGGCAACAATTCATTAATCCTTATCGAATATGGCTCTCGGAAATAATGCTCCAACAAACCCAAGTTGCCACAGTCATTCCTTACTTTCAGGCTTTTACAGAAAAGTTTCCTGATATTCACACGCTAGCCAATGCCTCAGTCGATGAGGTACTGCAACAATGGTCAGGCTTAGGCTATTATGCGCGGGCCAGAAATCTGCACAAAGCCGCCCAGAAAATTGTCGAGATGGGCTTTTTTCCCAACACCCTGAAAGAACTCACTGATCTCCCCGGAATAGGTCAATCAACTGCTGGTGCCATATTGAGTATTGCTTTCAACAACAGCCATCCGATTATGGACGGCAATGTTAAACGAGTACTATGCCGTTTTAAAGGTATCGAAGGTTGGCCGGGTCATAGTCAAATTGCCAAACAGTTATGGGCCATCAGTTACGAATTGACACCACAACAACGCGTTGCAGACTACACCCAAGCAATCATGGATTTAGGGGCTACTGTCTGTACCCGCAATCGTCCACGTTGCTCTTCATGCCCAATACAAGCACACTGCTTCGCTCATCTACATAACTGCGTCTCTTTACTGCCGACTCCGAAACAATCCAAAGTATTACCTATTAAACAACTATTATTATTAGTCATAAAAAACAATAACGGCGAAATATTACTCGAAAAAAGACCTCCAACCGGCATTTGGGGGGGACTATGGAGTCTACCTGAAGCTTCTGATAGAGCAGAAGCGTTGACTTGGTGTGCCCAAAAACAAATTTCGATCATTGATTACCAAATAACAGCCCCTAAGCGGCATACGTTTTCACATTATCATCTGGATTATTCACCTTTACTGATTAACGCTAATAACACTACAAATTTTGTGATGGAATCAGAACAAATGCTCTGGTATAACGCAGAACAAATCCGTGAACTGGGACTAGCCACACCCATCAAGAACCTCTTACAAGAACAACTAAACAACGAGAACAACGAGAACAACGATGACTAGATTAGTACATTGCGTAAAACTGGGCATAGAAGCAGAAGGCTTAGAAAAACCACCTTTTCCAGGTGAAAAAGGACAGGAAATATTCGACAACATATCAAAACAAGCGTGGCAAGACTGGCTTAACAAACAAACGATGTTGATCAACGAGAATCGATTAACCAGCTATGACCCCAAAAGCAGAGCATTTCTTGCCGAAGAAAGACAAAAATTTCTGTTTGAAAACAACAACGATATGCCAGAAGGCTATGTACCACCCAAGAATTAGCCTGAATAACAAACGGCTATCGCTTTAAAGTCAGAAAAAGCTATACCTACCTAACAGGGGCAAATGCTTCAGCACATTGCCCCTACTATTATTACCAACTGACTATTTCAATACCACAAAAAAACCTTCCTGACCACGTTGAATGTTTAACAATAAACCCGTATTGGGATTAATAACTTGTTTTAATTCATCGAGATTATGAACCCTGTATCGGTTAGCCGATAGAACAACATCACCCGGACGCAGACCAATACGCCACAGTTCGGACGAAGTATCAACTTTCTCTATCAAAACACCCTCAACCTGATTTTTATTGGTTTCACCCAAGACAGTACCCTGCAATTTAACATGCAATTTTTCACCTGAAACTTGTAATCTTTCGGGTTTGCTAATCTTGGCTATAACCTGTCTTTTGTCATTACCATGATAATAGTCAATAGTGACATCCTCGCCTATTTGTAATAAACCAATAATATTACGGATATCGTGACTGTTTTTTACTGCATGACCATTGGCGGCAACAATTATATCACCCGCTTCCAACCCCGCTTTTGCAGCAGGAGAATTACTTTCTATACGACTAATGACTGCACCTTGTCTGTTTTTTAAATCAAAAGCATTAACCAGATCCGGTGTTAAATCTTGAGTAATGACACCTAATAAACCGCGTTTGACTTCACCATGCTTAATCAAAGAGTCTTTGATAGACATTACCATATTGGATGGAATCGCAAAACCAATACCGACATTACCGCCATTAGGTGCCAAAATAGCGGTATTCATGCCCACAAACTCACCTTTAAGATTAACTAAAGCCCCACCTGAATTACCTGGATTAATAGAAGCATCGGTCTGTATAAAATCTTCATAACCTTCAATACCCAAACCTGATCGCCCTAAAGCACTGACAATCCCTGAAGTCACTGTTTGTCCTAATCCAAATGGATTTCCCACTGCCACCACAAAATCACCCACCCGAAGCTGGCTGGAATCGGCAATCGGTAATTCTGTTAAATGATCTGCAGAAACCTGTACTACTGCGACATCCGCTTCAGGATCAGTACCAACTAATTCAGCATTCAGTTGACGACCATCATTTAAAGTCACCATAATCTTATCGGCTTTATCGATAACATGATTATTAGTTAACACGAAGCCATGCTGTCTGTCGATAATAACCCCTGAACCCAAACTATTTCGCTGCTGCTGACGAGGAATATTAGGTAAATTATAAAAATGTCTAAAAAAGGGGTCTTGTAATAAAGGATTATCGTTAACTTGTATATTGGTGGTCGTCGAAATATTGACCACAGCCGGCATAGTCCGCTCCAGCATGGGTGCTAACGAAGGTAACGGCTGACCAGCCACTTCAACCGGCAAACCTTCCGCTTTCAAGGTCGTCACCACACTCAATAACACAATGATCAGTAAAGCTTTTTTTTGCATCTTCAAATTCATTAAAATCATCCTGTAGTTGTTAAACGAGTTGGTAGACAATATGGGATAAAAAACGTTTAATACAAGGACAAATTATTGCCAATAATGACTTTTGGAAGCATATTTTGTATCCTTTTAACATGCTCATCATACTATAATCTTGGCTTGTTCCAAGGTGACAGACATAAAATTCCCGAGGCTCATCATGACAACCATAGCAGACCCTATTATTGGTAATTGGTATAAAGACCTAGAAAATAATCTACTGTTCAAGATTCTCAATATCGAAGAAAATGATGACTCTATTGAAGTACAATATCTGAATGGAGATATTGGCGAATATGATCATGAAAGCTGGTATAGCTCAACTTTCGATTTTATTGAAGAGCCGGAAGACTGGAGCGCACCCTTTGACGATCTGGAAACCGATGATCTTGGCTATTCAGACACCGACCTACATAAACCCAATCCTGAAGACATGGATATAGATGATTATCTGGATAAATAGGACATTCGTATGAAAATGACTGCTCAGGAATTTCTAAACTGGCAATCGAAAAGCGTCACTTTATTAGCTATGTCGGGGGCAGGAAAAACCACGCTCGCCAACAAACTGCCAAAAGCAAAATGGTTTCACTACTCGGGTGATTACCGTATCGGTACTAAATATCTCGAAGAACCTATTTTAGATAATATCAAACGGCAAGCGATGACCGTTCCTTTCTTGCGAGAATTATTGCTGTCCGATTCAATTTACATGAATAGCAAAATAACTGTTGATAATCTGGCAGCCGTTTCCAGTTTTTTGGGAAAACTAGGCGACCCCAAATTAGGTGGTCTGTCATTACAAGAATTTAAAAGACGGCAAAAACTACATCATCAAGCAGAAATTGCCGCCATGAATGACGTACCTGAATTTATTCATAAAGCTGAAGATATCTACGGCTACAAGCATTTTATTAATGATGCCGGCGGTAGTGTTTGTGAACTGGATGACCCAGCAGTTTTGGCTACCTTAGCCCAACATACCCTCATAATCTATATAAAAATACCGGCAACACTGGAACAAACCATCATCGAACGAGCCAAAACAGACCCTAAACCGCTTTATTATCGCGAAGCGTTTCTGGATGAAAAGCTGTCGGAATTTTTGAGTCTTAATAATTATCCCAATACCGATGTCATGCCGCCCGATGAGTTCGTTACTTGGGTGTTTCCAGAACTCTTTAAATCACGCATCCCCCGTTACCAAGCCATTGCTGATCAATACGGTTATACCGTCGATGCCAACGAAGTGGCAACCATAAAATGCGAAGATGATTTTATCCAGTTGATCGCCAAAGCCCTGCGCGACCAGTCCTGATGATGTTTAACGAGTACCGTCAATGCCCCTAGTCGCTCATACCCTGTTACCCACCTTTGAACGCTTACGACTGGAAGGCGAAGAAATCGTCGACTTGGAACGTGCCCGCCATCAAGACATCAGAGAAATCCATATCGGCTTGTTAAACATGATGCCTGATGCCGCATTGGAAGCCACTGAACGACAATTTTTTAGACTAGTAGGCGCTTGTAATCAGATTGTGCAATTTCACATGCATCTGTTCACTATAGAGGGCTTGACAAGAAGTGCTAAAGCACAGGCGCATATTGACCAATATTATTTACCTTTTGCAAAAATCAAAGAAGACGGACTGGACGCGCTCATTATCAGCGGTGCTAATGTCACTTGCGATCGTTTACCCCAAGAAGACTTTTGGGAACCGTTAATGGAAGTAGTCGCGTGGGCAAAAGAAAACGTCACTTCTATTTTATGCTCCTGTCTGGCAACCCATGCTGTCATTGAGCATTGTTATGGCATTGCCCGTACCCGTTTACCTAGCAAACGCTGGGGCGTATTCGCCCATAAAGTCATTGATCGCGGACATCCTTTAGTAGCCGAAATTAACTCGCGTTTTGATGTTCCACATTCGCGTTTTAACGAGATTTTTCAGGCTGATATGGAAAAACAAGGTATCAAAGTGTTAGCCGTCAGTAAAGAAGCCGGCGTCCATCTCGCTGTTAGTGAAGATGGCTTTAGAATCGTCTTTTTTCAGGGGCATCCAGAATACGATGACATCAGCTTGCTAAAAGAATACAAACGCGAAATCATGCGTTTTTATCTAGGCGAAATAAGTGATTATCCACCCTACCCAGAGAATTATTTTAATGACTACGTACAAACTATTCTTAACGACTATGAGCAACATGTTCGACTTGCCCGAGTCAACAGTGAGCCATTAGACATATTCCCTGAAAATCAAATTATCGAACATCTGGACAACACCTGGCGAGATACCGCCAAAGCGGTGTTTAATAATTGGCTGGGGAAAATATACCAACTCACCAATCAGGACAGACGGTTACCGTTTATGGCGGGTATTGATCCTAATAATCCGTTGGGGTTGTGATATTTTTTATTGCTAAAAGGCTTTCGCTATATACCAGAATAAGCCGTCATCTTAGGGCTAGATAATCCAACTTTTAGATATAGCTTAAATATTCAAATTTTCGATTTTGTATACAATTTTTATTAAAATCAATGCGTAATAACATATACCGAAAATTTAAAACTAGCAATTTCAGTATTCAGAATATAGTGGTAAATCAAGTTACTCCTAATTTGGCAGAGCGTTGTTTTCATCGCATTGGTCTTCACATTCTGCTAAGGTAGCAAAAACCTTAATTACCATATTTTTGGTTTTATTTTCATGGTCAGAATCTTTTCATGAGCATCCCCTCTCATTTTTCCAATAGAACATTGCCACCTGAAGCCTTGTTAAATACCGCCCTAGAACATCACCAAGCAGGACGCTTGGCTGAGGCGGAACACCTTTATCAGACGATGTTGCAGCAAAATCCTCTGCAACCGGATGCCTTGCACTGGTTAGGCGTGATTGCCCAGCAACGGGGTCAATTAACACAGGCGATTGATTTGATTGCTCAGGCTCTGGTGTTAAGACCAGGTTATGCTGAAGCTCATTATAATTTAGGCTTTGCTTATCAAAGTCTGGGGCAATTAGAGCAGGCAGCCGCTTGTTTTCAGCGTTGTGTGACCTTTAAAGCTGATTTTGCTGAAGCCTATGGCTGTCTGGGTAATGTTTTAAAACAACAGGGACTGTTAGAAGCCGCTGTCGCCCGTTATCATCAGGCGTTAACGTTTAAACCCACTTATGTGGAAGCCCATAATAATTTGGGTAATACCTTGCGTCTGTTGGGGCGTTTGGAAGAAGCGGTAGCGAGTTTTCGTAATGCGTTGCAAATTAAGCCAGATGCCGCCGATGTACTCAATAATTTAGGGGTGACTTATCAGGAATTGGGGCAGCAAAGTGCCGCTGCTGCGTGTTTTTTGCAGGCAATTGCTTTAAAGCCGGATTATGTGGAGGTGCATAATAATCTGGGCAGTTGTTATCAAGCTTTAGGCAAGTTTGATGAAGCGGTCACTGCTTTTCAGAATGCAATTCGCTTTAAACCGGACTTTGTCAATGCTCATCATAATCTGGGCTTGCTGTATCGCAAACGCGGCAATATGCCGGCAGCACTCAGCTGCTTTCAACAGGCATTGATCTTACGACCGGATTTTGCCGAAGCGTCTTATCATGTCCATGATCTACAGTTAAGCAGTTGTTATTGGGCACACTATGCCGAGAACGTAGCGCGCATTAATGAAGCAGCTAAAACGGGGCTGGGACGCTATTTGCCGTTTGCTTTTTTGGCGATTGCCGAATCGCCACAAACAGAACTTGCTTGTGCCAGAACTTATGCCCTTGAGCATTTTCCTACCTCTAACCAGCCCTTATGGACCGGTCAACGTTATAGCAATGATAAAATTCGGGTGGCTTATTTGTCTGCTGATTTTCATGATCATGCCACTGCTTATTTGATGGCGGGTCTGTTTGAAGCCCATGATCGGCAACGTTTTGATATCACGGCGGTATCGTTTGGCCCTGATTCTCAGGGTGACATGCGCCAACGTCTGAAACCGGCGTTTGATCGTTTTCTGGAAGTCAGACAGAAGGGTGATCGTGAGATTGCTTTATTATTGCGGCAATTGGAAATTGATATTGCTGTGGATTTAAAGGGCTATACGACCGAAGGTCGTCCGGGTATTCTGGCTCATAGACCGGCACCGATTCAGGTAAATTACTTGGGTTATCCTGGGTCAATGGGCACAGATTATCTGGATTATATTGTCGCTGATGCGACTGTCATTCCCCCCGAGGAACAATGTTTTTATACTGAAAAGGTGGTTTACCTACCAGAAACCTATCAGGCGTCCGACAATAAGCGGCGAATTGCTGAACACGTACCAACCCGTAGTGAATTAAAGCTGCCTGAAAACGGTTTTGTGTTTTGCTGTTTTAATAATAACTATAAAGTGACGCCGACTGTCTTTGATAGTTGGATGCGTATACTGCAACAGGTTGAAGGCAGTGTGCTGTGGTTGTTTGAAAACAACCCTCTGGTAGCCAAAAATCTTCGTCAGGAAGCCGAGCAAAGGGGCGTTTCCCCTGAGCGGCTGGTGTTTGCCCCGCCGATTAAACAGGCTGATCATTTAGCACGATTAGCACGAGCGGATCTGTTTCTGGATACCCTGCCCTACAATGCCCATACCACTGCCAGTGATGCCTTATGGGCGGGACTACCGGTATTAACTCGAACCGGCAATACCTTTGCCGGACGCGTCGCCGCGAGTTTATTAGTCGCTATGGACTTACCGGAACTGATTACGAACACAGTTGAAGACTATGAAGCCAAAGCGGTGCAACTAGCGACTCAACCAGAAGCCATGAACGCCTTGCGCAGCCGTCTAGCGACTAACCGCTTAACAACCCCTTTATTTGCTACCGAGCGTTTCTGCCGGCATCTGGAAAGTGCGTATGAACTGATGTGGCAACGCGCTCAGCAAGGCTTGTCACCTGAGCACCTTAGTGTGCCGATTTTACCTCAAGGAAAATATAAACAGTGAGGGTAATATCTTTTTTCCTCTCGATAACTCATAACAATTCTAATTATCTAAATTAATTGTCATAGGCGTAACCCCCTTATGATTGACAGGCCGCTACTGCTATGAGTATATTTGCAATATATTCAAAAAAGCCTATAAATGCCAATGACTGATTAATTAATAATTAGTTAATGTTTTTCTTGTTATTATCTTCTGGCATCCATTACCACTCAACTTTTTTCTAAATACCTATATGAACTGGACTGAAATTACGCAATCAAAAAACGATCTGTTGTGGCACATCAGTGATATAAAACTTTTTCCACAAAATCAGTCAGAACTCTTTTTAGGTTACGGTGTTGGTAATCCATTAGGAAACATTGTTTTTTCAGGGTCTCAATTTATTATTGCCTTTTGGGCAGTGGCTGCTAAGGAGCCTATTTCTGCAACTATTTTGTATCAGTCAGGTGAATGGTTCGCACAAGGAACACAGCAGCAGGCGCGTGCCGACTTAAAGACGCGGTTTTCTGAAATTAGCCATGCTGAACATAGCGGCTTCACTTTTAATGTTAATCTAGATCACTCTCAGACTGAGCTTCCATTTGATATTTATTTGAATATTGGCGAAGAATGGATCTGGTTTGCCAGCTTTACAGTGACACAATATTCGAGTTCGGCTGAATTTGCTAACTCATTGAATATGCCTAATCAACTACAATTTCTACGTTTGTGGGCGGGTAGAAAAAATTCTGCAGAATTAGTTGCTAAAAGTTGTGCCGAAGTCATTGACCTATCCGGAGAAAAGACTGCTCCGGGAATCTATGCTGTTTTAGGTGATGCCCTAGAGTCGTTAAATAAAATTGAACCCGCTATTAATGCCTACAGCACAGCCGTTGAATTACAACCGCAAGAATCCAAATTCGAAATGCGTTTGTCACAATTATTAGCAAAACGCGTACAACTAGCAGCACCAACTTCTGGACAACCCAAGGGGATTTCTTTATCGACCTCTGGTGATACGGCTCTTACCATTATTGTCGATATGCTTTACCGTAGCACGCCTGCTTATATGTATGCGCGTGAATTATTCCAGAATGAACTGGACGCTATTTATAGGCGTTGGGATTATGAACTGAAAACACAGGGTGATTCTGATTTTGTCGGCATTATCCGTATTGAACCCGCTACAGATAACCCCAAAAAACTTTGTTTTTGGGGCGATGGTATTGGGATGACTTTTGATCAAGTGACTAACCATCTAGCAAAATTAGTTAACTCTGGTAACGTTTCGCATACGGCAACTAATTACAGTGAACCCGCTTCACCGAGTAATTTTGGAATTGGTGCCAAAACCTCTGCATTACCTGAGAATACCCAAGGAATGGTTTATAAAACCTTGCCATTTGGTGAGTCGGAAGGCATTGAATTTACTTTATGGAAAAATCCAAATACTTTCCTTTATGAAATTAAAGGCTGGAATAATGGTGAAAATACCGAATATTTCCGTCGTATTCCTGTTAAACAGTTTGTTGATCCTATTCAGCAACGTGGTAGTGGCACGTTAGCAACTTTGTTAGGCAATACACCTGAAGAAAATACTTTTGAAAAATCAGAAAATTTGTTGACTCGCCAAGTTGCAAAAGAGCAAATTCGTCGTGGCATTATTTATTTTCTAAATAGTCGCTATTACGCAATTGCGGCAAGTGGTATAGATGCACAAGTTGCTGAACGTAATGCTGATGGCAGTTTAAACTGGCATCGTGTTATTGGTCAAAAAGCCTTTTTAGAACGTTATGAAGAGCAAAGCGGTATGCTTATTGTCCGCTCTGGTGATTTGTATGCAACAGCCTATTGGTGGATCCTTTCAGAAGATGCTAAAAAAGATTCCTCTTTATTTAATACATTGGGGCATGTCGGTTTATTATGGAAAAACGAACTTTACTATAACCCTAATGAATCACAACGCATCCAGCGATTGCAATTAAATGGTTTTGGTATTCATTTTGGTGAAGAACGGGTAATTATTTATATTCAACCTAACCAACCCGATGCAGTGGATTCGCATCCATCGCGTACCAAACTGATGTATAAACACCGTGAACTGAATGCATCGGAATTTGGTGAGGATTTTGCCGCGCATTTACCTTCTGAATTAGAGGCGTATCAAAAAAGCTTTTTTTCTTCAGGAATTACAGAGGAAAGCATTGAAAAAATCAGAGAACATTTGCAATCACTTGGATTAGATAAAGATGCAAAAATGCGTCAATACGCTGCTTCTTATTTTAATCGTGGCAAACTTAAATCAAAACCTGACCCAGCTGTTCCCCCTGCAGTAATTAATGCAGAATCAACATCTGATAAACCCGAAGCTATTAAACCTGATGTGATTAAAGCGGACTCATTCCGCTCTCATATTCCAAATTGTGTTTGGAGAAGTTTTGATGCTGAAACAATATTGTTTGCGGCTGAATGGGATATTAGTGGTTATGTGATTAAATTTAACTCGGCATGGCCACACTATCTTAAGACACTGCATCTTTTACAAACTGAAGCTCAATCGGATTTTCCAAATATGGCTATCAATCTATTACAAGAGGAATGTGAGCAACTGCTTCGTTTTGAATATTTTAAAACGATCGTAGAAAATCTGTTCAGTTGTTATTCCATGATGGAATATTCCGGATGGACTGATCGTATGATTGAAAATCAACTGTTGAGTCCAGCAGGATTAAGTATAACTTTGCAATTTAACTCTAATATGCGCAACAATATTAAAACAGCACTAGCAAATCAGTTTATCGATAAAGAAGAACCCGTTAAATACGGATTAAAAGCCATTTCATAATTACTGTTTTATCTAGCCCCTCCAGAGTTTTAATGGTGGGGCGAAGTTAAAAATGCCCTGTTCCTGTCTTTCTTTGGAATACCCCCTTTGATTAAATTCATTAATTCATAAAATCTCTACATTTTTTTGTTTACTGAAAAAAGTATTATCATCTAATATAATTACCGTACCTTTGCATTATATTCATCCATGCAAATTAATCAGTAACATGAGTTACAATACTACTCTAATTTTTTCTTTTATCCTTTCTCAACAGGCAACCCTATTTGGGTTTTCCATCTGAGATTTAAGCTTATACTATACTATGCAACAACATAATTTCACTTTGGGTATCCCTGGCTTCTGTTATGCGGATTTATATGATGCGGCACGTCTTAACGATCTATTGACCGTGTTTGATACCTCTGTAAAACATCATGATGCCGAACTTTTTGAGCAATATGATGCCTTTCGGCGTGCCCAAGGTGAACAATATAGTGCCGAGCAAGTATCTGAATTATTGGTCAATATGGGACCGTATGTTGGTCAATTCCTTGCCCGACTGTTTAATATTACCGAAGAACATAAAGCTCAGAGCATCAACATCAAAACTGAAATTGACACCATTTTTACTTATAAAAATGAAGTGGTAGAAAAACTCAATGTCTTTTTTAAAGATCAATTGATTGATGACTGGGATGTTACCGATATTAAAGATCGGTTTAATATTTTGATAGCAACTGGTTTTCCTGAAGCAGATAAAGATGTTGATGACGAGCGTCGTGTAGCAAGAGCAGGGGCATTTATTGCTTTATTAGCAGCTCATTACAAGTTGTTAGCCAAGGGCAAACCGAGTCACTATAACAATGCTGATGATGTTGCTGAGCAGTTGCGAGCTAAATTAGCAGTAAATCCTATCTCTGCGAAAGCATTCGCCACTACGATTGCCTTAGCAAATACAGCCGATTTTGTTTATGCTCTGATGGATTTGGTACAACGTTGGAGCTTTATTGCCGCCCATGATCAAACAATTTCTAAATCTTGGTTAAGCTTTAAGTTTCCTGAAAAACGTGATTTTGATCATCTGGTTGCTCATGATACTGTGGATCGAGGGGAATTTTCAGTCTGGATGGGTGAATTAAATCACCGTCGTCGTCGAGACGGCTTTAAACTGACCGACCCACGATTTAATCAACGTGAGATTCTTTCTGAAGTTAATCATTGTATTTATTGTCATGAGCGCGATACGGATTCTTGCTCAAAAGGAATGCGTAATAAAAAAAATAATACTTATAAAGTTGATCCTCTGGGTGTTACAACAACAGGGTGCCCTCTTGATGAAAAAATTTCGGAAATGCATCTGGTTAAACGTCGCGGTGATAATATTGGTGCCTTAGCCATTATTATTGTTGATAACCCAATGTGTCCGGGTACTGGACATAGAATCTGTAATGAATGTATGAAAGGATGCATTTACCAAAAAACAGATCCTGTTAATATCCCCGAAATAGAAACTAATGTTTTAACAGATGTATTATTCCTGCCTTACGGCTTTGAAATATACAGTCTACTAACACGCTGGAATCCGTTGAATGTTAAACGCCCTGTTATGCAAGCTTATAACGGTAAAAATGCGTTAATAGTAGGATTAGGGCCTGCTGGTTATACCATGAGTCATTATCTGTTAAACGAAGGTTTTGCTGTAGTCGGCATTGATGGCTTGAAATTGGAACCCCTACCCATCGAATTAACCGGTGATGAACATAATTTGCCTAAACCTATCATTGATTTCAACGAGCTTTATGAAGATCTTGATCAGCGCATTTTAGCCGGTTTTGGTGGCGTTGCTGAATATGGTATCACGGTTCGTTGGGATAAAAACTTTTTGAAAGTTATTTATCTGACTCTTCAACGACGTAACGCATTCCGATCTTATGGCGGAATAAGATTTGGTGGCACGCTAACTATTGATGACGCATGGGATATGGGCTTTGATCATATCTGTATCGCTTCGGGTGCTGGTAAACCCACCATTATTAATTTAAAAAATAATCTGTTAAGGGGTATCCGTAAAGCCTCAGATTTTTTAATGGCTTTACAATTAACGGGGGCAGCAAAATCGTCTTCTTTGGCTAATTTACAAGTTAGGTTGCCAGCTGGCGTTATTGGTGGTGGATTAACAGCTGTTGATACGGCTACTGAGTTAATGGCGTATTACCCTGTCCAAGTTGAAAAAATACTGAACCGTTATGAAGCCTTGGTGCTGCGTTATGGCGAACAAAAACTGTCTAGCCTTTACGACAAAGAAGAAAAAATCATTCTTGAGGAATTTTTAGCTCATGGTAAAGCTATTCGAGCAGAACGTGAACGAGCAAAGTTAGCAGGAGAGTTACCTGATTTTCAACCATTAATTGAACAATGGGGTGGAGTCACTCTGTTTTACCGAAAAGGTATGAACGATGCACCTGCCTATCGTCAAAATCATGAAGAAATCGCTAAAGCATTGGAAGAAGGTATTGCATTAGCTGAAGGAATGAGTCCATTAGCAGCCATCGCCGATGACTTTGGACATTTGTCTGCTGTTGAATTTGAATCCTTAACTCTTGATAGTGGTCGCTGGGTAAGTTCTGGTCGCTCAGTAAACGTTCCACTACGCAATTTATACATTGCTGCGGGAACTTCTCCTAATACCATTTACCAAAGTGAATACCCTGATACTTTTGTTATGGATAAACATTTCTTCCAGCGTTATCAGCCTGAATGGAGTGATAATAAATTAGAATTGGTAGCCATGCATGATGAAGCGGCACCTAAATTAGGTAAACCCGCTCCGCTCACATCTTATCAAAAAGAAGGCAAATACATCAGTTTTTATGGTGACAATCATCCGGTTTATGCTGGCAATGTAGTTAAGGCTATGGCTAGCGCTAAACACGGCTATCCTTATATAGTCAAATTATTCGAATCTGAATTAGCGACTTTGAAAAATTCAGACCAACCCGAGCGCGATTCAAAACTGAAAAGCTTATTCTCGCATTTAGATGATATGTTTAGAGCGACTATTGTAGCGATTAACCGTTTGACGCCAACTATTATCGAAGTGGTTGTAAAAGCACCTATGGCTGCAGCAAAGTTCAAACCGGGGCAATTTTATCGCGTCCAAAATTTCGAAGCTTATGCGCCAACAGTTGAAAATACTGTGCTCGCTGCAGAGGGTTTGGCTTTAACTGGTGCAGAAGTTAACGCTGAAGCAGGTACTGTTTCGCTCATCGCTTTGGAAATGGGTTCATCATCAAGGTTGTGTGCTACTTGGAAAGTAGGTGACCCTGTTGTGCTTATGGGGGTTACTGGAACACCTACCGATATTCCAAGTGGTCAGACTATTTTATTAATCGGCGGTGGCCTAGGTAATGCTGTATTGTTTTCGATTGGTAAAGCATTACGAGCAGCGGGTAATCGAGTTATTTATTTTGCTGGTTACAAATACAATCAAGATATTTTTAAGATTGAAGATATCGAAGCAGCTTCCGATATTATTATTTGGTCTGTAGACAATACGCCCGGGGCGGTTGCTATCAAGCCGACTCGCCCTCAAGATAAGTCTTTTGTCGGCAACATACTAGAATGTATGCTGGCGTATGCTAATGGCGAATTAGGTGAGCAACCCATTGTTTTAAACGATGTCGACCATCTGATTGTTATTGGTTCTGACAGGATGATGGCGGCGGTCAAAGAAGCACGCTTCAATATATTAAAACCTTATCTGAGTAAAGTTCAACATGCTATCGGCTCAATCAATTCTCCAATGCAATGCATGATGAAAGGCATTTGTGCGCAATGTTTATGTAAACATGTGGATGAAAATGGCGATGAATACTTTGTGTACTCTTGTTACAATCAAGATCAGGATTTAGATAAGGTTGATTTTCCTCATTTAAATGCACGATTAAAACAAAACACCGTACAAGAAAAATTATCTAATCTGTGGTTAGATTATTTACTGGAAAAACAGTCATTAAATTCATGACTAATTGATTGATAAAATAAAAAAGCCGAATGATTACAAACAAGTTCGGCTTTTTAATTGCTTAGCAATCTCATCAAAATTAAAACAAGAAGGATTTCTATTTTTTTATGGTTCTTCAGCTTAAGAGACCTCATCAGCCAGTTTGCTTTTATGTATCGAATAGGTAAAGTAAACAATCAAACCGATTATTAACCATATTAAAAATCTTAGCCAAGTAAGGGCAGGCAAAAATGCCATTAAAGCCCCACACAATAACATACCTAGCAATGGAAATAACGGACTGAAAGGCGTACGAAAAGGACGAGGCATGTCTGGCTTGGTTATACGCAAGACAATGACTCCCAAACAAACTAAAACAAAAGCCGCTAAGGTGCCAATATTAACAAGTTCTGCTAAATCGCCTAGAGGTACAAAACCTGCCACCATCGCCATGATAATACCACACAGAATAATGACACGAATCGGCGTTTGTGTTTGAGGATTGACTTGGCTAAAAAATGGGGAGAATAACCCATCCACTGACATGGCAAAAATAATTCTTGTCAGTGCATAATAAAGTACTAGCATAACTGTAGTTAATCCAGCGATTACTCCTGTAGCAATCAGGGCTGATGCTGCATTAAATCCAATCTGTTTGAGTGCATGGGCAACGGGTGAAGATACGTTCAGTTCAGTATAAGGAACAACACCGGTTAACAATCCGGACACTATGATATAAATGACCGTACAAAAAGTTAATGACGTAATAATACCAAAAGGTAAATCACGTTGGGGATTTTGAGCTTCGGCTGTTGCAGTGGACACAGCGTCGAACCCCACATAAGCAAAAAATACTAACGAAGCACCTGCTAATATGCCTGTCGTTTTGCCATCGGGTAATACCTGAAACCAGCCAAAAGGCATAAAGGGTTGCCAGTTTTCTGGATGCACGTTAAATACAGCAACTACGATAAATATTAAAATAGTGATTAACTTCACAAAGACCATCGCTTTATTCGCTTTAGCACTGTGTTTAACCCCCATTATCAATAAAATCATCAACATTAATATGATGACTGCAGCCGGCAAATTAATGAAACCGCCTAATTTAGGTGCTTTAGTCAACATGTCCGGTAATGGCAAACCAATAGCCGTCAACGCATTATTAAAATAGCCTGCCCAACCATTAGCCACCGCAGCGACTGAAATACCATATTCAAGCAGTAAATCCCAGCCGATAATAAATGCACATAGTTCTCCAAAAGCGGCGTAACTGTACCCATAGGCACTACCACAACCACCAACTGCCGCTGATAATTCAGCATAAGACAGTGCTGCAAACGCGCAGGCGATACCGGCGATAATAAACGATATCACAATCGCTGGACCTGCTTGAGTGGCCGCAGCAATTCCAGTCAATACGAAAATGCCTGTACCAATGATGGCACCAATGCCTAGAAAAGCAAGATCCCAAGCTGATAAACAGCGTTTAAGACCGTGATCGTTTTCAATATCTGAGGTAATGTATTTGGTACGAAAAAGTTGCCGTAACATGATGTTATCCCTCGGTTGATCAAAGATTACTCAATATTGAGTTTCTATTACTGTCTTAGCCTGTAAATCAGCATGGTAGGAAGATCTGACCATTGGCGCACTCGCAACTTGTATGAATCCAAAAGCTTTAGCCTTGTCTCCATAGATTTGAAATTGCTCTGGTGATATATAACTTTTTACTGCTAAATGAGCTTTACTGGGTTGTAAATATTGACCCAACGTCAGCATTGAACAACCTTGCTCCAGCAAGTCATTCATCACTTGATAAATTTCTTCGGGCTCTTCACCCAAACCTAACATTAGTCCAGATTTTATAGGTATGGCTGGTTGAATTTCATGGAATCTGCTTAGCAAGCTTAACGATCCTCGATAATCAGAACCGGGACGCGCCTGCTTGTATAGCCTTGGCACTGTTTCCAAATTGTGATTAAAAACATCACACGGTTGAGCCGCTAATATTTCAACCGCTCGGTCAATACGACCGCGAAAATCGGGTACTAAAATTTCAATTTTGGTATCTGGCGTCAGTTCACGAATTTTTTTTATGCACTCAGCAAAATGCGCTGCACCACCATCGCGTAAATCATCGCGATCAACCGAAGTTATAACTACGTATTTTAAAGCCATTGCTTTAATTGCAGCTGCCAACTGTTGTGGTTCATCAATATCTAATGGTAATGGTTTACCATGAGCAACATCGCAAAACGGGCAACGACGAGTACATAGATCACCCATAATCATAAAGGTAGCCGTACCATGCTGAAAACATTCGGCTAAATTTGGACAAGCTGCTTCTTCACAAACACTATGCAATTGGTGTTCTCGCAATAGTTGTTTAATACGAGTAACTTCTTCATTATTACCCAGTTTTACTCTTATCCAATCGGGTTTACGAAGAACTGTTTCGACTTGTTCCACTTTAATAGGAATACGCGATAGTTTTTGATCTTTACGCTGATGAGATTCTGGAGTTGATCTAGAAGGAGCTTGATAATTCATGAAAGGTTTTTAGTCAGAGCCTGAATCAGGATATTTGCTAATTCGCTGTTATCAACATGAACACCCAAATCTACCAGTTGGGTCATTTGCAAACCAGCATAACCACAAGGATTAATAGCACTAAACGGCGTTAAATCCATATTGTTATTTAAACTGAGTCCATGATAACAGCATTGGTTTTTTATGCGTAACCCTATCGAACCAATTTTTTTTTGGTTCACATAGACACCCGGTGCCTCAGGACGCGCAATAGCCTGAATATTATAGTAGGCTAAGGTACTAATCATGGATTTTTCTAATGCAGTCACCATTTCTCGGATATTGATTGCTAATCGTTTGAGGTCAAATAAGGTATAAATTATCAATTGACCCGGACCATGATAGGTAATCTGCCCCCCTCTATCCGAATGGATAAGAGGAATATTATGACTATTGTTTAATAAATGTTCGCTTTTACCGTTTAATCCCATTGTATATACGGGGGGATGTTCTACCAACCAAAGCTGATCAACTGTATCGACTGTTCTGGTAAGCGTATACGCTTGCATGTCCTGCCAAACGGTTTGATAAGACTGTAATCCATAATTGACCACTTCGATGCAAGCAGTTTGTTCACCAATTCTAGGCATTTAATCAGCAGTAACTTCTAAGGTTAATAATTTTTATATAAACTAAAGATAAAATTACTGATATTCGATTTATCGCGTAATTAAGCTTATTCATCCTTAATTTGCCTATAATGCAACTAAAACGTGTGGATGGTCACTTAAATCTTGATAAATAGCATCTAACTGTTTTTTACTGGTTGCTTCAATAGTGATTGTTATAGCTAAAAAATTTCCATCCTTACTCGGGCGCATTTTGATAGCCTGATGATCAAAATCAGGCGCATGTCGGCGAATAATTTCAATCACTAACAAATCAAGTTCTATATCGACTCTGCCCATCGCTTTAATAGGAAACTGGCAGGGAAATTCTAGTAAGGTTTCTTCACTCATACTAATGACTGTTTGTAGGCTTGAAATAACTGATCCATCTGTTGATATACTGATCCAGGACAACCTGTGGCAACAGACAATCCGTCGACTTCTATAACAGGAACTATTTCTCGAGTTGAGCTAGTCACCCAGACTTCTTCCGCAGATTTCAATTGCGATAACGAAATATTCTCTTCTTTATACGGAATATGATTTTTTTGAGCTATATTCAAGATTACATCACGAGTAATGCCAGGAAGAATCAAATGATTTTTGGGTGGCGTTATTAATGTACCGTTAATAACAATAAATACATTGCTTGCAGCTCCCTCAGTAACATAATCATCCTTAATTAAGAGCGCTTCAGCCGTATTCTGGTCAATGGCATCTTGCCTATGTAAGATGTTCGCTAATAACGCAATCGTTTTCAAATTGCAAAATTGCCATCGAGAATCTGGTAACGTTACTGCTTTGATACCTGTAATTTTGCCTTGAAATGGCAAAATATCCGAACACATCACAAAAACAGTTGGTGAAACATTTTCTGGGAAAGCGTGATCCCGCTTAACATCAGCACCACGAGTTATTTGCAAATAAATATATTGATTTTTACTTCTATCCAAAAGAAAAGTAAAAATATCAAGCCATTGTTCACTACTATACGGGTTTTTTAAACGAATTCCGGCTAAACTTTTTTCTAAACGTTGCAGGTGATCCGACAAATGAAACAAATGCCCCTGATAAGCAGGTATAACTTCGTAAACACCGTCACCGAATAAAAAGCCACGATCAAGAACTGAAATCTTAGCCTCAATTAGCGGTATATAATCACCGTTTAAATAAACTGTTTTATTTTCCTTCATCTGCTTTCTCCATCATCAATAGGACACTATCGTATAATCTGCTGATAATCCCACCCTGATTAACTGATTGCAGAGCGATTAAGTCTTTATTTACAACTGACTCATTTTTAAAGGTTACACTCACCGCGCCCAACTTATCACCTTCTTTAATTGGAGCGGTAATTTTGTTATCAACATTCATGACAACCTTAAGATCGTTATAGTGTCGACGAGGTATAATTACATAGAGATCTTCAGCTAGACCAAGTTGAAGTTTTTGGGTTTCGCCTTTCCATACCCTAACATCGCTTAATCCTGTTTTACCTTGATACAATCGATGTGCTTCAAAAAAACGAAATCCATAATTAAGTAAGCTTTGGTTTTCATTTGTGCGCGCATTGGCACTTTTCGTACCCATCACTACCGATATAAGGCGCATGTTTTCTCTCACAGCAGAAGCAACTAGACAATAACCAGCATCATCAGTGAAACCTGTTTTTACGCCATCAACCGATTCATCCCGCCACAATAGTTGATTGCGGTTATGTTGAGTTATCTTATTGTAAGTAAATTCTTTTTGAGAAAACCACCGATAATACTCAGGAAACTCTTTAATTAAGGCTCGCGTTAAAATGGCTAAATCGTGTGCGGAGGTATAGTGATCCTCTATCGGTAGACCATCACTATTCTTAAAATGGCTATTAACCATGCCCAGACGAGCAGCATGTTGATTCATCATGTCGGCAAAGGTTGCCTCATCGCCGGCAATATGTTCTGCCAATGCAATACTGGCATCATTGCCAGACTGAATAATAACACCTTTAAGTAAGTCTTCGACTTTAACACGTTCGTTAACGTCAACAAACATTCTCGAACCTGAAGCTTCGCGTGCTTTTTGGCTAATTGTCACAAAATCGTCAAGATGTAAATGACCATTACTTATCTCTCTAAATACGACATAAACTGTCATTATTTTAGTGAGACTTGCTGGCGCAAGTTTACTATCGGCATTACTTTCAGCCAAAATCTTGCCGGTATGATAATCTTGTAAAATATAGGCACTGGCCGCAATCGTTGGCGGTGGAGGCGTGCTGATTTCTGCCTCTTCTGCGTTAACCTGAAAAATTACGAGATGCAGAACGATGAGAACAAACAATAAAAAGTTTCTAAAGGATGTCATGCTTTCTAAGATGGATTAGACTCAATAAAACAAACTGTTATTGTACCATGGCATACTATTTTTGTTGGCGTTGATTCACTTGGAATAGTCTATTGCCATATTTAGATGGATGCTTAACGCAAATCACTGGAAATCAGAAGCGGTCTAAAAGCACCCATTTTTTATTTTGACTCATAGAAATAAATGCTGCTATTAACTAACTAGAAAAACTGTTGATTATTTATCCATGAGGCTGATCCGATAATTCAGCTACTGAGGAATTTTCAAATAATGGTCTAATTTGTACCGATGTAGTACCTGATTGGTTTATTCCCAATTCTTTTGCCGCTGCGTACGATAAATCTAAGATACGATTGCCATGAAAAGGTCCTCGATCATTAATTCTCACCACTACACTACGTTTATTTTTTAAATTAGTAACTTCTATATAAGATGACAATGGTAATGAATTATGTGCTGCTGTCATTGCAAACATATCATAGCGTTCGCCGTTTGCTGTTTTTTTACCATGAAATTGTCGACCATACCATGAAGCAACACCAAGCTTGCCATCACTATTTACCTTATAAGCTTTATGATTAACATGGTGATTTGAATTAATGTGCTGAGCAGCATCAGCAACTGATACTGCACTATTGATAAACAGGCCTAGTATGATGGTCGATATAGCTAAAATCAGTTTGTTCATGGGAATACCCCTTTCTATTTAAAATAGACTGGCTTAATTGATAAACCGCCATTGCATATAAAGGGCTGTGATTGTATTGAGTAATTACATAAAAATTGTTTAGCGTCACCCACAGCTCTTCACCTTGCTCTTGCTCTAATTCAAGAATTTTTACCTTTTCATCTAAATTTAAAGGTACAGAAATTTTTAAGTTGAGCGATTCTAACTCAGCAAGTCTTAAATCTGGCTTAAGGTTATGGGTAATTTTAGTTTTATAACTTTTGTTTTCTGGAATAACGGGGACAGGAACAGCAATGGCATGGCCTGCTTGCCAATGATGTTGAAAAAAATAGTTGGCAACACTGGCAATAACATCAGCTTTATTATGCCAAATGTCCAAATGATGATCTTCGTTAAAGTCGATAGCAAAGTTGATATAGCTGCTCGGCATAAATTGAGGCATCCCCATTGCCCCTGCATATGACCCAAGCGGTAACAATGGATTAATCTGTTGTGCACGACATAACAACAAAAACTGCTCTAACTCTCCTAAGAAAAATGCGCCCCGAGGTGGATACGCAAAAGCTAATGTAGATAATGCATCGATGATTCTATAATTTCCAGTATATTGGCCATATGAGGTTTCTACTCCTATTATCGCAACAACAATTTCAGCTGGCACTCCGTATCGCTGTTCAGCTGCTTTTAACACCCGTGCGTTTTCCTGCCAAAATTTCACTCCAGCATTAATTCTTGCCTCAGTTAAAAATATTTTCTGGTATCGATACCAAGGCATACTTTCGGCAGGTTTGGCTATTTTTTTTAGTATATCTTCCTTGAGAACCGCATCATTAATTATTCGGTGCAACTCTGTTTTATTATATTGATGCCTGCTAGCCATCATTTCTATGAAATTATTAACAGATTGAGTTCTATTCCATTCTTCAGAACAGCCCGGTAGAGCTACGCAATAGATAATGATTAAGATAGCTGTTAGTTTTCGCATTATCGCGACAATCGTTTTTTATGCGTATGAATTGACATTAAAATACCGAATCCAGACAATAAAGTAACAATTGATGTTCCACCATAACTAATTAGCGGCAAAGGCACGCCAACAACAGGAAGAACGCCTATAACCATCCCAATATTGACAAAAACATAAACAAAAAAAGTAAATGCCAAGCTACTTGCCAATAAGCGACAGTAAGTATCATGAGCTTGCGCAGCTATATACAAACAACGAGCAATTATTATCAAATAGAGCGTTAATAAACCCAAACAGCCCAGCAATCCAAATTCTTCCGCAAACACTGCAAAAATAAAATCTGTTGAACTCTCGGGCAAGAAATCCAATTCTGACTGGGTACTCCCTAACCAACCTTTTCCATAAATCCCTCCAGAACCAATAGCTATTTTGGATTGAATAATGTGATACCCTCGCCCTAAGGGATCTGCTTCTGGATTTAAAAAAGTTAACACGCGATCTCTTTGATAGTCGTGCATAAAATGCCAAATAATTGGTGCTAACGCAGCTAATATCGCAACACTGAAAAGCATCAATTGCCAAGATAATCCCGCAAAAAACAAAACACCGCCGCCAGAACTAGCTACTAACAGCGCCGTTCCTAAATCTGGTTGTTTAGCTATTAGCAAAGTAGGAATCAAAATAAAAAGCGTTGCAACAAATAGCTGTCTAGGCTTGGGTGGCAACGGACTATCAGCGAGATACCAAGCAACTATCATGGGCGTAGTCAGTTTTATCATTTCAGAAGGCTGAAATCGGAAAAAACCCAATTCTAACCATCGTTGCGCGCCTTTACCAATTTGCCCCATTATAAGTACGGCTAACAGTAGTAACACACCTAAGCTAAATAGAATCGCTGAATATCGCTTAAGTTGATAAGGGTGAACATGTGCCAACAAGGTCATTAAGAAAAAGGCAAGCCCAACACGAGCCGCTTGACGATAAAGCATCGCTATCTCTTGCCCTCCCGTACTGTATAAAATAATGAAGCTTAATATCGCAGCTAAAAAAAGAGCGATGAACAAAGGAATATCAATATGCAGTTTTCTAAGGATAGTGCCAATGATTGAGGGTGGCTCAAAATGTTCGTTACGTGTTTCAGTTTTCATGCTATGACATTAATGAGCCGATTTTAAAAATTGCTTAATAACTTTACCGGCAATAGGAGCGGCTACTGAACCACCGTGACCGCCATTTTCGGCAATAACAGCGACAGCAATTTGTGGATCATGGGCAGGAGCAAAAGAGATAAATAGAGCATGATCTCGTAATTTAAAATCAATCTCATTCTCATTATATTTAGCATTCTGTTTGATATTAAATACTTGAGCAGTACCCGTTTTTCCAGCAATCTGATAATTAATATTTTTTCCTATACTTTTTGCTGTACCACGTTCGCTATGAACAACATTAACCATTGCTTCAACAATAGTTTCAATATTTTCAGAAGCAAGCTTAATCGTATCTTTATGTACTTCCGGACCTGGCTTAGTAATATGTGCAGTCACAATTTTATTCACAAGAAAAGGCGTAACGACTTTGCCTTTGTTAGCCAACGTCGCTGTAGCACGAGCAAGTTGTAAAGGCGTGACCTGATAGTAACCTTGACCAATACCGGTAATTAATGTTTCTCCCGGAAACCACAGTTGCTTTCGCTGGGCTTCTTTCCAATGACGCGAAGGTAATAGACCTACTTTTTCACCAACTAAATCTATGCCTGTCGTTTCTCCAAAACCGAATTGCTTTAAAAAATCATGAAGATGATCAATGCCCAAAGTTGCAGCCAACCTGTAAAAATAAACATCGCAAGATTGGGTAATGGCTTCATTCATATTTACAGATCCATGTCCACCTTTACGCCAATCCCGATATTTGTGCACTACTCCAGGTAGCTGGTAATAACCCGGACAAAAAAGTTTTTGCTGAGCATTGATTGCTTCATATTCTAAACCAGCCAACGCAACAAATGGCTTTACAGTCGATCCTGGCGGATACAATCCCCTCAAAGCGCGATTATAAAGTGGCTGATCGGGTGACGACTGCAAACTATTGTAGGCATCACTGCTAATGCCGACAACGAATGGATTCGGATCAAACCCCGGACGACTAGTAAAAACTAGTACGCCACCGGTTTTAATATCAATGGCAACCACTGCCCCGCTATAGCCTTCTAATGCATCGTAAGCTATTTTTTGTAAATCAATATCTAAAGTTAGGTAAAGACTTGCCCCAGGTTCCGGATTATTTTCGCTAAGAGTGTTAAGTGATCTTGCCTGAACATTGGTTTCTATTTCCGCATACCCTGCCTTACCATGCAACTCCTTTTCATAACTGCTTTCTATTCCTAACTTTCCAATATGGGTTGAGCCTCTATATTCTGATAGAGGTAATTCCTTTAATTCATTTTCGTTAATGCGACCGACGTATCCAATAACATGGGCTGTTAATTCACCAAAAGGGTAATGCCTAACCAAATGTGTACGAATATCTACGCCTGGAAAATAGGGTCTTACCACTGCAAATTTAGCCAATTCCTCATCGTTCATATTCAATAACAATGGCGAACTAGTAAATCGTTTTTGTCGTTTATATTGTTTTTGGAAAGCTTCGATTTTGTCATCAGAAATATTGAGCAATTTTTGCAACTTCTGCAACGTATCTGACATATTCTCAATTTGTTCTGGTGTTAATTCTAGACTGTAGGAAGGCGTATTATCGGCAAGAATTTTGCCATTTCTATCATAAATAATGCCTCGAGAAGGTACTAATGGCACAATTTTGACACTATTCTCTTTTGACATCATCGCATAATGTTCATGAACAACAATTTGTAAATAAATTAAACGAACAATGAGAGCAGATGTAAGCAAAGTGATAACGATAAACGAGGCAACTATTCGTTTAAGAAAAACTCGACGCTCAGAAGCACTGTCTTTAACAGAATAAATGTCAGCCATCTATCATTGAACACGTTTGCTTAATCGAACAAAACGTAGCAAGGTATGCACGAACGGCCAACAGATGGTTCCACTTAGTACCGGCAACCAAAATGTTCCATGTAATTGCGCTGGATGCTGAAGGTTTTTGATAAAGAAAAGTAGCAATTGTGATAATAATAGACAAAAAAAGACAAATAACCCTTGCTGTATTAATGGAAACTGACGTAATCGTTTATGCAATTTTAGGCAAATATAAATAACTAACGAATATGCTAGCGCGTACTGACCAAACATCCTGCCAGTCAAAACATCCGTTAGCAGGCCAAAAGTCCACGCGTGAAAAATACCGACTCGCTCAGGTAATGCCAACGACCAATAAATGAGTGTGAGCAATACCCAATCCGGATTAAAAATAGCCATACCAGGCGGCAAAGGAGCAATCCTTAAACACATCGCCATCACTATAGTCAATATAATACGACCAAAGCCATAGTAGTAATTATTCATGGGAAACTGGAACTTTAGTTCTGCTAATAGGGTTGGAGATCAAAGGCATCGGCGTGGAATTACTCCAAACAATCATTAACTCCCTGTTACGATCTAGTTTTGCCGTGGGCGTCGCAGTAATACTAGCAAAGGGCTTTTCTGGTTGTGAACTAAAATCATCAACAATAGCAACGGGATATCCTTGCGGAAACGTGCCACCTAACCCAGAGGTAATCAATAAATCTCCTGGATGTATATCTGCATTACTAGGTAGATAAGGTAATATCAAACGATTAAGCTGACCACTTCCCACGGCTATAGTCAACAATCCATTACGATTAACTTGCACGGGAATAGCATGATTGGGGTCAGTAATTAACATAATTTCTGATGTTAATGGTAGAGTGCGATAAACCTGACCAACAACACCGTTTGCGTCCAATACTGGTTGCTGCTGATGCACGCCAAAACGAGTTCCTTTGTTAACAACAACAATATGTTCGTAAGGCACAGTATTAACCGCCAATAACTCTGCGACCAATACTTGTTCACCTAATTTGAACGAATTTTCTAACAAGGCCCGCAAGCGAATATTTTCTTTTTCCAATGCTTCGAGCTTTAATAACTGTGTCTGCCGAATTAACTGTTCTTCGCGTAGATGTTCGTTATCTTTTTTTAACGTTGTGTAAGAACTAACCGCATCTGTGGCCTGCTCGATTAATACAGAGGGTAAATCTACTAGGTATTTTAGTGGGTCAATAAAAAATGATAAAGTTGCACGCAAAAAATCAAGTTGATTACTGCGATGCTCAGCAACTAATAAAGTGACTGATGCAACAATTGCCACAAGCAACCGAGTATTGATAGAAGGACCGGTAGCGAATAATAGTTTTATAGCAAGTGCCTCGTATTCTATTTGTTTATCTGAATTCTAAAATGGTTAATGGAATTCGCTTACAAAGATAAAATCTGTTTAAAAAACCTATTATTCAAGTGAAAAAGTCGAGACTCCTTTTTTATCGAGCATTTCTAATACCATTCCACCACCTCGAGCCACACAAGTCAGAGGTTCATCAGCGATAAATACTGGCAAGCCTGTTTCCTCGGCTATAAGTCTATCAATATCCTTTAATAAGGCACCTCCTCCGGTCAAATAAATCCCCCTATTAGCAACATCGGCACCTAATTCAGGAGGAGTCTGTTCTAATGCGACTTTAACTGCACCGACTATTCCTGATAATGGTTCTTGCAAAGCTTCAAGGATTTCATTGCTATTCAATGAAAAACTGCGTGGCACACCTTCTGCTAAATTTCTACCCTTTACCTCAATTTCTTTAACTTCACTGCCCGGATAAGCAGTACCAATTTCCATTTTAATTCTTTCAGCTGTGGACTCGCCTATTAGAGTGCCATAATTTCTACGAACATAATTGATAATCGCTTCATCAAAACGATCACCACCAATACGAACAGAATTAGAATAAACAATACCATTGATCGAAATCACTGCTACTTCAGACGTTCCCCCACCGATATCTAAAACCATTGAGCCACAAGCTTCGTCAACCGGCAACCCCGCTCCAATTGCAGCAGACATTGGCTCTTCAATCAAGTACACCTCACGCGCACCAGCCATTGCCGCTGATTCACGAATTGCCCGACGCTCAACTTGAGTTGATCCACAAGGCACGCAAATCAAAATACGAGGGCTCGGCCTTAATAGCTTACTTTTATGAACTTTTTCGATGAAAAATCGCAGCATACGTTCAGTTACCGCAAAATCAGCGATTACCCCATCTTTTAATGGGCGAATAGCGGTAATATTGCCAGGAGTACGTCCTAACATTCTTTTAGCATCAGTTCCAACAGCAGCAATAGTTTTTGCACCACGAACTTTATCTTCTTTGATAGCTACTACCGATGGTTCGTTTAAGACGATACCTTGACCAGGTATGTATATCAATGTATTAGCGGTTCCCAAATCAATAGAGAGGTCGTTAGAAAAAAGGCCGCGAATTCGTTTGAACATTTTTACCGGTTTCCTTTATGGGAATAAAATTGTGATACTTTATCAATCAAGCAGGTATTTGAGCAAGATATAAAGTATTATATTTACATGACGTTGCATCTGTGTTGTTACAGTAGTCCAAATACCAAAGTAACAAGTAAAATTCAACGATTTAACTAATTAATTTCTGATTCATCCTAAAGGGGTAATCCCGTTGTGATAAAACAAGTACCCCGATTTTATAGTTAGCTTTAATGAGGTAAAAATGTCATTAACATCAGATGATGTGAATAAAATCGCACACTTAGCGAGATTAGGAATTGACCAACAAGATGTCGAATCCTACACCAACGATTTGTCCGGCATGCTAGATTTGATGGCACAAATGAATGACCTTGATACTGTCGGAATTGAGCCTATGGCACATCCATTAGATCAGTCACAGAGGCTTCGAAACGATAGTGTTACAGAATGCAATCAACGAGAACATTTCCAATCTATCGCACCATTAGTTGAGGAAGGCTTATATCTGGTGCCGAAAGTGATCGAATAAGAGAAAAAATATGCATACAAAATCAATTAGCCAACTCGCAGATGGTCTTCGTAAACGAGATTTTTCCAGCGTGGAACTAACACAGCATTTCTTACAACGCATTAAACAACATGAGCAACTAAATGCTTATATTACTGT
>Ga0214192_1000103_pt1 | contig 48559 bp, 52 predicted proteins | sample TroBogEpilimnion_44_FD_153030 | JGI IMG/M metagenome (GOLD analysis project Ga0214192, IMG submission 153030) | Freshwater microbial communities from Trout Bog Lake, WI - 29JUL2008 epilimnion | ecosystem: Environmental > Aquatic > Freshwater > Lake > Epilimnion/Euphotic zone | place: Trout Bog... | reverse complement strand
TTCTGTAGTTTCGGTAAATGATTTATATTTCCAAAGTAATTGTGGCTTAAGAGCAAAGTCCATTCCATAATACTTTTTAGTTAAAGCAGCAATTTTATAGATATGATTACCAAACAATTTGCCAAACTGTGTAAATCTTCCAATAGCATCTGCATCAAAAGGCTTGAATATTTTTTCAAAGAATAAACTCCAATTATCTGTTGTCTTTTTTATTTTTCCAGTATCGCTAAATGCCTCACTTATCTTTTTATAAACATTAGACATTTGGTTTGAAAGATTTCCTGCAGTTTTAATTGATTCATTAAACTGTTCTTCTCCCCCGTGAAGTTTAATATGATATGCAAATTTTGCAATTCCTTTAACACCAGCAATTAAAATTTGAGCAATGTTTTCAGCTGCAGTATCAATCATATCTTTAGACAACTTTGTAACTTTGCCAGGAACTAAAACATTAAGACCTGTTTTTGGGTCTTTTTGAATTATTTGTTCAATTATTTCCATTTTAGCAAAACCATGAATACCTGTTGCTAAATTAGAAATACCTTTACCTATAGTTCCAATTGCATTAATACCATCTTGAACTGGGTTTTTTCCACCTGAAAAAAAGTTAAGTATCCCACCTGTTAAAAGACCTGCTGCTTGTCCTCCTGTCATTAAAGCGCCTAAACCTGCAATAGGTTTCATCATTGCAAATAAAACAAGTTCAATGTTTTCTGATGCAGTTTTTATATCAGCAGGAGTAATTTTCTTTTGAGCAATTTTCTTTAACTCATTTTGTTTAGTTTTAGGATTATAAACTAAACCCCATTCCCAATATGACATTTTTGCCCAATCACTAACACCACTTGCTAATTTGCCAATACCTGTGCCTATAGAAGATAAAGATTTAATACCATCTTGAACTGGGTTTTTTCCACCGCTGAATAAATTAGTAATTCCGCCTACTAAAAGACCTGCTGCTTGCCCTCCTGTCATTAAAGCACCTAAACCTGCAATAGGTTTCATCATTGCAGATAAAACATTAGAAATATTTGTAGTTGCATTTGAAATATCTCCAGGCGTTATCTTAGACTTTTTAATTGGTTTAAGTTCATTCATTTTAGTTTTAGGATTATAAACTAATCCGTATTCCCAATAAGACATGCTTGCCCAATCACTAACACCACCTGCTAATTTAGAAAGTCCTGTACCTAAAGAAGATAAAGAACTGATACCTTGTTTAATTCCGTTAGAAGTAAGACCCATTTTAGCATAAGGATTATGTCCTATAATGGCTAATCCTGAAAACATTTGGCCGAATGTTGCTAATGGCAAAGTTAAAGCACCTATCGTATATGCAGCGTTATCAGCGGCAGCTTTAACGTCTTCTCTTGTAAGTTTAACTTTTTTCTTTGGCTGTAATTTCTTTGTTGCTTCATCCCATTCATATTCAGTAAATGTCATGTTTGCCATTGCTTGAATACCACCAGCTAAACTGATTAAAGTATTTCCAACATCACGCATACCAAAGATACCTAACATTGTGTATCCCCAATTACCTCCTTTTGCCAACTTAGCAAAAGCACCTGCTATACTTTCAATAGCATATGATAAAGATTGTGATTGCTTTTTAGTCCATTTTGTTTTAGAGAATATGTTAAGTGCATGCGCAAATGGTAAAAGAGCTACGCTCAAAGCACCTAATGCAAGAGCACCTGTAAATACAAATGGAGCAGCCCAAGGTGTACCTAAAAGAGTTCCTACTAAAGCAACTGTTGCAATAGAAGCAGATAACATACCTAATGTTTTCCAAGACAAATCCTTAGCAGCAAGTGCAAATACAGCCATTGCTCCAGCAAACACCGCAAAAGCAAATCCTACTGTCATTAAAAGAGGCGCACCAATTGCTACCCAAGGAGCAACAGCTGGAATACCTAATAGTGTCCCAACTAATGCAGCTGTACCTATAGCTGCACCTAACATCGCTAATTTACCCCAGGTTAAATTTGCCTTTTCTGCCATTAATGCATATGCACCTAATGCACCAGCAAATACTCCAAAGGCGTAAGATATAAGTAATAAATTTTTAGAACCTATTGCTGTTGCTACTGCAGCATTAGCAGTTCCTAAAACATAACCAACTAGAGCAGCACCTGTAATAGCTGCACCTAACATTGCTAATTTATTCCATGTTAGATTTGTTTTTTCTGCCATCCAAGAAAATGCGCCAATAGCAATAGCAAATACACTAATGCCTAAAGAAAGCGACATTAAGTTCTTACCAGCAAATCTCATACGAGGGTTTTGATATGGTATCATTACAAGAGCAAACGCACCAAGAGCAAATAATAATCCAAGAGCACCTTTAGAAAATGCATCAATAAAGAAGCCAACAGCTACAGCAGTTAATGCAAATATGAAAAGCGCTTTTGTCATTTTCAATAAATCAGGCAGAGGGCCTTTATCTTTTAATGACAAGCTCGGTATTCCACCTTTATTTAAGATTTTAGACAATCCCCAAATTACTGTTCCGAATGCAGTAATTGCTAGCATGATCATTAATGCTCCTACAATAAATTGTTCTTTAACAAATGTTATAAGTACCAGTGTTAAAGCAAACGCGGCAAGTCCAAACCCTAATTTAGCTAAAGACCCAAGAGGTCCTTTACTTAAAGGATTAAATCCGCCTCCTGCTATAAAATCAACGACCCTTAATACTAAAGCAATTCCTAAAATAACTAATGAAAATACTAAGAAACCCATTGCGACTACAGGCGCTACAAGAGCCATTCCTACAAGTGTTAATGTAAATAATGCCATACCTTTAGCAAGTCTCATTAAAGATCCAAGAGGTCCTTTACTTATAGGGTTTAATCCACCTGCAGCAATAATATCAACAATTCTTAATAAACCAGATATTCCAATAACAACTAATGAAAATACCAAGAAGCCTTTTGCTATTAATGGTGCTGTAAGAGCCATTGATACTAAAACAAGAACTAATATTGCCATTCCTTTTGACATATTAACTATTGAAGCAATCCCATTTATAGTATCTTTATTAACTTTTGCAGCTTTAGAGAAGATATTCATTAGTATAAGAACCATTACTCCAAATCCAGCAGCTCCAATCATAGCAACAGGTGTTAAAATGGCGACTGCTGCCATTTTAAATATGAATCCTGCCACGCCTTTTTGCATGACATCAATAATGTTAGTAAATTCTTTTAGTTTATCTTTATCAAGTTGTTTTATAACTGTCTTTATTTTGTTAGTAAAGTTTAACACAAACTCTCCCAGGGCTTCGCCTTTCTTAGGATCTATTTTTTTAGAATCTTTAAGTGCAGTTACCAAAGTAGCCATAGAAGTTGATAGAGATGCCATAGCATCAATATCTTCTTTTTTTGTAGAACTTTTTTTTGCCCCTTCACCTTTTTCTTCATTCTTACCACCTTTAGCACCTTTAGCAAGATGCTGTTCCATCAGTCTATTGACAGTTAGTAATTCATTAAGTTTAGAAACAACTTGTTGTGATCCTTGTGACATTTAAAATGTGGAATATTTTAGGTATATATCATAATACCCTTTGGATATCCAAAGGGCTTACGATTTGTGAAATGTGATTATAATTTAAAGCTACCCATTTTAGGCACCATAGATCCAGCATTTTTCATCATGCTGCCAGCTTGTCTTGATATTGAAGAAGAATCAAAGCCACCACTTTGACTATTCTGTTCTTTCTCTTCTTTCTTACGATGTTCTTGTTCTTTTTCGTTCCATGCTTTCAGGTTTTCCATTAGAATTTCAGCTCGATAAAATTCCATCTTATCTAAAATATCAGGTTGTAGCCTAAGTATTTTAAGAAGGAGAAATTCAACCTCAAACCAACTCTCCAAAGATATCTGAAATAAGGAAAAGGGACTTGATCCCTCCGCGAAAGTTAAGCGGAGCAACTGCCTCTCCACCAGCAGAAGTTACGTATCTAATTTGAGGATTTACAGATGCAGATAGCATTTCAACAATTTTGTCAAGTACAGATATTTTTTGCAAAGACCATGTATATGATTCCTGTACAGCTTTATCGTACGACGTTTGATTTAAGCCTTTCCAATCTGGAAATAAGAATGGTGCATATTTAATAAAAGCTTTATCAAAATTTTGTCCTTGTTGTTGTTTTGTTTTAACAAAGTTTTTAATAAACATCATGATACCAAGTGATGGAAAATATATTTGAAAATTTTCACCATTTTTCATTCGGATATCAAAACAACGTTTATCTCTATCAAAGTAATTCATTAGTTTCTCATCAGGATTAAAGTAATCGATAATATCTTTGGTTACCTCAACTTTTTCTTCCACGCCTTCTTCATCAGCAGCGTTAACGTACATCTTGTTTTCACCATTTTTGAAAGTAAAATCACGAATAGCAAAAATCAAGTAAAAACGATCGATCTCTTTAAGATCTTTATAAGTACCAGGTTTACCAGGCACTTTAATACGACAACATTTTTCAATGATAAAGTTTAGCATATCATCTACTCCAAGTAAATCGTTTTCATCAATTGTTGACCAATGACGAATTTCTGCAACACTTGCAGCACGAATAGCTACTTGTGTGCCAATCTCGTAAAATAAACCTTGCGATGGCAAATTTTCTACAGGCACGTTTTTCCACCCAATTTCCATAGCAAGTGGCTCATCATCGTAAGTTTGGAATTTTTCAGCTTTTCCTAATGATGTGATTTGTGGCTGTTTTACTTCTTCTACTGAATTTTCTTCAGTCTCAGCATAAAGACGAGCTTCTTGTTCTAACTTGTCTTTGAAGTCTTCTGAATTTTCTTCTTGCATATAATATGTTTTTATTGGTTATATGTTATATATCATCCTATGAATTAAACTGCTTATTTACTAAAAAAAGGATTGCCTAAGCAATCCTTTCTATTTTGATATAACCAACTATACTTATTATAAGATAGTTTCTTCCCAGTAATCACATCTGAATGTAAAGCCTTCAATTTTGTAAATATCAGGACTTGTAAAGTCAGACTCAATTGCTGGTATTGGAGTTGTTGGGAAACAAACAGGAAATTTAACCTGTCTGAAGATATCACCATTTTTGTTAAAATAGTTGATTATCATAGGCCCACCTGTGTATGAACTTTTTAATCCCATACGACCTGTTAATGGATCATATATTAAATCACACCACTTACGTAATGCTTTATATACATACATACTGTTTGAGTCATTTAAGTTAACCTCAAAGTCAACTGTAACATCTACAACTGTACTTTCAGCTGCACCTCCTGCAAATGAACGAGTAGCGTTTTTATATTTTTGTTCAACTACTGCTGGTAATTTATTAACATCAACCCCGCCTACTTTAAGAACATTTTCCATTGATAAGCTCCAGTCTGTTACACCAGCTGGTGGTTGAATAGTAATCTCGAACTGTGAATTAAAAACAGGTTCGAACTGTCCCATTGCAGCCTTTGAATTTCTATAATGTGGTAATCCTGCCATTGTATTTTTAGTTTATTTTCTTTTTTATATATCTTCTATTAAGCAACGTTAAATCCACCAGCTGCAATAGCTCCTGTTTTTAATACTGTAATTCGGTTAACAAATTTTTGTAAACCTCTTGTTGGTTCAATACCGATATCTAGGATTCCAAAGTTTTGGTCGATTAAATCAGGTGTGTTATTAGTTTCATCCATAATAACTTCGTATGCATTTAGACCGCCAGCTGTACGAACTACGTCAAGATATGTTTCAACAGTAGTACGAATTTCCAATCTTGTAGAAGCATCATTAAATTCAAACAAGTAATTTTGTAAAATTTCAATAACACCTTCTTCAATTGTAATTAACAAGTCACGAACATGTAAGTTATTAAATGCTGATATAGTTCTTTGATATGCAGTTTGGTTAGCAAAGATCATTGGACCAACGTTACGAACAACAACGATTGGGTTAAGCCCAAATGGTTCTAGGTTTTCACGATCAGATAACAAATAATCATATTCCATTTTCACAAACTTTGGATTTGCGATTACACCACGACGAGGACCAGCTACAATTGAGTAAGGTTCCCCAATTACAAACTTACGTATAAAGTTATTTGATACATCAGCTGCAGGTGGGATAGATTTATTTTTGCCATCTTCACGAATAATAATATTAGGTGTGAATACGCCAATAAACTTAGCACCGTTTTCTTCATCAGGTAAACTCCAAGTAAAACTTGGGCCTAATGTTAGGTTACCTCCTGTAGCAATATAATCAGTGTTTAATACAGGTTTTGGGTTACCTGCAGCAGCATCAGGAAGATCAGTAAATCTTGGATCTGTACTTGCTAAGAATTCAGCAACAGATGGAGCATTTAAAATTGCCATACATTGTTGACGATTCATAGCTAAACGACTCAAATATTGTTTTGGTCCCATGTGAGGCTCAAGACCACCATTAAATGTATCAACAATATAGCGATATTGTATAATGTCTTTACTTTCAAGAGTTGTTCCTATATTTGTTGTTTCTAATACACTTAATATTTTTTCAAGTTGTGCAGGAGAACCTGGTAAATGGAACTCTGTTATTTTAAATCCTGAAAGAACAGTGAATTGGAATCTATCACCAAATTTTTGGATTGGCGTAAATCTTGTAACGTAATTTATACCATCTAAAGTTGTTACAGCAGGTGTTTCAAGAATTGTGTATTCATAAAATGCAACTCCTGAAGCAGGGTCTAATTTTTTAACTTTTGTTGTAACTCTTACAAGATGTGGGTTATTTGGATCATTATTTACAATAAAGTCACCAACTTCAATTTGACTTGCATTTGCTGCAGACAATTTAAAGTTTTTACCTCCACCATAAAGAGTACCTTCAATAGCAACATTGTCTTCAATGTTTTTAGCTAATGAAGAATATACTTCAATATCATTTAATCCTGGAGCTGTATTAATTTGTGCAACATCATCAATAAAAGTATTGTTTGTTCCAGCAAATGATGCAGTAGCAGGAGTTAATAGTTGTGTATCTGTGTATTGACGTAAACGAGAACCAACTAAACCGTATGCAACTTTTGAATACATGTCAACTGTTGTTCCCCAATTTGCATCAACATGAATGTAATTATATTGTGAAGAACCTATTCCGTATTTAACACGGTCTCCATTAATAAATAAGCTACCTTTAATGTTTTGTGAAATTTTAGCACCTGGGTAAGCTTCAACATAAGCATATTGAGCAATATCAGTTTGGTTTAATGTATATGTTGTAGGGCCAACAGCACCAACAGTAATTGTAGCAACTAAACCTCTAAATATTTGACCGCTTGGAAGAGTAACACGAATTACATCTGTAACACTTTCAGATACAAATGGGTTATTACCAAAACTATCAATAACACGAACATTGTTGTACGTTGCATTTGATCCTCCTGCGTAGTTTAAATCAACTCCAGGAACAAGTGAGTCAACAATATAGAATGTACCTAAGATTGGTGATGATGTTGTTTCGTTATACATTACAACTTCATTTTCCACAGCAGCTAAAGCAGTTTGCCCTAATCCTTGAACATTGTTTAAAGCAACAGCTGGAGCATTTATATAAGATATAGCGTCAACAGATCCAACTTTTAAGTTAGGCCAGATATGACTAGCAGAAGCAATCCCTTTACTTAACAATGTAACTTTCAATGCAGTTGGCTGTTGGAAAGCAGCAAATTCATCAGCAGCAAATCCTGTAGTACACCATTGGTCAGCATAGAAAGGAGATCCTGTAGACAATCCTGTAGTTGCTACTGTAATAGTTGTAACTGTAGCAACAGAAACAGTATTAACTTGGAAATAGTTAGTGTACCCTGGCGCTTCAACTAAAATAATATCACCTGACACAGGTGTTAAGTTAGCAAAGTTATTAACAACAATTGTGTTAGCAGTAGAAGGTACTAAAGCAGCAACAGATGTATCAATATAATTATCTTCAGGGTTACCCATAGAAGATTCATAATTAGAATTAACATGCAAAGGCGAACTTAATTGTACTAACAATTCTGTACCTGTGTTTGTTACATTTTCAACTTTTAAGTAATCATTTGGTGTTTGGCTATTAAATACTGTTAATGATCCAAATGTTTTAATTAAAGTATTTGTTGTTAATGTATCTGCTAAATTTGTCCATTGAGCAACTGTAAATGTAATATCATCAGGTCGAGGCATTGGCAATACTAAAATGTTACCAAACTTACCACTTGTACCTCCATAAGGATATGATTTTACATAAGGCGGTGTTGATATGTTTGACCCAGTTGTTAAGAAATTTTGTGTAACTTCTTGGTCACTTAATACATCGTATGATGTATAGTCTAATACATTTTTAATTGGTGTGTTATATGATAAGAAGTCAATAGTATCTTTTGTAGTAGATATTAAAGTATTACCAATCATATCAACTTGATAATTAGAATTATCATAATTCATTAATGCATCTTCATTAAGGTTTAAAAATAAACCTGTTGTTGATACATTATTATTTACAATAACATCAATAGATTGATTGACACCATTATTATCAATAAAGCTAGGTATTACACAACCTGTAAATGCGCCTAACATTGTAACACCGTCAAGAGAAAGGAAATTTTCTAATTGACTTACAATAATACCTCTTAAATCAAAATATTTACTGTAAATTGGATCTTTAGCTAATACTGTGTAATTAGACCAGTCGCCTTTTACTACATATACATCAACAAAATAGTCAGACATATAATCTTTGCCGTAAACATACTCAGGAAGCGTATCAGTATCGTAATACTCATCAGCTGGTAAGTTATACTGTGTAGCATTTACTGATTTTCTAATAATAACACTATTTACTTGTTGTCCTAAGTTAACAATATTAAATAATCGACCTGCATTTGCTGGTTTGCTATCAACAGTTGCTTGTAAGTAAGATGTATCTGGGAACCAAAATCTTTCTTTGTTGTAAAAAGAAGCATATAAAGCTCTAGATAAATTACCATTATCTTCGTTTGCTGCAAGAGCAAATGAACGATAATCAACTGCGTCACCACCTTCAGTCACAGGAACATTGTTAAGTGCTAATAAGTTTAATGCGAAAATTGGTCCTGCTGATAAACATGTTTCTATTGCTCTGTGGAAATAAGATCCACGAGCTTCAAGTTTTGTATCAATAGTACCAAAAATCTTTCTTGATTGACGAATGTCTGTTAAGAAAACCGGTGCATTAAAAGGACCGACTCTAGAGAACCCGACAACAAGACGAACAGTTTGTGTTGATACAACAATTTGTTGTGAAGCATCAAATTCTATAGTGTATATACCTGATGCTTTAAATCTGTTAAGATCAAGAGTGATTGTAGCCATTCTTTTGTTCTATTATTTTATTTGGAAATTCTACTTCCTTATGAATTTATATATTCGTAATGATAATACTTTTTTTAACAAGTTCTTACATCTTAAACATATTATTGTTGCTTGAATACCCGCTTGTATTATTTGTTGCAGGTTTATTTGTAGGTTTAAACCCTCCATTATTACCCATACCTCCAATAAGTTTAAACATGTCCATCATATCATCATTACCTTTATCACCAATTGACATTCTCTTTTCAACAGCAGCCTTAACTTCTGAGGATGAATAGTCATATAAATCTTCAACCATTTCATAAAAGTCATTTGACTCAAAATAAGTAACTAGGTTTACACAAGACATTGCTGTATCGTCATTACCTAATTGAGCTTCGTAACGTCCTTGACTATTTATACCAAAAGATGATAATTCCATAAAAGTTGTCATTTCATTAATAACAACTCTACGATTATTAATTAAGTTTCTTAATTCACGAGAATATGATTCTTTATTATCTTTTTGTATTTTTACACCAAGTTTTAATTGATCATTATTAATTGAGTGTTTAGTGTATAAAAATATTTCTGGGTAAAATTCAGCATTACGGCTCATTCTTTCAAAAACAAGATTGCCTTTAAAGTTAATCTCCATGACAATTTTACAATTTTCGTGGTTATAAACATTAAACACAAGAATTTCTAAAGCTTTTGACATTTCCTCAACCGATAATACATTTGATCTAAATAAGCCAATTTGTTTTAATCTAAAGAACGCTGTTTCATCACTCCAGTCTTTAGTTTTACGAATCATTACCGGAGATTTTGTTTCTAATCTAAATATGTTAATTACTGAATAATCACGTCCTACGCCATCACCAATATCAACAGCAAAGACAATTTTTTCATTTTTAACTTCTCTACGATTAGGGTCATATTTAGGATGCCACTTAATTGCTTCTATTAATTCAGGGTAATCAAGAAAATCGTCCATTTCTTTCATTACATATTTTTGTGTAGTTCTTTTTAAGAACTCCAACATTTTTGATGAAAGTAATAATCTTGAACTTGCCAAGAATTGATTTCCGTATTCTTGATTAAATAATTCCTCGCTTCCTAAGTTGGCAATTTCTCGCCTTTTCCATTCTTCGTCCCTTCCAGGCACTTGCCACCAATCAACCCTAATTGCATTATAAGCATTTTTACCTTCTGTTGCAGCCTGATAAATTTCATAAAATAAGTTCATACCGTTTGGTGTAGAACATATAATGATTCTTGATATTTGTGAAGATGATAACGTTGGATAAATTGAACGATAAAATGGTAATAAGAAGTTTGGATGAATGTGGGCAAACTCATCGGCAAATAAAAGGTGAATAGTAAACCCGATAGCCGCTGTTTTAGTTGTTGCTTGTGAGAACAGACGGTTACCGTTATCAAATCTCATACCTGTAACACCTCCTGATAGAACACCAGGTTTCATAAAGAAAGGTAAGTTCTTTAAGATGATCTTAATTTTATCAACAATCTCATTTGTAGTTGCTAATTTATTCGCAACAACCATTACATTTCTTTCATAATGGAAACATAAATACCAAGCAATGAAAATTGAAGATGTTACCGTATTATGACTCAATATGTCATTTGTATAATATCTATGATCTTTACTATTGATAGTTGTGTCAAACATTGAAACTGAAACTTTATCTTTAATAACTTCATTTATTTTTTCAATCCCATCTTTTGTTTGTATGCTATCGCCTATTTTTAAATCTTTAATAAAAACTTCTTCCATATTTTCGTTAAACAAAATATGATTATCAGCGCCTTCTAAAAATTTGCCACTATTTGTTTTTATTTTCCATTTTTTAAATGGCTGTGTTTTATGTATATGACTTATAGGCTGCCAACCGCTATCAGTCAATGTTTCATAACCATCTAATTTAAATGTTTCCATTATTTTTTTTGAAACATCATCTTGGTTTAATACTTCATTACGATACTCCCATTTTTCAATAAGCTGTATTAAGTGAATTATTATTATTTTTAAAAAACTATTCATTTATAAAATTTATGCATTTTTTTATTAATATCTAAACCTCTTGATTTATAAAATTCATCTGAAAATGGTGATCTTTCTTTCCTCTCCTTTTCAGTTGTTTTTGATTTATGATTTGGATTTTTGTTTCCTTTAACTTTATCACTCATCTTTTTACGCATTTCATCCGTTTGCATATGCTTTCCTGAATTAACTGATGTTGCTTTTTTGTCCGAAATACAAGAAGTTAAAGAATCCGGGAATTCTTTCTTATAATCATTTATCGTTTTATCTGGATGATGATTTTTTATATGAGTTCCATAAATTCTCTTTACTTTACAATTGCACCATTTACAAGTTACATAATCAATATTTTCAATACCTGTTAAAGATACTGCTGATTTTAAAAATTTATTTTTATTTTTTAAAATCAGACCTTCTTGTTTGCATTCATTAGAACAATACTTTACACCAGATCCGCTAACTTCTTTTTTACATATTAAACATTCCATAATAGTTTATTTTATATATTCATTAAGATGTTAGCAATTCGTCAAAAACTTTAATTTAATTTATCATAAAGTTTCCATAACGTATATTTTAATTTTTCTATAAAAGTTAATTTACGATTTTCGGAGACCATGTAAAAATATAAAGATCCTACTGACATACGTTTAACATCACCTGTAGGAGTTTTTATGTCAATTTTTGTATCATATAAAGCACACTTTCCAATCTGACGAGATGCTAGCATTACATTAAAACGATTTTCTTGAAAATCCTTTAACATTTTTTTCTGATACGGACGTAGTTTAATTTGTCTAATACCTTCATCGGTCATAGAGAAACAATATTTTTCACCAAAATAAACTACGTCAGCTGCACATCTAGCAAGTTCCTCAATTTCAAGTTGCGAATATTCAAAAACAATATCAGCAGCTTTCATAGTTGTATCTCCATCATAAAAAGGAGAATAATCTGCGTTAGGTGAACCGTTATCAATTCTAGCTATTTCATCAGCAATTCTTTTGCTGTTCCATATCTTACCTCTGCTCGCCATCTTCTTCGTTATCTTTTAATGCAGCAGTTGCTTTTGTTTCAGGAATTGCTTGACGAATAACGTCCATTAATCCTTTAGTGCCACGGAACTGTGTTTGTGATTCAGCATTTTCAATTGTAACATCACCTTCTTCTAACGATTCAGATGATTCTGCTGTTTTGATACGATAATCTTCTTTTAAGTTTTTATAGTTTTGCTCCATAATAACCATAAACTGAGCAAGGTGTTTTACAATTTCCATTTTAGATCTTTGTAAAGATGATAAAACTTCAAATGTTCTTGGGTGTGTATTCCCATTATCAATTTCTTCTAATAATTTGATAATTGCGTGCTCAGCAGTTTTCATTTGAAATAATAAGTTAGACACAGTAATTTTATCAACACCGTTTTTTTCTCTAACATAAGGTATTTCTGTAATAATTTTGCTTGTCAAGTAAAAGTTAGCAATTGCATCAACTATATCAGTTGCTTTATTATCTGATACTTCTTTTACTTCATGATAATTTAAAAATCCTGTTTGTGGTCTAACAGGTAATATCTTTTCTGCTTGAGAAACGAGACTTTTAATTTCACTTGCGTCTTGGCTAATAAGTCTCTCTAGCTCTTCACGCATCTCCATTTCTCTTTTTCTTTCTTCTGTTGGTTTTCTCATAATATTATTTAGTTAATCCTGACCAAGGTAAGTTCAATCTCTGAACTGCATTGTCTATAATTACAGCATATTGTGCATCTTGAACTATTGCTTGATTAAGCATGAATATTTGTTTATTAAGATCCGTTTCTATTTGTTTAAATAATCTAATGTTTGTATACACCATGTTACTAGCAGGAAGTGTATATTTTATTGATCCTGTGCTTGCGGTTCTGTCTGCAGCTTTTATGATTATTGTCTTTGAGTATATATTTTCTAAATTTGTTGTCTGTGGAGCATTTAAGTTTGTTTCATCCCATGTTCTAATCCAAACATCAAGTGAAGCCTGTTGATAAAAATTGCTAACATTAAATACAAATCCATACCAATAATTTTCAATTATGTTATTAGGCAATATAAAAATTAATTCTTCTTCTGAAGATTTAAAGATAAAGAATCTATTTGCATAAAGAGATAACTTCCAACCCGTTTCACTTATTTCATCCCAGCCATTCATCATGATTGTCTCAAATGTTGGTTCTGCTATATAGCCATTTTTAATTGAAGATGTTGCCCATCCTGGATAGTAAGTATCAATAAACGAAATGATTTCATCTTTAACTCCTATGGTTATTACATAACCACCAGATACTGGTGTTGTTGAAATATAATTACCGTAAACTGTTAATCCATTGAATCTACTTATTTTTATTAGATCACCATCTTTATAATTTCTTTTTGGTGAAATTATAAATGAAATAGGCGTTATTCCATTGTTAGAAGGACCTTTAGCAAGTTGTCCTTTTATATTATCTTTTGGTAATATAACTTTAGGTTTTATTTCCTGGAACCATCCTGATAACATTCTATCTTCATCTGCTGGAAACACTGCATCGGATTTATAAGTTATAGCTGTTACAGGTTTTGTGTTATCAAAAATAGATCTTAAGTCATACTGACTTTCAGATATTGTTATGTTATAATTTTTAAATGGTACTTGTGTTATATTTAAGTCTGGGTTTATACTTAAACGAATAGGGTCATAATCATGTGAACCTATCTTAGGGTCATACTGTTGAGGTTTTGTTGTTTTAATTTCTTGTTCAATAACTTCCTCTTCAAATTCTTCAGTAAAGTCAGTTGATATGTCGGCAAGGTATTGACGTAAATCTTGCGGTTCTTGACGATTTGATTTTGGCGCATATTTTATAAGAGATACTTTCCAATAAACATTTTGTTGCATAATGTCTTTCCATAAGTATGAACTCTCAACTTCATAAATACGATTTGTTAATGGGAAGTAAACAATGTCACGTTTTTGTGGTGCTGAACCAATACCAAAGATTTCTTCAAAGTATTCTTTTACAATTTGGACTTCAAATGGAAGTTCAAAGTCCATACCCATTGGGTTATAATCAATTTTATTATCAGGAAATTCGTTTTTATCAACTATTACTTTAACGCAACATGGTTCATCAACATCGTATAATGTCCATTCATGTAAAACAACATCCCTTCCTATAGACATAGGAACCGCTCTTGCATACATAACATCATGTCCAAACATTCTATTAATTGTGTATGCAAGTTCTTTATAGAGAACAACTGCTGGATTTACTTGATACGGCTTAAAAGAAAAGTTTGTAATTTTTGATAGGTTACTGATGTTTCCATTTTCAGAAACATACATAGGAGGTCGATAACCTAGGAATTTATCCGCGGCCGCGTCAGACTGTTCATATTCAATGTATGCGTCATTAATAGTAACAGCTCCACCTGATATTAATGTAAAACGAAAATCTACAAATAATTCATTATTAGGATCAAGAACAATCTTTTGTAAATTGTCAACTGTTAAATCAATCCAAGATGCGCGAACAAGATTTGTTACACCCCATCTGAATTCTTTTTTTACAGTTCCTAGACCTTGTATGTCATCAACCCAATTAAGGATTTTTGTAACATAATCTAAAGGTTGTGTTTGTGTTATTTTGGCAAAGTCGCCAATATTAGTTAAAGTTGCTAACATAAAAAAACGGAGGTATACTTTTAATATATATCCTCCGTTCTAATTAGCTAAAAACCATACTTGGCTTCTAAAATTTTATTATCTTTATCAAGTTTTTGAATTGTGATTATGTATGTTTCATTTAAATGAATATTATCAGATTTACGAAACAACTGATATCCTTCAGATAAGCAATATAATTTAGCTTGTTCAAATGTCATTCCAATTATTGCTTCTGGTACATTGTGTTTAAAAGTTTTTCTTGTCATTGTGAAATTAGTTTTTCATAATCTTTAAGTTCTTTATACATCTTATCACCAAAAAGTTCAATTGCATCATCAACATCTCTTCTTGATATTTGAAACTGTTCACAATATTTACGAATCGTATCATCACTAACAGGCTGAGTTGCTTTTTTCTTTTCTTTTGCTTTTGCTGTTGATACATACATCCAACCTGGAGTTTTTGTGTATCTTTGAGAAAGTAATCCTTGCCAAAAAGTTACAGCTTGTCCTGGATTAATTTTAATATGATTAAATGCAGCTGCTTGTATCGGGAAGTTTATTGCGCAAAATCTGTTGACCATGAAAAAGTACTTTCCTCGCTCATGCATTTTTAGTTTCTTAAATTCAGCAGGCTTACCTAACATATCGTTAATAAAGCCAAATAAATCATTTGCCATATAGTTTTGTTTTTATATTCAAAGAATCTCGAATTGTTTTTACCTCGGCAGCTTTTTCATAATTCTCAACTCTTACATAATAAGATTCAGCATCATCAAAAACAGCAGCAATCTCTTCATAATCAACTAATATATCTGCAAAAGGGATAATATCAGCTTTAGATGTGAAAAATTCAATAATGACTATATAATCACCAGGTTTACCCGTGTTATGCAAATCTACGGCTGCTTTAATTGCATATTGATGAACTGTATCTTCATTATGTCTTCCCCATTCAACTAATAAATCTTCTTCATCAGAATCTAATTCTATGAAAAAAGTTTGCACTGCAGCTAATATACGATTAGCTTTTATTACATATCGCTCAACAAGATCTTTATCCTCTGTTACAAACATATTTACAACCTGATATTCATCATGTCTACCTTCTGTGTATTGGACTATATACATTATTTCTAATTTCGTTAGCTACTTAATTCTTAAATGTTAAAGACTATTAATATTTATATATTTAGGGAAATCTTCTTCAGAACAGCAAATAATTATAGATCTAGTATTAGGCTGAATATCATAATGTGTTATATACATAACAGTAGGTTCTATATCATTTGTTATTTTAAAAGCCACATCTAAGGCCTTATATTCTTTTCTATACATTACAAAATTTTCTTCTATCTGGTAAAAAGAAACAATATTTTCAGTAGTGCTTTCTCCTCTAATTTTTACTCTCCCTTCTATACCTATGAATCCACTGACATAACCATCTCCATTTAATTTAGAATTAGTTTCTATATGTGTATTAATTCTCCATAATTTATAAATAACAGTATCTGATGATGGCACATCCTCTACATACTCTTCTTTTATAATATTTTGTTTTTTGTTATATTTACCAGGAATTAATAACATGATTAATACACCTATAACAATGAATATTGTAAATATTACATGGCAAGTAGACTCTTTTAAATTTCTTATTAATTCTATCATAACATACAACATTTCTTATATTTCTTACCACTGTTACACGGGCACAGGTCATTTCTATATACTGGATTTTTAGCTTTCACAGGCATTCTTTTACCTACTATACTAGATATTTTGGAACTTCCACTCTCATATACTTTCTCTACACCATCTAATTTTATATCTACTAATTCACTGGAAGTTGCATTTATCATGTTTTCTACAGCTATTTTTAAATATTCATCTTTCATAGTTTTAATTTTTGATTTACTTTTTATGCATACATATACACACAAATCTACGGTTACATATACAAGTATTTTTATCTAAAATACTTACACTTACATGTTTACCTTTATGATTTCTTTCACTACTTACAGCCTGTCTAAAATTTTTTCTTAGGGCAGTAGTGGTATAAAATTGTGTCTTCATAATATAGTTTTTAAGGGGTTGTATTATTTATTTCACGGGTCATAAGATATCATAGGAGACCAATAAGTAATTTTATTTTCCTTCTTCTTTTTCTTTTTTAATTTTTTATGTGTTTCTCCACTATTTTCTATGGATATATTTTTACTTTGAGTAACAACACAATACTTATCATACATAGAAGGATTCTTCTCATATAAATAATCTGTAACAAACCATAATTCACTAAGCCATATAACACCAGTAGACATACAAAGGTTATTTAAATGTAATAAATCATCTATAGTTATAGTGTTATTTTTTATTTTAACTTTGTACCTCAAAAGTCTAATTTCTCTGCGAGTAGGATGTCTATAAAATAATCTTCTTATATACTTTTTCATATTTTTTATAAGTTTTAAAAAATTATATATACCAAAAAGGCGAGTGGCTTTATAGTATAAAAATATAGTAACTCCTCCGTAGTTACGCGTGTTTTTCTCGTCTTGCGGTACGGTGCGGTAGAGAGTGAGTGCTGTATAAATTTTGTGGGGTGGGGATGATTGCTCTATATGGTTCCATTTTAAAATTTATATTTAGAAAAGATATCTGCCTCAAAAGATTGTGTTGTACCCAAGAAACGTGTACCTTCAAGAATATGAGCCATGTCATAAACTTGAGCATTCATTTCATTTTTTGCAGTTACATTATTGAAAGATGTTTCAAATGCATCTTGTATATCTTGTGGAATAACTTTTTTATCAAGATACATTAAAGTAATGTTACGAACGATTCTTGATTTAAGTGCCTCAATTGGCGGATTTTGTTTAAATGCAGCGTTAATTCCATTAGCAACTTCAACAGCACGATTAGGAAGATCAAATATATCACCAATAGGTTTTGTGTATTCCATGATTTCATATATACGAGCAGCTTTTGCTGGTGTAACTCTATATGTTTTGCCTTTTAATTCCCATGTCCATACTGGAGGAACTGCGTCACCACCATCACCACAAAGAATTTTTTCAAATATATGATAATGTGGATTTACTTCTTCAATAACAACAGAATTAAGAGCTTCTTGAATAAGATCTTTACTACGATTCATAAATGTTGAAGCATCAAATAAATCGTATTCTTCAGATTTTATCCATCCTGTAAATCCTGTAGGACCAACAATCTTACGAGTTTTTGAATTAGGATTGTAAACAGCAATAAAGTTTACATTATTACATTTAACAACTTGATAGATATCTTTATCGCCTGTAATGATAACCGTGTCTTCACCATTATTAAAGAATTCATCAGCCCATAGGTACATTAAATCATCACCTTCAGCACGTGGTTCTCGAGAAACGATATAACCTTTTTCTGTAATGATTTCGCCAAATTCATTCATTAATTTATAGAACATATCCCAGTCAATAACTGATTCGTCCTTTTCACGATTTGATTTATAACCACCTTCTTCAATTTCAACATCTTTACGCCAAGAACGCGAGTCAATAGTAAATACAACTCGAGTAGGATTTCCAAATGTACGAATAGCATGAGCCATATCAGTAGCAATTTTGCGAATAAACATTGATTGGTCCTTTTCAGAACTTAATACTTTTTCTCCTTTTACACCATACTGTCCAAAAATAAAAAGTGTTTTGTAAAATAAGTAATTTCCGTCAAAGATTAAGTTTAATGCCATATTTTTTTATTTTAAAATTAATAATTTTGTTTGTGTTATGCAACTATTTTAATGATAAGTTATTAACATTATGCATAACCCCATTTTTTCATTGCGTCTTCAATTCCTTTTTCAAAAACTTTCATTAAAACAGGAACTTCATTAATCATAGGTAAGTTGCCTCTAAATATAATTGCTCTTTGTAAATTATTTTCTTTATCAACAGCATAAATATAAATTCTTACACCTATCTTAACAACGTCAAACTTTTTTTCACTTAGCTTATTGTATTTAGTTTTAATGTAATCTTTTACATCAGGCGTCCTCTTGATTGTCATCTTCTTTTATTTCTTTTACTTCTACAAATTCGGTAACTTCGCCTTCAATAATTTTAGCATACGAATATTTACCTCTGATGTTTTTACCAAAATAAGAACCTACTGATTCAGCATTACAAAATTCTTCATATAACTTTCTATCAATGTTTAAGTAAACATATTGAGCTTCGTTTTGAAATACGATGAATAAATGTTCATCATCAGGATTGTATTCTGTATGTTTAATTAAAGATGAAGACCATTCTCTACCTTCAGTTGTGACTAATTTAATTTGTTCTTCCATTTTTGTGTATTAATTATTGATAATCATTTGACATTCAAAGACCGCAGCTAACATTGAAATTGCTGGGTCAATAACTGTAACTCTTTGTGATTGGTAATGAGCAACCTTAATTACAATTTGCGGAATCTTTCCAACGAGTGTAGGTTTATGTTCATTAATATATTCAGGCAATTCAGTTCCTAAAGAAGCAAGTACATCATCAACTTTAGTACCATAATTTGTCATTAAGAATTTATAGTTATCTTGTGGGTTTGCTGATTTAGAACAAATCATATCAAAGATATCTTTATAAGAATAGTTTAGTTTCTTGATATCTTCAATTTTAATTTCCGTTACTCCTTGTAAGATAAAACTTTGAACTTTTGTAACAATTGTTCGCATGTCAGGAAAGTTTCTTTTCACAAACTCAATAACAGCATCTTTTTCAATTGTTATGTTTGCGGATTTTAAAATTGCCCAAGATCTTTTAATAAACTCAACCATAACTTCTTTCTCTTCTTCTTTTGATACGAAGTCAAAGGATATACAGTTAAAACGAGATTGAACATTATCAGGGACTTTATTTATGTAATTGCAAGTACCTATGAATCTTGCGTTATGAGCAAACTTTTCAATTGTGCCACGTAATGCTTTATAAAATTGGTCACTGGCACCGTCCATCTCATCAAGAATAACAACTTTATAAGCTTCAGCTCCATCAAGTAATGAAATTGTTGAACACCAGTTTGTTATTTTTTCACGAATAATATCAACAGAACTTTCATCAGATACGTTGATGTATAAGACGGGATAATTACTTGCTAATACCTTAGCAAGAGATGTTTTACCTAATCCTGGGGATCCGTAAAATAAATAATTTTGATGTAAGGCGCCATCACCTACAATTTTTCTGATTCTTTCTGGAAGAATCATTTGTTCCAAATTCTTTGGTCTGTACTTTTCTGTAAATAGTTCTTGAATCATATTTGATTTATTTTAAAATTATATACATAAAGTATACTATAGTTTTATTTGAAACTTGTTCCTCCAAACCAAGCTACAAGAATTTTTTTCGTTCCACTTACAACAGGTTCCACTTCATTTCTTAAATAAGAAGGCATAAAAGTACAGTCACCGGCTGATCTTGATGTTTTTATAGCATCTGTTGAATAAGCATTAAAATTACCGCCACGATAATCATCACTAGATGATAAATTAACAACTGCAGTGATCTTACGGCTATTTTGTGGAAACTCCGGACCTAAATCTACATGATTACTGATAAAATCACCAGGATTTAATTCCATGTAAACGATGTGTTCAAACATCTCAATATGTTCAAAATTGTATGATTGCTTATTTGCTTCAATTACAAGATCATATAGTTTACCATAAACCCATGCATTATCATCAATGTAAGGTATAAACGATATAATAAATTTTGCGTTATCTTCAGAACCTATTCTTTTTTTAGGAACTGTATCTGCATCAATAATTTTAATAACTTTTGTTATGTCTTCATTATCAAAAGCACATTCTGCTACAACAGGTAACACCAAAAAGTTATTTTCCTCATCAGGAAATTGTCCAATTCTTAATCCCATTCTTTCTCAAATTTATACCAATAATCTGCACCTGCTGCATAATTTAGAGCAAGATCACATATATGAGTCATTTCTTCATACGTAATTGTTATTACATAATCTTTTGCTATACTGATTGCCCGTTCCCATGAATCATCATATGAAAGACCTTCTGTGCTCATTACATGATATCTAGAGGACATAAAGATGCCACCTAATATTGTTTTAACAACTCTTTCAGTATCACAAAATCTATGCCCTTTCCATTGTTTATCACCAAATGCAAAATCAGTTTTACATTCAATAACTCGGTTTGTAAGATCTTCAATAAATGTAGGATTGTATGCTAAATCATCCCAACCATACATTGCATCAATTTTAACTTTTAACATAATATTTTAATTTTAAAAAGGTAAATCATCTTCATCATTGTTAGGATTAATAAATTCATCATATGTACTATTTTCCAATCTTACAATTTCTTCTTTAAGAACTTTTAGTTGTTCAGCTTTAAATTTTTCAAATTCAGCTCGTTCTCGTTCTTCAGCTTCTTTGTCTGGTGTTAAACGACGAATGACAAATCCGTTAAATTCATATTCTTGATGGTCTACATGAAAACCTATTTCAATATGAGTTGCACCAGATTCTTTAATTTCGTCTATGATTGCTTCAAGATCATTAATTGGTAGTAACGCATTCTCATGATCGCCGTGAACAACGTTTACAATAATGTTATCATCTATAGGATTAACATTTACTGCGTCATAAAGAGTAGCGCCTAGGTATTCGGTATTAATATACTTGGTCTTAATAAGATCTAAATAAATATCCATGTTATGTATTTTTAATTATAGTTAAATATAATACTTTTATTTGAGATATGCAAATTTTATTTGTTAAAAAATGTTAAAATTTCATGTTCACTTAAATCCTTTCTAACCTCAGACGTTATAAGATTAAATCTCATACATTGGTCCAAAATGTAATAGCTATGCTCAATGTTTTTATTATTTGCATAACCTAATGTAAGATGAAGTGCATAAAAAGGATCTCGTGATAAACCAAATTCTTCACGAATATTGCTAGCTTCTGGGGAATGAACTCTTAACCACCAGTGTTCACCATTTGATCTTGGTTCAATTTCATAATAGAATGTTATTTCTTTACCGTTATATTTTTTTGCAAGTCTATCCCATTTTTCTGTATCAAAATAACGGTCGGCTATAAATGAAATGTGTGTTCCTCTTAATGTTTGGTTTAGTTTAAGATTGAATCTTTTTTCTAGGAACCATGCATAATATCTTTCAAGATCACAATCCGTTTCAATTAGTGCATGTTTTTTCCATCCACTTTGAACATTGTGTTTCTTTGTTTCATTTGGTGGAAAAAAGTTTAATATACCTTTTGTCTCAATTACCATTTTTATTTTAAAATTAATAAAAAAATCCCAGAGTATAAACCCTGGGACAGATGTGTTATTAACAATTATTTTTTTAGCGGTTCAATCTTAACAGGTATTCTACCTATTTTAAGATTACCAGATAATTTGTGGAACGATTCTTGTTTTAGGTCAATACATTTTGGATTTGTCCCATTACAGTCAGTAACTTCAACTGTATCAATGCGATTATTATTTAAGTTGGTTACTGTAAAGAATTGTCCTTTTGTCCCTACACAATAAGCAGCTGTTGAATGTGGCCTATGTACTTTAGGGTGAGGTTTTGTGTTGTACCATGTAGCAGTACATTTGTTTAGAATAGTACTCCTATTCACGTAAGCAAAAGAACTTATACCAAGTGCTAATGCAATAATGATTATTGTCTTTTTCATATAAATTATATACATAACAGTTAAATAGTTTTCAACAAAAAACCCAGGAACCTAAATCCCTGGGAAAAAACTTGATAACTTTTAATTTTTATCAAGAAATATTTTTAGAATCCTCCTGAGTCCATTCCAGCATTTTGAATTTGTTGTGCAAGTTTCATATCTTCAAGATCTCGTTGAGCTTTCTCTTTCATCATTCTCTCATTTGCAGCAATATCATCTTGTGATAATTTCATATATTTGTCAACAACAAATTTTGGTGCAAAGTAAGGAACATCAACGTCCATTCCTGTAGCATCTTTCTTCTTATCCATAATACCCATCATTGCTGTAGCAAAATCAACACGTTTCTGCATGATATCCATTTGTTTAAGTTCTTCAAATACGTTATCTTTATTAAATGTTAAGGATAATGTTGCTTTAAACAATTCATCTTCTGCAAGAGCAGGATATAAAAGACCCATTTGAATGTATAATGGCTTTAATAAGATTTCTTGAAATATAGATCTTAAACGGGTAACAAATTTAAAGAAACGAATTTCCTCACGATCTATCCCGTCAGCTTGAGCTTGAAATTGTCCGCCGCCGCTTCCTTTATCAAATCTTGAATATGGAATTTTTGAATCCTCCATAACTTTATCTTTAAAGTATTTTAGAGCATCAGTATCACTTAAGTCAAAACCATCACCACCCATTACACTAATATCAGGTTGTTCACCATTTTTAGACGGAAATAAGTAGTTTTTATAAAATTGCATTGCCGGTGCACCATTAACACTTAGCTCACCTGAATCTTGGTCAAGACTAATATCTTCTTTATAAATATTAATCATTTCTGCTAGAGATTCTTTTGCCTTTTGTGGAGATTTTGTACCAATAGGAACAACCATTTTTAAACGAAATGATGAGTTCATGATATTCCAAATAATTCTGGAGTTCTCCATGATTCTTAATAAGTTAAATGAACGAACCATTCTTTCAACATATGATACACGACCAGTAAAGTTACCTTTTGCATAAGATATGTAAATAATTTGAGTATCAAGAAGAACTCTTTTCATTGACGGAATATCTTCATATTGTACCCATATTTTTTTATAAGTACCGTCACCTGTTTTTTCAACACCAGGTCTTAATGAAATTGGGTCAAGTTCTTTAAAACCTACAATGTTTTTACCATCAGGGTCATAAATAATTTCAAAAGCAATAAAGCCATCAATTAATAATTGTCTAAAATATGCCCACCCATCATGTCCTTCTGTAAAATGAAAATGTGAATATACTTTTTTGTATTGTGTATTAATGTCAGTTACAATTTCCTCCATCATATCAGGAGAAAGAATTTCTTTAACTCGAGAAACATCAACTTGAGCAAAATAGTTTGAATCATCATACACAATTGCTTCATCAGCAATAGTATCAATAATAAATTCTATCTCAGGGTTCATTGCAAATTTTCTTAAATAATCTCTACGAGCTTTGTAGTCTTTATCAAAGAAAGCAATAAATTTTTTCTGTCCAACATCAGACAGTGCTAATGAGTATAAAAATTCTTCAGGTAAATATCCTTGGTTACCAAATTCAGCTTCAGTAACACCAATTGCACGAGATTGTTTTACAACCATATCTTCGTATCGCATTCCTAAGCTTGCTAAGTTTTTTAAACTTTTAGATATTTGCCCAAATATGGGATTGACACCTATTCTATCAATAAAGCCTGCCATAATTTAATTTTGTTTTATATATTTTACCTAGGTTTTAAGTATTTTTTCTGAGCATCTTTTGCTCGTTTTTTATCAACTTTTTCCTTATTCAGTTCTCCTTTAATTTTTAAGTATTCTGACCATATTTGTCCTGGTCCTTTTCCTTTAAATTCTTTAGGGACAAAATACGGAATCATTTCCCAATCCTCTAATTCAATTATAACAGGTTGTGTAATACGTTTTATGATATAATTGCGATATGCAAATTGATAACCTATTTTTGCTTGTTGATTAAATATTTTAAGAGTAAAGTACCAATCAGTTAAATATTTCCAAGCACTTCTTAATATGCCTGGCTGATCTTTATTAACTTTCTTTTCAGCTTCTTGAAGATCATGTTGATATGTTCTATAAAAATATTCAAGTGTTTGAACTCTTGCAAATTCAGGTAAAAAGTTTAGATTTAATCCTTGGACTATCATATTGCCACTTTTTGATATAAATTGGCTATGAACAAGAACCATAGGACGGGTATCATAATAATCAAGATAGTCCTTGTATAAAGGATCATACTTCCATGTATAAATACGACCAGGAATAAAAGTCTTTAATTTTTTTACATTTAGTCTTTCATTAGTTTCAAGAAAATCATATTCTTGCCATGGCTTTTTAAAATACTTTTCATTAAAAAATTTATAAGCATCTTTTCTTAAAGCGCCTTTATGTTCAGTTTTTTTATAAATTTCTAAAGGACTAATCATTTTTCTTTTCTACTTTGAATAGAAAGTCTTCAGTTACAACAATAAATTTATAACCTCTACTTTCCGCGAATACTTTAGCGGCTTCAAACTTTGCTCTGTTAGTAATGAAAGTTTTAAGTGCGTAGTTGTAACTTTTGAGTTTTTTTGTTGTTAAGTTTTTACCTTCTAATATAGGCATTTCTAGCGAAGCTTTTGGTTTAACTTCAACAAAACAATCAATAGGTTTATCACCTTCCATTATTCTCATGTAAAAGTCAACATAATAAGTATGTTCTTTATGATCTATTGGACTTATGTATTTAATACCAACGGGTTCTGAAGACCATTTTGGTACTGATAACGATGTATCGCAATATCTACAAAAACGATGTTCCCATGACGAGCGGTATATTATTTTTTTCTGGTCACCAATATATTTTTCAGGATTAGTTAACTTATAATATCCTTGCTTATAACCGCTCTTATATGTTGGTTTGTTTGACTTAATATCACTCATTATCAACTTATTTAAAAACTATAAAGATTTTCATTACTTAATGATACTTTATTAGACGAACTTATAGGATGTAATTTTCTCCAGCCTTTAGCAAAGCCGTTTTTAATCATTTGTGTATAATACGCAAATGGGTATTTTGATTTGTCAGGATTAAAACTTCGCCAATACTTTACTACATCCATCAACGCAAATGCAATACAATCTTTACGATCTTCTTCGTCTTTATATTTTAATTTTTTAGATGCCTCTTGAGCCATAAGCTGAAACATTTCTATGGCTCTTCGAGTCAATTCATCTTTTTCTTTTGAAAGTAATATTTCTTTTCGGAATTCTTCCGGGTCTACATAATTTGCCATTTTCTTAATTTGTGTTTACACCACTTGTTTTATCTTGTTCAGACTGGAGGCTATTAACGTAAGCTTTTAATTCATCAACACAAATACCAATAGGATCTGTTGAAATATTGGAGTTTTCCTCTACTGTAGATTTTATTTCGCCAAGAGCTGTAATAACTTGATTTACAGTATCTTTTAGTTTTTCTACTATGCCCGTTAATTCATCTGGTTTGTTTTCACCAGTCTTAGGATTATTTTCAGTATCCTTTTCAGATTTATATACACCAATTTCATTTAGTTCTGAGCTATTAGCTTTTTTTTTCTCGCTATCTAAACTAAAATTAGCCTCCTTCAGCCCAACAGTAGCACCATCACCTTGAGTGTGTATTTCAAGATCATTGCCCGGTTGAGCCTCGGAGGCTTTTTTAATAACTTTTATATCACGAGGGTAAACAGTTTCAGTTGTTCCGTCTTCGTGTTTAATAACAATTGATTTATCAGAAGGGTTAGTCCCTATTACTGTAGCTTTTTTTTTTCGTGTTCCACTTCATCACCTACAGAAGCGCCTTCAGTAATATGTGTTAATGAATTAATTTTGTTTTTAACATCGTAATATTCATTTTTAACATTAGCAATTTCTTCATCAATTGCTTCAACTAAAGATTTAACTTCTTCAGATTCACGAATTGCTTCATCTGATATAGAAGTTAATTGATTTCTTTTTTCTTCAAGGTAATTAATTGCTTCTAAAATTTCAGATTTTTTATTTTCTAATTCTTTAAGTTCTTTTTCCTCAACTTTTAAATAGTCAACAAACGTTTCTCCTAAATCATATTTAGCAAATTCTAACACCATGTTACGACTTTGTGTTGCATTACAATCAGAATAGAATTTTTCTTCATTCATAATTGTATCAACAGTATTAATATAAGTCTTTTCATTTAATTTAAAGATATCAGCTCTACGTGATGGAATACCTTTTGGGTAAAGAGATTTAGCAAAATCTAATTCAAATATAACATCCCAGCTTTCAATGATTTTATTAACTGCTGTAATAACATCTTTTTCTTCAAAACGGAAAATACCTGAGTTTAAGTAAACAGAATGGAATTCATTAATAGTAACTTTTTTGTTGTTAACATAAATGTTTAATCCATCAGCTTCTTCAACCAATTCAACTTTTTTATCTCTACTGTAGATTTTCATTTTATTTTCAGAGATCTCAACATTTGGTTGAGTTAAATAAGAAGAAACAAAAGTAAATGCTTCAGGTAAAGATTTAACTTCTTCAGCATTTAAAGGTCTCATGTTTGATCCGCTTTTAATATAAGCTTTACCATGAACAGCAAATATTTCTGAATTCTCTTGAACGATTATTGGTGAAAATATTTTACCAACAATTGCATCATTGCTACCAGCTTTTAATTGAAAAGATCTTTCAGACTCAAGAACAACATTATACAATTTTTTAATGTTTACATCATATGTAAATTTGTTTAATGTTTCTAAAAGTGAAGCACGATTTTCAGAAGTTCTATAATTTAAGTAATTTTCAAGAACTTTCTCAATACCTACATATAAGAAGTTTGATCTTGAATTTTTAGCTTCATCAACTGCTTTATAGATTTTAATGTCTTCTTCAAACTTTTTAAAGTTTGTTTCTAACACAGTAAGATTTTCATTAACAGTTGGATCCCATGTATATGGTTTAAGTACATCAATAACTTTTTCAACTACAGCCCATTCTGGAGCGTTGTTAAATACATTAAGTTTTTCTACAATGTATAAAAAAGTTGGGTGTTTAACTAAATCAGATTCTTTTACAGCATTCAAGATATTTTTAACACCTAAGTTATTCATTCCTTGCAATCTCTTTTCTATAGTTAAGAAATTAGAAACACTGTTATCATCAATATTTTCCAACTTTGAAATGATAGATTCTGCAATTGCGGAATCAACTTGTTCAGCTGCAACAGCTGTTAAGTTAAAGTTAGCATATTCACTGTATTGCTTTAATGCTTCATTACATGCATCTTTAGCCTCAAGTGAAGTTGTTGAAGAAACTAGTCCTTCAATTCTTTGTTTCAAGTTTGACATCTTTTGGAAATTTTTTTCTTATTTTATATATCTTATTCTTTTTTAGGATTTTTATCACTGTATAATGATTTTTCCTACAGTTTTTGATACGAATATTTTGCCTCCTGTTATTTGTAAATTAGACGGTATATTTATCTCAATTGAATTCGTTGCTAAATTAATTGAAACAATTTCAGAATTTATTACAATTCCGCCGCCATTTATACTTAATCCTGTTAGTAATCCACGATTAACTAATTCATTAACAGTAGGATTAATATTAGTTATAGTTGTTGTTCCATTCGTATCACCTGTAAATGTTATTTCATCATCAAATACTTGATATGTACTTTCAGAATTGCTATCTTGGATTTTAAATTCAATTTCATTAATAAGTGAAGGTACAAATCCGCTACCTGGTGATACTATATTTACATTTGCGATCTCACCTGAATTTACAGTTTGTATTTGTATAACAGGTTCTGTATAATCTGCAGGTAATGTTGTTGGTTTTGGGTAAAGTTCAACAGAAACCATATCAGAATTTTTATAAACTAAGCCTGAATTAAATATGATAATTTGGTCAACTTCACCTAAAGAATTTATAACAGCTCTAAGTTTAGAACCTCTACCGCTTTCAGATACGGCATACGCTTTTTGAGGTTCTGACGTTATTTCATTACCATCAACATCAAAAAAAGGAACTTCCCAATTAAAATACCCTGCATTTGTCATGTTCATAGCAATAGGAATCCAATTCTCTGAACCTTTAATTCTATAATATAAATTTACCCTAAGAATAGGACCAGTGTTGGACCAAGTTATAGGAATAATTCCACCACAAAAATACTTTTCTCCTGATGTAGGAGTTATAAATTTAAAACGAGGAGTTGCATAAGCCTCAGACCAGGTTTCTTGTAATGATGCTGCATTATTACCTAAGTTCATTCGGTTAGAATTACTTCTTTCAGTTGTAGGATCAGTTACAGGATAATATGTTTCCAATTCAAGATCAAAGTTTAACATTATCTTTGTATTTGACTGATATGTATATTCAAATGTGCGTTCAAGACCATAATCTTCAGCAAATCCTACTTGGCATGGCACTCTAAAACCTCTAAAGTTAACTGAAAACACTTGAGTTTTATAAAATGTTTCCATGATTGCTTGTTCAATCTTGAAAGCATCTAGGTTAGTATCAGCTTCAATTTCAACACTAAAAGTCATTGTGATAGGTAATGAATTTATGTATGAATTAAATTGTTGAAGCTGTCCATTAACTTCTTTAACATAAGTACCACGAACAAAACGATGTGTTAACTTACTTGTGTCAATTACTTTACTTTTTAATGTTACAACACCTCTAGGAATAACATCATAGTTACCGTCTGCATGCTTAGGGTTTATACAATCATTCCATTCAAGAAAATAATCTTGCATGAATCTTTCATCACCTCCTTGGTTGTAAAAAAATGGGACATACACAATGTTGATTGATGAATCTGATAATACATTCTCAAACATTATTTTGCCGTTAAGCAAATTTATCATTCCAACAATTACAGCTCTTGAATGAACATTGTCAGTATTGTATTTATGTAAAAATTCTCCCATGAATTATATATCATTCAATTTTATCTATACGAAGATTGGAAAAACCGTTATTTTTACCAATTTCAACTCGATAATCAAATATTTCAGTAGGTAATTGACTATGGTTAATTACAAAGATATTTACATTTAGTTCCCTACAAGAGTTTGATAGAACTTTTAAAATATGATAAATTCCATCGCTGTCAATTGAAGAAAAAATTTCATCAAGAAATATAAGGTTAACACCTGGAAATTTCATTTTCATTAAACGAATTAAAGCAATAAGAACAGCAAAATCAACTTTCTTTCTCTCTCCTGTACTTAATTGTTCAGCTGTTACTAAAAAACCTAATGTTTGTATTTCAGCTTCAAATTCTTCATTAAATGTTACACGATATTCCATGTTAAGATCATGTAAAACTTTTTTAATCTCTGCATTTAATATAGGTAATATTTTACGAATTGCTTCTAATTTAATACCTTTATCACCAAAGATCTCTTCAACTATTCGATAAAAATTTGCTTTCTTATCTTCATTATCTTTCTTTTGTGAAGCAGCTTTCTTTTTATCAATCGAGTCAGTGATGATATTTTGTAAACTTTGAGTTTGCATATCACTATCTGTGTTATCAATGTTATCAAGACTTATAAGTTCTTCATTAACCATTTTAAGCTGAGCTGTTGCAGTATATGTTTTAGTGTTTAAATCATCAAATAATTTTTTCAGTTCAGCTCGTTTATCTTTAATAATTGTTTGTTGCTCTTTAATGTTTTCAATTTCTGATTTAGCTGATTCATTACTTTTTAAATATTCGTCTAATAAATGTTTATGATAATCAGTTGTTAAGTCAGATTCACATGTAGGACATTTACCTTTCTCAAATAGATTAATTTTTTCGTTACGGTGACGACATTCAAGTTGAATATTTGAAAAAGTTTTATTCCAGGAATCAAGTGAATCACTAAGATCTTTATCCCTATCTTGTATCTTTTTTAAATTTTCTTTTGCTTTATCCATGAAGCCATTAAGCTTTTTAAGTTTTTCAGCAAGTACTTGTTTTCTTTCTTCACCAGCAATTTTTAGTTTTTCATTTAAAGAATCAAGTTCTTCATTTGATTTCTCAATTGATTTTTCAAGAACTGAAATTTCAGTTAACAGATTATCTGATTGTTCTTTAAGTATTTTTATCTGATACTTAACTTTCCATTTAATTGCTCCAATTATTTCTAATCCAAAAAGTCTATCAATGATCATTCGTTTATCATGTACTTTCATACTTAAAAAACTTTTAAAATCATTAATTGATAGACTTATCATATTATTAAAAACATAATAAGGAATTCCTAAAATTTCATCTTCAAGAAATTCTTGCATGTTTTTCTTTCCTGCCTGGTCATAAGGAACACCATTAACAAAAAGGTTAAAAATACCTGGAGCAATTCCTCTTTCAATTGTAACAATTGTTGTAGGATTTTTTTCAAGAACTATTTTAACATAAGCAGCTTTATTAAACCTATTAGGAATATCTCTTAGCGGTTTGTTATCAAGTTTACCATACAGTCCAAACTTGATAACATCGGATACCGTACTTTTACCTGCTCCATTTGATCCTACAACAAGATAAAAGTTTCCTTGTTGGTCATCAAATACAATCTTTTGCAAGTTGTTTCCGTATGATCCCATATTTCTAAATTCAACACTACGTATTTTCATAAGATCGTTTTTCTTCCATTTCTTTTGAAGCTTCGTGATACATACGAACACTAACCTCTTTTAGTTTTGATTTAATTTGGTCAGTGTATGCTAATTTATCAACATAGTTTTCAATCATTTTAATTAAACTAATTTCTTCCCCAATTGAACTATCATATTGTTCTTCGCCATCATCAGTTGCGTCTTCTGATATAATAACGTGATTAATTCTACGATATCCTGTAAAATTTTCAATGAATTGCCCAAACGGAAATTTTAATGACCATTGTGGCGTTATCAAGACATCAACAAAGTTATTATTGAATAATTCTTGTAGTTCATCAAGACTACGTTCAAGAATCCATTCTAATCGGTATCTTAAAAATTTTGGTGATACTGTATTTTCCCAACATTGTTCTTCATCAGTTTCTAAATCAAGCAACCAGATTGCTTTAGTATTTCCACTATCAGATCGTGTTAACTCATAAGGAGTGCCTAACATTCTAACATTTTTATACTTTTGTGCAAAATGTATATGTCCTGAATAAACTCGATGAAACCCACTAAAACATTCAACTTCTGTACCTTCTTCAATTTTTACATAACGGTTAAAAGCAACACCTTTAACATCGCTATGACAAAACATTACATCAGCTGAATTAGCAGGATCTTGAATTATGTTTCGGAATTCATCATGTTCTTCAACCCAAGGTAAAAAGAATAGTTTCTTACCTGTTTCAATTGACTGCATCATTTGTGGACTTTCAAACACATGTAAGTTTGGCAAATGTTTAAACAGTTTCATTGAGTTAATCTCGTTTGAGTACTTCATGAAAATGTCATGATTGCCAATAATTGAATATACAGGTAAGATCTCTGATAGTTCTTCCATCAGTTCTAAACCTTTATTCATTACATAAAGATTAATTGACTGTCTTGAGTCAAATGTATCACCACAATGTACCAAAATGTCTCCAGGACGATATTCCGATCTAATTAATGGGAATAGTTGAGTTTTAAAGAAATTTTCAATGATATCCATCCACTCTCGTGAATTGCTCCTAACACCAAAATGTGTATCGGTTATCATCCAAATTCTTTTTACATGTTGGTTTATAATCATATTAAAATAGTCTTTTAATTTTTCGTTTTTTAAAGATGCCGTATTTATTATCCATCTCTCTTAAAATCTTTTCTTTATAAACAGGGCCTAATTCTCTGTATAAATCATCATATGAAATATTCATAAATTCTGCTACATTAATAAACTTTTCAACAATTGTAACTTCAGATGTTTCAGGAATTCGTTCGTCAAAATAATAATAAAGATTAGCTATTTCGCTTTTCGGAACTTTTTTATTTTTTAAGTATTCTTCATAATATTTTGATTCTACAAAAATTTTATAAATGTCTTCTTGTAATTGTCTTTCATTATATTCTTCAAATACATCATCTGTTGATGTTAAGTCAGAAACAATATTCATTTTACCGAATGCTTCATACTCAACTTCACCTGAATTAAACTTGTTATTAAATATTTTATCTTCTTTCATTAGTCGTTTATTATTTGTGAATCAGGATCTTCAACGATTCTCATTAAATCATAATTAATCAAGAATTTCTTTCTTGAATTTTTATAACCGTCATCACGGTTAGCAATTAATTTTAACATATATTCTCGATTTGCGTGCATCATCTCATCTTGTATAATACCAAACATAGCATCAACAGTATGCCCTAATGCTGCAGATTCCGAAATGTTAGTTGCATTCAAATCTGTACTTCCAAATCCACTTCGGTTAACTTGCGTTGCAGTTACAATACACCATTCATTTCTCATTGCCATTGCTCGTAAGTCTTCAGCAATTTGTTTAATTTTCATGTATGTATTTTCGGAATTAGGATTTCTCCAGTTTTTCAAAATGTTGATGTAGTCAAGAACAATTACCTTAAATTTCATACCTTTAAGTTCTTCCATTTTCTTTAACCACATTTCAATATCAGGAACACCTGCGGCGGATGTCGGGAATTCTTTTACATAAATTTTACCAGGAACTTGTAAACTATCATAACCAAGATTGCTTAATCTTTTCTTTAAACCAATTTGGTCATCAGCAACAGCGCCATATTCTTTCATTGTTACGCCTAAAAGATTTGCTCCTAGACGTTTAATTACTTTTCGGTCCCTCATCTCCAATGATATAACTGCTGTGTTATATCCCATCTTTACGCTATTAGCAGCAAGGTTAGCAAGCCAGATTGACTTACCGATTTTCATTTCACCAATAAAACAAAACAATGCTTTTGAGTAAAACCCACCGCCTAATACCAAGTCAATATATTCATAGCCTGAACTGAATGTATCAGTTGTTGGTTGTAAGTGAGATTCAGGATTAAAGAAGTCAAGTCCTTCATCAAATCCAAATTGAATATTATTGCGATCATTGATAATAGCTTTTGCAGTTTGTACTACATTGCTGATATTTTCTTGGTCAATTTTTGTAGTCTTTAAATATGATATCAGATCATACACAGATAGGTCAAGGTTCTTATATTCAATCCAAGCATACGCAGATTCTCTTAACCATTCAGGCTCATAACTTTTTAAGTTAGTTTCAAAAATCAAATCTAACTTATCAGATGAGAGTTCATCGGCCCAGCCTTTTGCCTTTGCATTTTCAACAAGTTGTTGTTTTGTTGGTGAAGAACCGTATCTACTAATAAATTCGGTTGAGAGTTCATATACTTTTTTCAAATCCTCAGACTCAAAAAAACGTGGCTTAACAATATTTGTCAGCTCACGTTGTTCCATCAAGTAGTGATAGAATATTTTTTCTAAATGTGACGCTATCATATTTTATTTTATTTTATACATTAATCTGTAAATAGTTTACATCCAAGAATGTGATGTTACTCTGTATGAATTACCACTTGTTTTGGTAATCTTAACATCTCGTGAATCAGCATCGTATGCCAATTCGTCTAAAAAATCTCGAGCATCTTGTATAATGCCTAAATGATGTTTCATAGTAGGCCAAACTCTTTCAGCTGTAAAATCTTTTTCAAGTAATTCTTTATCGTCAAGAGTTGTTATTAAAATGTATTCGAGATCTTGTTGACTAGGATAACCGGGAAGCTCTTGATAAATCTCAAGAGCATATTTCACCGGTAATTTTTTTCTATTAATCCTCATTTTCAATTTCTAATTCTAATCCATCTGCGATCTCACTAAGATCATCAAGTGACCCGATGTTAGGTAACATAAACATTGGTTTAATTACGTTTTCATCAAGATAAGTTAAAACTTCTTGAGTAATAACTTTCTTAGTAAACAATTCAGAAGGCGGAACGTTAGCGCCTAAATGACGAACTGCAATAGATCTTGCAGTTGGTTTATCTTCAAAGTATAAAACTTGTTCAACACCGTTATCATCAACAGTTGTGAATCTTGTTTTGATTCCTTTTTCGTAACCTTCTGTTCCTTCTTTGTAGGCTTTTAAGAATTCTTTTTCTGTTAGGATTTTACCTCTTTGAATTCCACAAGATTCCCAATTAATGAATTCCTCAAGACCTACGTAACGGTTCATACCGCGGTAGAAACTGATGTGGAATTTAATAGGAAGCGGACGAGCAAAACGATTCTTTGCAGGTTTAGATGTAACAATGATTCCTGTTTTCATTGCGAATCCGTTAGATCCTGTTTCACCTTCTTTTAACCCAGCTTTTGATAATTGTAAGATAACAGAAGCATTGTAGATTGCTCCACCTCCACCAGATATAGTTTGCCCTGGTATGAATGATCCAATAGAGTTGTGCATGATTACACCGTCCTTAGATATGTAATGATGTGCATCTTTTACTTCAATGTCATAGACGGTATTTAATTCGCCTTGTTCTTTTTTAAGTAATTTGAGTTTTTTCATATTCGTTTATTTTGTTTTTTTAATTCTTTAATTGTTAATGTATCTTTAGCGCCATCATTTATTAGTTCGTTACATTCGTTACATATGTTCATTTCTGTTATGCCGTTGACTATATAAATTAACCTGGTTTTAATATTAGTGTCTTGTATGCAGAAGGAAGTATCATCAATTATAAATTTATGCAAATCACTTCTTTTATACAATTCCTTATAAACGTTTCCCATATTACATGTGCCAATATTGTTTATAACAATAATTTTCCAATTAGATTCTGTTATGTGAAGTTTCATGTTGTTTTATTTTATATCTCCATGAAACTTCACAAATCATACATTACTGCAAGACGGGTATTTCACTATGTGTTATTACTTCAGATCCTTCTTGCAACTCATCAGCAGTTATCCATGATGATTCTAATGTATAATCTTCATCAATTAAAAATTTGTGTAAGGGTGAACATTCAATTACAACACCATCTTCAAATGTTAATTTAATTGTTCTAGTCTTATCATACTTAAAAGTATCTGTTACAGGTTGTTCACCTTCTAATGTCATTACAACATCATTAATTTTAATTTGCTGTAAATCCTTAAAAGTACCATCTCCCATTAAAACTGGTGTATCACCTAAAGCACAAGCATAAGTATGGTTCGTAAAGATAAAAGGAATTTTAAACTCAGCAAGATCCGTAGTAATTACACGGAATAATGATCTTAAATCTTGTTGCTTTGTCATATCCTTTTTCTCAGAACCACTAGCAGCATCTGCTCTTTCTTTTGTTGTAGCCAAGTTACCAAGTGAGTCAAGAACCAACATTAATTTTGGAAGTTCAACTCCTTTTTCTTTTTGCTTACGTAAGATGTCAGTTAAGTTTGATACAAAGTGTCGAACTTCAAGTGAAGTACTTACAGGTTGGTAACGAACAAGATCAGGGTCAAGTCCGAAGTTTCTCATGATCTCTTCATCAACCGCAGCCTCAGAATCACAATAGATTATTTGATAACCCATCTTTTGTGCTTCGCGACAAATGTTTAATGTAAGGAATGTTTTACCAGTGTTGTGCGATGAAAAACCATCACCTGCCCAATATCTGTGGTTTTCATGTAAAACTTCCCAATCATATACTTCTTCAGGATTTAATTTATCAATGTTAGATACTTTAAAAAAACCATTAATTGTTAAGATGTTATGTTTTTTTGTTATATCTTTTGCTAGAACCCAACCATTTTCAGTTTCATATAAATGATCCGCTGATGATTTGCATTGCATACCGTTTGATAATGATATATGAAAAATGTCTCTAGGTGATTTAATATAAAAATCACCAATGGATTGAAACCCATCAGGTGAACTTATTAAAATGTGTGAGTTTTCTAACTTAACAAGATCACCAGCTTCTATTTGAATTAGATTATTTAATACATGATTATTAAATTTTAATAATATTTCTTCGTCACATAGGGATGAAATATTTTCGTTAGGATAATAAAATGTTAATTCATTAACAATATCATCTAAACTAACCATTGCTGGTGTTTGTGTTTGTAATTCTATCATTTATTTTGTTTTTAATTATATACACTAATTCTTTTTTTGTTTTATCAAGGTTTGATTCATAATCCCATATTACAATATATGTAAAATTATTACGTTCTGCTATGTCTTTCTTCAAATTATCTTTTGCTAATGAATCACTATATGTGTATAATTTATTAGGCCAACTATCCGATGATTTTAATTCATTTGCGTGCCAGTAGCTGCCATTATATTCAATAATTATTTTCAGTGATGGTATGCAAAAATCATAAAAATATATACGTTTTGTTGCGTTATCATATATGTAATATTCAGAAGGACCAAATTTATAATCTAATTCTAAATTTAATTCTGTTATAAGTTTATTAAAAAATATATATGATTCATTAGAATAAAAAAACTTCTTAGATAAACGTTTTTTTGTTATATCGTTACGTTCTTTTGTTGTTTTATTATTCCAGTTATCTTTAAATTTTTTAATTCTATTATTATATTTAAGTAAACCTTTATCTGGACCATATCTTTTAATAAAACTCTCTAGTGAACATGTATTTTGTCTATTACTTAATGATTCTTTTGCTTCTTCTAAAGAAAGTCCTTTTTCTAAATAATACGAAAGTTCCCTGTTACCAAAGGGCTTATTTAATTTTTTATATAGTTCTGATTTTGTTTTACCGCCTTTAGATGCTCTATCAAATAACTTTTTTTTTGCTTCGTCTAAAGTTAAGCCATATTTTTTTGATATAAATAAAGGATCAGATGATCTAGCTTTTTTCTTATTTATTTCTAATATTTCATCGTTAGATTTATTTTTTAGCGTATTTTGTATTTTTTTAGCAATATCTTTATTACAAGTAGATTGTCTTTTTTTAATCTTATTTATTGCTTCATTAATACACCAACCTCTATCTAACCAATATTCAATATTAAGATTTGTTTTAGAAAAAAAACCAATACTTGATAATTTCAAATTCCTATTTGATAAAATTTGTAAAGAATCGTAATTCGTTAAATATTTATGATACATTTTTTTAATATCATATAAATTTACATCTGGATTAAAATTAGGGACGTTATCAATAGAAGCTTTAATAAATTCTTCTATTGATAACATATTATCCCTAAAAATACTTAGGCTATTTGTCTTGTGTAATTGTTTTTCTGACATCGAAAGTTTTTGTTTTAAATATGTATACATTAACTTTCTCGTTTTTTTGTAAACAACCTGATTCTCCGGCAAGACATACTGAACGAGAGTTCGGAATTCCGCCAAATAGAGATCCTGTAAGTTGAGCATTTAACAAGTAATTACCTGTATCAATATACTCGTCAATTTTAGAAAATGCGTTCTGTGTGATAATTGAGCCTTTCGGATTTACTTTGGATAATTGCGCATCAAGTTCATTAAATGAAAATTGTTTTGCCATTGTGTTTTATTTTATTTTTTGTAGTTCTTTGATTGTAAGTTGAATATCTGTGATAATCGAATACAATTCGTTAGTTGCTTTTTCAGAATACGAATCCTTAGCAAGTTGTAAGGATTCGTTTAATTTTTCATCAAGCAATGTAAGTTTTGATACTTCTTTGATTGTTTTTGCCATGTTAAAATAGTTGTGTTCTTACAATTAATTCTGGTGATATTGGAGATAGACCTGTCGCAACAATGAATCGGTTCAGTGGGTCAATCATACATTTCGCAAATTGCATATCATAGTCAACAGCTGGTGCAAGTTCAATAGGATAGTTACCTGGGAGATATGCAAATACATTTTCACCTTCTCCTTCAACTTTTGCATAATAATAACGAACTTTATCACCACTTTTAATTAACTGATACTTTTCTTTCCACTTACTATTATTCATTAAATAGTTATGATACCCAGCAGCACGAACATGCATTGGACAGTGGTCATTAAGTATTAATTTTTTACGATCTTCAGCAATTCCTTTTTCATAATCACTAATACCAGATGACATTGAAATGTTTTCAATATGATCAAGATTAAATGCAGCTTTTTCTTTTTTCAGCAAATCAGCAAACGATCTCATGTTTAAAGTTTTCTTTTCCTTAAATAATATTTTTAAGAAGTCAAGAAGTTTTTTACGAGCAAATGCTGGAGTAGAAGATTGTGCAATTTCAACACCGGTTGCTTTAAGTTTAGTTTGCGGTTCATAATAATATCCGTTACCTTTTCCACTTTTCCAACACATATCAAGTACATATTTCTTTTTCTTTAAAAAGATACCTGACCATGAAATTGTTTCCATTTCTAAATCTTGGATATTTTCAGTACCACCATTAGCAGCAAATGTTTCAAAGTTTTTAGATAAATATTCTTTTAATCTTAAACGGTAAATACCTAAGATTAATTCTCTTGGATCACCTGCCCAATCACAACCATTTACAATATCTTGGAATGTCATATAACATGAATCCGTATCTCCGTAAACTGTTACTTCACGGCCTATACGGTCAACTCGAGAGAGTCCAAGTTTTTGATGAACTTCTTTATCTCGATGCCAAAATTCCATGAAGTAACGGTTAATGATTTTTTGGGTGAACTTAATCATTTCTTGGCCTTGTAATGTAATTGCTTCAGCAACACGAACATTATAGCCAACAAAGTAAGGCGATGCAGTTGCACCATAAACAGAGTTAATGAAAATCTTAATTGCTTGTTCTTCGTTTTTCTTAAGATTCATTAAAAGAGTTAAGCGATTAATTTCTGCAGTGATTTCTTCCTTACTTGCGGTTTCGGGGTTTATCTTGCAGTGTTTCATATATCATTTTTTTTATCCATTTCCAATTTTTTTTGTCTTGGCGTTTCCCAGCCTTTTAATGTAGATTTTGTTTTATTAATTTTTTCTTCAGGATTATCTATCCCATACTTATTTAAAGAATATCTTATACGTTTTCCTGAACCCATATAGCCATCATCTAAATTTGACGTTGAATACAAACCGATGTAATACATATTTGTTATGTTACGCGTAGTTTTATATATGTAATGATAATCATGTTGTTTTCTTGGCGTTTGATGTATGTTTTATTTTATAAATCAAACACCAAGGTACATTTTGGACTAATCCGCTTTGCCTATTATCATTTTTGTATCAGTCTCAAGAGAATGAAAGATTAAACGGTCTTCATTCATATAAACCATTGTATCTTCTTTATCAACAAATACGAATTGTGATTTATAAACTGATAGCTCAAGATTTGCATCAGCATTATCAATTGATAATAAGTTTAATTCAAAAGATTTACCACTTGCATTCACGTTTCCGCCATTAACAGAAATAGTTAATAATTTTTGATCTGAGTCAATTTTTGTTAATGAATTAACACGAGCTTGAACTTCTTTTGTTAAAACAAAGTTAACTTCAGCAGAAGATGTATCAGCAATACGATCCATCATTTCATCAGTAATGTGCGTGAATAATCTTAAAGTAGCACATTGAAAAACAATCTTTAAGTTAAATCCTTGTAAAACAAGATCAGTTCCAACAATTCCTTCTGGAGTTTTTTCTAATTGAATTGTAAAGTTTAGGTCATTTTCATTAAAATGAGAGAATGAATTAATTAACTTGTCAACTGAATAAACACCAAAAATAATTGGTTCATCAACAGTTTCAATATTAAATACTCTACTTAATTCAATTTTTGAAGCTTTAACAACACTTCTTTCAGGTGTGTGAGTTTTTGCCTTTAAGTATCCGTCTTCAAGTTCAATAAGTAAGCTTCCAGAAATTGGTGAGAATCTTTTTAAGAAGTTAGTAAATTCTGTTGCATCTGTTAACTGCAACTTTAAAGTTTTAGTACCTTTACGTTCTAATGTTTCCATAGTTTATTTTATTTTTTGATTTTATTTTATATACTTATTTTTAAATTAGTTTTCATCTTCTTCATCATCGTCTTCTTCAAAAACAGAAGAGCCAAACACTTCAATACCGTCAATCTCTTCTTCTTCAGCAAATAAGTTGGTTGTTGAATTAGCACGATTTGTTGTTGCTCTTGTTAAAGATGTATCTGTCATTTTTTCAAAAGATTTAACAGCGACAGCTAATTCTTTTTTCTGAGCTGCTAATTCAACTGTTAATTTTTTAATCTTTTCACGTGTTCTCTGTAATTCATCATCAGATAGAGACTTTAAATAAATTGCATCAAGACGACGACGAACATTAGGGTAGCCAACTGTTAATTCTGTTAAGAAAGAATTAATTTCTTCATCAGTTCTCATTTTCTTGCCTTTTGTTTCAAGCATAAAAAGCAAATACTTTTCTTTAAATTTTTGGAATAAGAGTTCTTCATCAGTTACATTCATATAGTATGTTAACTTACGAACTCTCAAATCACCTAAACGATAACGGAAGTCATTAATGTAATCTTCAATTCTTTCATATTCAATAACCAAACCATCTTTAACAAAAATTGGTGTTTCTGTCACCAACATTTTTGTTGCTCGGTCGATTTCAATTACAAAAGATTCCCAGTCCTCCTTTGAACCTGTTAAAGTAACAGTCAAGTCAATTTCATTCAATGAATTATTAACTAAACGAACATTATATCCTGATATAATGCTGTCCAGTTTTTTCAAGAAGGACCCATATTTCATTAATGGTGGAAGTTCAACTATTCTTATAGTTTTTGTTTTTTGATTAATTTCAAGTCTACCTTCAATAAGCCAAGATTTATTCATTCCTTTATATCGGGAAACCTTGCATTTAGAACCTTTAAAGTAAGGTATAAGTTCAGTTATTTCGCCATTTAGGAACTTTTGTACATCAGACAAATTTCTGGGTAATACAGTTGATTTATATCCTACAGCAATACCAACGATTGTGTTTGTTAATCCTATAGGTAAATCAACCCATAACGGATCATAAGATCCTTCTTCATCACGTGTATTTAAAAAATTGTTTTTACGAATCATATCCGCAATTGTAGGATTAATCCGAATAGAAGTGTAACGAGGAGCAGCAGCTTCTTGTGTTACCGGTGATCCAAAAAATCCATCACCATTTAAAAGCTGTTCACTGTTACCAAAAGGTCGAGCAAGTCGATTAATTGCTTTTGATAAAGAAGCATCACCGTGGTGATAACCGTCGCTCATACAAGAACCAACAAGTGACATTGTTTTATTATAATTAGCTGGAGCATTTATCATAATAAAACGTTGAACATTTGTTAACGCATCATAAAAATTCGGTATCCCACGATTCTCCAAAACATATAAAGCGTAGTTTCTGAAGTTAGTATCAATTTGTCGAGAAATGTTTAAAGGATATGTTTTATGTTTCAAATTTTTAGTTTTTATAAGTTTAACCTTTATAATTTATATACATACATGATAAATAGTTTTATATAACAGTTTATAAAAATGAAGACTTATATGATATATGAAAAAGAATGTGTTTGTTGTAATAAACCATTTAATACAAAACATAAAAATACTAAAACGTGTTCAAGAAGTTGCACATCTAAATATAAATGGAGCGATCCATCATATAAAGAAAAAGTTAAATTAAGTATTCAAAATGCAGCAAAATCAAAAGAACGTAACGATAAAATTTCTGCTTTTCATAAAGAATACCAAAACAGAAAAGAGATTAAAGAAAAACATTCCAGTGATTTAATTAAAAGATGGTCGGATATCAATTACAAAGATAAAGTTTCAAAGAAAATAAAAGAAAAATATAGTGATGATAAGTTTAAAGAAAATCAGAAAAAAATAAATAAAGATATTGCAAATAGAAGTTATGTGAGAACGGCAAAAAAAGAAGCTATGCTTAAGATATGGGAAGATACTGAATATAAAAAACAAGCTAGCGCTAAACAAAAAGTATCACAGAATAGAAAAACTACAACAGAAAAACGTAGAAATTCAATGATTATAAAATGGTCAGATATTGAATATGCAAATGATCAGTTAAAAAATTCCTATGCTTATAAAGAATTTATTTTGCCTAGTGGAAAAATTGTTAAATTGCAAGGATACGAGCCTATTGTGTTAGCTGATCTTTTAAAAACATATGATGAAAACGATATTGTAATTTCAGTTAAAGATATTCATAATTGTATAGGCAAAATACATTACTTACATAATAATGTAAAACGATCTTATTATCCTGATTTTTACATAAAAAGTACAAACACTATAATTGAAGTTAAAAGCAAATACACATTTGAAAAACACAAAGAAAAAAATCTTTTAAAAGAAGCTGCGTGTAAGTCTGCGGGTTTAAATTTTTTATTCATAGTGTTATAAATTCTTGATTGTTATTAACAAAAAAAGGGTTGCCTAAGCAACCCTCATAAAAATAAGTTTTATGTTTTATTCGAAAGTATCTGTTAAAACATAAATAGTGTTTTTATCAGTACCCATGATAAAGTAAACTGCGTCAGTTTCTTCAGCTTCATATTCCATTCCACCTCCGTTTAAAACAACACCTTCTCTTTTACCAACTACTGTACATTTAACAGGTTTAGCATCACGAGATGTTTGTTTAACTTCAAGATCAATTTCGCCTTGAGAAACTTGAGATTTATTTGCGATAAAATCAAGCTCTACACCATTAGGAGCATACTCAAAAGTATCACCTTTTTTTGCGTTTTTAAAGAATTCTTTAAAAACTCTGTCATTTCCACCACCTATTGCAGCAGTAATGTCACCAAAGTTTTTAGCTTCATTTAAATAGGAAACAAAGCTCTCAAAAGTTTTTACGTATTTTTCCATTTTTTTTTATTATTTTTATTATATATATCCTGTAAGATTGTATAAAATGTTAGGATCTTCAATTTTAAAATTAGGTTCATCTTTCATAGTTAAAGATGCAAAATAAAAAGAAAGCTCCTGTATTTTTTTAATTCCGTATGGTGATAAATTAGCTATAGAATCTTCATAAATAAATTTATAGATTAAAGGAAGCATATTAGAAAATAGACCAGGCGTTGAGTTAGATTCAATAAACCAATGTTTACCGTTTTTATCAACTGCTATATCTAATCCCGAAACTTTTAATGTAGGATTTATTGCAAAGATTGTGTTAGCAATGTTATAACATTCTTGAATGTTAAGTTTATCATTATTTCTAGGGTCTATTTGAGTCCATGAAAAATCAGATTTCTCGCGATTCTTTAATGTTTTAAATTTCATGCCATCGCCTTCAGCCTCATTCATTCTTAATTCTTTTGCTTTATCATTTTCAGGGTCTCTGCGAAAAACGGCTAGCATTGTTAAGCCTTCTCTCCCACAAAAGAAAACTATACGATATTCTTCATCAATTTCAATTTGTTCTTGAAAGATTGTAAAGCCATCACCTAATGATTTAAGTGTTTTCTTATTCTTTACTTTTTCAACACCTCTAGATTGAAATGTATTTGATGCTTTAGCAATAACAGGAAACTTTAATTTTTTATAAGCTTCTTCTTTTGTAAAATATGTTTCTGGTATATAAGAAAACCCAATCTTTTTTAATATCTTTAAAGTATCAATTTTACTTACAATTATGCCATGTGGTGAATTATAAACTGAAGTGTTTAATTGTATTTTAGAAATAGCTTCACTTACGCCGTACTTTTCTAATAGGGATGATCTATCCCATAATAGAATTGGGTTAGTTTGTAATAAATGGTCAGCTAGAAAAGCATCAGGATCATCACAATACAAAAATAATTTACTTATCTCTGATTGAACTTCCTGCTTTTCCTCCATAGGCATAGTTGAAAAAAGGACCACCTTTTGTAAATATGGTGATCCGTTTATACTTGCTTTAATAAATTTATCGTATGAATCTTGAATAGACATCATTACTTTAATGTCAATAAATATTTAAGCTTCATCAAATCAGCTCTAATTTCATCACGAATATTTGCTAATTCGCTATCTTGTTCAGCCATAAATGCGGATGTCATAAAATCGTCCATGCCTTCAATAAAAGCATCAATTTTAAGATTATCATAATCTGCATATGAAATTTGTTTAACTCCACCAAATTTAAGTCTTTGGTATTTACCGCTATAAACCTCAACAAGACGGTCGAATCTATCATATAAGTCATCTAAGATTGTATCAAATGCCATGTGTTCAGCAAATGATTCGGTTTGCCAGTGAAGGATTTTTAGTTGTCCTTGTATTTGGATGATGTTTCCTAACAATTCTTTTTCCATGTTTTATGTTTTATTTCAATTTTTTTCTACCCAGTCTAGAAAGATTTCAATTTTTCTTATTGCGTAAATTGCAAGATGTTTACGATATTCAACAATATCAGAAGATCTTTCAGGAGAATCAATAATTGACTGTCTCCAAGCATTTGACGCATCAAGTCCAAATATTGGAAGTTCTCGAGCATCTTTTAATAAGCTTCTAATTTTATTATCATTTTTAGCATTAACTGCATCACGTAATTCATCAAGAAGATCAGCATATACATCTGATCTTGTTATTTCGCACATCCAATTTTCACCTTCAGGGTCAGCAAATATTTTAGCTTTGCCTTCTTCATATTCAAAAGGAATTGGAGATGTTAAATCTCTGCCTCCTTCAGCAAGCCATCGCTCGTAAAGTTTTATCATTGATATGAGGGAATTTTAAAATTTATATATCATTTTAAATTTTACCCTCTAACCATCTCTTGCGACGATCAGCAGATTTACCAAATGCAATGTCAATGTATTTTGCAGCTGAACGGTCAACTCTTACTTTAAACATTTTACGTTCTTTCATAACAACTTCCCAATCTTCAATACTTAAAGATCCTAATCCTTTTAAGTAACGAACATTTTTATAAGCAGTTCCCTTTCCTTGAAATTCCGCCCATTCTTCAAGAGAATAATAATATGTTCTTTTGCCACCTACTTCAGCGGACACTAAAGGAATAATAAGGATATGTAAACGGCCTTGTTCAATAACCTGTGGAAACCATTTATAAAATAGATTAATCACTAGAGATGCAATGTGACCAATGCCATCAGGGTCCCAGTCAGTTGATATGACAATATTTGAGAATGCACATTTACTGCCATCTCTAGGTTCAAGATTTAAGATATTCATTAAATCAATGATCTCAGTATTTGAACTTAAATCACTTAATGTTTTTGCGTTTTTGATTTTACCTTTTAACGTATAGACACCATCAATTCTCGGATCGCGTTTTTGTAAAATGGAACCACGAGCAGAATTACCCTCAACGATAAAGAGGGATCCTTTACTTTGTGAAGGCGGGAAATACTTATCACTAATTACTTTTGCAGCTTTCTTTTTCTTATTCTTGATTTCATTCAAGTCTTGTTTTTGGTTTCTTTCCTCAATTGCTTTTCTTACATCATCATAGAATTGTGAACGAACAATTGCAGGTTTAAGTTTCTTAAAGAATTCTTTTTCAAGAAGAGGCTGGATTTCCCAACGGCCAGCTGCATATTTTGTTTTATTTTGGTCACCGAAACGAACAAGCTTTGGTGGAACATTTAAAATAATTAATGATTCGTAAAAGTGATGCGCATATTGGTAATTAAAGATATCATTTATCCAATCTACAAAAACTTTTTGATGAATTCCTGAACATTGTGCACCGTTAATAAATGATACGCTAGTTGCATCATCAAAACGTTTCCAAACGGCAACCATTCCAATTTTTGATTGAATGACAACTGCGTCTTCAGGAATGAACGGTAATGATAAGTCAAGTTTAACATCATCAAAGTAAAACTCAATCTCCAAGTTTGAAATTACAGGATCTTGTTTTTTCAAGAACTCGCGGAAGATAAACATTGTATGCAAATATTCTTTATCCCAAGTACAGCCTTTAAAGATATCCTTACGAGGAATATAAGTAACAGTTGTTCCTGTTGCTAATTTCTTATTTCGTTTTTCAATAAGTTCATCAGTTTTTTCAAATCGTTTCCATTCTACACCAAATGAGATATCACTGTTAATTGTAAGAACACTAAACTCATCAGATAACATATTTACAAGAGCGGCGCCTACACCGTTAGTTCCAATAAGGGATTCTTCAGATGATTCATTATAAAAGTTTGAACCTGCTCGTAACATTGACATTGCAGTTTCAACATTTGACTGTCCTGTTTTAGGGTTTACTTTTTCAGCATTAACAAATCCGCCTCCAGTATCAGTAACTTTTACGGCATTTGTTTTTGAGTCAATCTTAACAGTAATTTTTGGCATCTCGCCTTTCATTCGTTTTGCTTCATCAAAAGCATTATCAACGATTTCATTTAACATTTTGTAGAAACCTACAGAAATGATTTTTGTTTTTTCAACAAGTTTCCCGTCTTCTACAATCTGAACTTTTTCTTCAGATTTTTCAACGCTGCCTATGTACATAGTAGGTCTTAACAAACAATGTTCAAAATCACTTAATGCAATAACTTCTTTGTTATTATAAGTTTTATTTTTTTCCTTTTCAAGTTCTTTAGGATCTTTAGTCATAACGTTATAAAATTTATATAGTTATTATATTCATGTGTTAGTTTTTTAGTTTTAAAAAATATAATGAAGATGAAATAATTATTTCAAATAAAGACATATTTAATGTATGTGGTAGTTTTGAATATAATCAAAATAAAAAACTTCATAGATATTATCCTGACATTTATATTCCATCAGAAAATAAAATAATTGAAGTAAAATCCATAAGAACTTATGAAGTTCAAAAAGTTAAGAATTTATTAAAACGAGATTCTGTTCTTACTAAAGGTTTTTTATTTGAATTTTGGGTGTATGATAACTTTGGCAAAAATATAATCAGATAGAGCTACGATGTCTTTATTTGCCTTTTCAGCAACTGCTTCTTTTGCCATACTTTACTTTGTGCCATTTAGATTCTTTTAGATGAACTTTATTATTTTTTTATAGATTATATAATCAAGATGTAAAAAGTTCTGTAGATGCAATAAATATGAATTAGATCTCAGAATACAGCATGATAGAAACACCTTTTGTTTTTGCAGTTTTAATTTTTGAACTTGTAGATGTTAAACTGTCAGTAAATAAAATTTTAGCATCCTTTAATCCAGTGTGATGATATCCTTTTGATTTTGCGTATGCAATAAATTCTTCTTTTGTTTTATATCCAAAAGATTTTGGACTTCCTGTTAGTTCAAATCCGATTGAATTATCTGAGATGATTTCGGGCATTGTGATTTCAACAAATTGTGATAATTCAGCAATTGCAGATTCATACAGAGCACGTTTTGGTCCGCCTTCATCAAATCCTGCGATTACTGATTTTGTTAAACCATGAAACGAATATTTTGCGCCAGATAAGTAATTGCCAATTTGATGTGAGATTGTATTACCCATTCCGTCAATTCCTAGCATTCTTAATACATCAGCAGGTTTAAGTTCAGTAATAAGTTTGATTTCATCAAACATTTTTTCAAGATTACGAGTATCTTTAACGCCTTTTGCGATTAATGTTTCACGATTAACTTTTGCAGGATTAAGAATATCAATTGCAGAACGAACTCCAGCATTCCATAAAGATTCAATCATTGCGCCTCCAACTCCATCAAGTTCAAGTTGAGAAACACCTTGGAAAAACATTTGATATTTTACTTGAGAACAGTTGTCCAAATCAGAACACA
>Ga0214192_1000102_pt1 | contig 48846 bp, 35 predicted proteins | sample TroBogEpilimnion_44_FD_153030 | JGI IMG/M metagenome (GOLD analysis project Ga0214192, IMG submission 153030) | Freshwater microbial communities from Trout Bog Lake, WI - 29JUL2008 epilimnion | ecosystem: Environmental > Aquatic > Freshwater > Lake > Epilimnion/Euphotic zone | place: Trout Bog... | reverse complement strand
CCCCGCGCCCCCCCCAACCGCCCGCCTGAAACCCCGCCCCCCGCGCCGGCATCTCATACACAAGCGGCAGCCGCGCCCGGCGCCCGCCGCCGGCTGTCACCTATCGTCCGAAGCCTGTCTCCCAATGTGTTTTAATAGGTCTTTCCCCGTTCTATGGCAACTACCGCAACTCATCTGAGGCGAAGTCTGATCGCGCTCCATCGCAAGGGACGCGAATATGCCATGGTCGCGCGCGGCGTCCTCTCCACCGATCACCCCGTCCTCGCCCACATCGTCCCCATCCGGCGCTGCAACCTCTCCTGCACCTACTGCAACGAGTTTGACGACTTCTCCAAACCCGTCCCCACCGCCGAAATGAAGCGCCGCATCGACCTGCTCGCCGACCTCGGCACCACCATCATCTCCTTCAGCGGCGGCGAACCCCTCCTCCACCCTGATCTCGACGCCCTCATCGAAAACATCCGCCGCCGCGGCGCCATCGCCGGCATGATCACCAACGGCTACCTGCTCACCGCCGACCGCATCAAAAAACTCAACGCCGCCGGCCTCGAGCACATGCAGATCTCCATCGATAACGTCATGCCCGACGACGTCTCGAAAAAGAGCCTCAAAGTCCTCGACAAAAAACTCCAGCTCCTCGCCGAACACGCCGACTTCCACGTCAACATCAACTCCGTCGTCGGCGGCGGCATCCACAACCCCCACGACGCCGTCGTCGTCGCCAAACGCGCCGTCGAACTCGGCTTCACCTCAACCGTCGGCATCATTCACGACAGCGACGGCCAGCTCCAGCCCCTCTCGGAAACCGAACAAAACATCTTCCTCCAGGTCCGCGACATGGGCAAAAAGAACTACGCCCGCATGAACGCCTTCCAGGACAACATCGCCCACGGCATCGAAAATGAGTGGCGCTGCCGCGCCGGAGCCCGCTATCTCTACGTCTGCGAAGACGGCCTCGTCCACTACTGCTCGCAACAGCGCGGCTACCCCGCCACGCCCCTCGAAAAGTACACCGTCGAAGACATCCGCCGCGAGTTCCTCACCGTCAAATCCTGCGCCCCCCGCTGCACCGTCGCCTGCGTCCACTACACCTCGCGCATGGACTACTGGCGCGCACCGCAGACCATCCCCGCGCCCAAACAGGCCGCCGAAAACCCCCACTTCGTGCAGCTGCACACTAAGTAGTTTTCGGAAACGTCATCCCCGTCGGCCTGCGCCGCTTCTTCGCGCACCACGCAAAGTATAACGATGCGTAGCTCGACGTCACCCACGCCTCCGGCCCGAAGCCCAGCTCCGCCGCCGTCCGGTCGATCCACCCCGCCGCGCCCTCCAGCTCCATGAAGACTCCAATCGGCGTCTCGTCCAGCGTCGCGTGCCCGTCCTCCCCCGCCCTCTCATACTCCGTCCGGTACTTCTCGTAGCGGAACGATTCGCGGAAACCGATCCCCTCGAACAGCGCGAGACACGCCTTCAGATCCGTTGCGCCGAACTCCTGCTCCACGCGCCGCTTGTGACGTCCCGCGAGCGACGGCCCCTTGTACGTGCACGTCACCGCCCCGCCCGCCGCGCGCACCCGCAGCAGCAACCCCCGCGCGCGTAGCGAACCGCCGCTGTCGTCCAGCACAATGTTCTGCTCGAACACCCGCCGCGCGCGCACTTTGAAACCGCACCGCCGCAGCAACGCCCGCGCCCCCGCCGCGCTCTCCACGGGTATCTTGATTTCAGTCTCGATCGGCGCTTTCATCTGGCGGCTCCCCCCGTGCACTTCCCGGCACTGCGTTCAGGATAGCCGAGTGCTACACTGCGTGTATTCGAACGTCCAGTGTGCGCCCGTAGCTCAGCCGGATAGAGCGTCTGGCTTCGAACCAGCAGGTCGGGAGTTCGAATCTCTCCGGGCGCACCAAACTCAACCGTTCCAGCACCAGCGATCGCCAGCGGCCTTCCGATCCCTCTCCCGCTTCATCTGATGAGCCCGTGGCCCGCCCATCGGGAGCCAGCAGAACCCCGCGACACATTCATCATTACGGCCAGCTTTTGCCAGCTTTTGCCAGCTTCAGCCAGCCCGCGCCACTATCCCCGCTGCGAAAGCTGTGTATTCACCATCCACGTCCCCCACACCCTCCTCGCCAACGCCGCCCACATGCAGAAGTAGTCACACCCCGCGCCACTTTTTTCTCCCCATCCCCTCAACCACTTAGCCGTCCCCCTCGGCTCCATCCCCCGTCCGGCATGCTACTCCTTTGTCCGAAAGGATTCTTTTTACGATGCCGAAACTCCCTCTCTCCGACGCCCGTCTCGCCGCCAACCGCGCCAACGCTCAACGCTCCACCGGGCCCGTCTCGGTCGAAGGCAAAGCCCGTTCTTCCGCCAACTCCAGAAAGCACAACCTCACCGGCCGCGAAGTCCTCCTCCCCTCCGACGACCGCGACCTCTACACCTCCTTCATCGACACCCTCTTCGACGAACTCCGCCCCGCCACCGCTCTCGAAACCGAACTCGTCCAGATCATCGCCGACTCCCACTGGCGTCTCCGCCGCATCCGCCCCGTCGAAGAGTCCATGTTCACCCTCGCCCCGCCCCCGCCTCCCGAAACCGCCCACGACGAATCCCGCTGCATCGCCGTCGAAAGCGAAACCCCTCCCCACATCCCGCCCGCCGACCTCGTCGACGCCGGCCGCGTCTTCCTCGCCAACTCCCGCGCCTTCGCCAACCTCGCGCTCTACGAGCAGCGCCTTCTGCGCACCATTAAGAACGCCACCGCCGAACTCCGCCAGTTGCAGAAGGAGCGCGAAGCCCGCGAAAAGGCCACCCTCTCCCTCGCCGTCGACTATTACCGCGGCCATAAAATGCTCGACATGCCCTGGGATCCCGCCTCCGATGGCTTCGATTTTTCGCTCGAACAGCTCGAAGCCGCCGCCCGCCGGGAATGCAGCCGCATCTGCGTCGAGCACGCCAAATCCTGCTCCTTCAAACGGGAGAAGTTTGAAAAACGCTACCCGCCAAAGGCCGCCTGACCGCCTTTTTCGCCTCCATCCTCCGCCGCCGGCCCGCCGGCACACCACAACTGCGCCCAAACGCCCCGCCCGCTCGCAACCTGCTGGAACCACCTTGCGCTACCATCGCGTCAGCAACGCTTTGATGACGAACGCATCCCGTCCAACCCGTCGCCGCTTCCTCGCCGCCGCCGCCGGCGCGCTCGGCCCCCTCGTTTCGCCCGCCCGCGCCCAGCGCCTCCGGAAACCCGCGCCCAACACGTCAGCGCCCAACACGTCAGCGCCCGACACGTCAGCGCCCGGCGAAGCCGAAGCCGTCTTCTCCTCCGACACCGCCGTCGTCAACCTCCTCGCCAACATCCGCAACCGCCGCGGCGAACTCATCAAAGACCTCACCAAAGACGACTTCACCCTTCTCGAAAACGGCCACCCCCAGTCAATCCGCTACTTCTCCCGCGAATCCGACCTCCCTCTCGTCCTCGGCCTCCTCATCGATACCAGCGGCTCCCAGCAGCGCGTCCTCAACGCCGAACGCGGCGCCGCCATGCGCTTCTTCGATCAGGTCCTGCGCGAAACCTCCCCCGATAAAGGCCCCGGCGACCGCGTCTTCATCGAACAATTCGACACCTTCATCCGCCCCCGCGCCACCCTCACCTCCTCCCGCGTCAAACTCGACGACGCCCTCGCCTTCGTCGACACCCAGACCGTCCGGGAAATGCGCTCCGCCGGCGCCGAAACCCTCCTGTTCGACGCCATCGCCCAGGCCTCCGAGGAAATCATGCGGCCCCTCACCGGCCGCAAAGCCCTCCTCCTCCTCACCGATGGCGACGACAACGGCAGCCGGAAGTCCCTCGCCGAAGCCATCGAATCCGCCCACCGCGGCGGCGTCCTCGTCTACTCCATCCTCTACGCCGATTCCTCCGCCGGCGGTCGCGATGGCCGCCCCGTCCTCAAACGCCTCTCCGCCGAAACCGGCGGCGGCTACTTCGAAATCTCCAAAAAACTCCCCATCGATCAGGCCTTCGCCATTATTGAGGAGGATCTCCGCAACCAGTACAGCCTCGGCTACGTGTCCGACCGCCCGGCCGAATTCGCCGAATTCCGCCGCCTTCAGCTCACCGTCACCCGCCCCGGCCTCAACAGCCGGGACCTCACCGTCCAGTGCCGCGACCGCTACTGGGCCGTCCCGCTTTAAGGACGCTTCGTGAACTCGTTCGCCGCGCACTCTGCCGCAGCCGCCCGCCGCCGCTGCGGCATTTGCCGCTGCCCGCGCCTCGTTGTCCCTGTGAACCGGGTCCGCTGGCGTGGCACTTGAACTGCTCTGGTCAGTGCGTGAATATCCTGCTCGCATGGGATGCCTCGAAGTCCAGCGAATGCTTCCTTCGCCGCGTGGCGAAGGACGTCTGGCTGCCCGGCACCTCCTTCACGGTCCTCACGGTCGTTGAACCGCTCGATCGCGCTCCTGGCCTCGAAGGCCAGCTGCTGGACCGCGCCAGTCGCCAGGCCGATGGCTGCGCCGCCGGTCTGCGCGCCCAGGGCCTCGACGCCATCGGCATCGCGAGGCAGGGTGATCCGTCCGATGTCATCGTCCGCGAAGCCACCGAAATGGGCGCGGGCCTCGTCATCGTCGGTGCCCCGGCCGCCGGCCGGTCCACGCACCTGCTGGGCGGTTCCGTCGCCCGTCGCGTTCTGCGTTTTGCTCACTGCTCGGTGCGCATCTGTCGCCCCGGGCCGGAGGCCGATACGGGCGGCTTCCGCGTTCTCGTGCCCGTCGATGGCTCGGATTATTCGAAGATGGCCGTGGTCAGCCTCACCGCGCGCGCCTGGCCTGGCCAGACCGTCTTCGAAGTCCTGAGCGTCGTCGAGCCGGTGTCAGCCTCCGTTCGGTATCTTTACCCGGGCTACACCGAGAGCGCCGAAGCCGCCCGTATCCGCGCCACCGCCATGCAGCACGCCCAGGAGGCCATCCGGACCGCCGAGCAGACGCTCACCGCCGCCGGACTCAAGGTGATGGATACCGTGATGGTGCCCATGGCCGCGCCCGAGCAGCTGATCATCGAAGAGGCCGCGCGCTGGCAGGCCGACCTCATCGTGATGGGCTCGCACGGCCGCCGCGGCGTCAGCCGCTTCCTGCTCGGCAGCGTGTCCGAACCCGTCGCGCTGCACGCCGCCTGCTCGGTGGAAGTGATCCGCCACAGCAGCTAAGGCCGGGCCGGCCGCAGTTACGCCGGCAGCAGCCCCGCTGGCCGCAGTTACGCCGGAAGCAGCCCCGCTGGCCGCAGTTACGCCGGAAGCAGCCCCGTTGGCCGCAGTTACGTCGGAAGCAGCTCCGTTGGAAGCAGCTCCGTTGGAAGCAGCTCCCGCAGGTCGGAGACCCGGTAGTCCGGCGCCCAGCGGTCCAGCTCCGGTTCGCTGCCGTAGCCGTAGCGAACGGCGCACGTCCGCACCCCGGCCCTGCGCCCCGCTTCCATATCGGCGGCGGAGTCTCCGATGAAGAGGCACTCGTGCGGCTTCGCCCCGAGCGCTTCCATCGATCGGAACAGCACGTCCGGCGCCGGCTTGCACGGAAAGCCGTCCGTGCCCTGCACGTGGTCGAAGCGGTCGAGGAGGCCGAACTGCGCCAGCACCGCGCGCGTGGTCGGCGTGCCTTTGGTCGTCGCCGTACCCTTGCGGCCGGGCAGCGCGGATAGCGCCTCCGCCACGCCCGGGTAGACGCTGGTCGCGGCGTGTCCGCGGGCCGGATACGCGGTTCTGTAGTGCTGGATCAGGCCGTCCAGCTGTGCGCGGTCGTAGTGCGGAAGTATGTCGGAGAAGACCACTTCGAGGTGAACCCCGATGAAGCTCTTCAGGTAGTCAAACGAGGGAAGGGAGGAAACATGGTCCGAAAGCACCTGCTGGATAGCGCCGCAGATGTCGGCTGCGCTATCCAGCAAAGTACCGTCGACGTCGAACAGATAAACCGGAAACGCCGGAATCACGTGCGCCGGGCCGAATTACGCGGGCTGCGGTCCGGTGCCTTCGGAAAGCCCCGGCAGGCGGATGCCCGACGCGGGTTCCGGCCGGATCACCTGCTGGTGATCCACCGAATCGCGCTGCGGGCGGCCCGAGGTGAAGGGCGGCAGATCGCCGCCGTCCAGCAGTGTCTTCACTTCGCCGCCGTCCAGAACTTCGCGCTCCAGCAGCGCTTCGGCAATCGCCACCATCGCCTTCGAATGCTGCTCGATGATCGCGCGCGCCCGGCTGTAAGCGGTCGAGATGATGCGCTTGACCTCTTCGTCGATCCGGATCGCCGTCTCTTCGCTGTAATCGCGGTGCTGCGAGATCTCGCGGCCGAGGAAGATCTGCTCGTCCTTCTTGCCGAAGCTCAGCGGACCCAGCTCGCTCATGCCCCACTCGCAGACCATCTTGCGGGCCATCTCGCTCGCGCGCTCAATGTCGTTGCCCGCGCCCGTGGTCATCTGGTTCAGATAGATTTCCTCGGCGATGCGGCCGCCCATCAGAATCGCCAGCTGGTCTTCGCAGTAAACCTTGCTGTAGTTGTGCTTGTCGTCCACCGGCAGCTGCATCGTCACGCCCAGCGCCATGCCGCGCGGAATGATCGAAACCTTGTGCAGCGGATCGGCATTCGGCATCAGCACAGCCACTACGGCGTGCCCGGCTTCGTGATACGCGGTGGTGCGTTTTTCGGCATCGGTCAGGATCATCGACCGCCGCTCGGCGCCCATCAGGATCTTGTCCTTGGCCAGTTCGAAGTCGATCATCATGACGACCTTGCGATTCTGGCGCGCCGCATTCAGCGCCGCTTCGTTCACCAGATTCGCCAGATCGGCGCCCGCCAGACCCGGTGTGCCGCGGGCCAGTACGTTCAGCTCCACGTCGTCGCCGAGCGGAACCTTCTTGGTGTGAACTTTGAAGATCGCTTCGCGGCCGTTCACGTCCGGACGTCCCACCACCACGCGGCGGTCGAAGCGGCCCGGGCGCAGCAGCGCCGGATCCAGCACGTCGGGGCGGTTGGTCGCCGCCACCAGAATCACGCCTTCGTTCGATTCAAAGCCGTCCATTTCCACCAGCAGCTGGTTGAGCGTCTGTTCGCGCTCGTCGTGCCCGCCGCCGAGGCCGGCGCCGCGATGCCGTCCCACGGCGTCGATTTCGTCGATGAAGATAATGCACGGCGCATTCTTCTTGCCCTGTTCGAACAGATCGCGCACGCGGCTCGCGCCCACGCCGACGAACATTTCCACGAAGTCCGAACCCGAGATGGAGAAGAACGGCACGTTCGCTTCGCCCGCGATGGCGCGCGCCAGCAGCGTCTTGCCGGTGCCGGGCGAACCGATCAGCAGCACGCCCTTCGGGATGCGTCCGCCGAGCTTCTGGAATTTGGACGGCTCACGCAGGAATTCGATGATCTCCTGCAGCTCTTCCTTGGCCTCTTCCACGCCCGCCACGTCCTTGAACGTCACCTTGCGCTGCTGCGTGGAATGCAGCCGCGCGCGGCTCTTGCCAAAGCTCAGCGCCTTGTTGCCGCCGCTCTGCATCTGCCGCATCATGAAGATCCAGAAGCCGATCAGCAGCAGGAACGGCGACGCGTTCACGAGGATCGAAACCCAGCCGCTCGCATTGCTGTCATTGAACTGCATCTGCACTTTCTTGTCGTTCAGCAGATCGTACAGCTTCGGATAGTTGCTCGGCACAATGGTGTGGAACGAGTCCTTGCCGCTGGCAAAATCGCCCTTCACCTCATTGCCGTTGATGGCGACGGTCTTGATGCTGCCGCTCTCCACTTCGGCCAGAAATTCGCTGAAATTCAGCGCCCGCTCCGGCTTGGTGTGGCCGTTCCTGACCACTGCCCACAGCAGCATGGCAACACAGATGAGGACAACCCAGAAAATGATGGTTTTTACGTTTGAATTCACAATACCTCCGCTCCCGGCACGTGCGTCTGCCGGGAACCGGCTCCAGAGTCCCGCTTCATATCAGTAGACGTCGTCCCGAGCGGGTTCGATTCCAGTTCTTCGGAATGCACTTCGCGAATCACTACGGCATTCCTGGTCTCCGGCCCCGCGGCATAGGGCGCCGAAACTCCAAACCTGCGGCTCCAGACCACAGACTTGCCGCTCACAACGACCGGCCAGGCGCGCCGTTCCCATAGCGGAATGCGATCTTCCTGAAACAGAGTTTTCATCTTCCCGGGCGCATGTCCGGAACGGTGAAACTGGTCGCCCGGCTGCCAGTTGCGCAGCACCAGCGGACTTTCACAGCGGTCTCGGTCCAGAACCCCGTTCACTCCACCATTATATACGTGGCTGGAAGTAACCAGTTCGCTCTCAATGGTTAACTGGCGTTCGGCAATTTCCAGACGCCCCGGTACCGGCAGTTCCAGTTCGAAGTCCCGGGCCAGCCGGGAATCGTAGCCGAGCCGCGAAAGGCGCAGCCAGTCGAAGGAACGATAAATGTCGAGGTCGGGCAACTGGACTCGCCCCGAACCTTCGTCGGTCGAGAGCAGCGCCCGGGCGGCCTCCACGTGGGCGAAATCGATGGCGCGCAGCGAACCGCGCGCCCGCTCCATGGCACGGCGCAGCAGGCGGCGCTGCACCGCGAGGTCCAGCGCCCGCAGCGGCGCCACGCGGAGCAGCACCGCCTCGCCGCGCCGCGCCAGGTGCCGCGGTTCCAGCCGGTCCAGTTCGGCGCTCCAGTAATCCTCCTCGCCCTGCGCCCATTCGGCGGTGGAGGCGAGGACCTGCGGCAGGCCCGGATTGATGCTCCGGCTCAGTTCGGGCAGGTGAAGGTTGCGGATGCGGTTGCGGGCGTATTCGTGGTTGGCGTTGCTCGAATCTTCCCGCCATTCCGCCCGGCGGTCGCCGAGCCACTGGCGGATCTCGTCCCGGCCCAGCCCGAGCAGCGGGCGCAGGATCATGGCGCCGCTCGCCGGATCCACGTGCACGGGCCGGATGCCGCTCAGCCCGGCCGTTCCCGAGCCGCGCAGGAAGCGGTAGAGGACGGTTTCGGCCTGGTCGTCCAGCGTGTGGCCCGTGGCTACGGCGTCGCAATGGCCGAGCGCGATGTGTTCGTGAAAGAACCGGTAGCGCAGCCGCCGGGCCTCTTGTTCCGTGTTGCCCTGAATCACCGGCGCCACGAAGACGTGGCAGGGCAGTTCGAACCGGCCGGCCAGATCGCGGACAAAGGCTTCGTCGCGGTCCGATTCGGCCCCGCGCAGCCCGTGGTTCACGTGCAGGACGGCGGCGGCGACGCCGAGTTCGCGCAGCGCGTACAGCAGGAAGACCGAATCGCCGCCGCCCGAAACGGCCACGCCGAGACGCAGGCTGTGGCCCGGACGCCACCCTTTGCTGCGCGCAAGCGATTCGGCAACGCGGTTGATCACGCTTTGATTGTAGGTCGCGGGCGGCTATGCGGAGGCAGGGCATGCACAATGGGAGAGAGGAGATTTTCGTGACCCTGACCGACAGCCTTCGCGCGCGCGCCGCCGGCATCGAACTGCTTCTGATGGACGTCGACGGTGTGATGACCGACGGGCGGCTCTACCATTACCCCCGCGAAGACGGCCAGGTGATCGAAATCAAGGGCTTCGATTCGCAGGACGGACTGGCGCTGAACTGGCTGCAGGCGCGCGGCATCCGGACCGGCCTCATCAGCGGCCGTGTTTCGGCGGGCGCGGCCGAGCGGGCGAAGCAGCTGAACATGACGTACGTTTATCAGGGGCACCTCGAAAAGATCCCGATCCTTGAAGAGATCCTGAGCCAGGCGAAGGTCCGGCCCGAGCAGGTCGCCTACATCGGCGACGACCTGACCGATATCGTGGTGATCAACCGCGTCGGCCTGGGGGTGGCGGTGGCCAATGCGCGTCCGGAAGTGAAGAGCGCCGCGCACTGCGTCACCACGGCGCGCGGCGGCAGCGGAGCGGTGCGGGAAGTGGCGGAGATGATTCTGCAGGCGCGGGGAATGTGGGACGCGATCCTCGCTCACTACGAAGTGCCGGTCGCGAAATAGACCGGCCGCGGCGATGACGCCGTTGCTAGTGCTTCTGGCGCGGCTTTCCGGACTGCTTTGCCGGCGGCTGTTTGGCGGCCGACGATCCCGCGGCTGCTTTGGCGCGCAGCGCGGCCTGTTCGGCGAGCAAGGCGTCCAGATTCTTCTGGGCGTTGAGAAGGCGGGGATTTAACCGAACCACCTCTTTCGCGGCGGCCACGGAATCGTCGATCCGGCCCATTTCGTGGTAACCGGCGGCCAGGTTCGACCATGCTTCGGCGAGGTTGGGACTGATCCGCAGGGCTTCCTTCGCGGCGCGGATGCAGTCTTCGTATTTGCCGTTCTTGTAGTAAACAACGGACAGGGCGAGGTAGCCGTCGCTGCCGCGTTTGGGCGCGTCGGCCTCGCTCTGCTTCAGTTCGTTTTCGGCCACGGTGGCGATGTTCACCGTGCGTTCGGCATCCATGTCGTCCGGGTAGAGCCGCAGCGTCTCATCGGCGAGGCGCAGCGCGTTGTCCCAGTCGTGGTGCCGGATGTAGACGTCGAACAGCGTATGGCGCGCGTCGGCGCTGTCGAAGCGAAGGCCCAGCGCCTTCTTTGCGTTGTCCACGGCTTCGGGTTCGCGCAACTGAGCGAGCAGCCACTGGGAGTAGGCGCCGTAACTGTTGGCCCAGTCCGGCTTGACGGCGATGGCGCGTTTGAAGTGAGCGTCTGCTTCGGCGCGCTGGCCGAGGCGCTGCGCGGTGAGTGCGAGGGCAACCTCCACGGCGGGATCCTGCGGCGACACGCGGGCGGCTTCCTTCATCATGCCGTAGGCGGTGGTGAGGTCGGCGCCGGACCCGCTGATGACTTCGGCGTACCGGGTCAGAGCATGGCCGTTGACGGGATTCTTTTCCACGGCGTCGTGCCAGAGCAGTTCCTCCGACGCCCAGACAGTGTTGCGCTGGTAGGTGGAGTAGCCGAGCGCCACCAGCAGTACGACGCCGCCGGCAATAGCCGCCGCGGTTACCGAAAGCTTCGTCTTCTCCGCCTGCCGGGCGCGTGCGAGCAACACGTCGCCGGCTCGCGTTGCCGCGAAAGCGAGGCCGATGGCCGCCACATACATGCGCGGAATCGCTTCCACCTCGCGCTGCGGCGCCAGAGCGTCCGGCACCAGCGCCAGCAGAAACCACCACAGGCCAAAGCTTGTGGTGCGCCAGGTGTCGAGGCGCGAAAGCTTTACCGCTCCGACGATCAATGCTGCCAGCCCCGCATAGCCCGCCAGCGCGAGCGGCGAAAAGATGGAGGAGACCGGTTCGAGGCCGGTATCGACAGACAGGTGGCCGGGCCAGAGGAACGCGAGGAAATAGCGCACCGTGACCAGCGGCTGCGTGGCCCAGTATTGCCACACCGCGGGCCGGATCGCGCTGCCGTAGCGCCACGTCACGGCGAGCGGAACAAACCAGAGCAGGCCGCAGACAACACCGGCCGGCATAATTTCCCGCGGAGAGCGTTCCTTGTCGATGAGCTTCACGTAGGCGAGCAGGATCAGCGCGAACGCCCCGGCCTGCGGCGACGCCAGCATCGCCACCACCACCGGGAAAAGGTAGGGTGCGGGAACGCGGAGCAGCGCCGACCAAACCTTATCGACAATGGGTTGCAGCTGCTTTCGCCGCGCGTGGGACTTCGACTTCGGCATCCCCCCGGCTTTCAGATCGATGCGTGCCGGAACCATGCGTGGCCAGAAGATCCACATGGCGAGGCCGGCCTCAACGCCGAGCGCCGCGAGGATTCCGCCCCGCTGCGAGATGTAGTTCACCGTTTCCGACGACATGGGATGCAGCCCGATGAGCGCCGCGCCCGCCAGCGCCGAGATCTTGTTGCCGCCCGGAATCAGCCGGAACAGCGTGTAAAGAAAAATCAGCTGCAGCACGAACCAGACGAACGAATCGATGAGGAAGACCTGCGGCGCGGCGCCGCGCGCGGCCCAGTAATCCACCGTCCAGAGGGTTGAAAGAAGCGGGTGCCAGGCGGCCGATTCCGAGGCCTCGCTGAAGGCCCGCGGATCGAAAAAGAAACGCGGAATGGAGCCGAATTCGTGGACGAACCGGTTGTTGACGATGTTGGCGAAATCGTCGTAGTGGAAGACGTTATGGAAAGTGCCGGACCAGACCAGCATCAGCGTAGCAGCAATGATGCCGAGCGAGAGCCAGATCAGTACGAACTCGCTGGTTTCCTCTTTGGATTTGCGTGGGTGTGCGATGGCTCAATTATAGCTGCGCCCGAAGACTCCGGCTTGTGTTTTTTTGGCACGTTCGGATGCCCGGGTACTGCCCGTTTTTTCATGACGCGGAGGGCCGCGTGGCTGGCGCGCGAGGCGGCTGCGCGCTTCAGCGGGCGCGGGCTTTGAGCACCGCTGTGTACTCGTCCATGGCCCGTGCGGTGCCCGCGACGTCCATCTGCGGCGTCAGCGAGCCGTTGAATTCGGCATAGAGGCGTACCGTGTTCCACACGATGCGTTCCGGATTGGTCCAGCCGGAAAAGCGTCCCATATCGATATCGGCCGCCGCCTTGCCCGGTGTCATGCCGGCGCGCCAGCGTTTGGTCACTTCGCGAATCAGCAGATCGAGATAAGCGCGCGTCTCGGCCAACTCGCGTTTTGTGCCGACCGGGCCGTGTCCGGGCACGATGATGTCCGCGTCGATCTGCATCGCGCGGTCGATGGCGTCGAGCCACTTTGTGAGGTGACCGTTGTGACCGGCGGGGCCGACGTAGTAGAACGCGATGTCGCCGGCGAACAGGATTTTGTGCTGCGGCACGTAGACCATCACGTCGCCCCACGTGTGGGCGGGCCCGTTGTAGATGAGCTGTACTTCGGTGCCGCCGTAGCGGTAGGTGAGGCGGTCGGCGAAGGTGGTGGAGGGCGGAGTGAGGCGGAGTTGCTCCATGCCTTCCTGCCACTGGGGGCGGTCGGCGTAGGGGTGTTCGGGGATGCCCTGGTCGATCACCGCCTGCCGGCAGAATTCATGGCCGACGATTTCGGCGGGCAGGAAGAAGCAGTTGCCGTTGGTGTGATCGCGATGGTGGTGGGTGTTGACCAGCCGTCCGAAGGGCTTGCCGGTGGCTTTGCGCGCGGCGGCGATGAAGGCTTTGGCGTGAACCGGAGGGCCGAGGGCATCGATTGCGAGCAGATCGTCACCCGCGATGACGCCGGCGTTGCTGAGGCTTGCGTTGTCGACGCCGGGTCCGCTGGCCTGGGTGTAGGCATAGATGTTCGGAGCGAGCTGGCGCAGTTCCGTGTTCCAGCTGGGGATGGCGGGGGCGGGCGACGTTTGCGCCCGCAGGAAGGCCCGGGCGGCGACGCCGGCGCTGGCGAGCCGCAGCATTGCCTGACGTCTGGAAAACAGCGCCTGACGTCTGGAAAACAGCGCTTGACGTCTGGAAAGCAGCGCTTCGCGGGGGGAAAGCAGCGCGGCCGTGACCGGGCTGGAGGCGGAATGCGCTGGCTGATCAGTCGGACAAAGTTCCGGCATACGCTCTAAATCGTATATCGCGGCGTGGCCCGACGGGCGGACGGCAGGCGGCGGGCTGTTTATTTCGCCAGTTGAAAGATCTTCACGGCGGCTGGCTGCGGGTTTCCGGCGATTCGTTCGTCCCGCGACGCGAAGACGCGACGGAGCCAGGGGAGTTCTTCCAGATCGACGCAACTCGATGCCGGATCGGCGCTGGCCAGATGGGCGCTCTCGAAGGGATGCTGCGCCATCCACTCCTCGGCCTGCTTTTGGGAGGCAAAGCGGCGCACGGACTGAATGGTCTCGTTCGGCGCGCCCTCCGCCGACGGGGCAGGCTGCGTCAGCAGCACGACGACGCCCTGGCTGGTATCGACGCGCCGTCCATCGAACAGGTAGAGCCGCGCGGCCATGGAGCGGTAAAAGGCCGGGAAGAAGAAGCGCGTGGGAGCCGGCTTGCCGCCCGGGAGCGGCAGATCGAAGATCCGCGAGTAGCGGTCGAGGTCGCGCCCCGCGGTGCGGATCAGCGAAGGGAACTCAACGGTAACCTGGCGCGGGCCCAGCATGACGTAGCGTGCCCCGAGTTGCCGGATGTTGCGCAGGGCTTCTTCGGGGTCGGTTTCGCTCAGGAACCTGGCGACGTCGGCGGCGCCGTTCTGTTCGCCGTTCGAAGCGGGGATACGCCGCGCGAGGCCGGTGATGAACCAGCCCTTGTCCCAGGTGGTCAGAATGCTGTACGCCGACGGCGGATACGCGAAGGCCACCTCTGGCGCGGGGCGCGGCCACCAGCGGGACCAGGCGAGCGGGTCGCCCATGGGTTCGGGGGTATTGCCGCGCAGCCAGTCGAGAGCGGCCCACCAGTCGGAGTCGGGGCCCATGCTGGTGCGCAGTTGGGCGAAGCCGGCGGGGATCGCGGCGGCCGATCCGATCAGGAGCAGCGCCGCCGCTGCAGCGATGGCGCCGCGCGGCACGCGCCGCACGATCCATGCCGAAGCCGCGCCCGCCAGAATCGCTGCTACCGGACCTGTATACGCCGCCATACGCAACTGGAGAAGTACGCCGGTGAGCATGACGAGGCTCCAGACGGCGAAGAGCGTGAGAGCGGGACGGCGGGCGCGCCACGCCATCCGGATGACGGCGCCGAGCGCCGGGATCGCGAGGAGCCAGGCTGCTCCGAACTGATTGAAGAGCGAACGAAAGCCGCCCGGCGGGGCCAGCCAGAGCGGTTGCAGTTCGATGATGGTGGCGGCGATGGCGCGGTCGTGGCGCCAGGGCAGGTAGTGGCCGATCACTTCGGTCAGAGCGCCGATTTTTGCGCCTTCCGTCAACGCCAGGATCGCGGCGGCCGCGAACGCGACCAGGGCCGCCACGCCGTACATGTGCTTTCGCGACCAGCTCCGCTGCACGGCCATCCGGTTCAGCCCGGCGAGCGGCAGGGTGACGCACAGGCCGGCTGCGAGCGACAGGATCGTGAAGTGTGCCCAGGGGCTCGCACTGCCTGCCGCCATGAACAGAAGCCCCGCGATCCCCACGGCCGCCGCCGCGAGCGCCGCGAGATCGGGTTCCAGCAGCGCAGCCGCGGCGACGATGGCGGGTACGAAGATGCCGGCGGCCCGGGTGCTGAGATAGGCGGCGAGGGCCACGCCGGACAGCGCGGCCAGAATCCAGCGCTGACTGCCGCGCGATTCGGCCGCGGCGCAAAGTGCGAGCAGCGTAAGAAGACTGGTGAAAGATTCGGCCGCGTGATGATCCGCCATGCCGAGGTGGCTCACCCACAAAAACGTGCCGGGAACGATGGCCACCCAGAAGGCGGCAAACAGCGCGGTGACGGTATCGAACAGACGCCTGGTCAGGATGAAGACGAGCGCCGGGAAGAGCGCGCCGAGAAGAGCGGGGAGCCACGCGCCGGTAAGATCGACGGTGCGGCCGGTGGGGGAAGCGGCGCCGGCAAGCCAGGCCATGGTGCCGATCGCGTAGTCCCAGAACGGTCCGGTGGAGATGGTTTCGCCTCCGGGGAAGGCTGCGTATGGGTCGAATTCGCTGCGCCGGGGGAAATGCGCCATCAGGTTGTGGACGGTGCGCATGTGGAACCACGCGTCGGCCTCCTCAAAGCTCACGCCGTGCGAGGTGAAGACGGCCGGATACGCGGGGATGACGCGAAGCGCGAACGCGAGCAGGATGCAGAGCAAAACCGCGATGGTGGGCAGCCGCTTCGGCATTGGAACAATCATAAGAGACAGAGCCGAACCCGCCTCGCCGGACGGGCCTCGCCGGACGCGCCTCGCCGGACGCGCTTCGCCGGACGGGCTTCGACGGACGCGCTTCGAAGCGCAGCGCCCGTGGACTATTTGGCGCTACCCTGCGATGCGTTGCTGAACAGCTGTTCGGACTCGCGCGCGATTGCCCGCGCCGCTCCGGTCATGGCGCAGGCGCGCGCTCTTTCGCCGATGGCCCGCAGCCTTTCGGGTGCCGCGAGGAGCGATTCGATCCAGCCGGCGAGATCGGCGATGTCCCACTCTTCTTCGCTGACGAATCTGGCGCCGGTGCGGGCGGCATAGAGCTGCGCATTCGCCGCATGGTGTCCGTGCGCGATGCCGGGCAGCGGCGAGAGCAGCGCGGGAATTCCGGCGGCGGAGAGCTCGGCCAGCGTGCGGGCTCCGGGACAGGCGATGGCGAGTGTGGCGGCGGCATAGACCGGGGCCATGTCGTCGACCCAGCCTTCCACGCAAGCGGGAACGCCGGCGCTGTCATAAGCGGCCTGCGTTGCGCCGGGAGCCTCCATTCCGGTGAGGTGGTGAACGGTGAAATTCGCCGGGCGGCGCCGCAGTTCGGCCAGCAGCGCGGGCACCTGCCGGTTCAGCCAGGGCGAACCTTCCGAGCCGCCGAGGACGAGAATGCGAAACGGGGTGGCCGCGGCGGCATCCGCGGCGGGTGGGGCGCCGGATGCCGGCAGATGGCAGGGTGTTCCCGTGACCGCCACGCGTTTGGCGCCGAAGTGGCGCGCGGTTTCCTCCGAATCGACGCAGATGAGAGTGGCGAAGCGCGCCAGAAACTGGTTGGCGAGGCCGGGAACGGCGTTCGCTTCGTGAATGACGACGCGAAGACCGAGCGTCCAGCCGGCGATGCAGGGCGCCAGCGACGCATAGCCGCCGGCGCCGATGACCAGTTCCGTACGCTCGCGCAGCAGAATGCGCCGCGCCGCGAGGAACGCGGGCAGGAGAGACGCGATGGCCTGCATTCGCGCCGGCAGCTTCTGTCGCGCCCACGGCAGCGCCGGGACCAGTTCGAGGCGCTCCCCGCTGTGCAGCACGAGGCGCGATTCGAAGCCGGTTTCACTGCCGATGAAGAGGCCCTCGCAGGCGAATTCTTTCCGGTACGCCGACAGGATTTCGAGAGCCGTGAGGATGTGCCCGGCGGTGCCGCCACCCGCGACGGCCACGCGCCTTCTGGCTAAAGTTGAAGCCAATCCGTTATTCTACTAGTTCTTCGCGTGAACCTCCCTGCAAATCGCGGCAGCTGGCGGGCTTATGCCGCCTGCTTTCGGGATCACCGGCTTTCGCTGCTTCTGCTGACGCTGGCGGGACTGGCGCAGTCGTTCGCCTGGGTGCCGGGCGCGGCCATCCTGCGGCGGATTTTCGAAGAGATTCTGCCGGAAGGGCATGGGCTTCCCGCCGGGGCGATGGCGGCCTTCGCGGTGGCGGTGGCGCAGTTGATGGCGCTGCAGGTGGGGGGATTGTTCGTGGTGTGGTGGATCCGCACCGCCGCGCTGCGCCTCAGTCAGGACGTGGTGGCGGGGCTGCGGGCGAGCGCGATCGAACACTTCTACACGCTGCCGCGCGCCTTTCACACGCAGGCCGACGTGGAGAAGCTTCATCTGACGATGGTGCACGAGACCTCCATCATCGATGCGATGAACATTGCGGTGACGACGCAGATGCTGCCGGGCGTGTGCGGAGTGCTGGTCCTTTTCCGGATCCTGATGCGGATTGAGCCTGTTTACGCGGTGATTCTGGCGGTGGTGGCGCCTGTGTTGTTTGTGGTGAATCGCGCGACGGAGCGGGATGTCTGGCTGCGCCAGCAGCGCGTACGGCAGGCGTGGGAAGCGTTCAGCCGCGGCGTGCGGTTCATGATTCAGGCGTTCGAGCTGACGCGAGCGCACGCGGCGGAAGAGTTCGAAACGGCGCGCCAGAAGAGCAATATCCGCGAGCTGCGCGGGGTCTCGCTGGAACTGAACCGCTTCGATGCCGCGCAGCAGATCCTGCAGGGCTTTCTGCTGCTGACGTGCACGCTGGCGGCGCTGCTGGCCGGCGGCTGGTCGGTGGCGGCGGGGCATGCCACGCGCGGCCAGGTGATGGTCTTTTATGTAACCGCTGCGATGTTCGCGGTGCAGGTGAGGTCCATTGTGGATTCCGTTCCGCCGCTGCGGCGCGGGCTGGAATCGTTTGGCGAACTGGAGGCGCTGCTGCGCGTTGGCGAGCGCGAGCCATACCAGGGGCGGCTCGCGGTGAGTGCCATCGAGAGCGTGCAGTTGCGCGATGTGTGGTTTGGCTACCGCGAGGCGACGCCGGTGCTGAGCGGGGCCTCGTTCGGGATCCGGCGCGGCGAACACGTTGCGCTGACGGGCGCGAACGGAGCGGGCAAGAGCACTATCGGGCATCTGATCACGGGGCTCTACAGACCGTCGCGCGGCGGTCTTTTCGTGAACGGAGTGCCGTATGAAGAGGCCGACATTCGGGCGCTGCGCGGGCGGATGGCGATTCTGCCGCAGAATCCATTCCTGTTTCCCGGAACGATTCGCGAGAACCTGACCTATGGTCCGGCGGCTTACGGCGCGGCCGAACTCCGGCAGGCACTGGAGTGGTCCGGCGCGAGCGCGTTCGTGGAGGGGTTGCCCGGCGGGCTCGATGCGCAGATCGGCGAGAGCGGGATTTTGCTTTCCGGCGGGCAGCGGCAGAAGCTGGTGCTGGCGCGTGCGCTGCTGCGGCAGCCTGATTTTCTGATCTTCGATGAGCCGACCAATCACCTCGACGAAGAAGCCATCGCGATGCTGCTGGGCAATCTGGCGCGGCTGCCGTTTCATCCGGCGGTGCTGATGATCTCGCACGATCCGGCGGCGATCCGCCATGCCTCGCGCGCCTGGCGGCTGGAGGACGGAGCGCTGCGTGAAGAGGCGATCGGGAGCCGATGAAGGCGGGGGCGCTGGTGGCGGTTGTGGTGATGGGAGATCCGGCGCGCAGTCCGCGGATGCTGAATCACGCGCGCGAGCTGGCGGCGGGCGGATTCGCCGTGGTGCTGATCGGTTATCGCGGACGCGGGTTCGAAGTGCCCGCCGGAGTGCGGCTGCTGTGCCTCGAAGGAGGACGGAGCGCGCCGCGCGGAGCCTCCGGCATCGGCTTCATCGTGCAGGCTGGTTTGAGAATGAGCCGGCTTTACGCCGGCCTGCTGCGCACTCTGCTGCGGGAAAAACCGCGCGCGATTCTGGTGCAGAATCCGCCTTCATTCCCCACTCTGATGGCAGCGGCGGCGGTGGCGAAACGGAGCGGCGCGCGCCTGATTGTGGATTGGCACAATTACGGTTTTTCCCTGCTGGCGCTGCGGCTCGGAGCCGCGCACTGGCTGGTGCGTTTGTCGCGCTGGTACGAATTTCGCGCGGGGCGCATGGCGGCGCGGCATTTCTGCGTCTCCCGCGCCATGCAGGACGATCTCCGGCGCAGGGGCATCGGCGCCGAGGTGCTGTACGACAGGCCGTTGCTTCCGGCGCAAGGCGATGGCGGCGCTGTCGGCGCTGACAACGCGTCCGCGCGCCGGGTGATTGCGGTGTGCCCGGCCGGGTGGACCGCCGATGAGGACATGGAAATGCTGCTCGATGCGCTGGACCTGATGGCGGACAGCGCCATCATTGTGTACATCACGGGCGAAGGGCCGAAGCGCGCGGAACTTGCGCCGCGGCTGCGCGGGCTGCGTGCGAAGGGAATTCTCGACGATACGGGCTTTCTTCCCGCAGCCGAATATTGGGGTCTGATTCGCCGCGCGGAGGTGGGGCTGAGCCTGCACCGCTCGAGTTCGGGTCTCGATCTGGCGATGAAGGTTGTGGATCTGTTCGGCGCCCGCGTGCCGGTCTGCGCGTTCGATTACGGCGGCAGCATCGGCGAGCAGATCGAGCATGGCGTGACGGGGTTCCGGTTTCAAACGGCGGCGGAACTGGCCGGGTTGCTCGCGCGGATTGCCGCGGATCCGGGCGTCGCGGCGGCGATGCGAAACGCGATCGGCGAGCGATGGTCGCGTTCCTGGAGCGAGGAATGGAGGAGCACCGTGCTGCCGGTGTTGACGGGGGCAGCGTGAGCAGACCACGCGTACTGATCGCCCACCCGTATCTGAATGCCGCGGGCGGGGGCAATGCCGTTGCGGCGTGGGCGCTGCAGGCGTTGCGCGACGACTGCGATGTCACGCTGGGGACGCTGGGGCCGGTGGATCGCGTGGCGGTGAACCGGAACTTCGGAACGTCGCTGCGCGCGGAGGATTTCACTGTGCGCATCGCGCCCGCTCTTTGGCGCGGAGTTGTGCGCCACATCCCCACGCAGGGCGCGCTGTTGCGGCAGTGCGTGACCATGCGATGGGCACAGGATCTGGACCGCGCCGAGCGGTTCGACGTGCTGCTCAGCACCGAGAACGAAGCCGATTTCGGGCGGCCAGGAATACAGTATGTGCATTACCCGTGGGCGTATCTGCCGCGGCCCGACGTGGAACTGAGCGCGGTGCATCGCATCCCCGGTCTGCTGGCCGCGTACCGGATGCTGTGTCTGCGGATCTCGCGCGGCTCGCCGGACGGGCTGCGGCGAAATCTTTCGCTGGCCAATTCGGAGTTCGTGGCGGCGCGGATTCGCCACGTTCACGGGATGGGCGCCGAGATCCTGTATCCTCCGGTGCCGGGAGGATTTCCGGCGGTCCCGTGGGAGGAGCGCGTGGAGGGCATCGTCGCGCTGGGCCGGATGCATCACGTGAAGCGCTGGGAGATGGCGGTGGAGATCGCGGATCGCGTTCGCAGCCAGGGCGGCGAGATTTCGCTCACGCTGATTTCGAACCGTCATCAGGCGGATTACGCCGCGCGCATGGAGGCGCTCGCCGCCGCCCGGCCGTGGTTTCGGATCCTGTACGACGTTCCCCGCGAACAGCTGGTGCGGGAGGTGGCGCGGCATCGTTACGGACTGCACACGATGGAGGAAGAGCATTTCGGCATCGCACCGGCCGAATTGCAGCGCGCCGGCTGCATCGTGTTCGTGCACCGGTCCGGCGGCCCGATGGAGATTGTGGGGCGCAGAGAGGAGCTGATGTTCCGCGATGCGGAGGATGCCGCCGCGCGGATTGGCCGGGTCCTGAACGATGCCCCGCTCGCCGGCGAGCTGCGGCGATTTTCGGCGCGGCAGGCGGAATGTTTTTCCGAGGAGCGTTTCTGCGCGGAACTGCGCCGGTGCGTGGGCCGTTCGCTGCCGAAACGCGAGCAGCCCTCCGGTGACCCGGCGTAGCGCGGCTACGCCGAGGGTGATCGCGTTGCGGACAGAGTGACTCCTGCTTCAGACAGGAACGCTCCGCCGGTTGCCCCTGCCGAGGCGTGTCAGAACGTCAGGCGCAGGGCGAACTGAATCTGACGGGCGGGCGTCACCGTGGTCGTGATTTGCCCGGCTGTCGGCGCTACGGTAAAGCCGCCGTTGGGCGCGGAAGCAAACGCGCCGATATTGGGCAGGGCGAAGTTGGTGCGGTTCAGGACGTTGAATGCCTCGGCTCGCAACTGGAAGCCGAGTTGTTCCGGCAGCCGCTTCACCTTGAAATTCTTCGCCAGCGCGAGGTCCACATTTCTGAGGTTCGGGCCCTGTGCCGTGCTTCGTCCAAGATTGCCGTACTGCCCGATCGGTGCCAGCGTAAATGCTGTTGGATCGAACCAGCGATTGGGGTCTCCGGTGACGGGGTTATTGCTCTTTCCGGGCAGCAGAACCGGGCGAGTGGTGGAACCGCCGGTGGCGGCCGCCTGCAGACCGGCCGAGTCGAAGCCGGTCTGAATCGTGAATGGAGCCGGGGAGGTCATGCTGAACAGTCCGCTCAGTTGCCAGTCACCCAGCAGCGCATTTTCGAGGGCATTCCGGAAGGTCGGCAGCCCATAGATGCCGCTGATGCGGAAGGTCTGTGCTCTGTCGAAGCTGGAGCGCCCGTATTCGATCTTCGTGTTATAGGGATCTTCGACGGTAATTGCGCCGCCCACCGCGCCCTGGTTGGAGTTGGCGGACCCGTAATCCATGGAACGGGAGTAAGTGTAGGATGCCTGCGCCTGGAGTCTCGAACTAAACCGGCGGTTGAGGCTGGCCTGCAGGGAATTATAGTTCGAACTGCCCCAGGTCTCGCGGGCGAGATACACGCCAAAATTCGGATTGATGCGCGGATTGGTCACGATTTTTCCGTTCTGGAGAGATGCGAAGCTGGGGTAGCCGTTGGCGCCAAGCGTCGGAACCGGAGGATTGAGGTCGATCAGGCCGAGGAGATGGACTCCTCTTGACCCGACATATCCGACGGTCAGCGTGGTGCTGCCGATCAGTTCGCGCTGGACGTTCAGGTTGTACTGCATGACGTACGGGGTGACGCCGATCTTATAGTCCGTTCCGTTGACGTTGCTCGGAATCGGATTGGTCGCAGGGCCCCCCTTAAAGGGTTGCCCGTAAATGATGGCGGTCTGTTGCTGTGACAGCGCGAACGGCGGCGTGCGCTGGTAACTGGTGGTGTACTGGCCGGCCATGGTGGTGTCATGGAAGATGCCGAAGCCGCCCCGCAGAGCGGTCTTGTGGTCGCCGAAAACGTCGTAGGCAAATCCAATGCGCGGCCCGATTGCCGTATTTGTGGGATTGTTGGCGAATACATGCGAAACCGGCTGGTATGCGCCATACGGAGCATTCACGAGGGTAGTGAGTTTGTTCCGCCGTTCAGTTGGGTTGGTCATCCATTCGTAGCGCACTCCCAGGTTCAGTGTGAGGCGGCGGTTGAACTTCCATTCGTCGTGGAAATAGGGCTGGATGCGGAGTTCGCGCGCGTCGCGCGTCACGTCGGCCAGGCCGGAAACCGGGCCGGAGAACAGTGTGGCGTTGCCCTGCAGCAAAGCCAGCAGGCCGGGGAAGGTGTACTGACCGCCAGCGCCGCTGTTGCTCGTGATGTTGTTCTGGATGCGGTCGAACGTGACTCCAAACCGGATATTGTGTGCGCCGCGGCTCCAGATCGCATCTCCGCCTTCCACAAAGTGATTGGGCACGAGGTAGAAGGGATTGTTTTGCGCAGGGCCAAGATTCGACAGGCCCGCGACAATCACCTGGCCGTCGGTCCGGCCCTCTCCGGGGAACCACTGCAGTGCCGGGTCCGATTGCGGCGTGACCTGGATTTCGACCGGCCGCAGGAAACTGGCCCGGAGCAGCGTTACCAGGGTCGGCGAAACGATGTGCTTCCATTCCGTCGTGATGAAATCATTCTGCGTTTTGGCGTCGGCGGTGTACAGGGTGACGTCTGGTGAAAGCGGCGGCGACTTTACCTCGGCGCGGTCCCTGACGTAGCGGACAAACAGAGAGTCCTTTGCGGAGAGGTTGTAATCCATGCGGGCGAGAAGATAGTATTCGTCCGTGGCTGTGCTGAGCGCCTGGGTGTACGATGCGATTCCGCCGCCGAGGGGATTGATTCCGGTCTTATATGCAGCGAGCGTGGAGGCCGTAGTTTGCGCCACGCCGACGTAAGCGAGTCCGGTGCTCTTATCGCAGCCGTAGGTGGGAGCGGTGACGCAGGGCAGATAACCCTTCTTTGCGTTGGCGTCCGGAAGGGTGGCCACGTCCGACGAGGCCAGCCGCTGAATGAAATCCTCGTAGTTTACATAGAAAAACGCCTTTTCCTTCCGGATGGGGCCGCCGAGGGACGTGCCGAACTGGTTTCGGCGGAAGGCGGGGACCCGGGCGAAAGTTTCACCCGGCCGGCGGACGGTATCGAAAAAATTGCGGGCGTCGAAGGCGCTGTTACGCAGGTATTCATACGCTGAGCCGTGATAGGAGTTGGTGCCGGACCGCGTGACCGCGTTGACGGCCGCGCCGCTGCCGCCGAACTGCGCGCTGTAGGTATTGGTCAGGGTCTGGAATTCAGCGATGCCTTCCATGCCGAGCGAAGAGCCTGTGGCCGCCGAGCCCGTCCCGTGATTGGTCCAGCCGGCGAAGTTGGTATTGTCGATGAGATATTGCTGGCCGGCCGGCCGCGAACCCGCAACCGAATAGTTGGACTGAGCGCCGTACAGCAACCCGCCTGAGTTGGGAAGCTGCTGCACACCGGTTGCGAGCGTCAGCAGTTGTTCGAAGTTCCGGCCGTTCAGCGGGAGTTCGCGCAGTTGCGCCTGCTCCACCAGGCTGGCGACCGACGCCGACGTGGTGTCTACCTGAGAGGCCTGCGCTTCGACCAGCACGGTCTGCTGCGACTGGCCGATGGGCAGGGCAATATCGACGATCGCTTCGCTTCCTACCGTGAGTGTGATGCCCTTGCGTACGACGGTTTGAAATCCGGCATGCGCGGCCTGGACTTCGTACTCGCCGACGCGCAGTTCGGGAACGCGAAACCGGCCCTGGTCGTCGGCGCTGGTGGACTGGGTGGTCCCGGTCCCAAGGTTTCTGATCTCCAGTGCTGCTCCGGTCACGACGGCGCCGGAGGAGTCCGTCACAGTCCCCAGAATCACGCCGGTCGTGCTCTGTGCAAACACCAAATTCGCTGCCGCCAATACGAGCAGGGCGGATACGGGGACGTTTATAAAGTACTTATTTTTCATGGATTAACCTCGCCAGGCTGACGGTACTCGGGCGATTATATTTCAAGTGTTAAGGTTGTGCAAGGAAAGACCACACCTTTTTTTGACAAGTTTTTTCGGGCAAGTTCTTGCGAGGCGCGGGGACGAGGCTGCCGGGCTTCAGTTCCACAGACACTGCGAAGCGCGCGCACAACTTCGTTCCGATTTCGCAGCGGAGCACCGGCGTGAGGTCCTCGTTTCGAAACGTTCATCCACCGCAGGGTTTCCGCCAGCGATGAAGCCTGTGAGCCAGGCGATGCGGCGATCGCAGCGAAAAAGCGGCGAGCCGGAAAATCCGTGGCTGCATCAGGCTAGCGAAATGCGGGTTCGCCACTTGACAGACGGCGAATAAAAGGCGAATATCGTGAGGTGCTGTTTGTCGATTCTCCCAAACCGACCGCGGCAGGGGCTGCGCCGGGTCTGGTCGGGATCGCGCGTATGGCGGCTGAAAGTGAAGTGCTCGACGCCAAAAAGGTGGTGGAGTATTTCGAAATTGGCTGCCGTACGCTGCTGAACCGGCCCAGACCCGGGCTGCCGTTTGCATGGAGTATCAATCCTTATCGCGGCTGTGAATTCGGCTGCCGGTATTGCTATGCGCGGTATACGCACGAGTTCATGGAACTGCGGGAGAGCGAGGAGTTCGAAAAGCGCATCTTCGCCAAGTCGGGCGTGGCGGAGGCGCTGCGGCGCGATCTGAAGAAGCTGCGGGCGGGTGAAGGGGTTGCGATCGGCACGGCGACCGATCCGTATCAGCCGGCGGAGCGGCGGTACGGGCGGACGCGGGCGATGCTTGAAGTATTCGCGGAGGGTGGCGGGCGGGAGATTGCCGTGACCACGAAGTCGGACCTGGTGAAGCGCGACGCGGCGCTGCTGGCGGAGATCGGCAAACGCAATTCGGTGAGCGTGAACATTACGATCACGACGCTCGATGCGGGGCTGGCGCGGCTGCTGGAACCGAAGGCGCCGCGGCCGGAACTGCGGCTGGGCGCCGTCGAGGCGCTGGCGAAGGCGGGCGTCGCGGTGGGGGTGTTCGCCAATCCGGTGATGCCGCTGATCACGGATCAGGAAGCGAAGCTGGACCGGCTGGCGAAGGCCGCGCGGGATCGCGGGGCGGAGTGGTTCGGCGGCGGGACGCTGTTTCTGCAGCCCTGCGCGCGCCGCGTGTTTTTCCCTTTCGTGGCACAGCATTATCCGCATCTGCTGCGGCGTTACGAGGAGCGGTTCGGGGAGTCGGCGTACCTGCGGGGCGCTTATGCCGACGCGATTCGGGAACGAGTGGCCGCGATTCGCGAGCGGTACGGGCTGCGGGGCGGACCCGAGCGGCGCCGGCCGGAGCCCGGGACAGTCTCCGCGCAGCAGTGGTTGTTTTGAACAACGGCCCCCGGATGTTGGCGGCGTCTCTGTACAATCGAGAAACAGGCACTCGAACGGGACACCACCATGCAACGGATGCTCTCCACACATTTGATCTGCAATCACCGGCTGACGACCGCGTGGCTGAACCGCGTGGAGCAGGCCGGGATCGCGGCGGTGGAGATCTTCTGCGCGAAACAGCATTTCGACTACCGGAACGGCTCGCAGGTCGCCGAGCTGGGGCACTTCCTGCGGGATTCGCCGCTGCGGGTGCACTCGGTGCATTCGCCGATGTTTACCGATGAGATCTGGGGCAAGTCGGGGCCGGATACCCATATCAACCTGACCGAGCGCGACAAGGGGCTGCGGATCCGCTGGGTGGATGAAGTGAAGCGGGCGCTGGAGGTGGCCGAGACGATTCCGTTCCGCTATCTGATCCAGCATCTGGGTGTGACCGGGCAGGAGTTTTCCGAATACGCGGTGGAGGCGGGCTTTACGGCGCTCGAAGAGCTGACGCTGTTTGCGCGGCAGCGCGGCGTGGAGATCCTGCTGGAGAATATCCCGAACGAGCTTTCGACGGCGGAGCGCCTCGATTACTTCAACGGCGTGACGCATCTGAATCTGAATTACGTTTTCGATACCGGGCACGCGCATATCGGCAGCGGCGTGGCGGGCGAGTTCAGCTCCATGCAGGCGCGCATCCGCTCGCTGCACCTGCACGACAACGACGGGAAAGAAGATCAGCATCTGCTGCCGGGCGCGGGAACGATCGACTGGACGGCCACCATGCAGCTGCTGCGCAGCCGGCCCGGACAGTATCCGCTGCTGCTCGAACTGCGGGACGATGCGGCACTGAATTATTCGCTGGAAGACGCCGGGAAAGCATTTGAGCGTCTCGAAGCCCTGGAAACCACCCATGCCTGAACGAATTACGATTGCCGACGCGGCGAAGCATGTAGACGAAGTTGTCGAGATTCCGGGCTGGCTTTACAACCTGCGGAAGTCCGGCAAGATCGTGTTCCCCATTCTGCGCGACGGCACGGGGCTGCTGCAGTGCGTGGCGCTGAAGAACGAACTGCCGGAAGAGGTGTTCGAGAGCCTGAAGCATCTGACGCAGGAATCTTCGCTGATCGTGCGCGGCAAACTGCGGGCGGAGGCGCGGGCGCCGGGCGGCTTCGAAATGGACATCTCCGGAGTGGAGATTCTGCAGAGGGTTTCGGAAGAAGATCCGTATCCGATCACGCCCAAGGAACACGGCGTGGAGTTCCTGATGGATCACCGGCATTTGTGGCTGCGGTCGCAGCGGCAGCATGCCATCATCCGGGTGCGGCACGCGATTATCAAGGCGGTGCGCGATTATTTCGACGGCCACGGCTTCACGCTGGTGGATACGCCGATCTTCACGCCGGCGGCGTGCGAAGGCACCACGACGCTGTTTGAAGCGAATTACTTCGACGACGAAAAGGCGTACCTGACGCAGTCCGGGCAGCTTTACAACGAAGCCAATGCGATGGCGTTCGGCAAGGTGTACTGCTTCGGGCCGACGTTCCGGGCGGAGAAGTCGAAGACGCGGCGGCATCTGACCGAGTTCTGGATGGTGGAGCCGGAGATGGCGTTCGCCGATCTGGAAGAGATTAAGCGGGTGGCCGAGGAGATGGTCATCTACGTGGTGGGGCGCGTGCTGGAATCGAAGCGCGAAGAGCTGAAGGTGCTGGAGCGCGACGTGACGAAACTGGAAAAAGTGACGTCGCCGTTTCCGCGGCTGAGTTACGACGAGGCGGTGAAGAATCTGCAGCAGCACGGCTCGGAGATCCAGTGGGGCAGCGATTTCGGCGGCGGCGACGAAACGATTCTCACGCAGCAGTTCGAAACGCCCATCATGGTGGACCGGTTCCCGACGGTCATCAAGGCGTTCTACATGGCGCCGGATCCGGTGCGGCCGGAAGTGGCGCTGGGCGTGGACGTGCTGGCGCCGGAAGGCTACGGCGAGATCATTGGCGGCGGGCAGCGCATACACGATCCGGAACTGCTGCTGCGGCGCATTGAGGAACACAATCTGCCGAAGGAAGCGTTCGACTGGTACATTGATCTGCGCAAGTACGGCACGGTGCCGCACGGCGGCTTCGGCATGGGGATCGAGCGCTGCGTGGCCTGGATCTGCGGGCTGGAGCACGTTCGCGAAACGATTGCATTCCCGCGCATGCTGTACCGGCTGCGGCCCTGAGCGGATTGTGCTGCTGACATTCGGGCTATCGATAACGACATGAAGACACGCGTGGCGGTTTTGTACGGAGGGCGCAGCGGCGAGCACGAGATTTCGCTGCTTTCGGCCGAGGCGGTGATGGCGGCGATGGATCCGGCGCGGTATGAAGTGTCGCGCTTCGTGATCGGCAAGGACGGCAAGTGGTCGCCGCGGGCGATACTGCCGGAGCCGGGAGCGAATCCGGATATCGACGTGGTGTTTCCGATTCTCCATGGCACGTTCGGCGAAGACGGCACGATTCAGGGGCTGCTGGAACTGGCCGACCTGGCGTACGTGGGGGCGAACGTGCTGGCATCGGCCGTGTCGATGGACAAGGACGCGATGAAGCGGTTGTGCCGCGACGCGGGCCTGCCCGTGGTGAAGTACAGCGTGGTGGCGCGCGAGGGCTACGATCCGGAAATGGTGGCGCACGTGATGGGATTTCCGGTGTTTGTGAAGCCGGCGAATCTGGGGTCCTCGGTGGGGATTTCGAGGGTGCGCAACATGGAAGAGCTGCGGGCGGCGCTGGCGCTGGCGGCGGAATACGACAGAAAGATCGTGGTGGAGAAGGCGATCGTGGGGCGCGAGTTCGAGTGCGCGGTACTGGGCAACGACAAGCCGAAAGCGGCGACACCCTGCGAGATTTTGCCGTCGCGCGAGTTCTACGATTACGAAGACAAGTATCTGCTGAACGAGGCGAAGACGGTGCTGCCGGCGGAGTTGCCGGCGGCGGAGATCGAAACCATCCAGCGGCTGGCGGTGGAGTGCTACAAGGCGGTGGGCTGCGAAGGGCTGGGGCGCGTCGATTTCCTGCGCGAGACGGCGACCGGGAAGTTCTACATTAACGAGATCAACACCATGCCGGGTTTCACGGCGATCAGCATGTATCCGAAGATGTGGGCGCATGCGGGGATTGGGTATGCCGAGCTGATCGACGAGCTGATCCGGCTGGCGCTGGAGCGGCAGGCGGCAAAGAAGGCCACACGATTCACGAGATAATGGTGGCCGCATGAGCCTGAGACGGATCGCGGCCGGGTGGCTGGTGTGCGCGGCGTGTCTGCACACGACGGCGCTGCGGGCAGCCGGGCCGGAGACCGACGAGCACGCGATGAAGCGGTTCATCGAGGCGCTCGCGATTCTGGATCGGAATGCGGCCGACGAAGTGAATCTCGATCAGGCGTTCTACGGCGGCGCGATGCCGGGGATGCTGCGGCATCTGGACCCGCATTCGGTGTTCTTCGATCCGGGGCAGTTCGAGCAGCTGCGGCAGATGCAGACTTCGACGAGCAAGGGTTTCGGCAGCGTGGTGTCGGTGCTGCCGGGCCGGGTGGTGGTGCTGCAGACGCTGCCGAATACGCCGTCGGCAAAGGCGGGCATGTCGCCGGGCGACGAGATTCTGGCGGTGAACGGATACCGGCTGGACCGGTTCGATCCCGAGCAGATTGTGGAACTGCTGACTGAATCGAAGCAGAAGCCGGCGCAGCTGGTGGTGCGGCGGCCGGGCAACGTCCGGCTGCAGGAGCTGACGCTGGTGCCGGAGACGATGCAGACATCGAGCGTGGAGCGGGTGTTTACGCTGCAGCCGGGCATCGGGTACATTCGCGTGTCGGCGTTTGAAGAGAACACGGCGCGGCAGATTCACGACGGGATCGAGAAGCTGGGCGGGCGCGAGCTGAAGGGCCTCGTGATCGATCTGCGGAACAATCCGGGCGGGCTGGTGACGGCGGCGCTCGAGACGGCGTCGCTGTTTCTGAATGCAAAACAGGTGATTCTTTCGGCGCGCGGACGGAACGTTCCGGAGACGACCGAACGGGTGCCGGAGGGCAACTCGCCGTATGCGTTTCCGCTGGCGATCATTGTGAACGAGAAGACGGCGAGCGCGTCGGAGATCGTATCGGGAGCGCTGCAGGATCACGACCGGGCGACGATTGTGGGCGAGCCGAGCTTCGGCAAAGGGCTGGTGCAGAAGGTGTATCCGCTGTCGGAAGAGACGGGGCTGGCGCTGACGACGGCGCTTTATTACACGCCGAGCGGGCGGTCGATTCAGAAGCCGTTTCGCGAGGATAACTTCGCGCTGGGGGCGACGGCGGCGCATCCGAACGAACAGACGGAATTCCATACGGACAGCGGGCGCGAGGTGACGGGCGGGGGCGGCATTGTGCCGGATATTGCGGCACGGCGGACGTCGACGCCGCTGCGGGATGTGCTGGAGGGTTCGGGCGCATTTGTGGAGTTCGCGACCGAATATGTGCGGGATCACAAGATCTCCGAGGGCTGGGAAGTTCCGGCCGCGGCGCTCGACGCATTTCAGACGTGGCTGTCGGAGCGGCAGATTCAGCCGAGTCTGCACGAATGGATTTCGCACCACGAGGTGATCGCGCGGCGGCTGAAGACCGAGGTCTACAATCTGACGCTGGGCGTGGCGAAGGGCGATGAGGTGGAAGCGCAGGGCGATCCGCAGATTCAGGCGGCGCTGCAGGCAGTACTCGACGCAAAAAAATAAAGGCTTGAGGGAGCAGACGGCATGGCGGCGATACCACTCCAAGAAGAGATGAATCCGTGGCTGGCGGCCGAGGCGAGGTTCGACCAGGCGGCGGAGAAGCTGGGGCTCGACCCGGGAGTGCGCAATGTACTGCGCGTTCCGACCCGCGAGATGACGGTGAACATCCCGGTGATGATGGACAACGGGAAGCTCCAGGTGTTCACCGGCTACCGGGTGCAGCATTCGCTGGTGCGCGGGCCGGGCAAGGGCGGGCTGCGTTATTCGCCGGACGTGACGCTGGATGAAGTACGCGCGCTGGCGTCGTGGATGACGTGGAAGTGCGCGGTGGTGAACATTCCGTTCGGCGGTGCGAAGGGCGGGGTGATCTGCGATCCGGCCAAACTTTCCGAACCCGAGCTGGAACGGCTGACGCGGCGGTACACGGCGCAGATCATGGACATTCTGGGGCCGGAAGTAGACGTGGCGGCGCCGGACATGAACACCAACGAGCGCGTGATGGCGTGGATGATGGACACCTACGCGATGCATAAGCGGCATGCGACGACGGCGATTGTGACGGGCAAGCCGATGGAACTGGGCGGGTCGGTGGGGCGCAAAGAGGCGACCGGGCGCGGCTGCATGATCGTGACGCTGGAGGCGCTGAAGAAGTTCGGCATGACGCCGGAAAATACGCGCGTGGTGGTGCAGGGCTTCGGCAACGTGGGCGGGATGGCGGCGCGGCTGATGGCGGAGCGCGGGTTCAAAATCATTGCGCTGATCGAGTACGACGGGGCGGTGCACAATCCGGCGGGGCTCGATCTGAAGGCGCTGACCGAGCACCGGGCGAAGACGGGGTCGATCAACGGGTTCGCGGGGGGCGAGGCGATCGACAAGCACGAGGCGATGTTCCTTGAGTGCGACGTGCTGCTGCCGGCGGCGACGGAGAACGTGATCACGTCGGAGAACGCGGCGCGGCTGCGGTGCAAAATTCTGTGCGAAGGGGCGAACGGGCCGACGACGGCGATCGCCGACGAGATTCTGGCGGAGAAGAAGATCTTCGTGATCCCCGACATTCTGGCGAATGCGGGCGGCGTGACGGTGAGCTACTTCGAATGGGTGCAGGACCGGCAGGGCTTCTTCTGGAACGAAGAGCTGGTGAACAGCCGGCTGGTGGACATCATGACCGGCAGTTTTGCGGCGGTGATCCGGTACGCGGAGACGCACAACGTGGATAACCGCACGGCGGCGTACATGCTGGCGCTGGACCGCGTGGCGATCGCGATGAAGCTGCGCGGGATATACGCGTAGGGGCGCGGCGCCGGGGCGTCCGGGGTGCGTCCGGAAATGGCCGGGAGCGATCGCTCGAATCGGAATGGTCTTTGCGGCCGGCGTTCGGTGAACCGCGCTACTTGCGCTTGTGGTAATTGGGACGGTAGTCCTGGTGGCATTCGACGCAGGCGGTGTTGAGCTCTTCGTTGAGCGCGAGGATTGCTGGAAGGTCTTTGGCTTTCGCCGCCTTGTAGGCCGCGGCGCCGGCGTTCGCCAGCAGTTGGGCGTCCTTCATCCACTTATCGTTGTCGCGGGCGCGGCCGGGGAGCATGAGGAGGTTGGCGGATTCGGCGAGCGTGAGGGCGCTGGCGGCCAGTTGATCCCAGTCCAGCTGGTTTTGCGGCGGCGTGCGGTCGATGTAGAAGATGGCGTTGGAGGTCGGGTAGAGGACGCTGATCATGAGCTGGCTCATGGTGCCGACGTTGCGGTAAGGCGCGGGCTCCTGCGCCAGGGAAATGGCGGCGGCCGCGGCGAACGTCAGCAGGAGCCCGGTGATGATCTTCAATTCCGCACCTCTTCGTGGAAAGTTCGTACCTGGCGATTTTACTATGATGCGGGGCGCGCGGGGGTGCGTTCGGGCATCACTTTGAAGCGCGGGGAAGTCGCGGCCCGTGAGATAATTCGGCCAGTGATTGAGGCAGGGCCGGGGGATGTTACGCGTCCGGCAATGAAGCAACGAACATTCATATGAAAAAAGTACTTGTGAACGGCGCCGGAGGGTTCATCGGCGGGCACCTGGTGAAGCGGCTGAAGTCGGAGGGCTTTTGGGTCCGCGCGACTGATCTGAAGAAGCATGACTTCGAGGAGCCGCCGGCGGACGAGTTTCTGCTGGGCGATCTGCGCGATCCGGACTTCGTCAAAGAAGCCGTGAGTGGCATTGAGGATGTGTACCAGCTTGCGGCCGATATGGGCGGCGCGGGCTACATCTTCACCGGCGAGCATGACGCGGGCGTGATGCACAATTCGGCGACGATCAATCTGAACACGCTGGAGTTCGGCACGAAGGCGGGCGTGAAGCGGTTCTTTTATTCGTCGTCGGCGTGCATTTATCCGGAATACAATCAGCTGGACCCGGATAATCCGAAGTGTTCGGAGGAGTCGGCGTATCCGGCCGCGCCGGACAGCGAGTACGGCTGGGAGAAGCTGTTCAGCGAGCGGCTGTATGGCGCCTACATGCGCAACCACGGCGTGCAGGTACGGGTGGCGCGCTTCCATAACATTTTCGGACCGCAGGGCACGTGGCGCGGGGGCAAGGAAAAATCGCCGGCGGCGCTGTGCCGCAAGGTGGCGGAGACCGCGGCGGGCGGCGAGATCGAAATGTGGGGTGACGGCAAGCAGACGCGGTCGTTTCTCTATGTGGACGAGTGCGTGGACGGGGTGCGGCGGCTGATGGATTCCGGTTTCACCGGGCCCGTGAACATCGGCTCGGAAGAGATGGTCACGATCAACCGGCTGGCGGAACTGATCATGGACATCGCGGGCAGGAAGCTTGCGATCAAGCATATTCCGGGGCCGCTGGGCGTGCGCGGGCGGAATTCGGACAACCGGCTGATTCGGGAAAAGCTGGGGTGGGCGCCGAGCCGGCCGCTGCGCGAAGGTCTGGAGAAGACTTACGCGTGGATCTCCGCCGAAGTCGCAAAGGCGGCGGAAGCAGAAAAAGCGAAGCAGAAAAGCTAGTGCAGCGGCAGTTCCGCTTCGGTCACCGGCGCGACGAGGCACTGGTCGGAGCGGCAGTTGTGCGAGTTCGGCGAGCCGAGTTTTTCGAGTAAAGCAACCGTCTCCGGATGCGGGATGGAATGGGGGATTGGTCCGTTGGCCATGTCGGCGGGCGAATCCCCCAATTGCGTTCTTGCGGTGACCGAAGCGCCGCGGGAGACGAGGAACGAGACCATTTCGTTGTCGCCGCGGAAGGCCGCGCCGTGGAGCGCGGTGTAGCCGGTGGAATCGGCGGCGGTCACGTCGAGCCCCTGCGCGAGGCAGAGGCGAAGTGCGGACATCCGGGCGTCGGCGGCGGGCGCGGTGGTGGTGTTGTTCGGGGCCCATCCGACGCCGGCGGCGACCATGAGCGCCGTGTCGCCGGAGGCGTTCGGGATACGCGGGTCGGCGCCGCGTTCGAGTAACAACTGCATGGCGGGGACGTCGAGCGCCTGAGCCGCGCGCCAGAAGGGTGTTGCGCCGGTGGGGTCGACCCATTCGCGGAGTCCGAACGAGCGCATCCAGATGCGGCGGCCGAGGCGGACGTCGGGGGATGCGCCGCGGTCGAGCAGCGCGCGCAGCAGGTCGAGGTGCGAGGTGGTCTCTCCGGTGGTGATGGGCTGCGGGAGCCATGCGAACGGAGCCCAGCGAACGTCGATGGCGGCGTAGAGCGGCGAGAGCCCGTCGTTGCTGCCGAGGTTCGGGTCGGCGTCGCGGGAGAGCAGGAGCATGGCGGCGTCGAAGTGGCCGTTGACGGTGGCGATCAGGAGCGGGGTGATCTCTTCTTTGTCGCTCGCCTGATCGATAGCCGCGCCGCCGTCGAGCAGCGCCCGAATCGCGTCGGATTTTCCTTCGCGGGCGGCGTAGAGCAGCGCGGTCTGTCCGCCCATCCAGGCGGCGCCGAGCAGCGCGGGTGGCGTCACCACCTGTTTCGGCATCTGATCGGGAGGCAGGCGCGGCGCGGCGTCGGAAATCTTTTGAGCGAAAGAGGTCAGCGAAGGATCGGCGCGACCGGCGAGGAGAACGCGGATCGCATCGGCGCGGCCGAGCGCGGCAGCGAACATCAGCGGCGTCTGCCCATGGGCGAGTTCGCGGGCGTTGGGGTTGGCGCGGTGCGCGAGCAGAAGCTGCACGGCGGCGGGATTGCCGGCGGCCGCGGCCATCATGAGCGGCGTGGTGCCGTTGTCGTTGGGGAGATCGACGGCGGCGCCGGCGCGCAGCAGCAGATCGAGCATGGGAGCGCTGCCGTTGCGCGCAGCCATGAAGAGCGGCGTGAGGGCGTTGATGCGGGTGGGAGCGTCAACGGGAGCATGCGCGGCGAGAAGCGCGCGGGCGAGCGGGAGATCGTCATGCAGCGCCGCCCAGTGGAGGGCAGTGGAGCCATCGGCCTGCGCCACGGCCGGCGAAAGCTTGCGGAGCAGCAGCGCGCGCACCCGGGCGAGGTCGCGTTGTTCGGCGGCATCGGCGAGCGGCGATGCGGAACCGGCTGCATGGAGCAGCGCGCAGAGGGACAGAGTCAGCAGGGCGGCGCGCATCAGATGCTGAGTTCTCCGGTGCTGTCGCCGATGCGGTCGATGCGGACATCGAGGCGGCGCAGCATGGTGAGCAGAACGTTGGCCATCGGTTCGCCATCGGGCGTACGCAGATGCAGGTTGCCTTTGACGCGGCCCGAAGCGTGGCCGGCGAGCAGGATGGGCAGGCGTTTGTGGTTGTGCGCGTTGGAGTCGCCCATGGGGCTGCCGTAGAGGACGAGCGAGTGGTCGAGCAGCGTGCCGTCGCCGTCGGGAGTGTTGCGCAGGCGGTCCAGAAAATAAGCCAGCAGACTGACGTGATAGCGGTTGATGCGGGCGAAATCGGCAATCTTCGAAGGCGCCTCTTCATGGTGCGAGGCGGAGTGGAAAGACGTGCGGACGCCGGTTTCGGGGAAGACGCGCTGATTCACGTCGCGACTCATTTTGAAGGCGGAGACGCGCGTGACGCCGGTCATGAAGGCGAGGGCCTGAAGATCGAACATCAGGCGGACGTGCTGATCGTAGGAGTCGGGAACGCCGGCGGGCGCGGCCGGGAGGGCACGGGTTTCGCCGGACCGATTGAATCGTTCGATGGCCTGAATGCGGCGCTCGATTTCGCGAACGTCGTCGAGATAGCCGTCGAGACGGGCGCGGTCGGACGGGCCGAGCTCTTTCTTCAGCGAAGCAACGGAGGAGGAGATCCAGTCGAGGATGCTGCCGGAGAGTTGCTGACGGCGGCGGCGTTCGGCGGGCGTTGCGCCGTCGCCGAAGAGGGATTCGAAGACCATGCGCGGGTCGAGCGTCATGGGCAGCGGAGTGGTGGGCGAGGCCCAGGAGATGGTGTCGGAGTAAATGCAGGCGTAGCCGTAGTCGCAGGCGCCGGAGCCATCGAGACTTTCGATGCAGAGCTGGAGCGAGGGAATGGGCGTGTCGCGGCCGGCTTCGGCGGCGTAGATCTGATCGGCGGACGTGCCGCAGTAAATGTCCGCGCCCTCGGTCATCTTCGGATGGGAGGCGGTGAGGAACGCGGAACTGGAGCGGAAATGATCGGCGCCTTCTTCGCCGGGTGACCATGCGGTGGCGGCGTTGAGGTCGGTGCCCGTGACGATCGTCAGGGCGTCGCGGTGCGCGGCGAGAGGTTCGAGGGTTTCGGTGATGCGGAAGTCCGGGCCGGTTTCGGCGGGCGACCAGTAGTGCTTGTTCGAACCGTCGAGGGTGCTGCCGGCCGCGCCGTGCACGATCTCAATGCAGGCGAGCCGCGAACGAGGGGATGCGGCGGTGCGGGCGAGCGGAGTTTGCGCGGGCACCATGGCGTCGAACAGCGGCAGCGCGAGCGAGACGCCGAGTCCGCGGAGAACGGTGCGGCGGTCGAGATGGCGTTGTGCGAGAAACATGGCCTTAGTGAGCGGCGGCGGGCGCCGTTTCGACGTCACGCAACCGGAAGGGAGCGCTCTTCACTACACCCATGATGAACGAAGAGAGCCGGTTATTGCTGCGTGCCGCGTCGCGCGAGATGGCGCGCACGGCCGGCATGTCGGCGGGTTCGAGGACGCGGCCGAGCGCGTAGGCGAGAAGATTTTCGGTGAATGCCTGGCGGAACACGTCGCTGCGAGCGAGCAAGGCCTGACGAAGCGAAGCCGGGCCGCTGAGCGGAGTGCCGTCGAAGAGCGTGCCGGAGGAATCGATGCGAGCGCCGTTGTCTTTGGCGCGCCAGGCGCCGGTGGCGTCGAAGTTTTCCAGCGAGAAGCCGATGGGGTCGATGATGCTGTGGCAGGAGCGGCAGGGTTCCTGCGAGCGGTGGGCTTCCATGGATTCGCGGACCGTGCGGGGCGCGGCGTTTTCGGCAACGGTGCGGAGCGGCGGCACGTTGGGCGGCGCAGCGGGCGGGGTGGTGTTGAGCAGAACTTCCAATACGTATTTGCCGCGCGCGACTGGCGAGGTGCGGTTCGAGATCGAGGTCAGCGTGAGGATGCCGGCGTGGCCGAGGATGCCGCGGCGATTTTCGTCAGTCACCGGGACCCGGCGGAAACGCGTGCCGAGCACGCCCGGGATGGCGTAATGGCGCGCGAGGTTCTCATCGACGAACGTGTAGCCGGCGGTGAGGAGATCGAGCAGCGAACGGTCTTCGCGAATGAGGGAATCGAAAAGGAGTTCGGTCTCGCGGCGCATCGAATCGGCAAGGTTGCGGTTGAAGAAAGGGAAGAGGAACTGATCGGGCTGGGCGTCGCGCAGGCCGGCGAGGCGCAGCCACTGCGCGGCGAAGCGGGTGGAGAGCGAGGAAGCGCGCGGGTCGGCGAGCATGCGGCGCACCTGGGCTTCGATCACGCCCGGCTGGCGCAGGCGGCGCGCAGAGGCGGCGGCGAGCAGGGGTTCATCGGGCGGAGCGCTCCAAAGAAAGAACGAGAGGCGCGAGGCGAGTTCGACGTCGCTGACAGGATACGGGGCAGCGGGGGCAGGTGAGGGCGTGCGTTCGAAACGGAAGACGAATTCGGGGCTGGCGAGGATGGCTTCGAGTGCCGCGGCGATGGCGGAATCGAAGCTGCCTGAGGCGCGCGCGTCGAGATAGAAGCGGAGGATGGGCTCGGCGTCGGCAGCAGTGACGGGGCGACGCCAGGCTTGCCGCAAAAGGCGCGTGACGATGGCCCGCGCGCACGGGAGTTCTTCGGCAGGCGTGGCCGGATGACAGGTGAAAACAGCGCGGCGGCCGGGCGTGTCGGGCATGGATGCCGACGCCGCGGCGGGGCCGGTGACGCTGAGTTCGGCCAGGTGCGGCAGATTCGTCAGGCCGGGAAAGGCGGCAGTGTTGAGATCGGCGAGAGGCTGCTCGCTGCGCTGCATGTCGTCTTCCACGGGGCCGTCGGCGGTCTGGATGAAAGCGGCGGCGATGCGATGCGGGCCGGCTTCGATGGGAACGGGCGGCGTGCGGAGATCGTCGGTCGACTGCATCTCCGGATCGATTTTGAGCAGCGCGACCGGGCGGCCATCCACCGAAATTTCGATGCGTTCACCGGCGGCGAGGGCAGCGCCGAAGAGCGGACCGTCAAGCGAAGTATAGAAAACGAGGCGGAAAGTATAGTCGCCCGAGGCAGGGAAGTTGTGGCTCACCGCGATGCCGCCGCGCGTGCCCTGCGGTGTGCCTTCGATGTGGCGTGTTTGTGAGACCACGCGCGGAATGCGCCAGGTGGCGGTGGCCGCGGCAGTGGCCGGTTCGCCAACAGCGAGGCGCGCGATGCGGGATGCGGCGCGAAGCCACGCATCCATGAGGGCCGGCGACGTGTTGAGCGAGCCGGACATGTTGTCGAAGCCGCGTGAAGAATCGTCGGGCGGGAGCAGCGCGGCGGGATCGATATCGAGGTGGAGCAGATCGCGGATCGAGTTGGAGTACTCGGCGCGATTGAGCCGGTGGAGCGCGGGGCGGCCGGGGTGCGGATGGAGCGCGGCGTCGCGATCGAGGGCGTCTTCGAGGGAGGCGGCGAACGCGGCGAGTTCAGCGGGCGCCGGCCGGGGAGCGCCCGGCGGCGGCATGAGACCGACGCGGAGTTTGCGGATCATGCGTTCGAACTGCGCGCGTTCCTGTTCGGGGTGTGCGAAGTCGAGCGCGGCGAACGAGAGGCCGCCGGATTTCAGCGCCGGGTTGTGACAGGTGGAGCAGTAGCGAGCGGTGAGCGCAGAGAAAGCAGCGGGCGGCGTGGCGGCGCGCAGTTGCGCGGCGCAGAGGAGCAGCAGGGAGCAGGCGAATCGGGTGACGCGCATCGCAATCGCCATTGTCCTGCGCCCGCGGCTACTTCGGCGAGGTCTCGATGCCGAGGCCCGCGTACTGGTCTTTCACTTTGATTACTTTGTTGTCGGCAAAGGTGACGAACGTGATCTTGCCGGGCGGCGTGCCGTAAATCCAGTCTTCCGTTTCGAGCCCCTCTTTGTCCGTCTCACGAACCTTGCGCACGGGGCGGCCGACGGCGAGCATCACCTGGTCGCGATCCATCCCGACGATGGCGCGCTTTTCGGTAACGGCCTGACGAAGTTCGGGCGAAAGCGTTTCCGTGTACAGCATGGTGGGGGAACGCTGATCGAACAGGAGAATCGGTTCCAGAATTCGCTTCACCGCGTTGACGTCGAGATTCTCCATGGGCTTGTGGAAGTTGATCTCGATGTACGTGCCGTTGTGCGCCGCGCCGGGCGCCGTATTGTTCACCGGCACCATGCCTCCGCCGCCGCCCACGCCGGCCTGAATATGGTCGTACCAGTGGGTGCCGTTGGTGAGGCCGCCGTCAATCTCCAGAAGGAGGCGATCGCCCTCGAAGGTGACGTGCGTGATCTGAACCTTGTCGCCCTGGCGAGCGGCGGTGCCTCCGGAAGTCTTCGCGTTCTGCCACTGGAGCTGGGCAAAGGTGCCGTCCGCATTCAGCTCAAGCGGCTTTTTCGAACGCGGGATGTCTTCTTTGGCTTTGGCGTACTCGGCGCTGAGTCCGCGCAGGAGAGCGATCTTTTCGTCCTCGGTGAGTTTGTCCTTAACCGGAATGATTGCGGCGGAAAGCGTCCCCGCCAGAGTGAGTGCGATCAGCAGGCCGGCGGCGAATCGGGCGCTTCGAGAAGCGATGCCCTGCCTGGCGGAAGGGGCAGGAGCCAGACCAGCACGAGCAGGACGAGCAGGACCGCAGTCGCGGGAAGGCCCGCTTCCGGTCCGTAGCTGCCGCCGCTCCAAAGCTCTCCGGCGTTCCATATGAGTCGATGTCCTGTCACTTTGATTGTAAGTCCGCTGAGTGGGACTCCAAGAAACGGCAGTGTGACGTTCCAGCCGAAATGCATCCCGATGGGGAGCCAGAGGCTGCGCGTGCGCAGAAGGGCCGCGCCGAAGAGAATGCCGAAGCCGGCCGTGTTGAGGGCGGCCAGCGGCGTGACGCCTGGGTTGCCGAGATGGACGAGGCCGAAGAGGACGCCGATGCCGAGGATGCCGGGCCACGCGCCATAGCCGCGCATCAGATACTGCAGCGGGAAGCCGCGGAAGGCGATCTCCTCGCCCGCCGCGCCGCAGAAAAGCAGCAGGGGAACGAGCGGCGCGGCGGGCGTCGCGATATCGCCGCCCGGCGCTGTCGGGACGCTGGCGGTCACGAAGCGCGCGCAGCCGAGCCAGACCGCGGGCAGCGCGGTGAGCGCCGCGCCGAGCGAAGCGGCAATGATGCCGGAGACCAGGTTCCGCAGGGCGCCGGGATGCAGCCGAAGACCGAGGTCGGCGAGACTGCCGGAATCGAAGATCGCCATACACAATGCGCCGGAAACGAGAGCGGCGATGAGCGGCGTAACGGTGAGGGCGGCCATGGCTCCGCCGAAGAAGCGAATGGGCGGGCCGAGCAGCCATGCGAAGGCAAAAAACAGGACCGCGCAGACGACGGCGCCGAAGATCGGACGCAGTCGGTCGCGGAGGCTCATGCGCGGGACCGCGTGGCGGTGACCGTAACGCCGCGCGGGGCGACGCGAGCGTTGAGCACCTGAGCGCCGTTGGCTTCGACGATGCGCGAGACTCGCTCCTTCGCATCGGGCTCCACGAGGAAGACAACGCAGCCGCCGCCGCCCGCGCCGCAGACTTTGGCTCCGGTGCAGCCGGCGCGGCGCGCGGAAGCGACAAGGCGGTCGATCAGCGGAGTCGTAATGCCGGGAGCATTGCGCTTGCGGCTGGCCCATTCGTCGCGAAGCAGGCTGCCGGCCTCTGCCCAGTCTTCGCGTTCGAGGGCGCCGCGCATGGCGGCGGCGATGGCGGCAATGCGATCGAAGGCGGCGTGGATGGCGCGGTCGCCGTTGATGTGCCCCTTCATCACTTCCCAGTTGTTGATGCCGGAGTTGCGCGGCGCGCCGGTATAGGCGAGGACGAAGCGGCTGTTCAGTTCGTCCGCGTCAACGCTGAGGGCCCTGCGCGCAATGCCGGCCGGCGAGAACTCAATGGCCGAGACGCCGCCGTACAGGGCCGGATAGTAATCCTGCGAGCCGGTGGGCACGCGGATGACCTGCGCTTCCACGTTCTGCGCCACTTCGCAGATTTTTTCCAGACCGTATCTGCGCCCGGTGAGTTTGCTGAGCGCGGAGGCGACCGAAATCATCAGAGCGGACGAGCCCGAAATGCCCGCGCCGGCCGGGGCTTCGGAATGCGTGTCCATGGTCAGGCCGGTTTCCGGCGCGAAGAACTTTACCAGCAGCGCGGCGAGCGGCAGGCGATAGCGGCGGGCGGCGCGTAGCTCATCGAGGCTCGCGAAGGATTCTTCGACGCCGAGGTCGCGCGAGCGGAGCACAATGCGGCCATCGGCGCGCGTGTCGATCACGCACGATGTCTGCAGATTCACCGCAAAATTGATGGTCACCGCCTGATCGTGGAAAAGATAGAGGGGCCAAAGATCGAGAGTGCCGCCAGCCAGGTCGATGCGGCAGGGCGCCTGTGAGCGCACGCGCCTGTGATGTTCGCGCATGTTGTTTTTGAAGCTATGAACATAGCATGACGAGCGACCCGCCAACAGGTTTGAACCCGCCGCCGGATTCGCGCGTCTAATAGATCGTGCCCCTTGCATTCGTCCGGAAGGCCGTTCCGTTTCTGCTCGATCAGTATGCGCAGGAGCGCGCCCATCCGGTCCGTTCGGCCGCGCACCGGCCGGAGCCGAAGGCGTGGGGCGACAAAGGACTGCATGCGGCGTGGCTGGGACACAGCACGGTGCTGCTGAAAATCGACGGCATTACGGTGCTGACCGATCCGGTCTTTTCCAACCGGATCGGTGTCAACCTGGGGCCGGCAACGGTGGGTCCCCGGCGGCTGGTGGCGCCCGCGCTGCGGCTCGGGGAACTTCCGTGTCCCGACCTGATTCTGCTCTCGCACGCGCACATGGATCATTTCGATATTCCGAGCCTGCGCGCGCTGGAGTCGGCAAAAACGCGCGTGGTGACCGCCGCGCGGACCAGCGACCTGCTGCGGGTGCGGCGCTACGGCACCGTGCGCGAACTGGGCTGGGGCGAGGCGACGCACCTCGGCGAGATGACGATTCGCGCCTTCGAAGTGAGGCACTGGGGCGCGCGGATGCGCACGGACACGTGGCGCGGCTACAACGGCTACGTTATCGAGACGGCGAACCACCGGGTCATTTTCGGCGGCGACACGGCGATGACGGACACTTTCCGCAGTCTGCGCTCATTGCGCCGCACCGATCTGGCGCTGATGCCGGTGGGTGCGTACAACCCGTGGCTGCATGCGCACTGCACGCCGGAGCAGGCGCTGCAGATGGCCGACGATGCCGGGGCGCAGCGCATTCTGCCCATCCACCACCAGACGTTCCGGCTGAGCAGCGAAGCGTATCTGGAGCCGATCGAACGGCTTTCCGCGGCGCTCGGGAACAGTCAGGACAGGCTTGTCCTTTCCCGCATCGGCCAGGAAATATCGATCTGATCCCGTGCCGCCGCGCGCCGTGCGCGGCCGGCGTCTCCCGCAATCAGAGCGTTGTGCTAAAAAAGGGGTTCTCCCATGGTACTGACGCCCCGCGCGCAGCGCGCAACGATTGCGACCTGGCTGGCAGCGCTCGCCGCGATCTGGATCGTGGCGTGGCTGACGCCGGGCATCGGACTTTATCACGATGACGCCGTCTATCTGGTCACGGCGAAATCGCTGGCGAGCGGCCACGGCTACACGATCGGAAGCCTGCCGGTTCCGCTGGCGCAGACCAAATATCCGCCGGTCTTCCCCGCCGCGCTGGCGCTGTTCACGCTCATCTCGGACAATGCGCAGTGGCTGAAGCTGCTGCCCATGCTCTGCGGGCTGGGGTGGCTGTATCTCACATTCCGGCTGCTGTCGCGGATGGGCGCGTCGTCCGAGGGCGCGCTGTTCCTTGTGGGGCTGACGGCGGCCAGTCCAACCGTGATTTTTCTGGCAACGAATCTCATGTCGGAAACGCTGTTCGCGCTGCTCGCAACGGCTGCACTGCTTTGTCTGCTCGATGAAAGCATCTGGCTTGCCGGGTTGCTTGCCGGCCTTGCGACGCTGACACGCAGCGCGGGTGTGTCGCTGATCGCGGCCTGCATGCTGACGCTGGTGGCGCGGCGGCGGCTGCGGCCTGCGCTCATTTTTGCCGGGACCGCGATGCTGGTGGTTTCGCCGTGGTTCGGATGGTCGTTCGCTCATGCCGCCGGGCATGCGAGCGGCGCGGCTTATTACGGAAGCGGCAACTACGCGGCATCCAACATTCTGACGGGCCTCGCGGCCAACGAAAAGGCGCAGGTGCTGTTCCGCAATGTGCTTTACCTGCTGGCGGCGCCATGGTCGCTGCTGACCGGAATGGCCAACATGTTCTCGCTGGGAATCACTCTGTTTGTGTTCGGCTGGAGCCTGTTCGTGCGGAGGCAGCTGCTGCCCGATCTGTTCGTGGGCATCTATTGCCTGATGCTGCTGTGCTGGACGTGGCCGCCGGAGCGCTTCATGGCGCCGATCCTGCCGCTGCTGCTCTGGATCGTATGGCGCGTGTTCCGCAACATGGAACTGAAGGAGGCGCTGGCTGCGTTCGTTGTGCTGGCGGCGGCGCTGGGAGTCTGGGCAGCGGCGTCGCGAATCCCGAACGCGAGGGCTTCGGGATACTACACGTCCACGGGCCGCGACACGGACAACTGGCGCGAGATGCAGAAGCTGTTCGCCTACATCCGCTCGAACACGCCCGCCGAGAGCGTCATCGTCGCCAATCTCGATCCGGTGTTTTATCTCAATACAGGCAGGAAGGCCGTGCGCGGCTTTGCGCCGAGCGGTTACACATTGTTTTACGGCGAAGGCCAGCCGGCGGCGACGCCCGATCAGTTGTCGGCCGCCATCGCGCAGGCGGGCGCGTCCTGGGTGGCACTCACGCCGGATCGCGACTTCGCCGAATCGCCGTCCTTTCATAACAGCGTGCAGGCGCTCGAGCGTGGCGGCGTGCTGGAACCGGTGTCGATCCCGGGCCTTTCCTCCGAATACCGCTTGCTCCGCGTGACCCGCTGAGCGCGCGGCGAAATCGCTGTTTTCCACCTTCGCGGTTAACCGTGGTTAACTGTCCGATGCAACCAATGTGGACTATCGAAGAGACCGGCTTCGCGGATATTCTGAGCCTGTATAGCCAGACTTGGTTCCCGGCATGAGTCGTCACGCAGCCGGAGAAGGGGCCGGCGCGACTGCATGCCATACACAGAAGAGCTTCATCAGGTTGAGCGCCCCGAACTCTCGGTCTGCGAGCTGCAGGTAGCCGAGCCTGCGTCTCAGCCGCGCCCGTCGTCCCGGGGATCCGGAGTGGTGGCGGAAGTCAGGGAAGCGCTGCCGGGGATTCTGGACGACTTCGGCGCCATGGTGGAGAAGCGTCCCGAGCCGGTTCTTTTCGCGTTGCTGATTCTGTACATCGCTGTGGTCGCGATGAATAATCAGCGCCCGCTCTGGTACGACGAACTCATCACGAACATGCCGGCGCTGGTCCACACGCCCATGAAATGGGGGCTGCGGGCTTTGCAGCATCCTTTCCTCTCGATACTGCTGGGCAAATGGTGCGCGGCGATATTTGGCGCGGCGAGCTGGTCGTTGCGGTTGCCCGCCACGCTGGGATATCTGGCCGCCAGCGTTTGTATCTACACTCTGCTGCGCCGATTGCGCACCGGAAATCTGTTCGCCCTTTTCGCCGTGCTCGTTTTCTGGAGCACCTCGACGTTTTACTACGCAACCGAAGCCCGGCCGTACGGGATCATTCTGGGTCTTGCCGCCGGTCTGCTGCTGGCGTGGCATTCGGCGGTCACACGGGAGCGCCGGCTCCGCCCGCTGGCTGCTATCGCGCTGTGTGACCTTTTTCTGATCTACTGCCATCCGCTGGCCGTCCTGGCGATTCTGCCGATCGTCTTTGCGGAAGTCGCGCGCTACCGGGTGCGCCGGAAGACCGACTGGCCGCTCTGGATTTGCTCGGGCTGGCCGCTGCTGGGAATCATCCCGATTTTCCTGATTCATCCCGTGCATCCGGCGTATTCGCCGCTTCTCAACGGACGACTCGGCAATGGCACTATTTTTTATCTCGACATTCTGCAGAGCGTCGCGCCGGCTGTCATGATCGCGGCCCTCGCGGCGCTGCTGACCCGCGGAGCCGGCGCGGCCGAATCCGAGCCGGCGGACCCGCTGCGTCCGGCGGTGAATGCACTGCTGGCCGGTGGTCTCGCAATCCCCTTCGCGGTGAACGCGATTCTTGCCGCGACGCTGACCAACCCCTACTATCCGCGCTATTCCGTCGCCGGCGCACTCGCGGTTCCGATGCTCGCGGCCGTGATTCTGGCGCGCGCGAGCGGGCGCAGCAAAAGGGCCGGCGTGGCGGCGCTGCTGGCTGCATTATGCTTCTTCCTGATCGGAGCCATTCAGCAGCAACAGCCGGAGAAGTGGAACGCGCCGCCTCTTGCGCAGTCGTCGCTGATCGCCAGCCACAAAGAGCTGCCTGTGGTCGTCGCGAGCGGGCTGACGTTCACCGAGATGGGAAACCGTGAGCCGGCGGCCTTCCTTTCCCGCACGTACTATTTGCAGGATGCGGCCGCCGCGCTTCGCTACGCTGATTCGGGTCTGTTCGAAACCGGCGAGTTCAACGAATACTTCACCCACCTCCCCGCCAGCGGAACGGTGACGCCGTATGCCGACTTTATCCACCAGCACCGGAAGTTTCTCGTCTATGGGACGGTCGACTATTGGGAAGACTGGCTGCTGCGCCGGCTGATGGCGGAAGGTGCGCAACTGGTCTGGCTCGGGCAGGTGCGCGGTACCTACAAGGACGTTGACCTGTACGAGGTCACCGTCGCGCGCTAGCCCCACGAGCAACCAATGCTTCTGGATCCTGAACGAGTACCCGTTGCCGGGCAACCGATCGCGCCACTCGCGCCGCCGCGCCGCAACGCGTGGCAGGGAGTGGCGTGGATGCGCGCCATCTGCATCCTGTTCGCGGCCGGAGATGCGTGGATCAGCCGTTATGCCCTCGGTCCCGACGGCACGGCGTATCTGGACCTCGCGCGCGCCTGGCTGCGCGGCGACTGGACCACGGCCTTCAACAGCTACTGGAGCCCGCTGTACGCGTGGCTGCTGGCGGGCACGATTTCGCTGCTGCCGGCAGGGAGCCGCAGCGAGCTGTTCGCCGGCCACCTGATCAATTTCGCGGGCTTCCTGCTGGCTCTGTTCGCCGGAGAATTTCTGCTGCGCGAGTGGACTGCCACGGCAGGCGCGCCGCGCCATCCGCGCCTCGTGGCTTTGGCCGGTTACCTGACGCTGGCGTGGGTGAGCCTTCATCTTGTGGGGCTCGGCTTCAATTCCGCAGACATTTATGTGATGGCCGAAGTGCTGTTTGTGGCCGCCATGCTGGTTCGCATTCGCCGCCGCGCAGCCGGATCGGGCGAGTTCGCGCTGCTCGGCCTCGCGCTCGGCGCCGGGTTTCTCGCCAAAGCCGCGGGCGCGGTGCTGATTGTTGCCGCGCTGCCCGTTGCGGCGGTGCTGCTGCGTTCGGCAACACACAAAGGCATCCGCATCGCCGCCGCATGCTGCGCGCTGGTGACGCTTCCCTTTGTCTGCGCCCTTTCGCTGGCGAAGCATCGCTTCGTTTACAGCGACGCGGGCCAGGTCAACTACAAGCTGGTGGTCGGAGGCAACAGCCTCGAAGGCTACAAGGACAGCATTCATCCGCCGCCCGCCGGGCTGCCCCACCCGCTGCGCGTGCGCCACGAGGATCCGCGCGTGGTCAGCTTCGAAGATCATTTGACCGGAACCTTCCCGGTGCATGCCGATCCATCGTGGTGGACCGAAGGCTACCCGGCGTCGGCCGCGCCCGGCCGCCAATGGACGGCGCTGCGCAGCGGCATCATCTATTCGCTGACTCTCGCGGCGCAAGCCCCGGCATTGTGGCTGCTGTTTCTCGCGGCTCTGGCCGGCGCGGTGCGGATCCGCCGGCTTTCCCTGCGCCGCGTGTGGCCCGTGGCACTCGTGGCCGCCGCCGCAACGGCGCCTTACTGGCTGATTGTGGTGCACCCGCGTTACATCGCGGGGCCGCTCGCGCTGACCGGCTTTCTCGCCATCGCCGCCGCCTGGCATGCCGCCTTGCCGCGGTTGGCGCAGCGCGCGGCATGCGTTGCCATGCTGCTTGCCGCCGCCATCCCCATGTGGGTGGAACTGGCGGTGGTTCCTTTCTATACGATCGGCGAACCGCTCGGCATTGCCAGCCCGCCGGAAAAGATCAATATCGAACTCGCGGAAACGATGCGGCGCGAAGGCCTGCGTGCGGGCGATCGCGTGGCCTACATCGGCGATACGCTCGACGGGACCTGGCTGGCGCTCGATGGCGCGCAGATTGTGGCGATGGTGCCGGCGCGCGTCTACCACGACGAATCGACGGCGGAACGCCCGATCCGCGAGGATTTCGCCGGACCCGACCGCTACTGGCGAAGCAGCCCCGCGCAACGCGATGAGGTGATGCGCGCCTTCCGCGAGGCCGGCGCGAAATGGGTTTTCGCCGACGACGTCCCGCCCGGCGCCGATGTTTCCGGCTGGAGCGTGGCCGGTTCGGCGCACCGCCTTCGCGGGGAAGACTCCGACAAACAATTCTTCCGCCGCATCGACTGAGCGGCGCGCCCGCTTTGCTAATGTAGGTTTGAAGGGCGCTTAGCTCAGCTGGTTAGAGCGCCTGCCTTACAAGCAGGAGGTCCACGGTTCGAGCCCGTGAGCGCCCACCATTTCAATCACCGGCTCTGTGCACTGAATGGGGGCCGACCCGCCTCCGACTGAACCGAAGTCCGGCTCTGCGCCATGAGCCCTCTGCCCTCGCCGCTTCCCATCGACGCTCTCCTCCCGCAAATCGTCGCGTCTTTGCGCACCTGCCCGAATCTTGTAATCGAGGCCGCGCCCGGAGCAGGGAAGACCACACGCGTCCCGCCCGCACTGCTGGCCTTCGGCGGTGAAGTCCTCGTCCTCGAACCCCGCCGCATCGCCGCCCGCATGGCTGCCCGCCGCGTCGCCTCCGAACTGGGCGAACAACCCGGCGACACCGTCGGCTACCAGGTTCGCTTCGAGGAAGCCGCCGGCCCCCGCACCCGCCTGCGCTTTCTCACCGAAGGCGTTCTCACCCGGCGTCTCACCACCGATCGCGAACTCCGCGGCGTTTCTACCGTCATCCTGGACGAATTCCACGAACGGCATCTCGATACCGATCTCGCCCTCGCGCTCCTGCGCCGCCTCCAGCGCACCACGCGCCCCGATCTCCGCATCGTCGTCATGTCCGCCACGCTCGATGCCGCGCCCGTCACACGCTTCCTCGGCGACTGCCCCGCGCTCGCCTCCGCCGGCCGCCTCTTCGAACTCACCACGGAGCACACGCCCTACTCGCCCGCGCCGCTCGAAGATCAAGTCGCCGGAGCCGTGGAACGCGCCGTTCCCGATCCCGGCGACATGCTGGTGTTCCTCCCCGGCGCCGCCGAAATCCGCCGCGCCGCCCGCGCCTGCGATGCGCTTGCCCGCCGCCACAACCTGCTCGTCGCGCCGCTTTACGGCGACCTCTCTCCCGCGGAACAGGACCGCGCCGTCGAACCCTCCGCGCAGCGCAAGCTGATCCTCTCCACCAACATCGCCGAAAGCTCCATCACCATCGACGGCGTCCGCGTCGTGATCGATTCCGGCCTCGCCCGCGTCGCTTCCGACTCCCCGTGGACCGGCCTGCCATCGCTCGACGTGAAGCGCATCAGCAAAGCCTCCGCCCGCCAGCGCGCCGGCCGCGCCGGCCGCACCGCTCCCGGCCGCGTCATCCGGCTCTACACCGCCGAAGACTTCCACCGCCGCCCCGATCACGATTCGCCCGAAATCCTCCGCCGCGAACTCTCGCAGTTGTGCCTCGCTCTCGAAGCCGCCGGCATGCGCGATCCCCTTGCACTGGAGTGGCTCGA